>LNFM01002900.1_pt1 | contig 60912 bp, 55 predicted proteins | sample 596031 | NCBI WGS metagenome assembly LNFM01 (sample SAMN04254537, study PRJNA301005) | activated carbon metagenome | isolation source: dual media filters at the Ann Arbor, Michigan drinking water treatment plant | place: USA: Ann Arbor | reverse complement strand
GCTCGTTGGGGACAACGCCGTTCAGTTCGCCGCCGCCTTTAGGAATGGTGATATAGGCCCCCGCCACAAACATCCGCGGTCCCGGCACATGTCCTGCATTGATCGCATCGCGCAGCGTCACGTCGGTAAGCCCGCGATAGGTGCCGACATCGCGCACGGTGGTAAAACCTGCCTCAAGCGTAAGCCGCGCGTTATGTGCGCCAATCAACGCCGTCGCGGCGGGTGATGTCTTGAGGGGAAGCGCAAGGTCTGCACTTTGTCCTGCGTCGGCCAGATGCGTGTGCAGGTCGATCAATCCTGGAAGAACGGTATAGCTGGACCAGTCGACGCGCTTGGCGCCATCTGGCGTAGGGCCGCAAGGTGCGACAGTAACAATTTTCTGATTATTAATGCTGATGCACTTACCAGTCTGTACCTTGCCAGCCGCTACATCGACAAGCCGTCCGGCTTCAACATAAAGAGCGCTGGCAAAAAGCGGAGTCGGCGCAAAGGCCAACCCCAGTAAAACCATCAGCGCAGCGCGCATCAGCCCTTTTTGGTGATGCGGGTAATTTCGCGCTCGACCATCGCCTCGACAATCGGAGGCAAATTGGTGTCGAGCCAATCCTTCAGCATCGGACGAAGCAGGTCGCGGGTCAGGCCCTCAAGCGAGGTTTCGCCCGAACGAACGATCTGCGGAGCCACGCCGGGCTCGGACAAGGTCTGCAATGCCGAAAAGCTATGGCGCAGGCTTTGAGCCTTACTGTCGTCGAGCAGGACGTCGTCCGCATCGCCATCGGCGGCTGCTTCGGTGAGCTCAAGAATTTCATCCTGATCGTCCTGCGGCGGCGCGGGCTTGGCGCTGCGTTTGGCCGCCGGACGGATACGCTCATCATCGGCGATGATTCGTTTAATCGAGGAGAGAATCTCGTCCATCGATGGTTCGTTCCGGCCTTCTGCCATAATCCCAGCCCCCGCTGCTGCGTTCAATCACTTCCGGACATTCTCGGGAAGCGGCTCTATGTCCGCCTTTTGCGCAGGCGTGTCAACGGTGCGCGTCGACCGGGTGGTTGGGTCGGGCTGCGACGACCAATCGTTCCACGCATTGTCGATCTTTTCATAATCGGCGACGGGATCGTAAAGCGTGCCGCCTTCAAGGCCCAGATCGCGGGCTTCGGCGCGGCCCATCGCGGCAAGCAATGTAAATCCGGCGACATAGGCGTTACGCCGCGCGGTGACGAGTTGCACCTTGCTGTTAAGCAATTCCTGCTCAGCATTCAAGATGTCGAGGATCGTCCGGTTGCCAACGCTGTTTTCGGCGCGGGTGCCTTCCAGCGACAATTCATTGGCTGAAACCGCGCGCTGCGATGCGGTGATTACATCCATCGCGGCTCGCCAGCTTGCATAGGACGCGCGCGTCTGCGCGATGACTTCGCGCTCGGCGGCGATTTCGAGTTCCTGCGCCTGACCCAGCCGCGCCTGCGCCTGACGGATTTGCGCCGCGGGTTGTCCGCCCTGATACAAAGGTACGGTTGCGCGCACACCGGCTTGCGCGGTGAACGAACTATTGTCTGCGGCAAATCCTGGAATATTCGACGATATCGAATTCAGCGCGTTGCTGTACGACGGCGAGGTGAAGACGCTTATCGTTGGCAGGCGCGATGCATTGGCGGCGCGGCGATCAAAACCGGCGGCTTCGCGATTCTCGCGCGCGGCAATCAGATCGGGGTTACTTTCGAGCGCGACATTGACGGCATTGTCGGGCGTTTCGGGCAAATTTGGCAGCGGCGGGGGCGCTTCGAGCTGACCCGGTTCACGCCCAACCAGCTGGATATAGACTTCTTTAGAACGAATGAGGTTCGCCCGCGCGGTTTCGAGGTTGCTGGTGGCCAGCGCCAGCCGCGCTTCGGACTGCGCGACATCGGTGCGGGTCAAATCGCCGATTTCGAACCGGTCGCCGGTCGCGTCCAGATTGACTGAAAGCACGCCGACCTGCGCGCGGTTTAGTTCGACAATGGCCTCGTCACGGATGACATCCATATAAGCGCCCACCACCGCAGAGAAAATCGCGCTTTCGGTACCGCGCAAATTGGCAAAGCCCGATTCGACACGGTTTTCGGCAGCGCGGATTGCATTGCGGATGCCGCCACCTGCATAAATCGGCGCAGAAATCGTACCATTGACGCTGACGCCGCGCGCCTGCGTGACTGACGAGCCGCCGTCCTGCATGACATTTTCGAAATAGGTCGGCTGGACCGTGACGTCGGGACGGCCATTGGCTTTAGCGAGCGGCACGCCTTCGTTGGTCGCCTTCTGCCCTTGGCGCGCGGCGGTCAGGTTTGGGTTGGTTTCATAAGCCGACACCAATGCATCGCGCAGCGTATCGGCAGCAGCGGGCGCAGACAGCGTAGCGGACGCCAGCAACGCAGTAAGTATCAGATGACGCGGGCTCAAAACACGAATTCCGGCTTGCGGGCAAATGCGGGCAACACAGCTATCTCGCTATCAATGAAGGGTTTCAGTGCGACCTTATGATCGTGCACATAGCCTTTGGCCAGCCGCGTCACAGCGCCTTCGGCCAATCCAGTGACCAATCGCGCACCGTCGGCTGCCATCGCGAGGAGCGCTTCGGGCACTTCCTCGACAGCACCATCGACGATGAGCAGCGAATAGGGAGCCGATGCGCTCGCGTCCTGCAGGTCGGCTGCTTCCACGCAGGCCAGTTTTGCCACGCGCCCGCGCAACAATGCAGCGACATAGCCGCCGCTTGGGCCGACAAGCAGCACGTTATCGTCGGGGCTAACTTCGGCCGCCTGGAGCATCAACGCAGTCGACACCGCCGGGTTTAACACCGATCCGTCCGCCAGTGCGATCGAACGGTCCATATAGGCCGTCGAGCGATGTGCGGTGGGAACGAAATTTTCGCGCGGCAAACCGCCCATTGCAGCGATCACCCATGCGTCTGTTACGCCGCTGGTGCGCAGCTGGCTATCCACCATTGCGCGGCGCATATCTTCGAAAATTACTGATTCCATCGGGATATTTCCATTAACGTCACGGCCATTTGGCACAACTGTATTGCAATGACAATACAGCCCTTACTTCTGTTTCTAGCCAGCGTGATGCGAAACGCCAAGCAGGATTCAGACGAACACCCTATTCGGAGCCGCAAATGGCAACTTTTTCCGCGACTTGTGGCGCGCATGGCACAGCGGGCCAGATTGGCGGTTGCAATGATTTGCAAGGCTCGCTAGACGCGCGCCTCCACCACAAACAGCTTATTGTTGTATAGAGGCCCGATGGCGGAGTGGTGACGCAGAGGACTGCAAATCCTTGCACGCCGGTTCGATTCCGGCTCGGGCCTCCAACAACATTACGCTTACCGCCTAATTTTTGATCAAGCGGTTCACCTCTTTCGGACATCCTGGGCATATCGCCGACAATGAAGCTTGATTTTCATTGAGGTTGCTGTCATCCATCAATGATAACGTTCACAATGAACTTCGGGAGTGGATTTGATGCGGTTCAAGCGAACAGGAGCGCTGCTGGCCTTTGTTTTGGCGGGGTGCGTATCAACGGTTACGCCGCCAGATTCTACATTTGTTTCGGCCGCTGACCCCGAAGCCCGCGCTAACCCCAAATTATGGCCCGCCGCCGCAAGTCCATCGGCAATTTCCGATGCGAAAACAGAAACGGAAATTTCCGCAATAATTGCGAAAATGACTGTCGAACAAAAAGTCGGGCAACTGATCCAGGCCGACATCAGCGCGATCAAGCCTGACGATCTTAAACAATATCCGCTCGGCTCTATTTTGGCGGGAGGCAATTCGGGACCATATGGCGATGAACGGGCGAGCGCGGCGAAATGGGCTCAGCTCGTTGGCGAGTTTCGTAACGTATCGCGCAAATCGGGTGCAGGCATTCCGATCCTGTTCGGCGTGGACGCTGTCCATGGTCATTCGAATCTGCCCGAAGCGACGATTTTCCCGCATAATATCGGTCTGGGTGCCGCGCGCGATGTTGACCTGATCGAACGGATCGGGGCGGCGACCGCTGCCGAGATTTCGGGGAGCGGAATCGAATGGACATTTGCTCCTACCCTTGCCGTGCCGCAGGATCTGCGCTGGGGGCGCACCTATGAAGGCTATTCATCCGACACTGCGCTGATTGCCAGCTATGCGCGAGCGATGACGATCGGACTGCAAGGGCAATTGGCTTCCGGCAAGCCTCTGGATGCCAAACATGTTGCAGCAACTGCCAAGCATTTCTTAGCCGACGGCGGTACGATGGATGGCCGCGATCAGGGCGATGCGCAGATTGGCGAAGCCGAGTTGGTAGCTAAACATGCGCAAGGCTATCCCGCATCAATCGACGCAGGCGCGTTGACCGTCATGGCCAGTTTCTCAAGTTGGAACGGCGTGAAGCATCATGGCAATGCCTCGCTGCTAACCGATGTATTGAAAAACCGTATGGGCTTTGCCGGACTGGTGGTCGGTGACTGGAATGGTCACGGTCAAGTCGCGGGCTGTTCGGCGACCGATTGCTCTATTGCGATCAACGCAGGGCTTGATCTGTTCATGGCCCCCGATAGCTGGAAGGGCCTGTTTGACTCTACGCTGGTCGCTGCGCGAAACGGGCGCATATCACCTGCGCGTATAGACGACGCGGTACGGCGTATCCTGCGTGTGAAATATAAGCTGGGCCTGATGGGCGATGTCCAAACGGTGCGCGGTGATGCGTCATTGGTTGGCAAAAAAGAGCATCTGGAACTCGCGCGCGAGGCGGTTTCGAAATCGCTTGTGTTGCTCAAGAACAATGATGGCGTCTTGCCTATCCGCAACGGCGCCCGAGTGCTGGTTGCCGGGTCCGGTGCCGATAGTATGGCGATGCAAGCGGGCGGCTGGACGATCAGTTGGCAGGGCACCGACACTACGGCAGCAGATTTTGCGAATGGGCAAACGATTGGTCGGGCGATTTCCGACGCCGTGAAAGCAAATGGCGGCGCTGCGGCGATTTCGCCCGACGGCGCTTTTGAAACCAAACCCGATGTTGCCATCGTGGTGCTAGGCGAGAAACCTTATGCCGAGTTCGAAGGCGACGTGCCAAACCTCGCGTTTAAGCCGACACAAGGCGAAGAGGAAATGATAGCGCGGTTCAAATCGCAGGGCGTTCCGGTGGTTGTGGTGTTTCTATCGGGCCGTCCGATGTTTACCGGCAAGCTGATTAATCAGTCTGACGCCTTCGTCGCTGCTTGGTTGCCCGGAACGCAAGGACGTGGCGTTGCTGATGTATTGGTTGCGGGGGCTGGCGGCAAAGCGACGCATGACTTTACCGGACGACTGCCATTTGCTTGGCCAGCCGATGCAAGATCGCCTTTGGTTGCGCCGTTATTTCCGCTGGGTTACGGAATTGATTATTCCCGATCAGACAAACTTGCCCCGGTGAACGAAGACCCACGCGTCGACCTATCCTCGCTGACGGTCGCCACCAATTATGTGGTGCGGGGTAAAGTGCCCGCGCCGTGGAACCTGCAGATGGACGGCTCGATCAGCGCACGCGCAGTCGACCTGTCGGCGCAGGAAGATGCACGGCAATTTACCTGGAATGCCGATGGCGCATTCGTGGTCAATGGTCCTGCGGTCAACCTGACCAAGCAACTCCAAGACGGCTGGGCGATGCTCATTGACTGGCGAATCGACCGCCCAGCGACCGGAGCAGTCATGCTTTCATTTGGTGGCGGCACTATCGATTTGCAGCAGGCGATCCGCGCCTTACCGCCCGGCACCGCGGCGCAAACACGCATACCTTTGCGCTGCTTCGCCGATGCAGGCGCAAATTTTGATGCGGTTGGCTCACCCATACGTATGCAGGCAGCGAAAGGCCTTGTTGCCACTATCCGCAACGTTCATATCGAAGCGATAAAAGAAAAGGCGGCCTGCCCCGGCAAAGCGCGCTAAAACACAGGGAGAGAGAAGATGGCATTAGCACCCGGCGCACCTGCGTCCACCGAAGCTGGCGATACCCATATTGATGCACCGCAATTGCAGTTGTTCGTCATGGGACTATTTTTCATCTTCGGCGGCATCACCAGCCTGAACGATGTCATCATTCCAAAGCTGAAAGAACTCTTCACGCTCAACTACACGCAAGCAATGCTGGTGCAGTTCTGCTTCTTCGCGGCCTATGCCGTTATCGGGATTCCCGGTGCGCGGTTGGTCAAGAAAATAGGCTATATGCGTGGCGCGGTCGCAGGGTTGCTGACGATGATGGCAGGATGCCTGCTGTTCATTCCCGCCAGCCAGACCGCGACTTATGGTGTATTTCTGCTTGCTCTGTTCGTTCTGGCAAGCGGCGTGGTGATTGTGCAGGTGGTATCGAACCCGCTGATCTCGCTTCTCGGCAAACCCGCCACCGCGCATAGCCGCCTGACTTTTGCGCAAGCCTTCAATTCGCTCGGCACCACAATATTTCCGATTGTCGGCTCAATACTGATCCTGGGCGGATTGGCCACGGTAACCGCCGACCAACTGTCGGGCGTCGAGTTGGATGCCTATCGCACGGCAGAGAGCCAGGCGATCGTGAATGGCTATCTCGGTATCGCGGTCGCGCTGGCGATCGTCGCGGGCGTGGTATGGATGTTCCGCAATGCGTTGAAGGGCGAAAAGCATGAGGCAAGCGAGGGGTTGGCCGGGCTTGACCTGCTTCAGCGTCCGCGTTTCGGCTACGGCGCATTGTGTATCTTTCTCTACGTTGGCGCAGAAGTTGCCATTGGGTCGCTCATCGTCAACTATCTGATGCAGGACCATGTCATGGGGCTGCAAGAGCAAGCCGCAGGCAAACTTATCGGGCTATATTGGGGCGGCGCGATGGTCGGGCGCTTTATCGGCTCGGCGGTGCTGCGCGTGTTGAGCCCCGGCAAGGTACTGGCATTCGTGTCAATCGCAGCGATTGCGCTGCTGGTCACTTCAACCCAGACCACGGGTGACTTCTCGGGTTACACACTGCTCGCGGTCGGCCTGACCAACGCCATCATGTTCCCGACGATTTTCACGCTCGCCTGTGAAAAGCTCGGTTCGCGTGCAGCCGATGGGTCGGGCATCATCAACGTTGCCATCGTTGGTGGTGCGGTCATTCCATTGCTGACCGGGGTGATTGCCGATCTTACATCAAGTCTCGCGATTGCGTTCATGCTGCCGATGGCATGCTATGCGGTGATTGCCGGGTTCGGATTTTACGCGCGGCGGCCGGCCTAGATTTCTGCAATCTGGTGCGGCATGGTTAGCAGTAGGGCAGAAGCAACAAACGCGAGCCCCGCAAGCAGCAAAAACAGCGCGTCGAACCCGTAAGCGGGCACGAGAGCCAGTGTCAGCCATGGCATAATGAGCGACGGCACTGTATTGGTAAGATTGAAAATGCCTAGGTCTCGACCCCGTGTTTGTGGGCGCGGTAGCACACGCAGCGTCTGGCTGGTGTGGAGCGCAAGAAACACGCTGCTGGACAGCCCGAATGCGACATAGCCCGCGATGGCAAATGGAAGGCTGGGTGCAAATGACATAACCAGCAGCCCTGCAGCGGCAATGGCAGATCCCCAGACGAGCGGTAACATGGGCCGGTGGGCGCGATCCGACCATCGGCCGACGGCCAGCGCCAGAAAAACGGCGAGCCCCAAAACCAAAGCAAATATGCTTGCGGCGTCGTTCTCGCTAAAATCGGGGTCGAGGCTGCGGAACCACAGCAAAAGGAAAGCGAACAACGATGCCTCTGCGATCTGGACAAGCAGACGCGCCAGCCACATCCGTATCGCGGCTCGCCGGGTCGCTATCACGCGCAAGTCGAACGGGTCAGCTTCTAAGGCCCGCTCGATCAACTGCGGCATTTGAACGGGCTTGCCAAAAAGTAGAACAGGTCCGACCATTACGAAAACCAATATTGCTACAAGCGTTTCGCGATTTTCGAACGGAGTGAAACCCCGCAGCGTTACAAAAGCGCCAGAGAGTGCACCTAAGGCAGGCGCCAGCGCCAGCAGACCGCCGAGCAGCCCTTTTTGCGAGTCCGGAATGCTATCGCCCGCCCAGGCGCCCAGCGGGGCGAGCATCATATTGAGGCTGATTTGCCAGAACACGATCATCGTAATGAGCATCGCAGGGCCGGTGGCCAATGGCATCGCGATCAGCAACGACGACGACAGGATTAGCCCTGCCCATATCCACGGTCGCCTTGTCTTTGTGACATCGCTTGCCGAGCCGAAACCGATATTGGCAAGGCTCGCCGATATCGCGCCAGCAAAGGCGGCGATTGCCAGCATATTCAGCGCGTCGTCACCTGCCAGGCCGGTAGCACGGAGCGGCAACAATATCGTCAGGAACGGAATATAGGCAACCGCCCCGCCCGAAACCGCGAGCGCGTACAGATACATGAAACGCGCCGATTGCTGTTCAGGCGCGGCGGTTCTTATGTCAGGCACCGCGCGGCGGCGAAGTACTGCCGCGTTCGACGAGACTGCCCGCGGTGACCACTGGCTGATGCGGCACGGCCGCATCGCCGTTGGTAATCAGCAGTTCCACTGCTTTTGAAAAGGTCGCTGCAATGGGCTGATCGACCGCGGTGAGCTTTGGGTCGGTAAAGCGAACGACAGGCGTATTGTCGAAGCTAATCAGCGACAGGTCACCGGGGACTTTCAATCCGCGCTGGTTGGCCGTGTCGAGTGCCGCAAGCGTCATTTGGTCATTACTGGCGATAATCGCAGTGGGAGGAGGATCCAGATCAAGCAGCTTGTTCGCGGCAATCACTCCGCTCTCGTGACTGAAGTCGCCTCTTGTGCATAGCCCGTCATGCGAAAGCCCCGCCGCATCCATCGCTTCGCGCCAGCCATCGATACGCCAGTTCGACAGGTCATATTCTTCTGACCCCGCGATGAACCCGATACGGCGATGCCCCAAGGCAATTAGATGCTCGGTTGCCCGGCGCGCTGAGCCCTCATCATCCATTGTCATAGCAATACCCGGTCCCGGCGTCATCGACCCGATCCGCGCAAACGGTATTTTGCGCCTAGCCAGAAATGCAGTAATCAGAGGGTTATCGGAATGCGGCGGGGTCAGGATAACACCGTCGGGCTGCAACGCCGCAATTGTCGCGCCCAGTTCGCGCTCGACATGGTCATTATGCGTATCGACCAGCTCGAATATCATTCGGTAGCCATGCTCGGCGCATTTGAGCATTCCGCCGAGCAGCATCTGGTCGACCCAGTCGGTGCCCTGCCGTGTCCGCCAATCGGCAATGGTGCGTTCACGGTCGTTGATCGCCAGGATCAGATAAGAGCGCGAACCGCTCATTCGCTGCGCGGCAATCGAGGGTACATAGCCAAGCTTGTCAATCGAAGCCTGCACGCGCTCCTTCATCGATGGGCGCACATTGGGCTCGTTGTTGATGACGCGGCTCACCGTCTGCAGGGAAACCTCTGCATCGGCCGCAACATGTTTGATGGTGACTGCCTGGCGGCGTCTCGCCATGTCTTATTTGCCCTCTTTGACGCCCTGCATGCAAGCCAGCCCCGTGTCCTTGTCATCGCCGCACTCGTAGATGCGGATCCAGTCGACTTGAAACTCCGCCGGGGTTACATTGGCTGCAACCCCCTTGTCGTTATTTTTCTCCGCCAGACCACCCCCGATGGCCAAATTTGCCATGATGTAGAAGGGCTGGTCAAATGGCGCAACGGGATTTGCGTTGGCAAGCGGCGAGGCGGTGTCCCAATCGTCCTGCGTCAGTTCCCAATATTTCTGGCCATCAAGATAGAAGCGCATCAAGCCCTTGCCCCATTCAAGTGTCCACACATGGAAGTCATCGGACGGAAGGGCGTTCGAAGGCAAGGCAACCCGGGTATCGCGAAACTTGTTTTTGGGCGCATAATTGCCAAAGTGGATCGCGCTGATCATCCGGTTTTCACCGACATTGCCCGCGCAAATCTCGCACGTTGCGCCGAGATTGACGCCTTCCAGTATATCGATTTCACCCGAGCGCGGCCAACCGCCATAGACATTGCCTGCGGGCATCATCCAGACGGCAGGCCAAGTGCCCTGACCCTTGGGCGGCTTGGCGCGAAATTCGATCTTGCCATATTTCCAGCTGGCAAGACCCAAAGTACGTATCTTGCCCGAGGTAAATTGTTGTGTCTTTTGTGAATTGCGTCTGTCCGCGATTTCCGGCGGGCGATCGGGTCCGGTGAACCGTTCCTTGCGCGCCTTCAGGTGCAAGAGTCCGTCCTTCACGCGGATGTTTTCGGCCCTGTCGGTGTAACATTGCCGCTCTTGGTTGCCGCCGCCCCAGCAGGATTCCTCTGGCTTCCATTTGTTGCGGTCCAGTTCAGTGCCGCTAAATTCATCCGCCCAGACGACATCCCATCCGACTTGGGCCGGTTGGGCGTTGAGAGTTGCCGAAGTGTATCCGGTCAAACTAGCGAAGACAGAAAATATGACTATGCGCACGAACATCCATTTTCTCCTATTGCCCCAAAAGGAACGGGCCCAGGTCATATGACCAGAGCCCGTTCGTTGCGACACCGATTATGGGCTCTAGAAGTCTAACCGTGCGAGGAAAGTAAACCGGCGGTCGTTGCGGAATGCCGAACGGGTTAGCCGTGTTCCGTCAAAATCGACCACTTGTGAGGTTCGCGTGACCGTGTCTAGCAGGTTCACGCCCTGGACGCCCAGCTTGATATTGTCCGTAACGGAATAGAAGATCGACGCGTCAAGTTGGCCGGTCGATTCCTGCCAGATTGGCGAGAACGGAAAAATGTCATCACGCGGGGTGATTAGGAAATCCGACCGCCAGTTATAGGCCGCACGCAAGGCTATCGGACCCTTCTCGTAGAACACGGTAGCATTGACTGTGTGCTTTGAAACACCTTGGAGTGGCTGCAGCGACGCAAAGGTGCCGCGGTTCCCGGCGAGATCAGGGTTGGAGAAATTGCCCGCGTCGACATAGGTATAGGTCAGTTGCGAACCAAGCCCGCTCAGCAATCCTGGCAGGAAGTCGTAAGTCTGCTGGTGGCTGATTTCGACACCCTTCAGCGTTCCGCCCAGTTCGTTGCTCGGGCCATTGACCTCAACTGCGATGTCGCCGTTGGCTGAAGGGTAATCGACGACGTTTACGCCGCTGCTGACAATCCCCTTAATGTCCTTAAGAAACGCCGATACGGTGATTGAGCCAACAGTATCGAAATACCATTCGGCCGAAAGATCGTAGTTCCACGATTGGGTCGCCTGGATGGTGCGGTTGCCAGTGAAGAGCTGGAATAGAGGGCCTGTAGCTAGCGTACCATCGGAAACAAGATCCGTTGTATTGTCCGAAACGGTACCGCCAGCACGGAACAGCGCCAAGTCGGGGCGCGAAATGCCCTTTGAAACAGCAAAACGGAACAGCAGCCCGCCGCCGACATCGAGCTTTGCGTTAAAGCTGGGCAGCCAGTGATCGAAGTTAATGTCACGATCATCGACGATCACCTGTCCAGTATGCGCTGCGGCAAATTCCGCCTGCCTTGTGCTCGATAGTGAGCAGAATCCGGGTCTCTGCTGGCCTGCAACCGTGTTGTTGCAGACAGTCTGGATTTCAGAGACCTGAACCCGACCGTCGCCATTGCCGCCGGCCAAGACTGCATCAAACCGGTCCGGATTCGGCAGCGTAATTACCCCGCCGCTCTCGACGGTGGTGCGGACATAGCGAACGCCGACGTTACCGATGAGGTTCCAACCGTTGCCGAAATCGCTACCGAAATCGACCCGCGCATAAGCGGCCTTGGTTTTCTCTGTCACATCCGAAATTTCGCCAGTGCAGAAAGGGGCGCAAGCCGTTCCGTCAGCGTTGCGGCGATCGGTGATTGGTTCCCAGGCTTCGCCCAAGCGGTCGGGGAAGGACCAACGGGTGATCGCAGCGCCCTGTGTTGCGGTTGTGCCATTTAGATACTCGCCGATGAAATCGTCGCCGCCATAGAAAAAGCCGCCACCATTCTCAATCGGGGTCGGGGCGTTGCCGCGCTGAAAGCCGTCCGCGAATGGATTGCGGAACGAGGCTGCAGCGGGGAAATCGATTGGGTATGCGCCACCGCCACCGCCATAGGGGCGCGCGCCGGGTAATGGACCGCTGGGGCCAGGCCTATTCCAAGACCCGTCCCGGCCCGTCCAGGGCGCGCCAAGCGTGCCCCAGTTGCCGAAATTGCTGTCGCGGGTAACGCGGTCACGCTCCGCCCAGCGCGTGCCGAAACTAGCTTTCTTGAAGAAGCCTTCATCGCTGATGTCATAGTCGACGTCGAAACGAACGCTGTTGAGATCACCTTCGTTGCGCGCCTGGCTATCGAGCAAAAACCAGAAATAGGTGTATTCCGGACTGCCGTAAATTCCTTGCGGTGCGCCTTGCGGCAAGATGAACTCGACCTTGGGAACATTGCCGGTATTGTCGATGCGGACGTCTGAGAATGTCGCCATTGTGCCGATTATCGCGTCCTGGCTAAGATCAGACCCGATATGCTGTAATTCGAAGTTGAAACGCAGGCGATCAGTCGCTTCGAACTTGGCGTCGAACGAGAAGTCCTCGGTGGTTGCCTCAGTCTGGCGTTGGAAGCGCAGAAGTTCAGTCGGTAGGCCACCCCATGGCGAGAAGCCCGAGTCGCCGCCTGTCTGTGTCAAGGTGCCGGTCTGGAAAACATTGTTATCGTCGAATGTCCAAGTGCTGCCGCTGGCCGGAACCGGGAATCCGGCATCATTATTCACCAGCGCCAATATGGCGAATTCGTCGGTAAAGAATTTGGTTTTGGAACGCAGGAACTCCGCAGTCGCTACAAGTCGGCCATCCCCGCTTTCGAATTGTGCGACAGCTGAAAACGCCTCGCGATCACGTTCCAGAGTGGTAGTCCGAACACCGGCCCCCTTCGGCACGATAACCGTACCTGCAGGTGGAAAATTGGTCTCGTTAAAATTTACGTTGCCAAAGCCACCGGAGCCTACATCCCGCACGCGCAAGCACGTAGAAGTGAGAGTGGCGGCACGGTAGCATGGGTCAGTCAGCTGCGATGCATCAGTGCGGCTGACGAGTTCCGAGCGCGCATAGCCCAGCTGAAGGCCGAACTTGCTGCCTCCACTGGTTTCCCAGGTATTGGAAATGATACCAGAATATCCCGGCGACCATTCCTTAGCCAAATCGCCGTAATTCCCCTCGATCGTGCCAGCGACCTTAAGGCCGGGACTATCGAGCGGCTTACGAGTGACGAGGTTAACGGTGCCTGCGATGCCGCCGTCGATCATATCGGCTGTTACGTTTTTAAAGACTTCGACCCGGCCCAAAAGCTCGGGCGACACATCATTAAATGAAAGTACCGTTCCACCAGTAGCCGAAAAGATATCACGCCCATTGAGCTCCGAACGGACAAAGGGCAGGCCGCGAATGATGACGCCCGTGCCTTCGACCGAGAATCGGTCCGGGTCGCTCGTCTTCTCGAAGCGCCCAATGTTGACGCCTGGCACGCGCTGAAGTGCTTCTGCGACCGAACGGTCAGGCAGCGCACCTATATCCTCAGCGGTTATGGCATCGACGAAAGTATCCGAATCACGCTTGATATTTTGCGCGTTCTCCAGCGATTTCTTAAAGCCGGTGACGACAATGACATCTTCTGCGTCGGCATCTTCAGCAATTTCATCGGGCTGCTCAGCGCTTTGGGCGAATGCCGGTTGCGCTGCACATAATGCAAGACTTGATGCAGTCGTTAATGCGACAAGCCGCTGCGAATGCAACACTCCGAATATAGATTTGCGTGCCAAATGATCCTCCCTGATACTGACTCGTGGGTATAACTCCCACTATTAATTCTGTGCATAACGCCAATTGAGAGCGTTCACAAGAGACAAAATGAACGTTCACAATTTGCAGTTTTGCGCTAATCGGCTATGCGGACAAGGAGAGGATGTAGCATATGGCGATCGAACAAATCATCATTGTGGGGGGCGGCACCGCTGGCTGGATGGCCGCTGCAGCGCTCTCGAAGCTCAGTGCAGGGCGGAAAGTGTCTATCACACTTCTGGAATCCGAAGAAATAGGAACGGTTGGCGTCGGCGAAGCCACCATTCCACCGTTTCTCGATTTCAACAAATTGCTCGAAGTCGATGAGCGCGAAATGCTTGCGGCAGTGCAGGGAAGTTTTAAGCTTGGCATCCAGTTTGTTAATTGGGGTAAGATCGGCGATAGCTATATCCACCCGTTTGGTTCCTATGGATATCAGATCGAAGGGATAGCCTTCCACCATGTATGGCACAAATATCGTCAGGCTGGCGACAAGCGGCCAATACAGGTTTATAATGTGGAAACCATGGCCGCGTATTTTGGCCGCTTTGCCCGTACGGAAGATTATCAGCGCGAAGACTTGCCACCGGTTAATTATGCTTATCATATCGATGCCGGACGATATGCGCGATATTTGCGCAAATATGCCGAGGCGCGGGGGGTTGGAAGGCGCGAGGGCAAAGTTGTCGATGTAACGCTCAATGGCGAAAATGGCTTTGTTTCATCGGTGACAATGGACGACGGGGAAATGCTTAAGGGCGATCTGTTCATCGACTGCTCGGGTTTTCGCGGGCTATTGATCGAACAGGCGCTGAAAACCGGTTATGACGACTGGTCAAATTACCTGCCGTGCAATCGCGCCGTCGCATTGCCATGCCTGCGCGAAGATGGCAGCGGGCCATTACCGTACACACGTGCCACCGCGCATTCTGCGGGATGGCAATGGCAGGTGCCGCTGCAACATCGCAATGGAAATGGCCATGTCTATTGCAGTGAATATATGTCAGATGACGAAGCGCACGGCATATTGGTGGGCAACATCGCCGGAAAGCCGCAGGCCGAGCCCAATTTCCTGCGCTTCGTTACGGGTCGCCGCAAGAAATTCTGGAATAAGAATGTGGTCGCGTTGGGGCTGGCGTCGGGGTTTATGGAGCCGCTGGAATCGACGTCGCTCCACCTCGTTAACACCGGCATCAACAAGCTGATTTCGCTCCTTTCGCTCGACGGGATTACGCAGGTGCAGGAGGACGCGTTCAACCGGCTGACGGGCAAAGAATATGCGCGCATCCGTGATTTTCTTATTCTGCATTATAATACGACAAGCCGCGACGACAGCCCTTTCTGGAATTATTGCCGCAATATGCCGGTACCTGACACCCTGACCGAAAAGATCGAACTATTCCGCCTCAATGGCCAGATTTTCCGTGAAGATGACGAGCTGTTCACTGAAACCAGCTGGGCGGCGGTCATGATGGGGCAAGGCATCCATATGGGCGGCCACAACGCAATGGCGGAGGCTGTGAAAGAACCGACCACCCGAAAAGAGATCGACGAGATGGAGCAATCGATCCGATTCGTTGTCGAACATATGCCTGCGCATGGCGATTATTTGAAAAATTACTGCCCAGCACCGTTATAAAATCGCCGCCTGCGCCCGATTGGGTCGGGTAGTTTATGCCTGATTTAATTAGGGTAAGTTCTTTGACAAAGGCGACGTCCGGTGCTGGGAGCCCTCACTTACGCCAATCAGGTGGGGAATGGCGAAGGGTGCCATTCGTCCATTGTCGTGTCCGATCCCTGGCGCATAAGCGATCTGCCAACCAAGCGGCGTATCCGTGCCGACCAATTTGCGCGCAGCATTAAGAAAACCATGCCCCCTGTCATAACGTGTCAGCCCCTGTTTGTCGGCCTGCGCGTTGATGCGCAGGTTGGGATCGTTGCGGTCGGTATCTTGCGTGCCCAGCAAAATCGTCAGCGGTCGTCGAAATGCCTTTTCGGGCGAAACCAGCCCTGCCACGTCGCCGCCCCAGCCATAAGGGAAAGCCGTATCGTCCGGCATCGTATACCAGCCAGAATTTGCGGCGACCGCTGATTCCATCCGGGGCGCATCGGCGAAGGCGACAAAGCGGTGAACGAACTGCCCGCCCGCTGAGTGGCCATAAAGCGCATAGCCTCGCTGGGTCCCGGCGATACGGCAGACGACATCGTCGAACAACGGCTCGATAGCCGAGAATGACCATTTTACCTGAGGATTTCTGCGGCCACTCTCATCGATAATGTTCCCAAGATTGTAGGAGCCCGTGGTTGGAAAATCATTCCTGCCGAATGTCGGAACCACGATGATCAGGTCATGCTTTTCGGCCAGATCGCGCCATTCATCGCGGTAGCGATCGCCGTCGCGTAGCACGCCGTGCATGACGAAGACGATACGGCTATTCGCTCCGGCCGTATGCGGCTTGTGCACGAAAACCGGCAGTTTGGGACCCGACCAGCCAGAGAAAACGATCTGCGACGATCCGGACGCTAGCGGTTTGCATTCTTTTGCTCTGGCTGGCACCGCTGTGAAAGACGCCCCGAGACAGGCAAGTAAACCTGCGACGCGAAGGATAATGCAAACGCTCATTAATAAATCTCCGGCTCGAACTGAACATCAGCCATGCGCCTCATCAACTACATCACTCTTTAAGCGCCATAACCAGCGATGGTATCAAATTTTGGGCCAACGCCTCTGCCGTGGTGCGAACGGCTGCAGGGTCGGAGTCATCTCCGACCTCGTAGGTATAGGCTGGGATGCCGTATGTCGTACTGAACCAGTTCTTCGTCGTGCCCAAACCTGGATTGGCATCGCGCGGCTCGATCTTGAACGGATATCCTGCAAAGGCGTTCTCCTTACCCCTGAGCCACGCAGCTAGGAAGGCCTTGCCCTGCGCACTCGCCTCGTCACCCTGCACATAGAAAAGGTTGCGGTTGGTCGAATGGAAATCGAGCATCAGGACAGGACGTACTTGTGCGGGGAGCCGGGCTAGCCAGTCGCCGATCGCGCGGGTCTCAGGCTGCTTGAAAGTGCCCCAGTCGCGGTTAAGGTCCGCGCCGCCCAAGTTCGCGCGCCAGTGCCCGCGGGCAACACCGTCGGGATTGAGCAACGGAACAATCAGGAACTGGAATTGCTTTCCGTCGATTGCACCTGAACGGACCAGCTTGGCAATCGTCAGTGCAAACGCGTCCATCGCAACCGCACCGGTCACTTCGGGCGGATGCTGACGCCCAAGCAGCAGCACAAGGCTCGGGGCATCGCTATTGCCCAGCCGGACGGCTTTGATTGACCGTCCGTCGTGTGATCGGCCCAAAATGATTCTGCTGCCCCGCCGGTTTTTTGCGAGTTGCTCGAGCAGCTTATCGTAATGGGCCGATGTGACAAGCGGCTGCGCGGTGACAACGCCTTCGCCCGGAGGAAGCGTGATCGATACGGCGCTACGATCCTGCCCCACCGCAACCGAAAATGCCGATGGGTCGCCGCTCCCACGCCATTGCGGAGCATAGCGGTGGCGCGCGCCGATATAGCGCACATTGACGGTCAGCTTGCCACCTTCGACTGCATGGTATCGGAAGGCATACCAAGGGCTCGGGTTGATCGGCGGCAGATGTTCGGGCGTGACCAGAATCGAAAGCGTCCTTTCATCCTCGACGTAGCAAGCCGAACGCGACGCGCCTTCGAAGTCGAAATGGACGCTACCCTGTGCTGTCTGGCATCCTGACCCCGACGGCTTGGACGTGGGCGCGGGTGGCTGCGCAAACGCAACCGACCCGCTCCCAATCATAACCCACGCGGCGAAAGCTAGCCAAACTCCTGCCTGCCGCATCACATCAAAACTTCTTGCGGAGTTCGACGTGGAAGACACGCCCGCGTGCTGTGTACAACTCGCTGTAGAAGCCATAGGTTTCGTCGGCGAGCGGCGGATCCTTGTCGAACAGGTTGTTGATCGCAAAGCGCAACCGGGTTCCGTTGAGGGCCGTGTCATTATCGATCGTGTAGGACACCGACAGATTGGTCAGGAACTGGTCGTTGACGCGGAAGAAGTTGGCATTGGGATCATCCGAAACCAGCAAAATGTCGCGCACCACGCTGGTGTCCCAAACTTTGCCGGTATACTGGCCGAACAGACCGATCTCGACAGGACCGCTCTCCCAATTGATCGATCCGCTGACGCGCCATTTGGGACGGCCATCGATTTCGAGTAGTTCACCCAGCCCGCCTACGGTAACGTCGGCCGGTAGAGTACCCGCCGCGATTCCGGTGAGCAGTTCCTCGCCGTCAACACCGGCGCTCTGGACAAAGCTTTTCAGCCGTGCGGCGTTTAGGCGGAGGCGGAACTTACCCGCCCCGAATTCCGGCACATTGTAGACCATACCGAAGTCCCAACCCTTCGACACGCGGCTGTCGAGGTTCAGATAGGGATCAAGTACTTGAACGATCCTGCCTGTCGGGGCGAGACCCGTGCCCGTGAACAACGCGATATCATCCACCGTCGGCGCGGCGCGGATGACATTCGGATTGCTGCTGCCGCCCAAACGGCGGAGCAGGTCGAGCGCAATCGCATTGTCGTCGCCGAATGTGCCGACCAAGCCGGTCTGTTTGACCCGCCAATAGTCCGCCGTTAGTGTCAGGCCGGGAATGAACTTGGGCTCAAGCACAATACCCAGGTTGATGCTCTCGCTGTCTTCGGGCTTGAGGCTGCGAGCACCCGACCTGAAGCTGATGACACCTGCGCCAGGGCAGGCGTCGAGACCGGATAGCAGGCCTTTTCTGACCTGTGCCTGACAGAACACGAAATCGTCGCGGGTGTTGGACCGGGTCGTGCCATCGTCGTTGACTTGCGCCAGATTGGGCGCGCGGAAACCTTGCGACCATGCTCCCCGGAAAGTTACGCCGGGAATAGTGGTCCATGATGCGGCGACACGCGGAACCATCGCGGTTGCGTCGATATCCTGAAAGCGTTCGATCCGTCCGGCCATCTGGACGTTAAATGCCTCGACCAGCGGGATATTCATATCTTCGCTGACCAAGGGCACGAACAATTCGGCATAGGCCGAATAAACGGTACGCGTTCCATCTGTGTCGGGTGACGGGCTGGTGCCGGCGACGTCGCTGCCGTTGAACACGCCGGTCACGCTATCCCTGAAGGTAATCGTGCCGTCGAGCCGGGGATCGCGATCATCGAAGAAGGTCTCGCGCCGCCATTCGATTCCCGTTGCAACGCCAAGGTTGCCGCCAGGTAATACAAACAGGTCGTCACGGCTGACCTTGAAGTCCGCCAGTGCGAGGCTTGTACCGCCTTTGCGGAACACATTGATACGGAAGGCGTCGATTACGGATGCCGGGTTCGGGGTGCAATCGCCTTGGCCGGGATCGTCAATGCAGCCGCCGTTGAACGGATTATAGGCATCGGGAGTCGTCCGGTTGATCGACTGCTGCATCGCGGTGAGCGACACGCGGTTGGTTTCAAGGTCGGTCAGTTTCGATTCGGAATACACGAAGCCGGTGTCGAAATCCCACGCGCCGAAATTGCCGCGCAGGCCAGCGACGAGACGATACGCGTCCTTGTCAACAAACACGCCGCGATTGCCCGCATCGACGAAGCGATAGCGCTCCATAATGACATCAGCGCCGGTGGTCGGAATAGTGGTGCCGGGCAGGCGATTGGGATTGGCCCCGCCGCCAACCAAAGTGGTCGGGCCGAACGGGTTCCAGTACGCGGTGCGCGCTATGCCCACCGGAACCGCGCTCAAGATGGCCGAGGCATCGTTGAACCGCTGGTTCTCCGAACGATAATAGCTGCCTTCGAAATAGGCTTCGACATTGTCGGTCAGCTCGTAGTTGAGCAAGGCCATTGCATTATAGCGGTTCTTCCGACTGATCAGCGTGTTGCCGAAAATCGTGTTGTACCGAACTGCGGTCGTTGGCGTCTCGCCGTTGCGGGCACAGATGCCGTTGCGGAAATCCATGCGGCAACCGGTGAACGTGCTTGGCTGCAGATAAAAGTCGTCATCATTGATCGGCGTGCGGCTGTTGGGTGACGTCTGAATATCGAATTGGCCGAACGGGCCAAAAGTGTTGCGGTTGTTGAACGAGGCTTCCCCTTCGAAATCGGTTCCCACTAGCAACCGCGTGCGATCATCGTCGCGCGAATAGTCGCGGCTGGACGACGCAAGGCCGTTTTCGTGGAAATGGCCGCCGTACAAGGTAAGATTTCCGCGGCCACCGCCGAAGTCGAACCCCAGTCCGCCACTGATTGAGTAGCTGTACAGGCTGGTTCCGTCGGATGCGCGCCAGTCGCCCTCAAGAAAACCGCCTTTCAAATTACCCTTGAGCACGGTGTTGATCACACCCGCAACCGCATCGGCACCATAGATGGCCGACGCGCCGTCGCGCAGGACTTCGATCCGGCGAACGCTGCCGGGAGCAATCTCGTTTGTGTCGGGGCTGACGACGGGCACCAGCAACTCGGTCTGGAATCCGGGGTGAAGGTTCATGCGGCGGCCGTTGATCAGCAGCAAAGTGTTTCCTGTGCCCAGATCGCGCAGGTTGACCGACCCGACATCGCCGCGCACGTTATTCTGCGTGGTGGCGTTTTGTTCATTGAACGCAATCGTGCCATTCTGCGGAAGTGCGCGAAACAGTTCGTCGCCCGACGACGCGCCGGTATTTTCGATCTGCTGCTCGTCAAGAACGGTGACCGGAAGCACGTCGTTGATCTGCGCGCCCTGGATCCGTGAGCCGGTTACGACAATTGCTGCCTCCGCTTCCTCGGCGGACTGGGCCACAGGAGGCACCGCATCCTGCGCGTACGCCATATTTGCGGTCATCAATCCGGTCGTGCTGAGCAACGCCAGCTTGCGGAATATCTTGGTTGCCATCTTCATTCTCCCTGCTTGTTTGGTACTATTTTTCCTGAATCTAACCATTTGACGAACATGTCCGGCCATTGGCTCAGCACCTGCTCCGGGCGACCAAGACCCCAGCCATGACCGCCGTCGCGAAACATATGCAGTTCTGCCGAAGCACCGGCGGCGTTGAGTTTTTCGAACAACATGATGCCATGGCCCGGCGGCGCGGTCTTATCGTCCGCTGATGCAAAAATGATCGTCGGCGGAGCATCAGCGCTGGCATAAGTGTCTAGCGACCAGGTATTCTCTGCTTCGGCGCTGGGGGTGTCGCCGATGATTTCACGCCGGGTTCGGGTGGTATCATAGGGCTTGCGTAGCGATACCACGGGAAACAGCAGCGCGGAAAAATCGGGTCTGGCGCTGACTTTCTCATATTTGTCGGACCCGGTGTAAAGTGCGCGTTGCGGCTGTAGCGCGGTGAACCCGGCGAGGTGCCCGCCTGCGGAGAAACCCATGATGCCGATCTGCTTGGGATCAATGCTAAACTCAGTCGCCCGGGTGCGAACAATCCGCATCGCCCGCTGTGCATCCATGAACGGCGCTGAGGCATCCCATCCGTCGTTCGGTAGGCGATAGAGCAGCTCGAACACGGTAAAGCCGCGCTCTTGCAGCCAGCGGGCAATCGGCGTGCTTTCCTTCCACAATTGAATCCGGAAATAGCCACCGCCACCGCAGACGATAACAGCTGCTCCGTTTGGTTTTGCGGGGCGATAAACGCGCATCCGCGGGGTCGCGATGTTGGAAAGCGCGCCAAATCCCGCACCTGCTTCGCCGAGTTTCTCAGGGCCCGTCACCCCGCCCCGGCCGGGTGGCTTGCCGGGCCATAATGGAATCTCTTCCCATTGGTCAGCCATCGCGGGCACAGCACCGCCCAATTGCACAGCGCTAATCGCCGTCAACGCGGCGAGATTTTGCAACAAGGTACGCCGCGCGATCATGACGGCTCGCCCAATACCTCTGCCAACGCTTCGCTACGCGGCCCGCTGCGTTCGTGCCGTTCGATATCCTCTTCGGGCAACGGCATCGGCGTGCCTGCCATCGCCGCCGCCAGACGCTCGGTATCCAGCGCACCTTCCCAGCGCGCGACGACAATCGTTGCGACGGCATTGCCGATGAAGTTGGTCAGCGCGCGGCATTCGCTCATGAACCGGTCGATACCTAAAATCAGTGCCATGCCTGCGACGGGAACCGATGGCACAACCGACAGGGTTGTTGCGAGGATCACGAAACCCGCACCAGTAACCCCCGCCGCGCCCTTCGAACTGATCATGGCGACCAGCACCAAGGCCAATTGATCGGATAACGACAAGTCGATGCCAACCGCCTGCGCTATGAATAGCGCCGCCAGCGTCATATAGATGTTAGTGCCATCGAGATTGAATGAATAGCCGGTCGGAACCACGAGGCCGACCACCGATTTGCGCGCACCGGCAATCTCGAGCTTCTCCATCAGGCTCGGCAGCGCAGCTTCCGACGACGACGTGCCAAGCACCAGCAGCAATTCCTCGCGCAGGAAACGGATCATCTTGAAGATGGAGAAGCCGGTGAAATAGGCGACTGCACCAAGCACGACGATCACGAAGAACAGCGACGTGAGATAGAAAGTGGCGACCAAAGCGGCGAGGCTCGCGAGCGATGCGATGCCAAATTCGCCGATTGTAAAGGCGATTGCGCCGAATGCCCCGATTGGCGCCAGTTTCATCAACATGTGAACGAGCTTGAAGATCACCTCGTTGAATGAGGCGAGCACGTCGAGCACGAGATCGCTGTGCGGGCGCGTGGCGGCCAGCGCCAAGCCGGTCAGGATCGCGACGAGAAGAACCTGCAAAATGTTCCCATCGGTCATAGCGCTGAATAAAGTCTCGGGGATCATGTTGAGCAGAAAGCCAGCAATCGTCTGGCCTTCCGATGTTTTGGCGTAATCCTGAACTTTGCTGGCATCGAGGGTCCCGGGATCAATGTTAAGACCTGCACCAGGCTGCACGATGTTGCCGACAACCAACCCGATGATCAGCGCGAGGGTGGAAAAGAACAGAAAATAGGCAAATGCCTTGCCCGCAACGCTGCCGACGGCTGATAAATCGCGCATTCCTGAAATCCCAGTGGCGACGGTGAGGAAAATCACCGGAGCGATGATCATCTTCACCAGCTTGATAAAGCCGTCACCCAGCGGTTTTAGCGCAGAGCCGATTTCGGGATAGAGGTGCCCCAACAGCGCACCCAGGAAGATGGCTGTCAACACTTGGACATATAATTGCCGATAAAAGGGCAGCCGGACAGGCGCTTCTGTTCCAACGGTTGTCGGCGCTATTATCCGCATTACGGCTACCCCTCCTCCGGACTTAATATCCAGTTGCGGGCAGGATAGGGGGAATAAGAGCGTTAACAACAAAAAATGACTCGCTCAGGAAACGTATAAAAAACAGATCGATGACATCGATTTTCGGATTTAAATTCCGATATTCCAGACAAAGTGCTTGCCAAAATTGCGGATTTCCAGACAAAATGTGCGAACAGAGATACTCTAGTGTGAGACGGAGAGCGTATGTTTAAGGCGATGGGCAATCTGCAATGCTGAATGGCAGGCCGCCCTCACCGTCGCAGCCCGGGCGCCGATATCTCGCTGGCATAATCGCGATAGGAATTCTGCTGCTTGCCGCGCTGGGTCTGCTGGCGACCGACCGAGCGATGCGCACCTCTGCACTTGAAGAAGCCGAAAATGCGGCGCAGAACGAGGCGGCAATCCTTGCAGCAGGGCTCGAAAGCGAGCTGGACAAATTCAGTCTGGTCCCGCTGGTGCTGGCACGCGATCCCCAGGTTCAATCGCTTATGGCCGGCGATAGCGCACAGCAACGCGGCCTCAACCAGCGGCTTCAGCAAATTGCCCAACAGACCGGTGCTGCGGTCATTTACCTTATGAACCGTGAGGGGCTAACGCTAGCGGCAAGCAACTGGAACCGGCCAGACAGCTTTGTCGGTTCTGATTATGGTTTCCGTAGCTATTTTAGCGGTGCACGGGCGTCGGGCGTAGCGACCGAGTTTGCTTTGGGCACAGTCAGCCGGCGACCCGGATTATATATCGCCCGCCGCGTCGATGGCCCGGTTGGTCCGGTTGGCGTCGTTGCCATCAAGGTGGAATTCAATTCACTCGAAGCAGCCTGGGCAAAAGCCACGGCGGGTGTCTATGTGACCGACCCCGATGGCATCATTCTGGTCACCAGCAGTCCGGCCTGGCGCTTCAATACCACACGGCTGATCCCACCAGGAACGCGCGATCCGCAACAGGACCTGCGCCAATTCGGTAAGGCGGAGCTACCGCGATTTGATCTCGGCGAGGGTGGCACGCGTGCGCTTACTCCCACACTGATCGAAAGCCGTCGGTCAGTTAGACCGCTCGACTGGAACCTGCATCTGCTGTCTGATCCGTCAACTTCTCTCGCCGCTGCCAAAGCAAACGGGCGTTTGCTATTTCTCATGCTGTTGGTGCTAGCCGTAGCGATCGCTGGGCTGGCGGCTTTTAGTATAAGACGAAGGGAGGCCCGCGCCGACGTGCTGCTTCACGAACGAACGGGGCGTCTACGCGACCAGCTTCAACAGGCTAACCGATTGGCAACGCTTGGCCAGATTACGGCGGGTGTCGGGCATGAAATACGCCAACCGGTCGCCGCCATCCGGATATTGGCAGAGACGGGCGAACGGCTGAGCGAACGCGGCGCGCATGACGAGGCCGCCGCGAACTTTCCCCGGATAGCGGCTTTGACCGACCGGATTGGTACCATAACCGATGAACTGCTCCGGTTCAGCCGCCGTGGCAAGCGCGAACCTCGTGAGGTTCCCCTACGTCAGGTTATCGACGGCGCGCTGTTATTGTTGCGTGACCGAGTAGCGCAGCTGGACATTGACCTTAGCCTGCCACCTGGGGCCGCGCTCGAACTGATTGTTCGCGGCGAACATGTTGCGCTTGAACAGGTATTGGTCAACCTCCTGCAAAATGCCTTCGACGCGACTGGGCGGGGCGGCAGGGTGGTGATCGACATCGGTGAATCCGGGCCATTCCGGCGCCTTTCGGTTACCGATAATGGTCATGGCATCACAGATGGACAACGCACCAATCTTTTCCAACCCTTTGCAACGACCAAAGCCGACGGGCTCGGCCTGGGGCTGGTAATTTCACAGGATATCATGCGCGGACTGGGCGGCGACTTGGTCGAAGAACCAGTGGCCAAAGGCACGCGGTTCACGATGCTGATTCCCGGCGCATGACCGAGTACGAGCCTATAAACGTCGTACTGGTCGAAGACGACGAGGCCCTCGGGCCGGCGGTCGCGCAAGCCTTGCGCTTGGAGGGCATGGAGGTTGCGCTGTTTGGCGAAGCCGACAGTGCGCTCAGCTATATTCCGAATGACTATCCCGGCGTGGTGGTGAGTGACGTTCGCTTGCCGGGCATGGATGGCTTGGCGCTGTTTGGGCGGCTGCAGCTGCAGGATCCCGATCTGCCGGTGATTTTCACAACTGGCCATGGCGATGTGACTATGGCAGTGGCTGCGATGAAAGACGGGGCGGCAGATTTTTTCACCAAGCCCTACTCGTCTGCGGCACTGATCCGGGCCATTACCGTCGCGGCAGAAAGACGTCGGTTGGTGCTGGAAAACCGCAGGCTTCGCCAAACCCTGAAGCAACAGGCGCAAACAGGGTTTGTCGGTTCATCGGACTTCGCCGTGAGACTGCGTAGCATGCTTTCGGCGGTGGCCCAAACTGAGGTCGACGTGGTAGTCGAGGGTGCGGCCGGCACCGGCAAGACCTTTATTGCGCGATTGATCCATGAACTCGGTCCCCGCCACACTCGCCCGTTCGTCGCGGTTGATGCGGGAACGCTGACTCATCAGGACGTTGACTTGTTATTGTTCGGGCGCGAGCCTAGCCGGGGCGGCCTGTCGCGAACGGGGTTGATCGAGCGGGCCAGTGGCGGCACGTTACTCATCGACGAGATTGAGGCTGCCAGTCCGGCTTTGCAGGCGCGGCTGCTATCGGTCTTGAGCACCCGCTCCATCCTGCCTGCCGGGGCCGAGCGATCGCGCAAACTGAACTTGCGTTTCGTAGTCACCCGACAATTGCACGACGGGTCTGGCCATGCCAGTGACGGTAGAAGCCTTTTCCATGAACGGCTCAGCGCGGTAAGGCTGATGATGGCTCCGCTTGCGAACCGGCGCGAAGACATTGCCGCGCTCTTCCACCATTTCCTTTCCCGGCATGAAGGCGAACTGGGAATATCTCACCGCGAAGTCGCTGACGATGTCTGGAAATATCTGCAAACACATGAATGGACAGGCAATTTGCGCGAACTCGAAGCGTTCGCTCGTAGCTGGGCCATTGGCCTCAATCTACCGGATAACGACGCACAGATCGCTATGGACAGCCGCCCGCTACACCTGACAGTGACAGAGTTTGAAAGGACAGTAATTGAGAACGCATTACGCGCTGTTGGTGGCGATGTCCTTCGGCTCGAACAGGCGCTCGGCACGCCGCGCAAGACGCTCTACGACAAGTTGAGCCGTTATGGATTGCGACCCAAGGATTTCCGCCCGGTATAACGCGACCCGTAGTTCGTTACGCCTAGGATTGGAAATTTTCCCTCGGGCAGTTCGACCTCTCGCACTTGGTAAGAAATGTTCAGCTAGACTGTCGAACGACCAATTTGGGTTCTAGACCAACCGAGCTTGTCGCTTCTCCTGCAATCCGGCGAAAGAGCAGGTCGACCAGATGGGCTGCGCCGGCCGCCAGATCCTGCCGCACAGTAGACAATGTCGGTACGGTTTGATTGGCAAAAACCAAGTCGTCGTAACCGACCACATGCACTTGGCCCGGCACTGCAACGCCATGCTCGGATAGCGCGCGCAACGCACTCATCGCGACCACGTCGGATGCAGCGATGATGCCATCGGGAATCGGTTTGGTTTCTTCGAGCCAGTTGCTGATCGCAGAATGTGCGGTTTCAGCGGTCAAATGGGCGGACAATATGCTCAAATAGTCGGACAGACCGGCGGCGGCAAGTGCGGTCCGGCATCCTTCCAGACGTTCGGAAATTTCGGGAGAAACGGGATCACCAAAAAATGCAAAATTACGGCAACCCTGGTCGATGAGATGCTGGGTCGCAAGCTGCCCGCCCTTGCGGTTGTCCGAACCCACCGAGCAATGCACCTGTCCGGCAAGGTTTGCGCCCCAGGCCACGAGCGGCAAATAACGGCTGGCAACCTTATCGATAGTGGCAAGCTGGTCGGACTGGCCAATCAGTATCACGCCGTCGACGCGTCCCGAATCCACCACTCGGTTAAGCCAGTCGGGATCTTTCGGAATAACGCGCGACAGCAACAGATCATGCCCACGCTCGGTCAGCGCATCGGCCAGATGACCAAGCATTGTGATGAAGAATGGATCAGAGATATGCTGGCCCGTTTCATGGCCGAGCGGGATCAAAACGCCAATTGCTCCAGCGCGTTTGATGCGCAGATTTCGCGCCATAACGTTGGGACGGAAGTCATGTTCGCGCGCCAACTCCTGAATACGTTCGCGTGTTTTTTTCGCGATAAGCTGCGAATCTGCAAGCGCACGGGATACTGTCCCTGGTGATACCCCTGCCAGCCGTGCCAGATCTGTGATGTTGCGGACCCGCACCTGATTGTCCATTCTTTCTCCTTGGCCCGCGAATGTGCGGATGATTTATTTTTATGGCAAGGGGACAGGAAATAACACCGCTGCGCAATGCAATCCTTTGTCGTGATTCCCCCTCACACGCTAAATTTAAACGAAAAATAGAACGAAAGGTTCCAGTAAAGGCGGAGATCGGCAAGCAACCGCCTGAAATCTGCAGTTTTCGGGCCTAATCAACGGTCCTTGCAACATATTCGGCTCCCAGATAGGCGTTGGACATGGGCTGGACGGCAAAGATGGATACACGCGCGCGACTCTTGCTGCGCGAACCGCTTGTTCATTTCTTGATTGCCGGGTTTTTCATATTTCTGCTTTCGGCATGGCGCGGCGAGGCTGCTGACCCGGAAAGCCGCCGAATTACGATTACTGAGGCGCAAGTCGCCCGGTTATCTGCGAACTGGGAAATGACCTGGCGGCGGCCACCCCAACCGAGGGAAATCGATGCGCTGATCCGCGATTATATCAAGGAAGAGGTCTATTATCGCGAGGCGAAGCGGCTTGGGTTGGACGAGGATGACACCGTCATTCGCCGCCGGCTGCGGTCAAAAATGGAATATCTGGCATCGGCGCAAGTTGAAAATGCGCAAGCAGACGATACCACGCTTCAGGCATGGCTCGACAAATATCCAGCCCGTTTTGACCGCGATGTGACCTACAGTTTCGACCAGATTTACCTCGGAGATAAAAGACGGGACCAAGCTGCGGCTATTTTAACAGCACTGGAAGCCGATAGCGCGGATTGGGCCGCACAAAGTGAATCGATATCTTTGCCGAATTCGCTTGAATCTGCGCCGCGCGGCGCGGTCGAACGCCAATTCGGCCCGGCATTTGCCAGTTCGATTGCCAAATTGCCTTCAGATATGTGGTCTGGGCCGGTGGAATCGGGTTTTGGAATGCATCTGGTCCGGGTGCGCAACCAAGAGATACCACAAAAAGTAAAACTCGCCGACGTCCGGCAGGCGGTCGAGAATGACTGGCGGTCAGCGACCCTTAAACAACGCGAAGCCAAAGCCTATCAGGCTCTGCTGGATGGCTATACCATTCAGATATTGAAGCCGTGATTCGGTTCGTCCTGCTTGTCTTTGCTATGCTTTTGGCGGGGTCCGCGAAAGCAGATGAACTACGCCCCGGCTATCTCGAATTCACCCAGCAGACTAGCATGGAGTGGACGCTCGTCTGGAAATCCCCGATGAAAGGCGGGTTCACGCCGTTCACATCCCCCGTTTTGCCCAAAGGGTGCACGGTCACCGGCTCGCCGATGCGGGTCATCGCCAATGGTTCGGTGGTCACAACATCCAATATATTCTGCCAAAATGACGTAGCGGGCCGCACTCTCGGGCTAGAAAATTTCGATACTGCGCAATCAGATGTGCTGGTCCGGGTCGCGCCGCTCAACCGTGCGGTACAAGCACTGCGCCTGACGCCCGCCGAACCGCGCGCCATGATCAAAGCCAAGCCGGACCGTTGGCAGGTGGCGCGCACCTATTTTGTGATTGGCATCGACCATATCGTCTTTGGTTATGATCATCTGCTGTTTGTCGTGGCACTGGTTCTGTTGCTTTCTGGCTTTTGGACGGTATTCAAGGCGGTAACGGCCTTTACCATCGCGCATTCACTCACGCTTATTGGCACAACGCTGGGTCTTGTCGGCCTGCCCCAGCAACCTGTCGAAAGCGTTATTGCGCTGTCTATCCTGTTTTTGGCAGTCGAAATCGTTAAGCGGAAGCCGCACATACCCCGGCTTTCGGAACGAATACCATGGGTAGTGGCGTTTGCATTTGGGTTGCTACATGGTTTCGGCTTTGCCGGTGCGTTAAAAGAAATCGGTCTACCAGAAAGCGATGTGCCAACAGCCTTGTTAACCTTCAATCTGGGAGTCGAGGCGGGGCAATTGGTGATTGTCGGCACAACAATCGGCGTGCTTGGGCTGCTGCGGTACCGCCTGCCAGGCATCGAACAGAATGTCGTGAAAATAGCGACTTACGCTATCGGTATCATTGCCAGCTACTGGTTGATCGAGCGAACCTTGACTTGAATAAATTGCAGCGGTCATTTCTGCTGACGCGCAGCAACGTTTACCATTCAGAAACAGCATTGGGGTACATGAAAGGATGGATCAGCAGAGTATTAAGCCGAGATGACAACAAGAAAGTTTCCGTGGAGCGCTCCGGAGGATGGCAAAGCATCCCCTGCGGACGTGCGCGGCTTTTTTGGCAAGATATCGGGGCGAAATGTGCCAGCGGCCGATTCCGCCGCGCCCATCAGTTTCAATGCCAGTTCAAAGCAGGCGCTGTTACTGCTACAAAATTTTGAAGAAAGCGGCCGAGGCTGGTTCTGGTCGACCGACGGCGAAGGCAAGATCACATACTTGAGCCCTTCGGTGAGTGAACTTGTCGGTCGCCCGTTGACGGCAATTATCGGTTCATCGTTTGCCGAACTTTTTTGTCAGGGCGAAGAAGCGGCAAGTCATCAGCGAACTTTACCGTTCATCCTGACCAAGCAGTCAAAGTTTGACGACCTTCCTCTGCAGGCCGCAGCGAACGGCGAAGACGAAATATGGTGGGCGGTTTCCGGCAGGCCCTATTTTAACGAAGGCAAGCAATTTGCCGGTTATCGCGGCAGCGGTACCGATATCACTGCGCAACGCCGGACAGCAAAGGATACTTCGCGCCTCGCCACTTATGACTCGCTGACGGGTTTGTTAAACCGCTTCAGGATGTCGCAATTACTCGACACTACGCTCACGGCATTCCGCGTACAAAAACGCGCCTGTTCAGTCATGTTGATCGACCTTGACCGTTTCAAACATGTCAACGACACGCTGGGGCATCCGGCGGGCGACGCATTGTTAAAGCAAGTCGCTGACCGACTTGTAAAAGTGGTCGGTGACCGCGAAAAAATTAGCCGTCTCGGCGGCGATGAATTCCAGATCATATTGCAGGACGTCGATGATCGCGGTGCATTGGGCGATTTGGCAGAACGTATTATCAAAAGCCTGTCGCATCCCTATTCGGTGGACGGCAGCCGCTGCATCATCGGCGCGTCGGTCGGCGTCGCGGTCAGTCCGTTTGACGGACAAAGCAGCGAAGATCTGATCCGTAATGCCGACCTCGCGCTCTATGCCGCCAAAGGTGGGGGGCGCGGTCGGTTCCGTTTTTATTCCAGCGAACTGCTGCAAGCAGCCGAAGACAGGCGCGTGCTCGAAGAAGATTTGCGCGATGCTTTGGGCAAGAATGAAATCTGGATGGCTTATCAGCCAGTCGTCGATGCCAAAACCGACGTCGTAACCGGCTTTGAGGCACTCATCCGGTGGAACCATCCCGAACGCGGTGCGATTTCGCCGGCGGTCTTTATCCCCATTGCCGAAGAAGCAAATCTTATCGGTGCTCTTGGCGAATGGGCATTGCACAAAGCGTGTGAACAAGCGGCAGGTTGGCCAGGCAGGATGAAGGTTGCAGTCAATGTATCACCGATCCAGTTCGCAAATGACATGTTGCCGAAGATTGTGGAAAGCGCGCTTGCAAGCTCTGGACTACCGCCCGAACTTCTGGAGCTTGAGATCACCGAAGGTGTGTTCCTGCAGGAAACTGCCGATACCGACAGCATGTTCAAGGCGCTGAAAAAAATTGGCGTGCGTTTGGCCCTGGACGATTTTGGCACCGGCTATTCATCGCTCGGCTACCTGAAAACTGCGCCGTTCGACAAAATCAAGATCGACCAGAGCTTTGTGCGCGGCGCAACCGAGCCTGAGTCGCGTAATGGTGCAATTATCGCAGCAATCGTCGCGCTCGCTCACGCGCTGGATATGGACACCACCGCCGAGGGGATCGAATCGCTTGATCAGCTCGATCTGATCCGCGAGCTTAATGTTAGCCATGTTCAGGGCTATGTTTACAGCCAGCCAGTCGCCAATGACGTGCTGCTTGAACGTTGCCAGAGCGGCGACTGGCGGATTACCCCCTCTGGCCCGGCAGTCACGCGCGGCGACCGGTTGTCGATGTTCCGCAAGATCGGCGCGATCCACGAAAATCATTGCTATAACGTGGTCCTACGCAATCTTTCGGTAACAGGTGCGTTGATCGAAGGCATTGTAGATGTCCCCAAAGGCACCAAATTTGTTCTTGATTTCGGCGACGGACAATTGGCGGTTTCGTCGGTCGTTCGCTCGATGGGTCACCAACAAGGTCTCGTATTTGAAGAACGGCTGGTCAACGACGGCAATGGCGGTCTGTGCACCAGCCGACGGATTTCGCCCTATATGATGGCAGCCGCCGGCATGCCTATCGCCAACCTTCCGCCCGGATATTACACAACCGCCGAAGGCGAACAGCGGCCCAAGAGCCTGCCTGCGTTCAGCACTATGGGTGACTGGAAAGCCGCCTGATCGATTTGTGGCCCAATATATGGTGACTTGCAGATGTTGGCGATTGGTTGTTAAACGCGGGCCTGTTTATAGGAAAGGCCTCGACATGCGTATTCATTGGCGATTGATATTGGCAGGCGGCATTTTGTTGCCCGGTGCTGCGGTCTTAGGCAAAACCGATACCTTAACGCAATCGCGGCCGCCAGTGTTCGAAGAACTCGTAAATTGCAGGACTGTTGCTGATCCCACGGCGCGGCTGGCATGCTATGACGACAAGGTTGCAGCTATCGATGAGGCCGAGAAAAGCGACGAGCTGGTCTTGGCTGACAAGGCATCAATGAAAGAGGCGCGCAAGGGACTGTTCGGCTTTTCCATCCCCAAGCTCAAGATATTCGGTAATGACGGCAAAGAGGAAGAAGATTTCGAACTCGTCGCCAAAATCGACTCGGCTTATATGGCGAATTACGGCAAATGGACCATCGTGCTCGAGGATGGCGCGCGCTGGACGCAGATCGACACAACGGTGTTACGCAAAAATCCCAAAAACGGTATGGAAGTCAAAATACGGGCCGCCGCGATGGGCAGCTATTTTGCTAATATCGACGGTCAGCGGGCGATACGGATGAAGCGGGTCAACTAGCCCGCAGGGATCAGCAGCTTCGGATCAACCCGCGCGCTGTTCCATTTCATCCCCCAATGCAGATGCGGTCCGCTGGCGCGCCCTGTTGCGCCGACTTTACCAATAGGCTGGCCCTGACGGACGATATCGCCGACTTTCACGAACAATTCCGATCCGTGCAAAAACGCGCTGTTCAGCCCCATGCCGTGATCGATCATCAACAATTTGCCCTCAAGCGTAAACGGCACGTCAGCGGCCAGCGTGACGACACCGTCGGCGGGCGTGACGAAGATGGCACCCGAAGGAGCAGCGATGTCCATCCCGCTATGATAGCTTCCAGGTGTGCCATTGTAGATCCGCTGCGCGCCAAACAGGCCCGAGATCCGGCCCGCGACAGGCCTGACAAATTCCTGTCGCCAGCCTTCGGCGTTGCTACGGATGGCGCGCGCGGCATTGATCTGGGCGAGTTCCGGACCACGCCGCGCCTGAAATTCCGCGCTTGTTTTGGCGCCGCCGACCGGATTGGCGGCGACATTTTCGATGCGCCAATTGCCCGGCGACACCGGCAAATAGCGTTCGGTGCGGCGGCCATCCGAAGTGATGGCGACAAGGCTCGCACTATTCTCCGCATCGCGGTCGAAACCGATTATGAAAAATCCGTCTGGCGTCATTGGCAATTCGGTGCCGTTAAAAATGACTGCACGCGCGCCGCGCGGGGCTTGCCCGGTCATCAGGCCGCCTTGAACCGCCGTGCCCGATAACCAGAAATCGGCTGGCCGTGTCTCGGAGGCGATATCGACAATCAGCCGGGGTGACGATTCGACCGGCAGTTGGGGTAGCCTGGATGGCGCGGCGGCTTTTGGCGGCGTCGCGGAACAGCTAGCAATCGCAGCGAACGTTGCCAGCATTATCGACCCGCGACCGCGCACTATCGTCATGCTTTGCCGAGTGTGGCCCGCGTCGAGATTTCGGCACTGGCATAGGCTTCCTGCCGAATCACGCTCCAATAGCGAAGTTCATCGAGCGGGATTGCCTTGCCCGTTACCGCGCACAGCACATGATCGCCGGGACTGAGGAGCCGGAACCCGTTGGCCATATAATGCAGGCGGGCGACCTTGTTATTTTTCATCATCAACATCGGGGCATTATGGCGCAAAGCGGCTGAACGGGCAATAACCGGCTTAGCCGTCGAACAGATTGCCCTGATTTGGGGCGGGCTTTGCCGCCTTGGCCGGTGCCGTTCTTGGCGTAGGCGTGCCGCCATGAACCAGTGCCGCAACCTCACCATCGGCAAAGCGCAAACCGACTTCACTAGCTGCAACCGCCGCATCGCGTGACATGATCGTTTTCCCACTCGCATCGGTCACGCGGGCAAAACCGCGCTTGAGCGGCGCTTCGGGATGCAGGCTTCCCTGAAGCCGCGATAGCGCATCGAGCCGCTGCTGGCCTTGCTCGATTCGCCGGACGAGCAGGCGCGGATGCAACATTTGCGCAGGGACAGAAAAAGCCAGTTCGGCCTTGCCCGCCCGCGTGCGCAGCGATTGCCGCAAGCGTTCGGCAAGCTCGTCAGTGCGTTGCTGATGCGGCGCGGCCAGGTCGCCAAGCTTCGGCATCAAACGACGCTGCCCCTCGAGCCGTTCGGCAGCGCGGTCGACATGCCGCCGGACCGCGCCCGACATGCGCAGCGTTATCTGTCCGAGGCGCTCCAAAAGTTCGCTTCTTACTGGAACCGCGATTTCAGCGGCTGCTGTGGGTGTCGGCGCGCGCAAATCGGCGGCGAAATCGCAAAGCGTCGTGTCGGTTTCGTGCCCGACGGCGGAGATAATCGGGATGGTGCAATCGGCGACGGCGCGAACGACGGCTTCTTCGTTGAATGCCCATAGGTCTTCAATCGATCCACCACCGCGTGCGACGATCACCAGATCGGGCCGCGGGGTCGGGCCGTTCGCAGGCATCGCCGAAAATCCGTTGACCGCTTTGGCAATCTGAACCGCCGCGCCCTCGCCCTGCACCAGCACTGGCCAGACGATCACATGGCTTGGAAAGCGGTCAGCGAGGCGGTGGAGGATATCGCGGATGACCGCGCCGGTGGGCGAGGTCACGACTCCAATGACACGCGGCAGCGATGGCATTGCTTTTTTGCGTGCCAGATCGAACAGACCTTCCGCCGCGAGCCGAGCCTTTAACTTTTCGAACAGCAGCATCATCGCGCCTTCGCCCGCAACCTCAAGGGTTTCGACGACAATCTGGTAATTCGACCGCCCGGCATAGGTCGTGAGCTTTCCGGTCGCGATAACCTCTAGCCCATCCTCGGGCGCGAACGGCAAGCGAGCCGCGCTGCCCTTCCACATTACCGCATCGAGGCGTGCATTTTCGTCCTTCAGGCTGAAATAGATATGCCCCGACGCCGCGCGCTTGAATCCGGAAATCTCGCCACGCACACGGACATGGCCAAAGCGGTCCTCGACGGTGCGCTTCAGTGCCGACGATAATTCGGACACGCTCATGGCTTGGGCGTTGTCGCCGGGACGCTCCTCGGCTACGGACATGAATATCTTGCTCTTGGGGTCGGGCGGACGCGAACATGCGCTGGCGTGGAAGCTCGCGCAATCGCCAAATTGCGATACACTCTTTGCTGCCCCGGGCAATCCCGGGATCGCCGAAGAAGCCGAATTGGTAGATTTGAATATCGCCGATCACTCCGCAGTCATCACGTTCTGCGCTGGTCATGACATTGGCCTGGTTGTCGTCGGACCCGAGGCACCTCTAGTCGATGGGTTGGGCGATAGCTTGCGCGAGGCGGGCATTCCGGTGTTCGGTCCCAACAAGCAAGCCGCGCAGCTTGAAGGGTCTAAGGGCTTCACCAAAGATATGTGCGCCGCTGCCAATATCCCGACCGCAGGCTATAGAAGGCACGATAGCAAGGCGTCCGCAACAGCGGGGCTTGATGACTTCCAGGCACCTTATGTGATCAAGGCCGATGGCCTGGCGGCCGGAAAGGGCGTCATCATCGCCGAAACGCGTGCCGAGGCCGAAGCAGTTATTGAAGACATGTTTGGCGGCGGCTTTGGCGATGCCGGAGCGTCGGTGGTCATCGAAGAGTTCATGACCGGCGAGGAAGCGAGTTTTTTCGCGCTCACCGACGGCAACGACGTGGTGGCTTTCGGATCGGCGCAGGACCACAAGCGTGTTGGTGAATGCGATACCGGCCCCAATACCGGCGGCATGGGCGCCTATTCGCCTGCGCCAGTATTGACCGAAGCTTTGCAGGCGGAGGTGATGGAGCGGATTATCAAGCCGACCGTCGCTTACATGGCCGCGCATGGGATGCCTTATTCGGGTGTGCTGTTTGCCGGGCTGATGCTGACCTGCGAAGGTCCAAAGCTGATTGAATATAACGCGCGGTTCGGCGATCCCGAATGCCAGGTACTGATGACGCGCTTTACCGGCGATCTTGCGTCGTTGATGCTGGCGGTTGCGAAGGGGGAGCTTGCGGCCGCGGATACGCCTGCTTTTGCAGACGAAACCGCCCTCACCGTGGTCATGGCGGCGAATGGCTATCCAGGCGTACCGCAAAAAGGCGGTGCAATATCGCTCGAACGGGTCGAGGGGGCCAAAGTTTTTCATGCCGGGACAGATGAACGTGACGGCCAACTATTCGCCAATGGCGGCCGTGTGCTGAACGTCACGGCCACAGGCGCAAGCGTTACCGAAGCACAAAATGCAGCATACGCAGCAGTCGATGCCATCGATTTCCCCACAGGCTTCTGCCGCCGTGATATCGGCTGGCGTGAAGTCAAACGCGAAGCCGTGCATGATTAAGCAAAGGGCGGTATCGGTTAACTCCGATTAAGGCTTTCCTGCGCTGCAAAAATCGCTAACCCTATCTGCCGTTGAGGATCATCCTGGGGGGAAATCATGTCAAATTATTTGCCGGTCATTATAAGTGCAGTGCTGATCATCGCCATCTTGTGGTGGTGGTTGACCAAACTCGATTCGGTGAAATCGGGCGATGCCTCTCCACGGGATGTCGCGCCGCCAAAGCCTGTGCCTGCACCGCCAGTCGCTGCTGCACCGCCACCTGCTGCGCCAAAGGTGGCAGAGCCCGCCAAGCTTATGGACGATCCGGCACCTGCTTCGAAGACGGCACCTGCCAAAGCACAAGCGCCGTTAAAAGCTGGTGCGACAAAGGCTGCGCCTTCCAAGATGCCTGCACCTGCAAAGCCCGCAACGCCGAAGGTGTCAGCGCCCAAGATTGCCGTGGCGAAAGTCGCGGCAACGAAACCCGCCGCCAAGGCAACATCTAAGCTCAAGGCGGAAGCAGCGCCCAAAGCAAAATCGACCGCCAAGCCAGCGATAGCTGCACCCCAAGCTGCTCCTAAGCCAAAAGCTACCCCAAAGCCTAAGGCAGTCGCCAAGCCGGTCATTCCAGACAACATCGAGCTGTTGAAAGGCGTTGGTCCGAAGCTGAGCGCGCTGCTCAAATCTTTGGGGATAACAAGCTTTAGTCAGGTGGCGAATTGGAGCGCGGCCGACATTGCCGAACTCGACGCCAAATTGGGCACATTCGCCGGACGCATCAACCGAGACAATTGGGTCGATCAGGCCAAGCTGTTGGTCGCCGGAGACGTTGCCGGTTTTGAAAAGAAATATGGCGCACTGGGCAGCGAAGTCAGCAAGGGCTGAGACACTTCTTTCTTATAAGAATATTCGGGTCAGGCCACTTTTGAAGCTCGAGTCGGCCTGACCTGGAGCTCGCCTTGGCAATTGGGGCAACGGCCTTCGAGCTGGCCGTCTACGCAAGGCGCGCAAAAGGTGCATTCGTAAGAGCATATCCGCGCATCGCTGCTGTCCATAGGCAGCGGAAACGCACAGCGTTCACATGATCCACGCATTTCCAGCATCGTTTTCTTCCTATCGGCCCACGCGTTGCAAACCAGTGCCGTGCATTTTCAGCCAGCGGTCGGCAGCCTTGCGGTCGCCTTCATACAGCTCGTCGAGCCAGCAGTAAAACGCAGCGCTATGGTCCATGTGCCGCATATGCGCGACTTCGTGTGCGATAACTGAGCGGCGGACATGGACCGGCGCCATTATTAGCCGCCAACTGAGCGATATCGTACCGCGACTAGAGCAACTGCCCCAACGGCTGCGTGGGTCGCCCAATGACAAGCGCGGGACGGGTTCGCCCGCCTTCTCGCAATAATGGCGAATTTCATCGGTGTAGACCCGTCGCGCTTCGGCCTTCAACCAACGCAGGATGCGCGCCTCGACCGATGCTTCGGGGCCACCCAATCGCAACATGCCTTCGCCGCAACGGATGCTGCGCGGCCAGTTTTCGTGCCATTCGATGATATGCGCCTCGCCCTCAACCGCGATTTCACCGCCCGGCGCAACCGGAGCGGCATCAGGCGCGCTTCGCAGCCGCGCGGCGATCCATTCGCGTTTCTTGGCGACGAAATCCATCGCGACATTGGTCGGCGTGTAATTGGGCATGGTAATGCGGATTTCGCGTTTCACCGCATCGGCGCGCATTGAAATGCGCCGCGCGCGCGGGTTACGCCGGATGCGCACCGGCACCGCTTCGCCTTCGATATCTACCTCGGGGTCAGTAAGGCCATTCTCAAAGAGGTTGGTCGATAATATGGTTTTCAAGTGGCCCAGCATGCACTTCGGATATTGCCCGACCTTTGACCGACATGCCAGCGTCATGAATGCTTTCGCGGCTTCCGCTCACCAGATAATGCCAATCGGGCAAGGGATCGCCTGCTGCGCGCAGTACATAGGCGCAGGTTGCGGGCAACCAGACATAATCGTCAATCTTGCGCTGAGTCAGCCGCAGGCATTCAGGAACTATCGCCTTGCGGTTGCGATAATCGGCGCAGCGGCAAGTCTTGAGATCGAGCAATTTGCATGCGACGTTCGTCGGATAAATCCGGCCGGTATCCTCATCCTCGACCTTGTTGAGGCAACATTTGCCGCAGCCGTCGCACAAAGCCTCCCATTGCGCGCGGTCGAGTGTTTCAATCGGCGCTTCCCAGAAAGGGAGTTTGCTCAATTTAGCGGACCCATTTTGCCAGTTCCGCTTCAACCAGTTTGGGCGCGCCTTCATTAATGTCGGTGTTGGGCACATCGGCGGGCATGATCGCCAGCGGCTCGCCTTTAGGCCCCATCAGATAGGGCGTCTGGCTATGGCTCATCAAATAGCTTTCGGGCGCTGACCCTTCTACTCGGCTCGAATACACCGCGAATTTCTTGGTTGCATCGGTGATTTCGGCATCGGTCCCGGTTAGGCCGATGGCGCGCGGATGGAAGGCGCTGACAAATTGTTTGAGCACAGCCTGTGTGTCGCGCTGTGGATCGACAGTGATGAAGATTGGCTGGATTTTCGCCGCAAGCTCGGGTTGCGTTTTTTCAAACGCCTTCAGCCCCGCCATCAAATTCTGCATGTCGGGTGTGCAAATGTCCGGGCAATTGGTGTACCCGAAATAGACAATACGATATTGACCGTCGAATTCCTGCCAGCTCCGTTTCTTGCCGTCCTGATCGGTCAGCGTGAAATCGCCGCCGATGGCCGCGCCCGCCAGAGGTGCTGTAGAGAGAGGTGGTTGCGCAGGTTCGCCGCCACAAGCAGCGAGCAAAAGTGCGACGGATAGGGCGATGGGGAGAGTTTTGTTCATAGCGGGGCCAGACATGGTCTGCTAATGCGTCCAAATCAAGCCTATTGGGTCGACAAAAATGGGGCACTTTCCAGTGAACAGAAAAATCATTTTGGCGGCGGTCGCGGTTGCGATGCTTCCGATTGCAAGCAGTATAGTGGCACCCGCCGCTCAAGCGCAATTTTCGGACAGCTATAATTTCCTGAAGGCCGTGCGCGAGCGCAAGGGCGCGGATGCCGAAAAATTTCTGGCCGAACCCGGCACCGTCATCATCAACACGCGCGATGGCACTACAGGTGAAACCGCATTGCATATCGTGGTGCAAAGGCGCGATTCGACTTGGCTTGGTTATCTGCTGCAAAAAGGGGCCAATCCCAATCTGGCCGATAAAAAGGGCACAACGCCGTTGATGCTGGCGACACAGATCAATTTTGTCGATGGCATCGATACGCTAGTCAAACGAAAGGCCGTTGTCGATCAGACCAACCGCTCGGGCGAAACCGCTTTGATTCTTGCGGTGCAGTTGCGCAACAGCGAAGCGGTACGAGTTCTACTCAAGGCTGGCGCCGATCCGGACAAGAAGGACAGCCGCGCCGGATATTCGGCGCGAGATTATGCCAAGCAGGACGGCCGCGCGAGCGCTATCGTCTCTATCATTGAGAATCACGGCAAAACCGAAACTACCAAAAAGCCCGCCGAACTCGATTTTTCAGGCGTCGGCGAAGTGAAATAAGGCTGGCCTAGCCTGTTACGAACTTCATCGCGACGCCGTTCATGCAATAACGTTTGCCCGTCGGTTTCGGCCCGTCGTTGAACACATGTCCCAGATGCCCGCCGCAACGTGCGCAATGCACTTCGGTGCGGGGCAGCCCGATTTTATAGTCGGTCTTGGTGCCGACGCCGCCTGCCAAGGGCTGCCAGAAACTTGGCCAGCCGGTGCCGCTATCGAACTTGGTCGATGAAGAAAACAACCGCTGGTTGCAACCAGCGCAGACGAACGTGCCTTTGCGCTTTTCCTTGTCGAGCGGGCTAGTGAAGGGCCGCTCGGTATCCTCAAGCCGCAGCACGCGATACGCGGCGGGCGACAGGCGCTTTTTCCATTCCGCTTCGCTGTAAGTCACCGCGTATCGCGTTTTTGCGGTCGCATCCTTGCCGCAACCGAAGATAAACGCGGCAGCACCGAGGCTGGTCAATGACAGAAACTGGCGCTTGCTGAATGGCATGGCGAATTTTTTCCTTATCTGAGTTCAGATATAAATACGCTGCCGATAATCAAAAGGTTTCAGTTCAATATTTGGAAAGCTCAACCTGCATTTTCTTGTAGCCGTGGACAAAGCATCCCGCGACACGCTCGGGTTCGCCGATCACGTTGGGACGCAAGCGCCTTTTTGCCATTTCTTCGAGCAATATCCGGATCTGTAATTCCGCCAGCCGCGCGCCCACGCAGCGGTGAATTCCGTAACCAAAAGCCAGATGCCGCCGCGCATTCTCACGATCGACAATCAGCTTGTCGGGGTTCTGGAATACGCTCTCGTCACGGTTGGCCGACAGATACCACATACCGATCTTGTCGCCTGCCTTGATCGGGGCACCGAACAGGTCATGATCCTGCGTTGCCGTGCGGCGCATATGCGCGAGCGGGGTCTGCCAGCGGATAATTTCGCTGACCGCGTTGGTGATGAATTCGGGATTTTTCTCAAGCTTTTCTCGCTCGTCCTGAAAGGAGTGCAGGCCATAAGCATAGCCCGACATCGAATTTCGGGTCGTGTCATTGCCGCCGACGATCAGCAGGATGAGGTTACCCATATACTCGAACTGGTTCATATCCTTCATCGGCGAATGGATCATGCGCGATATCAGGTCGGGCGCTTCGCCGCGGTCCTTGCGCTCTTCCCACAGACGCTGAAAATACGCACCCATCTCGAACATTTTTTCCAGCCGTGCCTTGCGGGTTTCCTCGGTGCGGAACAGCTCTACATCACCCGCCCAGTCGGACCATTCGGTAAGCTTGCGCCGGTCTTCCCACGGGAAGTCGAACAGCAAGGCAAGCATTTGCGTGGTCAATTCGATCGACACAAGATCGACCCAGTCAAATTCCTGCCCAACAGGTAGCGAGTCAAGCAGATCGCCGGTGCGCTGACGGATGTCATGCGACATCCGCTCCATCTCGCCGGGCGTAAAGGCAGGCGCGATAACGCGGCGTTCTTCTGTATGCTTGGGCCGGTCCATCGCGATGAACATCGGCATGACGATTTTCTGGTCTTCGGGAATTGGCTCTTCTAGCGCGTTATCGTCAATCAGCGTAATACCGCCATGTTCGAACGAAGACGAATAAATGTCAGGCAATGCCTCAACATGCTGAATGGCTTTCAGCGTCGTGATATTCCAGTAGCTGCCGAAATCGGAGCCTTCGATCTTGTTGATCGGCGCTTTCTCTCGCATTTCCTTGAATATCGGATGCCAGCGGTCTTCGGCATAGATATCGGGCTTGGTAACATCCCAGCGATGCGGCGCCTGATTGATTTCCCAGGGAAGCGTATCGCTCTCGAATATCGGGGCAGTGGCCATTTTCATTGATTCCTCTCAGCCACGAAACTGCCACTACTGACAAATATGTCAATCCCGTTTCGATATGCAACTGGATTAAAAGGCTTAGCCTTTGACGGTGATTAAACCAAACAGCTTGCGCTTGCCGCCATCTTTAATCCGGCCAGCATTACCCGATTTCATTACATTTTTCTTGAACAGATATACACCCACACGAAGCACCAATATCGCGAAGAAAATCTGCCCGATGATAGCAACAGCGTGATGCCATAATGTCGGTTCCAGCGCAGCCCGGCCGATCATTGCAAAAGGCGAACTGAAAGGAAAGACCGACGCGAGTATTTCGACGGGCTGCCCCGTTTTGGTGAGCGCAAATGACGCGAAGAAAAAGTTGATCAGCTGCGCCATCGTCACCGGCATCGAGATCGTCTGCACCTCGCGTACCGTTGCGGCCATCGCGCCAATACCCAAAAACAACGCGCCGAGCATCAGATATGCTAAGATAAAATAGGTAAAGCACAGCGTTACAAACAAAGGCCAGCCCACAGCAGGTGTCGGGAAGCTTGGCATATTCTGGCCGAGTAGGGAAATGCCAATAAGACCGACGCTGGTCCAGACCAAAACGCCGAGCAGCGCCATCCCCAGCATCGCAAATAGCTTGCCAAGGAACACCGATTCCATCGGGATCGATGCCGCCAATATCTCGATAATCTTGTTCGATTTCTCCTCGACCAGATTGGACAGCACCATTCCGGCGAGCAGCATCGTTAGGAAAAACACCAATACCTGGCCGCCTTGCGCGGTAACGGTGCGCAGTTGCTTGTCGTTATTGGCGGTTTCGGCAACGATATCGGATGTCGCATCGGGCAATTTAACGAGGCCCGGATTGAGCGCATGCGCGGCGAGCAGTTCGATGTCTGGACTTTCGCGGTCTACCGAGCGCTTGGTACCCGTGATGATAGGCTTATCGAGCGTTCCGGTAACGACGACGCTGAGATTATCGTCCTTCTTTTTGAGATAATCTTGCGGATTTTTTGATTGGTCGGCCGTTGCCTCACCCACGATCTTCAATTCGGTGAAATAGCTTTCACCCATATTTTTGGCGAGCGTGTCGCGGGCGGCGAGCATTTTTTCCGAATCGGTTTGCGCCATGGCCAAGCCGATAACTGGGCGGGCGGTATCGCGGGCGATTTGGCCACCCAGACTGCCTGCCGCCACGCCGACTAATATGGGGAAGAACGGCCCGAGCAGGAAGAAGATGAAAGCCTTGGAATAGATAATCGCGGTGAAATCGCGGCGGGCGATAACGAACGCGGCGCGGATGATCTCTTTCACATTACATCTCCTGCGACGGGCTCATCCATCTCGGCGGCAACCGCTTCGCCCGCGATGGCAACAAAGGCATCGTGCAACCCAGGCCGCTCAATCGATAGCGACTTAATCCCGGCTTTGCCCTCAACCAAAGCGGTGAGCAAAGGTTCGACGCCGGTGACCGGCAAAGTGAAATGCCACCAATGGCCCTCGGCTTTGGTATCGGCGGGCAATGCCGACCGCCACGGACCATCCAATGTTTCGGTTTCAAGGTGAACTTGCGGCCGCAACCGGTCGCGCGCTTCGGATACCAGCCCGTCGAAGCTGATCTTGCCTTTCGCGATAATCGCGATACGTTCGCACAAACGCTCGGCATGCGCGATGACATGCGTGGAAAAAATCACCGTCACGCCTTTTGCCGATTGCGCGCGGATCATTTTTTCAAGCTTGGCTTGATTGAGCGCATCCAGTCCTGAAAACGGTTCGTCGAGGACGATAAGCTTGGGATGGTGAACGATAGTGCCCATCAACTGCACCGTCTGCGCCATGCCCTTTGATAGTTGCCGGATTTGCCGGTCGGCGGCATAGCCAAGGCCAGCTTCTTCAAGCAGCGACCTGCCTTTTTCCGCACCTTCCTTAAGCGGTAAGCCGCGCAGTGCTCCCATGAAAGCGATGGTATCGACCGCGCGCATCGACTGGTACAGCCCGCGTTCTTCGGGCAAATATCCGACATTGCGCGATTGTGTGATTGGCCGGTCCGAACCCAATAGCATGCGGACGCCTTCATCGGGGTCGATGATCCCAAGCAAGGTACGCAGCATCGTCGTCTTGCCCGCGCCATTGGGTCCCAATATGCCGTAAATGCTGCCTTCGGGAACTTTCAGATCGACGCCATCGACTGCACGAAAGCCGTCGAATTGCTTTACCAGACCCTTTGCCTCTATTGCATACATTCTGAATTGCGCCCCGGAAACGATATCGGTGCTGAATAGGGTTGGCGTGTGAAAAGACACAAGACAAATTTGGTTAACGCGTTGAAAGAACGGGCGGCTGCCGAGGGCTTTGCGGCGTTCGGTATTGCGCCAGGCTCGCTTGCGCCGGAGGCTGGAGTGCGGTTGCGCCGATGGCTTGCCGATGGCCATCATGGCGATATGCTATGGATGGAAAGCCGCGCCGATCAGCGCGCCAGCCCCGACGCGCTTTGGCCCGAAGTTAGGTCGGTGATCATGCTGGGCATGAGCTACGCCCCGGCCAACGACCCGATGGCGCTGGCAGGCCACCCCAACCGCGCGCGCATTTCGGTCTATGCGCTGGGCCGTGATTATCACGATGTCGTCAAGGGTGCGCTCAAGCGGCTGGCAGGTTGGCTCGCGCATGAGGCGGGCGCGGACGTGAAGGTATTTGTCGACACCGCGCCGGTCATGGAAAAAGCGCTGGCCGAGGCGGCCGGGATCGGCTGGCAAGGCAAGCACAGCAATGTCGTCAGCCGCGACCACGGCAGCTGGCTGTTTCTGGGGGCGATTTATACCACTGCCGAACTCGAACCCGACGTCGCCGGAAGCGACAACTGTGGTTCATGCCGCGCGTGTCAGGACATTTGCCCGACCGATGCGTTTCCCGCTCCGTACCAAGTCGATGCGCGTCGTTGCATTTCCTACCTTACCATTGAGCATAAAGGGCCGATTGACTTGGAGCTGCGCCCTCTTATCGGCAACCATATCTACGGTTGCGACGATTGCCTCGCCGTCTGCCCGTGGAATAAGTTCGCCTCGGCGGCCGCAGCCAACAAGGCCTTTCTGCCGCGCGCCGAACTGGTTGCTCCGCGGCTCGCCGACTTGCTTGCGCTCGATGATGCTGCTTTCCGCGGGTTATTTTCAGGCTCGCCGATCAAGCGGATCGGCCGAGATCGGTTCATCCGGAATGTTGCGATCGCTGCCGGGAATAGCGGAGACAAGACGTTACTGCCGCTTCTGACTGTTTTGCTCGAAGATCGCTGCGAGACGGTGCGCGAAACCGCTTTATGGGCGATTGACGAGCTAGCTTTGGACTAACGGCGCTGCAGCGCATCGACGCAGGATGCGCGGTCGACGGCTGCGCCATCGCTGCGCCGGGCATCGACATGCGTCACGATTTCCGCGCCGCCTTTGCCATCAGGATACAGAAATGCATCGAGTACGCATGCCTTGCCGGTAAATTGCAGTTTGCGGCCATAAACCTCGACGACATCAAGCCGGGGTTCGCCGAACAGCCGTTTGAGCGTGCCGATGTCCTTGCCCAAAACCGCCTCTAACCCGCGCTTATCCATGGCTGGTCGAATCGGATAGGCCGCCGCGGTGCGTTCGGGCTGCTGTGCTGGCCGGACCTGCGCCGGTGGAACAGTGCCTGCGCAGGCTCCGGTGAGCAGCGTTGCCGCCAACAATGGATATTTCATAATTTGCTCACTCCCGAATGCGCCATGTGCACTGCTGCTGCGGTGGCAAGCACTGGCACAATCAGGTTGAAAAAGGGTACCATCATTCCGACCGTTCCGGTCAGTCCGAGCAATAGACGAGGTAGCTTGCGCATCGCGCCTTGCTCTTTGCCGTGCCGAGCGACCAGCATATCCTCCAGATCGCGGCCAAGCAGCAGGGCATTGACCAGCAGAAACGCTATGGCGGTGCCAACGCCGGTAAACAGCAGCAGGAGGTAAACCGGCATCGCCAGCAAATTATAGCCGACCACCCTAGCCACTGAGCGCACTGCCATTCCTGCACCGCTTGCGAGGCCGGGCCTTTTGCCTGTCATCGCATGTTTGGGATAATGCCGGTCCTCGACCGCGTCGATAATATCGTCGGCAAAAATCCAGGTGACTGCCACCGCAACAATGCGAAACAGCAGCAGCGTCGAAAATATTGTGACAACAACCGCAAGAAACGCCCCGAAAACCGATGCATTATCGGCGCCGATACCGATGCGGCCGAGGCCAATCCAGTCCAGACCTGCATCCATCACCCACCAGAGGGCAAAACCGAGAATTAGGAATGCCAGCAAGGTCAACAATATCACACGAATCAGCAACCATTGCACACGGCGGTCGGCGAGGCTTTCGAAGGCCATGATAATCGCTTGGATCATTCGGTCAAAATAGGAGGTGTGTTACTCAAGTCAATCACCTTATTGTCTTGCCCCTAATCCCTCAGCCGACTAGGGCGCGCGGACCTTTTTTCTGCAGGAAACCCAATGACCGATACCCGCTTCGACGTCCTCGCAATCGGCAACGCTATTGTCGATATCATCGCCGACACGAACGATGCTTTCATCGAAAGCGAAGGCCTGACCAAGGGCAGTATGCAGCTGATCGATGAAGACCGGGCAAAGGCACTGTATGACCATATGGGTCCAGCACGCGAAATCAGCGGCGGTTCTGCGGCAAATACGCTGGCGGGACTGGCACGGCTTGGACACAAGTCGGCATTCATCGGGCAGGTTGCCGATGACCAGCTCGGCGGCGTGTTCGCGCATGATATCCGCGCAGGCGGCATCCATTATGATATTCCCGCGCGTGACGGCGCGCCTGCGACCGCGTGCTGCTATATTTTGGTCACGCCTGATGCGCAGCGGACGATGAATACATTTCTAGGCGCTTCGCAGTTCCTTCCCGCGCGCGTTATCGACAAGGCACTGATCGAAAGCTCAGCAATCCTGTATCTCGAAGGTTATCTTTGGGATCCGGAAGAACCGCGCGCCGCGATGCGCACCGCCATCGACGTTGCCCGTGCGGCAGGGCGCAAAGTTGCGCTGACTTTGTCCGACGCATTCGTGATTTCACGCCACGGCCCCGATTTTTTGGCCGAAATGGACGCCGGACGAATCGACATATTATTCTCGAACGAAGTCGAAATTTGCGCGCTTAATAATAGCGACGATTTCGAAGCCTCGGTTGCCGCCATCGCCGCCAAGGTGCCGTTGCTGGTCTGCACACGCGGTGAACATGGCGCGATTGCCATCGAAAATGGGGTGCGCACCGAGGTACCCGCCGAGCCGGTTACGCAGCTGGTCGATACCACCGGTGCTGGCGATCTGTTCGCAGCCGGCGTGTTTGCGGGGATCGCCCAAGGCCGCTCGATGGCCGACAGCCTGACGATGGGTGCGGTATGCGCGGCGGAAATTATCTCGCATTATGGCGCGCGGCCAGAGGCGGACATTGCCGAGTTGGTCAGGGTTCGTCTGGGCTAGGCGCCTTTTTGAAAAGCACGCGGTCGTCTGGGCTGAATCCCCAGCGCCAGATAATCCAGCTGTAAAGACCCAGTATCGCAGGGATACCGACGGCGAGTTCGACCCATTCGAACCGCGCCGGTAGGCTGACGATACAAACGCCTAATATCGCGGCAGCGGTCACCGCAAATATCAATGCACTGCGCCAGATGCTGATCGGGTGACCGAGCAAACGGCTAAGGAAACGCGACTTGATGAGCGATCCGATGCCAAGCGAGATCATCAGTCCGCAGGCGACGGCAGCCGCCTGGAAAAGGCCTACATAAGACGGTTTGACCGGAAAATACGGAATCAACATGATAAGCCCGACGCTCACCAGCGCCTGCACGGCAAGCATCGCTATCGAGATCAGCAAATTGCGGTGGCGTGCCATGTAAACTAATGCCGATTCGCTGACCACCGCAGTTGCCGCCGCGACTTCAGCAGCTAGCAGGAAAGCCAGAGCGCCGGTGCCGCCGACAAATTCAGGTCCGACTAGGCCCATCACACCCTCACCGGGAATGCCCAAAGCCAGCGCTATTCCGGCTTGCGCCGCGATAATCCAAAATCCAACTTGCCCGACCTGCTTGGCAATTTCGGCATAGTTTTTCGACTGTAAATTGCGGGTAATCACCGGGCCTAATATCGGGTCGAAACTGGTTTTCAGTTTTTGCGGCAGGCTGGCAACTTGTTGCGCAACATAATATATCCCGACCACTGCAGGCGACGCAAACAGGCCCAATATGGCGAGGTCAAGCCGTCTGCTGCCCCATTCGGCGGCGTCGGCAGCGGCCAGGGGCAGGTTAAGTCGCGCAATCGCGTAAGATCGCGACGGATTGGGCATCCAGCCCCATGGCAAGCCGTAACTGCGCCAAAGCGGCCACAAAGCGAACAGCAACGCCGCAATCAACGAAACGACATAGGCAAGTATCAGGCCGTCGCGCGCCGAATAGAAATAGAAGGCACCTGCCGCGATGCTGATCGTCCAGGGTTCGACAATAGCGCGGGCGCGCACTGTCGAGACGATATCGAACCTGTAAGCCAAAGCAGCGAGTGCAATGTCGGTTGCGACGATGGCAAAAATGACCAAAGGCAGAAAGCGGTCTAGGCCGTTAATGCCGCTATTGGGGAACATGATTTGCGGGATGGCGATCAGTATGGCCGCTCCCAATGCAGCCGTGACCATTGCCGGAAGAAACGCGTCGGCGATTATATGCGTGTGCGGGCGGTCGTCGCGCGAAAGCAACTCGGCAAGCCCGCGCCTCAGTCCCAATGATGCCAGTTGCGCGACGAATTCGACGATTAGCAGAGCATAAGCAAATCGCCCGAGCGCCTCAGGCCCATAAAGCCGCCCTGCGATAAACAGGAAGGGAATGCGCGCGGCGAGCCGTAGCAAAAATCCGAAGACATTGGTGCGCCCGCCTTTTGCCAGCGCCGCAATATCGTCTTCGTCGGTTCTGGCTGCCGTCAAATTCACACCCCTGTCTGGCAAGCTAGCGCAATCGCACGAACGTTACCAGCTTTCGGCCTTGAGTGGGCGCGCCAGCAGCGTGGCAGTAACTTCGCTGACGGTCGCGCTGCCATCCAGTAACGCGCAGACGGCGGCGACAATCGGCATGTCGACGCCGAGCTTTTGCGCTGATTGTGCCAGCACGGGCGCCGTGAATGCGCCCTCGGCCACGGTTCGCCGGTCGGCGAGCATTTCAGCGGCTGGTATTCCCTGTCCAAGCCCACGCCCCAGCGAGAAATTGCGTGAGTTTTCGGAACTGCAGGTCAGGACCAAATCACCCAATCCAGAGAGCCCCGCAAGTGTCTCCGCCCGCCCCCCGCGTGCAAGACCATAACGTTGCATCTCGGCAAAACCCCGCGCGATCAATGCCGCGCGGGCGTTGAGGCCGAGGCCAGCGCCGTCGACAACGCCGCAACCGATCGCGAGAACATTTTTGACCGCGCCGCCAATCTCGGCACCGACCACGTCATCCGACCAATAGGGCCGGAAATGCGGGGCAGCGATCAGGCGAATCAGCATTGAGCCAATCGCTTGATTGGGGGTGGCAAGCGTGATTGCGGTGGGCTTCCCCGCAGCAACCTCATGCGCAAATGTCGGGCCCGACAAGACTGCCAACGGATTGTCGGGTCTGACCTCGGCAGCAATGTCGGACACGAGCATTTGAGTTTCGGCCTCAATGCCTTTAGCGCAGAGCAACAACGGTGCCGGGGTATCCGGCAGCGCGGCCAAGGTGGCGCGCACATGCTGCGCCGGGGTAACAACAAGCAACGCTCCGCATTCGGCCATTCTGTTCAGGTGACCTGTCGCTACGATTTTTGGCGACAGCTTCAAGCCTGCAAGAAAGGTGGCATTTTCGTGAGCGTCGTTGATCCCGGCAACCACCTCATCTTCGCGCGCCCAGATCAGCACGTCGTCGTGGATTTGCGTCATGACCGCAGCAAGCGCTGTTCCCCAGGCTCCACCGCCGATTATGCCCACTGGATATTTAGCGCTGCTCATGCCTTCACTCCTGCACCGCGCGCAGGTGCTGCGTCGGGATCGAGCGGCCAGCGCGGACGGGCCACGAAATCGAGGCCGTCGGTATGCCCGGCGGCGAAGCGCTCTGCGCCTGCCCATGCGATCATCGCGCCATTATCGGTGCACAGCCACAGCGGCGGTGCGACAAAGCGCATGCCCCGTTTTTCTGCAAGACTTTCCAGCATGCCGCGAATTTGCATATTGGCTGCTACTCCGCCTGCGACGACCAACGCGCCAGGCGGATCGATGCGGTCGAGCGTGTATGTCAATCTGTCAGCCAGACATTCGACTACTGCTTGCTGAAACGAGGCGGCGATATCTTCGATACGATACTGACCCGTGTCATGCGCACGCACGACTGCGCTTTTGAGGCCAGCAAAGGAAAAATGCGGTTCATCCGCGCCTTTAAGCGGTCTCGGCAACGGCACATTTTTGGCATCGCCATTTTGTGCAGCCCGCTCGACCGCTGGGCCCCCAGGGAAACCAAGGCCCAATATCTTGGCAGTCTTGTCGAACGCTTCACCCACCGCATCGTCGATGGTTGTCGCGAGCCGGTCATAATAACCCACGCCGTTCACCCGGAGCAACTGGCAATGCCCGCCCGAAACGAGCAGTAATAAATAGGGAAAGTCCAGATCCGCATCGACCAGCCGGGGCGACAAAGCATGGCCTTCGAGATGGTTGACCGCGATCAACGGCTTGCCCGCCGCCATAGCCAGCGCCTTTGCTGTCACCAGCCCGACCATAACCCCGCCAATCAGGCCTGGCCCAGCGGTTGCGGCTATCGCGTCGACATCATCGAGCGTCATCCCGGCGTCGGCCAGCGCAGTTTCAACCAGCGGCATCATCAATTCGCTGTGCGCACGCGCCGCTATTTCGGGAACGACACCGCCAAAGGCGCGGTGATGATCCTCTTGTCCGGCCAGCGCATGGCTCAAAACCGTGCGGTCAGACCTGACGATTGCCGCCGCCGTTTCGTCGCAACTTGATTCAAGGCCGAGAATGATTGTCATTCGGCTTTCCCATAGGTGGCTCCCCCGCTATGGACAAGTCGCATGACCATTCCAGACTTTACCACCGATAACCCGCTCCGCATTGGCACCCGCCGTTCACCACTCGCGCTCGCGCAGGCCGAGATGGCCGCCGCCGCAATCCGCGCCGCTCATGGCCTCCAAGACGAGGCCGTTGTTCTCGTTCCCATGTTATCAAGCGGCGACAAGATTCAGGACCGCCCGCTGGCCGAAATCGGCGGCAAGGCGCTGTGGACCAAGGAGCTTGAGCGCGCGCTGATCGAAGATCAGATCGACATCGGCGTTCATTCGATGAAGGATGTCGAAACCGTCCGCGCGCCGGAATTTACGCTGTCGGCCATGTTACCACGCGCAGATGTGCATGATCGTCTGGTTGGCGCAGGCAGCCTTGAGGCACTGCCGCAGAATGCCCATGTCGGGACTTCAAGTCCGCGCCGCGCCGCGCAGCTGGCGGCGTTGCGGCCTGATCTGAGATTCTCGCCCATCCGCGGCAATGTCGCTACTCGGCTTGCGCAGATCGATTCAGGCGATTTCGATGCGACCTTGCTAGCCGCTGCAGGGCTCAACCGGCTCGGAATGACTGGTGTCGGCGTGAACCTTTCGTTCGAAGACATGCTGCCTGCCGCAGCGCAAGGCGCAATTGGTATCGACCATCTGGCCAGCCGGCCTGAAATCGAGATCTTTCTGCAAGCTGTCAACGATGAAGTGACTTTTGCCGCGGTAATGGCCGAGCGTGCGTTTTTGGAGGCACTGGGCGGCAATTGCCATTCGCCAGTTGCAGCGCAAGCGGTGGTCAGCGGCGGCGAAATCAAACTGCTGGGCGAAATATTGCGCGAAGATGGCAGCGAGAGGCAGGCGGGTTCTGTAACCTTTGAAGCTAACGATCCTGATGGTCCAAGCAGGTTGGCGCAGGAGTTGATCGCAAAAGCCAGCGCCGAACTGCGCGCCTTATTCACCGCATGAAATTGCTGATCATCCGCCCTCAACCCGGCGCGGACGGTACGATGGCACGGGTCGAGGCGGCGGGCCACGAAGCATTATTGATGCCTTTATTCGAAGTTCAGCCGGTGGATTGGCAAGCACCGCCAGTGCAAGATTATGACGGATTGCTCCTCACGAGCGCCAATGCCGTGCGACAGGCGGGGCCGCAACTGGCATCCTTCGCGCATTTACCCTTGCTTGCCGTTGGGCAGGTAACTGCAAATGCGGCTCTGACGGCGGGACTTACGATTGGTCAGATCGGTGACACCGGGGTTGAAGCGCTTTTGCAAGGGTGCGAGAATCGCAGACTGCTCTGGCTAGCCGGAGAGGACCAAACGGACCCAAATGCTCCGCAAACGGTCAAAGTAGATGTAAGGATCGTTTACCGAAGCGCTGCTTTGCCCGCACCAGAAAACTTTCATCCGATGATATTGCAGGCGGATTATATCCTGCTCCACTCTGCCCGTGCAGCCACGCATTTGTCAGCGATATTAACCGACCAATGCCTTGAGAAGGCGAAAATATCAATCGGCGTGTTGTCCGAAGGTATCGCACGGGCAGCAGGGGGTGGCTGGAAATCTGTGCGCGTTGCGCCCACCCCAAATGACGCCGCGCTCTTGTCTTACCTGTATTCGAGCTTTACATCGGCCTTGAGCGACCCCTACTGAAACCTCGGACGAAGGGGATGGAATGACCGAATTTGCGACCAGCAGTGGATCGCCGCGTGGCGGCATGAAGTTCAAGCATATATTACTTTTGCTAATTCTTGCCTTTGGTGGGGGAGCCGGGCTTAGCTGGTGGCTTGCCGACCGTTACGGTTGGTTGGATGCCGATCCCGTTGCGGGCACAGCTGCGCCCACCAAAGGGACATCGGTCGTAGGACCAAATGTCGCGCCGCTTGTCGAGCAACTGTCTCCCTCAGCCATGGATTCGGCAATAGCTGCGGGCAATACAGCGCGCGCCGAAGGGCTGTTGGTCGCTATCGCTGCACGCCGCGCGATTGATGCCGGAACGCCGCTTGGCTATCTCACCGACCAATTGCGTTTGCGATTCGGGTCGAACCAACCGCAGGCGGTCCTGACGATATTGCAAGCTTCGGCGGCACCTGTAACCGTGCAATCGTTGCAGTCCGAACTGACCGCAATCGAAAACCTGCTTGTCACCGGCAGTCCCGAAGAAACCGTTTGGGCAACAATCCAGCGCGAATTTTCCGAACTGTTCGTGCTGCGTAAATCTGACTCGCCATCGCCAGCACCTACCCAACGGATATTGCGCGTGCATGCTCTAGTTGAATCAGCGAATTTGCGCGGAGCGATTGCAGAAGTTTCCGCGATGCCAGGCGCGTCTGCACCCGCAGCGCAGGCGTGGCTGACCCGCGCCAAGCGCTATGAGGATACGCGGAAAGCGCTAGATGTGCTCGAACGCAGCGCGCTGGCCGCGCCGCCCATGCCCGTTCCGGCACCTACGCCTGCACCGATAATGGATGCTCCCGTTCCGACATTCGAAACGCCGAATAATATAATACCGGAATAGGACCGTCATAAATCTTTCATAAATCTGCAGCCGCCATATAACGGCGGTATGGCGACGCGATTCTCTTCTATTTCTGATCCTAAAGTTTTAACGCAGATTGGTGCTATTGCACCAGCCTTCCCATTACTCGCGCGCGAGGCGCTTTCCTTTGCCTATACGCGTACCAGCGCCGCTTTTGCCGGAGCTGTTCGGCTGGATGTACAAGGAAACGGCCGCCCGGTGATTGTCATTCCGGGATTTATGGCGTCCGATCAAACGACATCGCGGTTGCGGCGTTCGCTGCAGTATGCGGGCTTTGAAGCGCACGGCTGGGGACTGGGCCGGAACAAGGGTATCAAAATCGATATATTTGAACGGCTACACGACCGGATCGAGACGCTCGACGTTAATCAGCCTATCACATTGGTCGGCTGGAGTCTTGGCGGCTTGATTGCGCGTGAATATGCCAAAGTCGCGCAGCAGCGGGTGGCCAAGGTGGTCACGCTCGGCAGCCCGTTCTCGGGCGATCCGCGCGCCAATAATGCTTGGCGGCTGTATGAACTTGTCGCTGGCCACAAAGTCGATGCCCCGCCGATTGAGGTTACGCTTTCGGAAAAGCCGCCAGTTCCCACATGTGCGTTCTGGTCCAACAATGACGGAGTTGTCGCACCGCGTTCGGCCCGCGGACGGCGGCATGAATCCGATCATCGCATTGAACTTGATTGCACGCATATGGCGTTCGTTGCGCGCCCCGATGCAATTCGGGCCATTGCCAAGGCGATTGTCGACTAAAATCAGACTGGCATGATGATTGCTCTGCTTTGGAAGTCAAACTTTCAAAGGAGCATTTATGTACGCACTGCTTTTATTTGTTGCCGCACCCGCCGCGTTCGAAGATCTCGAAATATTGGATGAACGGATTTCGGCTGTTTCGCAAAGCGCCGAACCTGTCGATAAACGGCTGAAGCTCGCTGAATGCCCGCAAGACGCCATCATCGCGCCGCCCGTCGGAGGCGCTGTTGTCGTGCGCTGCCCCGAAATCGGGTGGCGGCTACGTGTGCCGGTAAAAGGCCGATCCGAACCCGACCAAGCCGCCGAGATCGTTGTCCGCAAGGGCGAGATGGTCGAATGTGTATCCGGCGGCCCCGGTTTTGCGGTTTCGACGTCGATGATCGCCATGGAGGACGCAGGCATTGGCCAACCGGTGCGTGTCAAATCCCCGTCATCGCCGATTCTGATGACCGCTATCGTCAAAGCGCGCGGCATCGTTTCATTCTAGGCCTAAAGGCAGGGCATCTTTTGCCGTTTTGGTTCCCATAAGGGCTGTCGGTTTCCTGACGACCCAAGTGAAAGGAACAGAAAAATGGTGGATTCCGTGAAGTTCGGACCGGCCAAGCCGGTTCCTCCCGCCACGTTGCGCGGGGCGAAATATGTTGCGCCAACACAAACCAAGAATGCCGAGATGCAATTGCCGCCGCCGCCTAGCCTCAGCCTTGCCAGCGCGCTTGCGCAAAAGGGCCCGCCTTTTGACGCGAGCAAAGTGGCATCGCTGAAGGCTGCAATTGCCAGCGGTAATTATCAGATCAATCTGGGCACGATCGCCGACGGCATTATCCGCTTCGGTTTTCGCGACCACGCCTGATGTGATGATGCAAGCGGTCATCGATTGTCAGGCACAGCTGATAACGGCGCTCGATTCGCAGGATGCCGATGCGATATTGAGCGCGAGTTATGCCTTGGCTGATGCGGTCGAGCATCTGCGGCACAGCCCGGCGTTATCTGTCGGGGACACCCTCGCCTTTGGGCTCAAGCAATCCGAAGCCGCGCGCATCCGGGTCAAATATCTGACGGCATGGAACCGCCAGAAAATTGACCGGCTGGCCGAGGTTCGGGGTCAGACATCCTCAGCCACATACGTAAAAGCGGTAAAATAGCACCAATTGCTGCCGCCGTGCCCGTTTTGGCACGGGCATTGCTAATCCACTGGCATGACCAACCGGACCAAGCCATGACCATCCCCGTAAACGCGCCATCGGTGCAACAGCGTGTTACTGCCGCGATAGCCAGTGCTTCGGCGCGCACCGGCGTACCGTTCGATTATCTGATGGATCAGGCACGGATCGAAAGCGGGATGCGTCCCGATGCCCGCGCCAGTACGTCGAGTGCCACTGGACTTTACCAGTTCACCAAACAGACCTGGCTGGGCACGTTGAAGCAGCATGGTGCGGCGCACGGGCTTGGGTGGGCATCGGATGCTATCTCCAAAAACAGCGAAGGCACGTATGCGGTCGCCGATTCGTCGATGCGCGCGCGGATATTAGAGCTTCGCACCGATCCCGAAGCCGCCGCCGCGATGGCAGCCGAATTTGCCGCAGATAACGGCGAGTATCTGCAATCGCGTATTGGCGCCGACCCCGGACCGGTGGATCTATATCTTGCGCATTTTCTGGGCGCCGAAGGTGCTGCGCGGTTCCTGGATGCGCATAAGGATCAGCCCGACCAAGCAGCAGCACCGATATTCCCCGCTGCTGCTGCGGCAAATCGTTCGATATTCTACCGCGAAGACGGCTCGGCTCGCAGCCTCGCCGATATTCGCCGCAACTTCGCTGCCAAGCTTGGCAATACGATTAGCCAGCCACCGTCATCCATGCCAGCATATCGCCACAGCGTCCGGCAAGCGAGCGGTCAACAACCGCGTCTGACGCTAACGCCTATGGAGCCGATGCCCAAACGGCTCGACCTTGATTTTGCCCGCGATGCCTATCGCCGCTTATCTGGGTTGCCCGCATAATGGGCCGCGCCAATCTTTCGATCTGGCTGGACAGCATAAAGAGCGGTGCTTTGCCCGTCGCGATCCTTTTGCTCGTAATGTTGATGATCGTGCCGGTTCCGGCCGTTTTGCTCGACGTCGGCTTCATCCTCAATATCATGATCAGCCTCGCGGTGCTGATGGTAGCGCTCAATGTTGCTAAGCCGCTCGACTTCTCGGCGTTCCCGACCGTGTTGCTTCTGGCGACACTGTTCAGGCTGGCTCTCAATGTTGCCTCAACCCGCGTTGTGTTGGTGGAAGGACATAAAGGTCCAGCTGCAGCGGGTCATGTTATCGAAGCCTTTGGCGCGTTCCTAATCGGTGGTGATTACATCGTCGGGCTTCTCGTCTTCGCAGTTTTGTTGATCATCAATATGGTCGTCATTACCAAGGGTGCCGGCCGCGTGTCCGAAGTGTCGGCACGCTTCACGCTCGATGCACTGCCCGGCAAGCAGATGGCAATCGATGCCGACCTCAATGCTGGCCTCCTCACCCCCGACGAGGCCAAAGCAAGGCGCCAGGAAGTCGCGACCGAGGCCGATTTTTACGGCTCGATGGATGGCGCGTCGAAGTTCGTCAAGGGCGACGCTGTCGCAGGCCTGCTCATCCTGTTCGTCAATATTTTCGGCGGGCTTTTGCTGGGCGTTGTCAGTCACGGACTCAGTTTTGGTGAGGCAGCGGAAACCTATATCATGCTCGCCATCGGCGATGCGTTGGTGGCGCAGGTGCCCGCATTGCTGCTCTCGATCGCGGCGGCGTCAATTGTCACGCGCGTGTCGTCGCCGCTCGACCTTTCTGGTCAGATTTCCAGCCAGTTCGGACATGCACGGGCATGGGGACCAGTTGCCGGGATATTGATGCTGCTCGGCTTTGTACCAGCGATGCCGCAACTGGTGGTGCTTCCGGCGGCAGCGCTCGCAGGTGGCATCTGGTGGATGCTTCGCAAGTCCGAGAAGAAACCGGCGGTCGTTAGTGAGCTGATAGTCGATGCCGCGCCTGGCCATATTATTGAATGGCACGAAATCGCCGAAACCGCGCCGATCACGCTTGAGCTTGGCTATGCTTTGGTAAGCCTTGTCGACGAACGCAAGGGCGCGCCGCTGATGGGCCGAGTCACTGCGATTCGCCGCCAGCTGTCGCGCGAATTTGGCTTCGTCTTGCCGATGGTCAAGGTCGCTGATGACCTGTCGCTTGCCGGAAATAGCTATCAGATCCGTATATCGGGCGTGCTGGTCGGGGAAGACCAGGCCTGGGCCAATGAGCTTCTTGCGCTGGATTCAGGCGACGTCCTCGAAGGCGTCACCGGGCGGGCGGTCAAGGACCCAAGTTTTGGCCTTGACGCGCTGTGGATAGCGCAAGCCGATCGTACCGATGCGGTGGCCGCTGGCTATACCGTGGTCGATCCCGCGACAGTCATCGCCACGCACCTGAACCAGCTCGCCGCCGCATCCGCTGCCGAATTGTTCGGAATGGACGATGCGCAGGCGCTGATCGACAATTTGAAGGACAGCTATCCGCAACTGGCGGGCGGGCTGACACCGTCGCCTTATTCGCTCGCCGCGATCACCGCTCTGTGCCGTGCGTTGCTGTCCGAACGCGTACCGTTGCGCGATTTCCGCCGCGTGGCCGAGGCAATGGTCGATCTCGCCCCGCGCAATCTCGATGCCACTGATCTGGTCGAGGCGGTGCGTCAGCGGCTTGGCGCGCTCATCGTCCAGACCATCGTGCCCGTCAAAATGCCATTGCCCGCCATCACCTTTGATGGAGAACTCGAAGCGCTTCTGGTCCAGTCGGTGCAATCCGCGCCGCAGGCCAGCTGGCCGTTCGAGCCAGAACTTGCCCGCCGCATCATTGCGGTGATCGATGATGCGGTCCAACCGATGCTGGTTGCCGCGCGAAGCTTTGCGGTCATCACCTCGCCCTTGTGCCGCGCCGCCGTCGCCCGCCTGCTGCGCGCACAATTCAGCGACGTTGCGGTGCTGTCCTTCCTCGAAATTCCCGAAAACAAAAAGGTCGATGTCATCGCCGTGGTCGGCGGTCGGCCGATGCTCGCTGAATCAGATCCGGCCGACATGCCGCAAGAAACTGGAGAATCTTATGCTGAATGAAGCCCGTACCGCTTATGCGCCTGCTGATATTGCCAATCCGGCGCGACTGATTGAGGCGCATAGCGCGCTTGTCCGCCGCATCGCCTGGCATGTGCATAGCCGCATGTCGACCGCGATCGACGTGGAGGACCTGATCCAGATTGGTCTGATCGCACTCGTCGAAGCCGCGCAGAATTTCGAAGATCGCGGCCTTGCCTTCGCGCCGTATGCTCAGACACGCATTCGCGGCGCGATGGTCGACGCGCTCCGCCGCGATGCGCGCATGGGCCGCGCAGGTATGGCGAACCGGCGCTATCTCGCGGGCGTCCGGGCCCGGCTTGAACAGGAATATATGCGCAGCCCGAGCGATGCCGAAATGGCCGGTGCAGCAGGTTTGGAGCCGGGTGCCTATCATGCCATGGCCGCCTCGACCGTGCCTGTTGGCCAGGAATCCATCGACGAAAGCTATTCCGACCATGACATGTGGTTTGCCGACCTGACTGACAGTGCGGACACTGCGCTCGAAAAGGCGCAATTGCGGGAGGCTTTGGTCGCCAATTTGGGCAAGCTATCCGAACGCGAGGCGATGATCCTTCAGCTTTATTTTGTCGAAGAACTCAACCTCGATGAAATCGGCGAGACTTTGGGGGTCGGCGCAGCTCGGGTGTGCCAGATCAAGAAAGCCGCGCTCGACAAAATGCGGACGATGATGGCGGATTAAGCGGTCAACACCATGGTCGCCGTCCGCCTTCATACCAACGGGCCAACCCGTCATCGACCAGCATCCCGCCAATGCTCTCGCCGCCGCGTGTTAGAATGCGTAACTGGCGGCCGTAACGGTCTGTGTCGCGGTCGATGCGTTCAATAGAGAATGCTCCTACATTGAGCAGGCTTTGCAATTTGTTGGTCGCCGCTGTGCCGAGTTCCGCTTCGCGCGCGCAGCCCGGCGGGTGGGTTTCGGGGGCATCGATATCGGCAATGCGGATTTTGTCGCCCTGATACCAAATCGTATCGCCATCAACGACACAATTTGTCCCGCCGCCGCTATGACAGAGGCTAAAGCTGGCGGATTCGGTGTCGGTGGTGGATAACGCCAACGATGTCGGCTGCGCTGGATAGTCCAGATAATCCGGGACGAACCAGAACGCGATGAATGCCAACATGCCGATGTTGAAGATCGTCGTTCCAGAAGGATTCCAGACTGTTGAGCGCTTGTGTGGCCTCCTGAAAGGTCGGGTCTGCGCGGTATCGAAACGGACTATTTTTCCCATGTCCGCATTGTCGCACGGCGCTGGTCAATAATATCCTAAAGGCGCGTTCGTTTTGGTGCGGCATCGCTCCGGATTGGAGTGATTTAGATCGTGATAGTCACCGTAACTTTGTCGCCGGTAACCAAACCCTCGGCCTTGCGCACGGCGGCTTTGACCGGCAATAGCCAGCCTTTGGCCTCGTTCGCCGGGAATATCGAGGTCTCCCAATCTGTGTCGCCAATCGTCGCCGACACCTTCATCGAACCCCAACCGCGCCTCCGCCCGCTTTCCAACCGCCGCATCAGCGCCAGCGCATGGATCACCTCACCCGCCTCGCCGTCGATGGTCATGAAATGCCAGCTGGCCGGTGCTTTGTCATTGGTCCACAGCCAGAGTGTGGAGGTGATAGTGTGGGTCTCTGTACTCACTTCACCGGCTTGCGTCGCGCCGGCACTGGGATGTTGCAAATATCCGCGCCGCCCGCTGGCACGTTGAAGAAAGGATCGCGCCGGTTGGCGCGCGCATCGGCATAGGCGGCGAAGCTGGCGCTTTCGGTCGAGAGATATTCGAAGGCTGGTACATCGCTGGCAACATCGCCAATCCGCACAGACAATATCCGTACCCGCTCCTCTTCCTTCTTGTAAAAACCAAGCGCGCCGGTTCCGCGTGGCAGGCTGGATAGATGTTCGATCCCCTCGATCACACGGCCAACCAGCGCGATATTGCGGTCGAGATGCCGCGGCGCATGGCCGATGACGGTGTAGAGTTCAGCACCCGTTCCGGTGTCGGGCGACAGATTGCGGCCCACACCGACCATGCCGTAGCAGTGGACGGGCCACATCTCTTTGTTGGCGCTTGCTAGTGGCCATCCCATCATCGGATGGCTGGTCCCGTAAATATCTTTGAGCGTCAGGCCAAATGGTCCAGCTGCCTGCTGTTCCATCCAGCCGTTGAGCGCCGCACCGCGTCCAGCATATTCACGCTCCGGCACCACCGCCAAACCGTCTGGCAAAGCTTTCTTCTCGGTCGCGTCGCCCCATTGCACGACATAATTGTCCTGCACCCGGTTGACGCTGGTACCGTCCCAGAATTTGGCGGCAGCAAGCTTGCGGATATTGCCGACCCAGCCCTGGCTGAACGGTGCCGGCATCAGCTGGATAACCACGCGGCGCGGTTTGCCCTTCGCATCTGCAGCTATGTCCATAATGAGCAAGTCGGACGGCGCAATCGCCGTCCATTCCTCTGCCTTCGCTGCAGCAACTATCTCGCCTGGCGCAGGGGCGGGCTTTGCCTCTTGGGCGGAAAGCGGAAAATGCGCGAGCAGAGCTGCGCAAGCGAGCAGGGGGATCAGCTTTTTCATGGCCTGCGTTATTGCAAATCCCTTGCCCTTGCGAAAGCGCTAACGAGCGGCTAGGGGCGTGCGTCCCTTATGGGGCAAGCGGAGACGTGGCCGAGTGGTCGAAGGCGCACGCCTGGAAAGTGTGTATAGGGGTGACTCTATCGTGGGTTCGAATCCCACCGTCTCCGCCA
>LNFM01003563.1_pt1 | contig 60954 bp, 50 predicted proteins | sample 596031 | NCBI WGS metagenome assembly LNFM01 (sample SAMN04254537, study PRJNA301005) | activated carbon metagenome | isolation source: dual media filters at the Ann Arbor, Michigan drinking water treatment plant | place: USA: Ann Arbor | reverse complement strand
CGGGTTTCATCAGCTGTTGGATATGGGCCGCAATCCTATCGGCTGCGCCGAGAAGGACAGCGTCCGCCGAATGGATGTACCGTGCCGTGATCGAACCGCTGCGATGGCCGATCAGCGCGGCAATGGTCGATTCAGCGTAACCGAGATCTGCCGCTACCGACGCGAACGAGTGGCGAAGCACGTGCGGCGTGATGTCTCGCGGCACATCGCCGAGCTTCATGACGCGTTCCCAAAAAGCGGTGAAACCGGTCAGCGACCCGTCACCCCTCGATGCGGGAAACACAAGTTCGCGGTCCCGCTCGCGGGCCTCCAGGATTGCTATGACCGGTCTGGCCAGCGGCCGCATCGATGCGCCGGTCTTCGTATCGCCCAGACACGCGGTGCGACGAGCAAGGTCTAGCTCGGACCACCTCAGCGCCAGCACCTCGCCGCGACGCCACCCTGTGAGGGCAAGAGCGCGTATCGCATCGACTGCGGGCTGCCAGATCTGCTGCTCGACTGCCCCCGACAGAGCTTTGCCGACCAACGCGTATTCAGCATCAGTGAGACGCCGCTGTCGCTTGCCATCCGCGAAGCGGGTCACACCGTGCACGGGATTATCGACGCGAAGGCCCTGTCGAACCGCATAGCCGAAGATCGCGCCGAGAAGCCCCACAGTGCGCGTTGCGGTGCCGCGACCACCGCGAACATTCGCAACACCTCGGGCCTTTGTCTTGATGCGGACCGCCGACTTACCTTCGGCCACCGCGTGCATGAACCGCTCAACGTCATCTCGCGCAACAGAGACAACCGACAACTTGCCGAGCAGCGGCTTGATGTGGCGAACCACTCGGCCGCGATCGGTCATCAATGTGCTCGGCTTCTTTCCCGCCCGGCGCCGCGTGAGAAGGCGACCGGCCTCGGCCTCCTGCAGGTACTCGTCGCAGAGTTCAGCAACGGTCGTGACCTGCGAGCGCTGCCGGCGCTTGTCGCCCGCCGGATCGGCGCCATCCGCGACGAGACCGAGGATTCGCTTCGCTTCGATCCTCGCCGTCTCCGGCGTCCACGGCGCGCCGTGGCGGCCAATCGTGTAGCGGCGGGGGCGTCCGTCGCGCGTCCTATAGAGCACCACGTAGGCGATCGACTTACTCCGCTGCCGCCGGGCGCCGAAGCCTGCCACCGCGCTATCCCAAACCTCCTGGTTCGGCGCGAGCGCGGCCACCTCACGGAGCCCGATGCGCCGACGTTCGATCGCCATGGTTCGTGCCTCCGCCATCTGGCTAGGTAGCAGATAGGTAGCACGAACACGGAAATTCCGCGAAGCATCGTCGCGCCAGCGGCGATCATAAGATGTTGAAATATCAGAGAGCGTAGTGCTTTGGCAGGCTCTGTCGCGCCCTCGGTATGCCTAGTTGAAATCTCTCCGAAGGCAGAGGTCGAAGGTTCGAATCCTTTCGGGTCCGCCAAGTCTTCAGCTGCCGCGCTGTCCGGCCGCGCGAGTCTGGCATGAGCCCGTTAGCAGGATCTGGCGTCAGCCACCGCCTGACAGCACCGACTCGCCAAAGATCGGCGGATCGCTTGTCCATCGTGACACCCAGAAGACTGCAGACTCAGCCCGTTCTTCGCCCCGCCCGCGTGCTCGCAGGGTCGCCGCGCCGCGATACGCAAGCACCCAACGCGTCGGGGGTTCAGCGCACCCCCGGCTGTTCGCAGCCGGCGGCGCCAAGCGGCCGCAAGGCCTGTTCGGCCGGCACCTGGCCGATCACCAAGTCGTCGTCCCACGCGCCGGAGGGTTCTTCCGGCTTCTTCATTTCGAACAGGCAAGACTTGTGCAGGATACCACCTGCGCCGCCCGACCAGCGCGGGCCCGCCTACAGAATCGGGCTGCGTCGCAGCGTGCGTCTGGCCGCAGGATCGAAGGGCGTGCGGGCATGCTGCAGACGTCGGTTATCCCAGATCACCAGGTCGCCCGGCAGCCAGTGATGCGTGTAGATGATCGCGTCGTCATAGAGGTAGCTCCGCGCCTCCTGCATGAGCGCGCCGCCCTCCTCCGGCGGCAGCCCGACCACTTCGAGGCTCGAAAGCTTGTTGACCCAGAGTGCGCCACGGTCGTCGGGGGTCTCGCGCCAGATCATCGGATGCACATTCGAGATCTGCTGCTGCTGCGCATCGTCGACGTTCCAGTCCTTCGCCAAGCTACCGGCAAAGGTATAGGCGTTGCGGCAACTCAGGGCCGCGATGCGCTCACGCAGCGCGCTCGGCATGCGGTCGATCGCCGACACGGAATCGGAAAACCGCGTGTCGCCACCTTCATCCGGGACCTCGATGGCATAGAGGATCAATGCCGCGAGCGGGATTGGCTGAAAGAGCTGATCGAGATGGAAGTCGAGTTCGCCGGTCCCGAAGACGCCATCCTCGCGCACGTTCGAGACATGCTGTGCGGTCGCTTCCGCGCTCCGTACCCGGTTTTTCTCCCGCAGCGTGACTTCCCCGAAAATGGAAGCAAAGCGCGTCTGCTGCTCGGTGGTGATGTCCTGGCCGCGCAGGAGCAGCAGGCGATGACGACGGAAGGCATCGCGCAGCGCGTCCGCGGTCACACCGTCCGCGGCTTCGCGCAAATCGAGACCACGGACCTCGACACCGAAATGCGGGTTCAGGGGGTGGAGATCCAGCCGTGCCGCCTTCGCCGAATGGGTGGAGCCACCGTCCATTGCCCGCGTCCTTCTGCTGCACTTCAAGACAGGTATCGCCCGCTGCCGGGAATCGTAGGATTTCGTGCCCCGGGTGTCTATTCGTACTTTGCAGCGACATCCCGGCGTGGAAGGCTCCCAGGAACAGGGATGGCTTGTGGGGTCTTCGCGCTATGCGGATGCAGGGGCGACGCGTGGCTGTCACGGGCGGAGCCTCGGGCATCGGTCTCGAGAGCGCACGCTTGTTTCTGGCCGAGGGCGCGCGTGTCGCGCTGTTGGACCTGGCGCGTGCGGATGATGCCGCGGCCTTGCTTGGCCCTGGCGCGATCGGCATCGCCTGCGACGTCACGGACGAGGCATCCGTGCAGCGGGCGGTCGACCAGGCTGGCGAAGCCCTGTCGGGCATCGATGGGCTGGTGAATTCGGCCGGCGTGTCGCTGTGGCGGCCGCTGGCCGAGACGACCTACGAAGATTGGCGCCGCGTCCATGCCATCGATCTGGATGGCCCGTTTCTCGTCACGCGCGCCGCGCTGCCGCTGATGCGCGCGGCGGGCGCCGGCACCATCGTCAACCTGGCATCGGGCGCCGGCATGCGGCCATTGCCCAATCTCGGCGCCTATTGCTCGGCCAAGGCCGGCCTCGTGATGCTGACGCGCAGCCTGGCGCTGGAACTTGCCGCCGAAGGCATCCGGGTGAACGCCGTCGCACCCGGACCCATCCATACGCCGATGTTGGAGCGGACGCTGGCACGCGTGCCGGATCGAGACGCGAAGATGCAGGAGTTCCTGACACGCGTCGGCATGAAGCGCCTCGGCACCGCCGAGGAGGTTGCGCGCGCGGTGCTGTTTCTCAGTACTTCCGAGAGCTCTTTTACCACGGGAGCCGTGATCGAGGTGGATGGCGGACGCGTTCAGGTCTGACCCCACCACACACCACAGGGAAAGGATGTCGGGATGAAAAAATCACCGTTTCTGGTCGGATTGACCCTGCTGGGGAGCCTTGCGGCGACCGGAGCATCGGCGCAGCCGCAGCAACCGCTACGCCTGGTGATGAACAACGAGCTCCAGATTCTCGACCCCATCATGACGCCCTCGGTCGTCACCCGCGCCTTTGCGTCCATGGTCTGGGACACGCTTGCTGCGCCCGACAGCCAGGGGGTCATGCAGCCGCAGATGTTGCAGGGCTGGGAGGTCAGCGCGGATCGCCTCACCTGGACGCTCACGCTGCGTCCTGGTTTGGAGTGGTCCGACGGGACGCCGGTGACTGCGGAGGACTGCGTCGCCTCGATCCGCCGCTGGGGCGCGCGGGACGGGCTCGGTCGACAGTTGATCGCCGCTACGGCGAGCATGGAGGTGACCGGGCCGAACAGCTTCGTCATCAAGCTGAACCGGCCGTTTGCCTTGGTCATCGAGGCACTCGGCAAGGCAGCCACGCTGGTGCCCTACATGATGCCGGCACGCATCGCGAACACGTCGCCGACATCGCAGATCACCGAGATCATCGGCTCCGGCCCCTTCCTGTTCCGGCGTGAGGAATGGCGCTCCGGCGACCGCGTGGTGTTCCACCGCAATCCTCGATATCGCCCGCGGTCTGAACCGGCCGATGGCCTGGCTGGCGGCAAGGTCGTGCATTTCGAGCGCGCCGAATTCGTCAGCATCCCGGACCATTCCACGAAGGTCGCGGCCCTCCAGCAGGGCGAGATCGACTATATCGAACGGGCGCCGCTCGATTTCATCGAGATCCTCCGCCGCGACCGGCGCGTCGTGGTCACGCCCGGCCGCGGCCCGGCGGAGATCCTGGGGGCGTTGACGCTCAACAATACCCAGCCGCCTTTCAACGACGTGCGTGCACGGCGCGCATTGCAGCAGGCTGTCAACCAGGCCGATGTCGTCGCGGCCACCGGCCTGCCGGCCGACATGGTGCACCAGCAGTGCCTGACCTTCTTCATGTGCGGCACGCCCTACGCTACCGATGCAGGGAGCGAAGCGCTGCGCAACCGCAGCCCGGAACGTGCGCGCGCCCTGCTGCGCGAGGCCGGCTACAACAACGAGCCCATTGTCGTCCTGCATGCGCGCGATTCCGCGCTGATCGACCCGATCGCCCTCGTGGCCGTCGACCAGATGCGGCGCATCGGCCTCAACATCGACCTGCAGTCGACCGACTGGAGCACCGTCGCGCAGCGCCGTACGAACCGTGTCGGCTGGAATGTCGTGCCGCTGGTGTGGAACGGCTTCGACATGCCCGAACCGATGGTCAATCCGGCATTCGTCTACAATTGCGCCAATGTCTATCCGGGCTGGTGGTGCGACGAGCGGCAGGTGCCGCTGCTGCGCGCCTATTCCGAGGAGCCAGACGCCACGCGCCGGCGCGAACTGGCAACGCGCCTCCAGGTGCTCGCGCATGAGCACGTGAATGTCGTGCTTCTGGGCCAATTCGCCGGCCCGGGCGTGTACCGCGCGGACCTGCGCGGCGTGATCGATGCAGGCTTCCCCGTGCTGTGGAACATTCGGCGGGAGCGTCGCTGAGTCATGGCAGGACGATGGGCCGTCGTGACGGGGGCTGCCGGGGGGATTGGGACCGCCGTCAGCCTCCAGCTCGCCTCGCAAGGCATGGGCGTGCTGATGCTCGACATGCAGGAGGGGCCGCTGGTGGCTGCAGCGGAGCGCCTGCGCGCGGCCGGCGGGCAGGCGGAGACGATGACGGCCGATGCCATGGACCCGAAGGCGCCAGGCGTTGCCCTGGCCCGCGCCGAGGCCCTCGGCCGCGTTGACGCGCTGGTGAACCTTGCCGGGGGATCCGGCCCGCGCCCGATTCCGACAATCGAGGCGATGGACGACCAGCTCTGGGATCACGTCATGGCCCTGAACGTGACCAGCGCCTTCCGCTTCAGCCGGGCCTTCGTGCCCGGCATGCGCGCGCGACGGTTCGGACGGATCGTGAATACCTCCTCGACCGTTGCTCGCGGACGCAAGGGACCGGTGACGACCCAGGGCGCGCGGCTCGCCTATGCCACCGCGAAAGCCGCGCTACTCGGCTTCACGTCGCAGCTCGCGAAGGATGAGGCGCCGCACGGCATTACGGTGAATGCCATCATGCCGTCCCTTATTCTCGCCGAGCAGGGCAGCCGCATCCGCGACCGCTTCGACGCACTTCCGCCGGAGGCCAGGCAGATGATGCTGCGCGACTTCCCGATGGGCCGCGCGGGCGAGGCGCATGAATGCGCCGCCGTGATCGGCTTCCTGTGCTCGGAAGCGGCGTCCTTCGTTTCGGGCGTCGGGCTCCCGGTTGACGGCGCTTTTCTCTGAGGGCCGTCAGCTCAGGCTGCCCGGATGGTCCTGCCAGATGCTGGGCTCGAGGCGCAGATGCGCCTCGGGCGGGTAGGTCGCGACCCAATGCGCCGCGCAGTCAGACGCGGTCGGGTTCCACAGCCCGTCATGGCTGCGCATCCAGCCGAGGAAGCCGTCGAGCATCCGCAGCCTGTGCAGCCACCCCATGTGCTGCGGATGCAGCGTCATGTGGAAGTGCCGGCCGCGCGCGTGCTGCGCGGCGAACTCTGCGCGCCAGTTCCGCACCAGCATCTCCGGTCCTTCAAGGCCGGTGCCCTTCTGCGGGAACATGCAGAAAAACTGGTCGTCGAAATGGTAGTAGTAGGGCATGGCGAGCAGCGCGCGACGCGTCGCGAAATCCGTTACCCACCAATGCGGCGCGTCATCGGCGAGGCCGTTGCCGAAGTAGCGGTAGCCGGCGTCGATCAGCAGGTCGATGGTGTGCGGGCTGACGGTACCGTTCGCATACGGATCGCCCTGGCGCGGCAGGCTGAACCAGCCTGACGGTGCCTGGCCGGTGGCCTCGGCAATCACCGCCGTCGTGCGGTCCAGGCGCGCCTTCTCGTCATCGCGCGACAGGCCGCTGACATCCTCGTGCCGCAGGCCCTGGGCGGCGATCTCGTGGCCCTCGGCGCGGATCGCGGCGATGCGCGGACCGAGGATGCGCGCCATCGCCGCGGGTGTGGCGAAGGTCGCGCGCAACCGATGCCGGCGCAGCGTGTCGAGCAGGCTATCGAGGCCTTCCTCGATCGCGAAGCGCGCAACCGGCGTGCCGAGATCGGCCGCGCGGATCCCCTCGGGGCCCGCCGCCAGGCTCAGGTCGATTGTGATGCTGACGCAGCAGCGCGCGTCGCCGGGCCAGCGCACCGCGGCATCCTGGATGCTGCGCTCGTCGGAGATGGTGTAGGCGTTCTTCCAGGGCATGGCGCGTCTCCGTCAGGTCCAGCCCTGGGCGGGCGGCTGGGTCGCGAGGCAATGGCGGGCGACGGCCTCGCAGCTCGAGAACCAGGCGCCCCCCTTCTCCCGCATGCGCGCGATGAGGCGGTCGAGCATGCCGATGCGAAGAGCGCGACCGCTCACGAAGGGGTGCAGGCAGATGTTGAGGTAGCCGCCGCCCGCCTCGTGCTGATGCAGGAAGGCCTCCCACCAGAGATCGAGCACGCGTTCCGGGTCGATCATGCGCTGGGCGGCGGTCGGCGTTCCCATCCAGGCGAAGCTGAAGAACATCGCGTCGTCGATGGCGTAGTGGAAGGGCAGGTTGATCATGACATTGCGGCCATCCGCGTCGCGCAGGTAGTGCGGCATGTGGCTGGCGGAACCGTTGGATCGGTAAAGGTAGCCCAGTTCGCGCAGGAGGCCGTGGCTGTGACCGCTGCGCGTGCCCACCGGGCGGATTCCGGTGAGCGCCTCCAGCGCGGTCGTCGCGCGCGTGAGATGGTCGCGCTCCAACTCGGGCTCCTTGGGGACACGATGCTCCCACATGTGGTCGGCCACCTCATGCCCGCTTCGCGCCGCGGCCAGCACGGCGGCGGGATACAGTTCGCAGATGCGCCCTGGCGTGAAGATGGTGGCCTGCACCTTATGGCTGTCGAACAGTTCGATCAGACGCCAGATGCCGACGCGTCCACCGAACTCGCCCTTCGCGAGTTGCAGGGGCGGTTCGTTCATCAGGCGCCGCAGCAGCATGGCGTCGAAATCGGCCGTGAAATTCACGGCGACGCGTGCACCGTTCGGCCAGGCCGGGGCGGTGACCGGTTCGTATCGCGCGAGGTTGCGCGCCGCCGCGGCATCGAGCTCGCGCAGCTCCCCTTCGAGATCATCCGTCATCACCGTGGCGTTCCTGACCCTGGATGTTCGGGGCAAGATGCTCGACCATCGCCACGCGGCGCGCAAGCCTGTGGCTGGACGCGATCAGCCTGTTGTCGCTCAATGCCGCAACCATGAGGGAGGCTGTACTGGCATGTCCGCATACTCGCCAAAGGAGTTCCGCGCGCTCAGCTTCCACGATGCGACCCCGCGCTTCGCCGATGGGTCCGACACGCCGCGCGCCTACCTTGAGCGTTGCCTCGAGACGATTGCCGCACGCGAGCCCGTCGTGCGCGCCTGGGCCGCCATGAACGAGGACGGAGCACGCGAGGCGGCGGATGCCAGCACGGCGCGCTGGAAGTCCGGGCAGCCTCTCTCGCCGATCGACGGCCTGCCGATCGGCATCAAGGACCTGCTCGAGACCCGGGACATGCCGACGCAGATGGGGTGCGAGGCCTATCGCGGCAATTTCCCGAAGCGCGACAACGCCGCGGTCTGGGCGCTGCGCCAGGCGGGCGCCGTGGTGCTCGGCAAGACCGTGACGACGGAACTGGGCGGCACGCACCCCGGACCGACGACGAACCCCTTCGACCCGACGCGCACGCCGGGCGGCTCCTCCTCTGGCTCGGGGGCGGCAGTGGCGGCCCGGATGGTGCCGGCCACGATCGGCACGCAGGTGGGCGGTTCGATCATCCGCCCCGCCAGCTATTGCGGGAACTTCGCGCTCAAGCCGACGCAGGGCGCGATCAACCGCGGCGAGCGCCAGGCGACGAGCATGAGCACGCATGGCCCGCACGCGGGATCCATCGAGGACATGTGGCTGGTGGCGATCGAGATCGCGCGCCGCGCCGGCGGTGATCCGGGCCGGCTCGGGCTGTTTGGCCCCTTGAAGGCGCCGCCGGCGCGACGGCCGATGGCACTCGCCGTGATGGAGGCAGAGGGCTGGCGCGTGACCGACGATGCGAGCCGCGCCGCCTTCGAGGCCGTGCTCGATGGGCTGCGCGCGCTGGGCGTGACTGTCCTGCGCCGCGGCGACCATCCGCTGGTCGAGACGTTCGAACGGTCGTTGGAGGGCGTCCAGGCCCTGACCAGTGCGATCACCGCCTGGGAGAACCACTGGGGCATCCGCAACCTGGTCGCGACCAACCGCGATGGGGTTAGCGCGCGGACGAAGAATGTCCTGGCAGCGGCCGAGACGATGACACCCGAGGACTACCGCGCGGCGATCCTCCAGCGTGAGGAGATGCGCCGACGGCATGAGGCGCTCGCCCTGCTCGTGGATGCGGTCATTGCGCCCGCTTCGCCGGGCCCGGCGCCGTTGTGGTCCGGCGACACGCCTGGCCAGCCGCTCGTGAAGCGACCGACTGGCGATGCGGTCTACAACACGCCGAGCTCGGCGCTCGGTGCACCGGTCGTGACCATCCCGATGACGGCGGTCGGCGGCCTTCCGATGGGCATCCAGGTGATGGGGCAACCGCATGGCGATGCTGCGATCACGGCGATCGCCCGCTGGATCTTCGAGACCGTGCCAGGCGTGACGGTCTGAACGCCTGGCGGCGTGCGGTGGCTCACGAGGGCTCCCCTGGTCGCGACGTGTGTGAATCGCTGCTGTTCGTGCTTGGTGAGGGGGCGGCGCGCGAAACCCGCTCTCGGCCGAGCAGACGCGCGAGGCGACGCGCTGGGTGAGCGAGGGACCGGACCTCACGCAGGATGGCGTGAAGCGGAGGCGCCGAGAAGGTGACGGCGCAGCGTGGTGCACGATCTCCCGAAGATGCGCGTTCCTCGCCCCGCGCCGTTGCAGCCGTGCGGCCAAACGATGACAGGCGGATGAAGACCCGCGACGCGCTCAGCGCAGCGTCGGGTCAAGCCGGTCGCGCAGCCAGTCGCCGATCAAGGAGACCGAGAGCGTGGTCAGCACGATCGTGATCGCCGGCGCCAGCAGGATCCACGGCGCGCGCGTGAGGTATTCGCGCCCATAGCCCACCATGGAACCCAGCGAGGTCGCCGGCGGCTGCACGCCGAGACCCAGGAAGGACAATCCGCTTTCCAGGAGGATGATCTCCGGGAAGGCGAGCGTCATCGACACGATCAGCGTCGAGGCGATGTTGGGCAGCACATGCCGGCCATACAACCGCCAGGGGGTGGCGCCGAGTTGCCGCACCGCCGCCGCATAGCCCTGCGCACCCGCCGACAGCGCCAGGCCACGCGCGATGCGCGCGTAGCGTTCCCAGGCATGCAGGCCGAGCAGGCAGATCAGCAACACCATCGAATTGCCGAAGAACGCCAGCACCGCCAGCGCCAGGATCAGGAAGGGAATGCTCGCCGAGAAGTCCACCAACGCCATCACCGCCTGCTCCACCAGCCCGCGGAAATGCGCCGCGAGGAAGCCCAGGGACGTGCCGACCAGCGCGCCGATGATGGTGGCGCCGAAGGCGATCAGAAGGCTTGTGCGGATCGAGTAGATCAGCCTCGCCAGAACGTCGCGGCCCAGTTCATCGGTGCCGAGCGGATGCAGCCAGGCGCCGCCGAAGCCGATCGGCGGCGATAGCCGGTTGCGCAGGTCAAGCGCGGTGTAGGCGTAGGGGCTGACGACATCCGCCAGCAGCGCGACCGCCAGCATCAGAGCCAGCCAACCGAAGCCGAACAGCACCATCGGGGGCGGACCCGCGCGAGCCGGCCGCGGTGGTGCGGCGGTAGCGGGCGCGGCGACTGTCAGGGGTGCTTCGGGCATATCACGCCTCCGCCGATCGCGGCGTCATGCTGTCGCCTGCCGCGGCGCGCTGCGCAGTCGCGGATCCAGAAGGCCATAAAGCAGGTCCACAACCAGGTTCGCCACGACCATGGTGCAGGCGACCAGCAGCAGGATGCACTGCACCACCGCGAGGTCGCGGTTCGACACCGCCACCACCAGCAGCCGCCCCACGCCTGGCCAGGAAAACACGCTTTCGACCACCACCGCGCCGGCGATCAGGCTGCCGACCATGAAGCCGATGATCGTCACCGTCGGGATCGCCGCGTTCGGCAGCGCGTGGTTGGTGACCACCATGCGCCACGGCACACCCTTGGCACTCGCGGTGCGGATGAAAGGCTGGCCAAGCACTTCCAGCATCGCGCTGCGGGTGAAGCGCGCCAGCGCCCAGCGTGATGATCGGCAGGATGGCATGGCGCCAGCTCTCCTGCCCGCCCGAGGGCAGCCAGCCGAGCTGCACCGCGAAGACCAGCACCAGGATCAGGCCGAGCACGAAGGACGGCACGGTGAAGCCCGCTACCGCGATCACCATCACGATCCGGTCGGCCAGCGAATTGCGATGCAGCGCCGCGTAGATCCCGGCGGGTACGCCGATCCCGACCTTGATCAGAAGTGCGGGGATGGTCAGCGCCAGGGTAGCGGGAATGCGCTCGGCCACCAGCACGATCGCGTCGCGCCCGTCGCGCATGGATCGGCCGAGATCGCCCGACAGGATGGCACCGAAGTAGTGGAAGTATTGCTCCCACAGCGGCCGATCGAGGCCCCAGGCGGTGCGGAAGGCGTCCACTGCCTCGGGTGGCGCATCCGCACCCATGATGATCTGCGCCGGGTCGCCCGACATGCGCAGCACGATGAAGGCGAACGTCACGACCATGGCGATGGTCAACGCAGCGCGCGCCAGGCGGAAGGCGAGGAAACGCAGCATGTCAGGCAGCCTCCGCCAATACGCCGCGACCGGGCGCGGCATCGCCCTGCGCGACGTGGCAGGCGATCATGCGTCCATCGGGCCGCCGCTTCAGCGTCGGCGCGTCCTGCGTGCAGCGCGCGCTCGCCACCGGGCAGCGCGGATGAAAGGCGCAGCCGGAGGGACGGTCCGCCGGATTGGGCGGATCGCCCTGCAACACCGTCCGCCGCCCGCTGCGCCCAGGATGCGGGATGGCCGCCACCAGCGCCCGCGCATAGGGATGCGCGGGATCCTGCAGCACAGCGTCCGGCTCGCCTTCCTCGACGATGCGGCCGAGATACATGACCGCCACGCGATGGCTGACCTGGCGCACCGCGCGCAGGTCGTGGCTCACGAACAGCATGCCCATGCCGAAGCGCTCCTGCAGGTCGACCAGCAGGTTCATCACCTGCGCCTGGATCGAGACATCGAGCGCGCTGATGGGTTCGTCGCAGACCAGCAGCGCCGGGTCGGTCGCGAGCGCCCGCGCCAGCACGGCGCGCTGCCGCTGGCCGCCGGAGAGTTCATGCGGATAGCGCGCACCCTGGTCGGCGCGCAGCCCGACCGCCAGCAGCAGGGATTCGACGCGCGCGGCGCGCTCGGAACGCGCGCCGATGCCGTGGATGTCGAGCGGTTCCGCAACCTGCACGCCGATCGGCAGCCTGCGGTCCAGCGCGCCGAGCGGATCCTGGAACACCATCTGCATGCGTGCGCGCAAAGCCCGCCACGCGGCGGTGCCGGGCGGCGGCACCGGGCGGCCGTCGAAGGCGACCGACCCGGCATCGGGCGTCTCCATCCCCAGGACCAGGCGGCCGGTGGTCGACTTGCCGCAGCCGGACTCGCCGACCAGGCCGAGCGTGCGTCCGCGCTCGATGGTGAGCGAGACGCCATCCACCGCACGCAGTTCGACGCTGCGCCCGAACATGCCGCGGCGCATGGCGTAGCGTCGCACCAGCCCTTCGGCCTTCAGCAGCTCCGCGCCCACCCTCATGCGACTGCGTGCTCCGCGGGGATCGACGCTGTCACGGCACGCAGGCAGGCAGCGCGGTGGCCGTCGGCGACCGCGGCATCGGCCGGCAGGCAGGCATCGCAAGCCGGAACGCGCTGGGCGCAGCGCGGCGCGAAGGCGCAGCCGGGCGGCATGGCCCAGGGCTCTGGTACGCCGCCCGGAATCGCCAGCAGCGGCCGGCGCGGACCGTCGATCGGGGGCAGCGCGCCGATCAGCCCGCGCGTGTACGGGTGCGCCGCGTGCGCGAACAGGCGATCGGTCGGCGCTTCCTCGACGATGCGCCCGGCATACATCACGCAGACGCGCTCACAGGTGTCCGCAACGACGCCCAGGTCATGGCTGATCAGCACCAGCGCCATGCCGGTGTCGCGCCGCAACTGCTGCAAAAGGTCGAGGATCTGCGCCTGGATCGTGACGTCCAGCGCGGTGGTAGGTTCGTCCGCCACCAGCAGTTCCGGCCGGCCAGCCAGCGCGATCGCGATCATCACGCGCTGGTTCTGCCCGCCCGACAATTCGTGCGGATAGGCATCGAGCCGCCGCGTCGCATCCGGAATGCCGACCTGGTCGAGCAGCCGCCGTGCCTCCTCGCGCGCTGCGCGCCCCGCCATGCCGCGATGGAGCATGAGCGCCTCGGCAATCTGCCGGCCGATGCGATGCACCGGGTTCAGGCTGCTTGCCGGGTCCTGGAAGATCATGGCGACGCGCCCGCCGCGCACGCGGTCGAGCGTGGCGGCCGACGCGCCGATCAGCTCCGTTCCATCGATCCGCGCACTGCCGCCGATCCGGGCGCGCGGCGGCAACAGCCCCAGCGCCGCGAGCCACGTGACAGACTTGCCGCAGCCGGACTCGCCGACCAGGCCGACCGCCTCGCCCGGCGCCACCGCGAGGTCGATGCCGCGCAGCGCAGGCTGGCCGTCGAAGGCGACGGTCAGGCCGCTGATCGCGACGAGCGGCGCGGTCGTCACGCGCCGAGCCGGAAGTTGTTGGGTCCGAAATCCATTGGCCACCCTTTCGCGGCGCGCCAGGCGATGTCGCGGCGCTTGGCGGTGAAGCTCGCCGCCTGGTGCAGCACCAGGTAGCCCGGGTCCTCGCGCTCCACGATTTCGAGCAGGCGCCGGAACATCGCGCCGCGCTGCGCCATGTCGACCGAGGAGATCAGCGCCTCCGAGACGCGATTGAATTCCGCGTTGGTCCATTCGCCATTGCGCTCGGCTTCGGTCCTGGCGCCGAAGGCACGCAGCAGCCCGGCGACCGGGTCGCCGAACAGCGAGGTGTTCGACCAATCCCGGATGCCGCGGCCGGGCGTGCGGGCGGTGACCTGGTCGAAGTTCTCGCGCATCTCGATCTGCACGTTGAGCCCGACGGCACGCCACATCTCGACGACGATCTGCGCGTTGGACACCTGGTTGGTGTAGTAGTTGTTGAGCAGCCGGTAGGTGATCGGCTCGCCGCGATAGTTGGCCGCGCGCAGCAGGCGCCGCGCCTCGCCCTGGTCGAAGCGCGGGTTGGACCAGTCGCGCAGATACATCGCGCCATAGTTCTCAAGCTGCAGGCCGCGCGGCACCGCCGTGCGCCCCGACCACAGCGCATCGACGATCGCCTGGCGATCCACCGCATGGGTGATGGCGCGGCGCACCAGCGGGTTCGCCAGCACGGGGTTGGTCTGGTCGAGCCCCATGATGCGGATGTTGTTGATCGGGCTGCCCAACACCTCGAAGCGTGCATTGCGTTCGACCACGGCGACCTGGTCGGGCGGGATGTCGCAGGCGAAGTCGAATTCGCCGGAGAACAGCCCGTTCACGCGGCCGCTGACCTCCGGCACTTCGACGAAGCGGATGCGCCGCAGCGGCGGCCGCCCGCCCCAGTAGGCATCATGGGATTCGAGCGTGAGAGACACGTCCGGCCGCAGTTCCGCCACGCGATAGGGCCCGGTGCCGACCGGCTTGCGTGCCCAGGCGAGCCAACTCTCGGTCGCAGCGAAGGCGGCACGCGAATGCACAACGCCGACATTCTGCTGGATGCGGCCTTCGATCGTGACATCGGGTGTCGCGGACACGTAGCGCACCACGCCCGGCCGCACGATGTTGATGCCCTGCAGCCCAGGGAAACTCCGGCGGGCGACGGCGACCACCTCGGCCGGCGGTTCCTTGCCGACCGACCCGGCCAGCACGCTGGCGCGACCGGCCGCGCGCTCCGGTCCCGTGCCGAACAGCCGCTCGCCGAAGCTGAAGGCCACATCCTCCGCGGTCATCAGGCTGCCGTCGTGGAAGCGCACGTCGCTGCGCAGGTCGAATTCGACGGTGCGGTCATCGAGGCGCCGCCAGGCGGTGGCCAGGCCGGGCCGGGCCGACAGGTCACCGATCCAGTCGGTGTCGATCAGCGGCTCGGCATACAGGCCGCTGATGCGGTAGCCGACGTTGGATTGTTCGCGCGGCGTCTCCAGCGTGTTCGAATTCGAGACCTTCTGCACCGCGATGGTCAGGCTTGGCCGCTGGTCGGCCTGCGCGATGGCGAAGCGCGGCAGCGTGCCGGCGGCGGTCGCGCCCAGCGCGGCGCGGCGGGTGATCCTGGCCATGGCCTCAGGCCCCCCAGTTCTCGCCGCGGAAGTCCATCACGAAGGACTGCGCGGCGCGCCAGCGGATGTCGCGCCGCTTGGCGGTGAAGTTGCCGTTGCGGTGCAGCGCGGTGTAGCCAGGGTCCTCGTGCTCGACGATGCGCAGCATGCGCGCCCAGGCGGCGCGACGCGCGGCGCGGTCCACGCTGGTCTGCAGCGTGTCCCCGAGATCCACGAATTCCTCGTTGCGCCACTCGCCATTGTTCCAGGTGGCGCCGTTGCGCCCCCAGTTCGGCACCATCTGCGCGACCGGGTCGGGCAGGGAGGCAGTCTGCGACCAGTCGCGGATCGCGCGCGTGGGCGAGCGCGCGGTGATCTGGCTCCAGTTCTCCAGCATCTGCAGCTGCACATTGAGCCCGGCGGCGCGCCAGCCCTCGACCAGGATCTGCGCCGTCGCGGTCTGGTTGGTGTAGTAGTTGTTCAGGCAGCGATACGGGATCGGCTCGCCGCGGTAGCCGGCCTCGCGCAGCAGGCGGCGGGCTTCCGCCAGGTCGAAGCGCGGCACCTCGTTCTCCGCCACATGCATGTCGGCGTAGAAGTCCCAGCTGAGGCCGCGCGGCACGCTCACGCGCCCGCCCCACAGCGCATCGATGATCGCCTGGCGGTCGATGCTGTGCGTCAGCGCACGGCGCACCAGCGGATTGCCAAGCACCGCATGCGTCTTGTCGAACACGATGATGCGGGTGTTGTTGATGACCCCGCCGGCGACCTCAAAGCGCGGATTGCGCTCGATGGTCGCGATCTGGTCGGGCGGAATGTCGCAGGCGAAGTCGACCTCGCCAGACAGCAGCGCGTTGACGCGGCTTGCCACTTCCGGGATCTCGACGAAGCGCAACCGGCGGATCGGCGGGCGGCCCGCCCAGTGTTCGTCGAAGGCGTCCAGCACCAGGATGCGGTCGGGGTTGAATTCCGTGACCTTGTAGGGCCCGGTGCCGACGGGCCGGCGTGCCCAGTCCTGCCAGGTGGCGGCGCCGGCGAAGGCGCGGCGATTGGCGATCACGCTGGCGGTGCGCGCCATCTGCCCTTCGAGGGTCAGGTCCGGCGTGCGGTTGACCAGGCGCACGGTGTGGCTGTCGACCACCTCCATGCGTTCGAAGCCGGGGAAGCTGCGGCGCGCGATCTGCGCCGCACCGGCCGGTGGGTTCTTGCCGAGCGGCCCGTTGCCCCACATGCGGTCGGCACTGAAGCTGAAGGCGACCTCCTCGGCGGTGAAGGGATCGCCATTATGGAAGCGCACGCCCTGCCGCAGGCGGAACTCCACCACGCTGTCGCTGATGCGGCTCCAGCCTGTGGCGAGCCCAGGCTTGAGCGACATGTCGCCGACCCAGTCTGTGTCGACCAGCGGCTCGACGAAATTGCGGAAGATGCGCGTGCCGACATTGGACTGCTCGGCCAGCATCTCCAGCATGTTGGAGGTGGTGATTTCCTGCACGGCGACCGTGATGGTCGGGCGCTGGTCGGCCTGCGCGATGGCAAGGCGCGGCAGCGAAAGCCCGGCGGCAGACGCCAGCGCCGTACGTCGCGACAGCGCGACCATCGCCTCAGGCCCCCCAGTTCGTTGCGCGGAAATCCATCGCGAAGGCGGGGCTCGCCTTCCAGCGGATGTCGCGGCGCTTCGCCGTGAAGGTCGCGTTCTGGTGCAGCACCGTGTAGGCGGGGTCCTCCCGCTCGGTGATCATCAGCATGCGAGCAAAGATGGCGCGCCGACGAGCCCGGTCCGTGCTGGTTTCCAGTTCGACGGACAGGCGGTTCATTTCCTCATTCGACCATTCGCCGACCTGCTGCTGCTGGCCGTTCGGGCCGTGCTGGTTGACGATGGAACTCACCGGGTCGTTGAAGGGCGCGCTGTTGGACCAGTCGCGCACCGCACGCGTCGGGCTGCGTTCAAGGATCTGCGACCAGTTCTCGCGCATTTCGATCTGCACGTTCAAGCCGACCTGGCGCCACATCTCGACCATCACCTGCGCGGTGGCGTTCTGGTTGGTGTAGTAGTTGTTGAGCAGGCGATAGGGGATCGCCTCGCCGCGGTAATTCGCCTCGCGCAGCAGCTTGCGCGCCTCAGCCTGGTCGAAGCGCGGCACTTCCCAGTCACTGATGAACATCTGGTCGTAGTAGGGCCATTGCAGGCCGCGCGGCACCTCGGTGCGGCCCGCCCACAGGCTGTCCACGATCGCCTTGCGGTCGATCGCGTGCGTGAAGGCGCGGCGCACGCGCGCATCGCGCAACTGCGGGTGCGTCTTGTCGAATACGATCAGCCGGTGATTGAGGATGGTGCCGCCCTGCACCTCGAAGGCGCGGTTGCGCTCGATGCCGGGGATCTGGTCGGGCGGGATGTCGCAGGCGAACTGGTATTCGCCCGACAGCAGCCCGTTGATGCGCGACGACACCTCGGCCACTTCGACGAAGCGAATCTGGCGCAGCGGTGGGCGGCCGCCCCAGTATTCGTCGTGCGCCACCAGCGTGAGCGACACGTCCGGGCGGAATTCCGCAACCTTGTACGGACCGGTGGTGACGGGCTTGCGCGCCCATTCGAGCCAGCTTGCGGTCGCTTCGAAGGCGCGGCGGCTGACGATGTCGGACCCGTAGCGCGACAGCCGGCCCTCCAGCGTCACGTCCGGCGTGGCGTTCACGAAACGCACCGTGTAGCGGTCCACCGCCTCGACCCGCTCGAGCGCCGGCCAGGATCGCCGCGCGACCGCGGGCACTTCCGGCGGCAGTTCGCGGCCTGGCCGCGGTGCGGGCATGCCTTCGCCGATCGGGATGGTCCTGCCCTGCGCGGAGGCGAGCGTCGTGCCGAACATGCGGTCACGGCCGAAGGAGAAGATCACGTCCTCTGCCGTCATCTCCTCGCCGTTGTGGAACATCACGCCGCGGCGCAGCGAGAGCTCGACGACGCTGTCCGAGATGCGCCGCCATTCGGTGGCGAGCCCCGGCACTGGGCCGAGCTGCCCCAGCCAGTCGCGGCCGATCAGCCCTTCCCACAGCGAGGAGTAGAACACCCGCTCGCCGACATTCGACTGCTCGCGCAGGGTCTCGAGGGTGTTGCTGTTCACCACCTTCTGCACGGCGATGGTGATGGCGGGGCGCTGGTCGGCCTGCCCGAGGGATGGGCGCGGCAGCACGGCCAGGGCAGGGGCGGCAAGCAGCAGGCGACGGTTCAGCATCGGCGGGGGTTCCTTGCTGGGGTTCATTCGGCGGCGCGTGCGAGGCCCGGCGGCAGGGCGACGCCCCGTTCCTCCAGTCCCTGCGGCGTCGCGCGGAAATGCGTGAGCGTACGCTCGGCATGTCGCATCCGGTGCGACAACGCCTTCTGCGCGTACTGCTTCACCAGCGCGGCATGCGCCGGGTCCTCGGCCAGGTTGTCGAAGCAGTTCGGGTCGCGCGCCAGGTCGAAGAACAGCGGCGGCAAGGCGGTGAAGTGCACGTACTTGAAGCGCGCATCCTGCACGACGCACAGCGCGCAATCATCCAGCGGCAGGCCTAGCGCGCTCTCGGGCTTCGAGTAATGCACGTCGCGGAAATCGTATTCGTAGAACAGGTGATCGCGCCAATCCTGGGGGGCGGGGCCCTCCAGCAGCGGCAGGATGGACCGCCCGTCGCAGGTGCGCGGCACGTTGCCTCCCAGCGCCTCGAGGATGGTTGGCATCACGTCGACGCTCTCGGTGAACCCGGCCTCGATCGCACCGGCGCGGTCGTTGCGCCCGGCGTCCTTCACCACCAGCGGAATGCGGAAGCTCTGGTCCTGGTAGCCGATCTTGCCGAGCAGCCAGTGGTCGCCGAGCTGTTCGCCATGGTCGGAGGTGAAGACGATCATGGTGTCGTCCCACTGCCCGTTCTCATCGAGCCAGGCGAAGACGCGCCCCAGGCAGTCATCGATCTCGGTGATCAATCCGGCGTAGGTCGCGCGCATCTGGCGGATGGCGTCCTCGTGCAGTGCCGTCGCTGCACCACCGGCACCGTGGAAGAAGCTGCCCTGGCTGATGCCGCGCAGGTAGAACTGCAGCAGCGGGTGCTGTTCGGCCTCGTCCTCCCAGCGCTCGCGGCGGATCGGCGCGGGCATGTCGGCGGGCTTGTACATCGCGTGGTACGGCGCGGGCGCGATGAAGGGCGGGTGCGGACGATAGTAGCCGAGGTGCAGAAACCACGGCTTGCCGTTGCGGCCCTTCAGGTAGGTGAGTGCGCGCTCGGTGAAGAAGGTGCTGTCCGACAATTCGGCGGGGATGCGGCAGGGGCGGTCGGTGACGCCGGGCACGGCGTCCTCGCCTTCGGGCAGCCAGATGTCCTCGCGCCGCGGCGGCAGCGCATAGCCCTGGTGCGCGAGCCAGCCGAAATACCCGTCCATGTTCGGCTCGAAGGCACCGACGCTGCGGAAGCCGTCCATCAGGTCGCCCAGCGTGGTGAAGCGTGGGTCGCGCGGACCGGAGGTGCGCGGGTCGGGCGTGGTGGTGGTGTAGCCGATCAGCGCAGGGTCGTAGCCGATCAGCCGCAACTGCTTGCCGAGGTTGCTGTGCCGCGCATCGAGCGGCACCGTGTTCTGCACCGCGCGGTGGTTCATCAGGTACAGCCCGGTCAGCAGGCTCGCGCGCGCCGGGCCGCAGGGCACGGTGTTGGTGACGTGGTTGCGGAAGGTCACGCCTTCGCGGCAGAGCCGGTCAAGGTTCGGCGTCCGCAGGAAGCCGGCGCCGAGCGCGGGGATGAAATCCGCGCGCCACTGATCGACCACAATAAGAAGCACGTTCTTCCGCTGGCGCATGTGTCCCGACCTTTCTGTCGGGCTGGGGTTAGCGCCGGTCCGGCGACGGGCGTGTGATGCTTCGGCAGAAAATTCGTGACAGCTTGCACCCGTGGTGATCGCGGCCGAACAAGCGGCACGATCATCCGGCAAAACACCTGCGCCATCCCGACGCGGGGCCGTCGGTCCGGCGGGTAGCGTCCAAATCTGCGGCGACAGACTCGCTATTCAGGGGGCCGGAATCGCGGCCACCGTCTCATGGGCGATCACATCGCGAGCATCTGCAGGTGCGGGGCCACGAGAATGCCAGCGAGCGCTCCGCCGTGCAGTTCGCGCGGGGGCCATGCGGACGCGGTGAAACCCAGCGGCCGAGTTCCTGGACTGCCGGCATGCACTTTCGCCGACCGTTGGACGAACAGCAGGACCCTTCGGCTCCCCTGGCTACTCCGGCGGGCCGCGGTCGCGGCTTCGGTCGGGCTCCCTTGCCGATGGCAGGACCCACGCGGAGGACGCAGCTAGCCGCGCGGCCACACGCGCGCTGACGGGTGGCGCGATGCGTGGGGTGCGGGGCGCCGAACCGTGCGATGGTCCGGCCCTGGCGCCGCCCGCGTCAGGCGTGGCCGACCGTGCCGAAGGCCTCGCGGTTCGTGGTGCGGACCACCGCGGCGAACAGCCGCAGCGCATCCGGCCCGCCGCGGTCGAGCAGCGCGCCGTGCTCCATTTCCTTCGCCAGGATCTCGGCATGGTCGGCAAGGGTTTCGGCGGCGCGACGCAGCGCCTCCCGCGAGAGGACCAGTTGCTGATCCTCGGACAACAGATTCCACTCGGCAGGCCGCACGGTGTTTCCATCCGGGTCATCCGCCGTCCTGGCGCGGTTCGCGGCTCGGGGGGCCACGCGGCGCAGCATGACGCGCCACGGTTAACGCGCCGTCACTTGGCCGGTTCCGCCGGCTTCGCCGGTGCCGGCTGCGGCTGTGCCGGCGGGCGCGGCGGCGTGGACGGGCCGGAGATCACGTCGAAATCATAATCGGTGCGCTGCATCGCGAGGCTTCCTCTGGCTGGGTCCGCCAGGCGCCTGGTGCCTTGTGGGAAGCGGGACGGTGATGCCCCGAAAACACGAAAGCCGCCAGGTCCTGGCGGCTTCGGGTGGAACGATGCTGACGCGTTTCCCTAGGCCGCCGGATTATACCAGCGGTACCAAAATCGGGCGGTCGGGATGATCGGCTGCGTCATCGGAAGTACCGTAGCGTCGCGACGCAGCCATTGCAACGCAGGCGACGCGACGTGGCGCATGGCTAAGGCGATGCCGTGCGGCCCTGCACGCGCCGGCCGATAATCGGTAGGTCGATCGCGATGTCGCGCCGCGCCGGTCGTGGGTCCCAACGGGCACGGTAGATGCGCAATTCGCGATCCTCGACAGGAAGGTTGGCCTCGACCGGTATACGGCGGATTTCCTCGAAATCCGGGCCGTCCAGGACGCGCTGCAATGCGGCCATCTGGCCCAGGTCGACCCAGAAGTCGCGCTGCGCCACGATGATCGACACGCCGATGTCGCGCAGCATGTCGCGGATCTGATCGTCGGTGTAGTTCGTCTCGCGCACGCCGAGGTCGCGGCGCACGGCGATGGAAAGCAGCAGTTTGTCAGCGCGCACCGTCATCAGGTCGCGCCGGGTCGTGGCGGTGCGCATGTTGAAGACGAAGGACCCGTCGCGCTTGCCCGAGAACAGCACGGCGGTGCCGGGCGGCGCCTCGGCGGCGGCGAAGCGCGCCGCCTCGCGGTAGCCGCCGACCGCGGGAACCGGCGCGAAGGCCATGGTGCCGATCGCGAGCAGGATGGAAGCCGCGGCGGCCAGCGGGCCACGCAGCCGGGAAGGCGTGGGTGAAAGCAGCAGGCGCAGGCCGATCACCGCCCAGATCGCGACCGGCACCAGCAGGATGACGCCGTGGCGGGCTTCCTTCAATTCAACGAAGGAGAGCGCGGCATACGACAGGATGAACCAAGCAGGCAGCAGCAGCGTTTCGGCGCGGCCGCCGCGCAGCTTCGCCGTGGCAAGCCAGCCGACGAGTCCGATGGCGGCGAACGCGAGGGCCGGCCAGCCCAGCATCTCCGGCAGCCGTTCGGCGTACCAAGTCCAGCCGGCCAGCGTTCTTCGGGACGCGGGCGTGTCTGCGATGGCGACGACGGACTGCACATTCGCCTGGCCGAAGCGGAGAGTCAGGATCATCAGCGGCACGAGGCCGAGAACGCCGAGCAGGCCCGCGACCCAGACCCGCCCTTGCCGCAGCACGCGCCACCCGCTGGCGGCCAGGATCGCGCCGAGTAGCGCCGGTAGCACGAAAACCATGCTGATCTTCGTGTACAGCGCAGCCAGCGCGAACAGCGTCGCCGCCGCGAGCGCCACCGTCCGCCCGCGATGCACAAAGTGCAGCACGAAGACACTTGCCCAGACCAGCAGCGCGAGCGCGGGGATCTCGAGCATCACCTGGCGACCCCAGAGTCCGATCTCCGGCAACGCCAGCAGCAGCGTCGCGCAGGCCAGGGCAGACGAGCGTTCGAACCAGAAGCGCGCCAGTGCGAAGGTCCCGGCGCCGAGCACGAAGAGGTGCAGCGCGACCACCGCCTGCGCCACGGCATGGCTTTCCCCAAACAACAGGAAGGCCGGGGAGCTCACCGCATAGAACAGCGGCGGGTAGAACAGGATCGTGAGGGCCGGGTACTGCGCGTAGAAGTCGTAGGCGAAGCCGACCGGGTCGCCGAGCGGCGCGGCACGGAGGAGTTCAGCCAGGAAGATGCCGTTGAGGCCGTGGCGCGGGGCGTCGCTCCACCAGAAGTCGCCCGCCACCGGCGAGGTCATGAACAGCCCCAGCGCGACTGCGGCAATCACCGCTAGACACGCGGCGAGACCTGACACAGCCTGATCCTGGGTAACCCTTGCGTCCGCCGCTGCCGCGTCCGACCGCCGCGCGCGCGCGTCATCCGGTGTCGTCGCCGAGAAAGAGGACCTTTTCCGTGTGTCCGTCAGACGACCCCTCCTTCGACAGTCCGGCCGCAGCCCCGGTCGAGCTCGGCGGCGGGCAGGATGCCGAGCTGCCGCTCTGCGTCGATCTTGACGGCACGCTGCTCCTCGGCGACAGCCTCCACGAGCTTGTCCTGGCCTGCCTCGCGAAGCAACCGCTCCTGATCTTCCTGCTGCCTTTTTGGGCGCTGCGCGGCAAGGCGGCGCTGAAGGACCGGCTCGCGCGGCAACTCGATCCGGCGTCGCTCAGCTTCGTCTTCAACGAGCCCTTCCTCGCATTCCTGCAGGCCGAGCACGCAAGGGGCCGCCGGCTCGTGCTGGCGACCGCGGCGGACTACCGGATCGCCGCCGCCGTCGCGGCGCGCACCGGGCTGTTCGACGAGGTGATGGCAACGACGCCCGACCGCAACCTGCGCGGCGCGGCAAAGACCAGGCGCCTGGTCGAAGCCTTCGGGCGGCGAGGGTTCGACTACGCGGGCAACGACCGCCACGATCTGCCGGTCTGGTCACAGGCGCGCGCCGCCATCGTGGTCGCCGCGCCAGGCTCGCGCATCGCCGCGCAGGCGGCGGCGCTGGCTCCGGTCGAGCGGGTCTTCCCCGGTGCCGGGCTGGCGATGAAGCCATTGCTGCACGCCATGCGGCCGCATCAATGGGCGAAGAACGCGCTGGTGTTCCTGCCGCTGATCGCCGCCCACCGCTTCACCGAGGCGGCACCGCTCGGCCAGGCGATTCTCGCCTTCGTGGCGCTCAGCCTGGTCGCCTCAGCAGGGTACCTGGTCAATGACTTGCTCGACCTGCAGGCCGACCGTTCGCATGCGCGCAAGCGCAGCCGCCCGCTGGCCTCGGGCGCACTGCCGGTGGCCGCGGCGCTCCCGGCGATCGGCCTGCTGCTGGCTGGGGGTCTTGCCGCTGCCGCCGCTGTGTCGTTGCAACTGGTGGCGTGGATCGTGCTCTACCTTGCGCTGACGTTGACCTATTCGCTTTGGCTCAAGCGCAAGGTGCTGATCGACGTGTTCCTGCTGGCGGGCCTGTATACGCACCGTATCCTCGCGGGTGCCATTGCGACTGGCATCGCGCCGTCGTTCTGGCTGCTGGCGCTGTCGATGTTCTTCTTCCTAAGCCTTGCGATGCTGAAGCGTTACTCAGAACTGGTGGGCACGCTGAATCTGCCGGGGCAGGAGCAACGCCCGGGCGGACGCGGCTACCGCCCCGAGGATCTCGACACGCTGGGCGCGCTTGGCGCCGCCAGCGGCTTCTCCGCGGTCTTCGTGCTCGCCCTCTACATCGAGAGCGAGAATGTCAGGCATCTCTACAGGACTCCGGAGGTGTTCTGGCTATGCTGCCCGCTGCTGCTCTACTGGATCAGCCGCATGTGGATCGGCGCGCGGCGCGGGAAGATCGACGATGATCCGCTGGTCTTCGCACTGCGTGAGCGGGTCAGCCTGATGGTGCTGGGGCTGATCCTGGTGCTGGCCGGGGCGAGCGCCACGCTCGACCTGCGCTGCCTCGCGCTCGACCACTGTCCGTGACGCCCGGCCCGGGCATCACTGGCACGTGGCTTGCGACGCCCGGCGCCGGCAGATCCTTCCGATTGCCTGCCGCATCCCACCCAGACCCAGGCCCCCGGAAATCCGGGAAGCGCACCGCAAGACCGTGCTGTCCGCCACCCACGACATCACCAGGCGATCATCCTCGCCAGCCGCATCGTCGTCCTGTCCGCCTGCCCCGGCCGCTTTGAGGCGGAGGTGCCCGTGCCGCTGCCGCACTCGCGCGGCCGGACCATGAAGACCATACCGGATTTCGCCGTACTGAAGGCGCGGCTGATGGGCGAGATCCGCGAGGAGGCGCGCAAGGCGGCCGCGGCCTGACGCGCTACCTCCGCCCCCGCGCAGCCGCACCGACCGCATGCCCTTCGCGCGCCATGGCGTCGAGCCGCGCCGGCAGCGCGGCGCGGATCGCCTCGCGATAGCCGGGCACGCGCTTCCAGGCCTTGCGCTCCGGCTTCGACATGCCGCAGGCCAGGCACCAGCCGCTGGTGTCGTCGTAGGCGCAGATCTTCACGCAGGGACGGTCCATGACGGCGGAGATGGGCGTTGCCCTCCGTCATGGGAAGCGCCATTCAAGGGCGCATGGCGATTCCCGACACCATTCCGCGCGCCGCCCTGGTCACCGGCGGCGCGAAGCGCCTTGGCCGCGCGATGGCCCTGGCGCTGGCGCAGGCCGGCTTCGACGTGGCGATCCATTACGCCACCAGTGCCGACGAAGCCCACGCGACCGCCGCCGACATTGCCGCGCTGGGCCGCCGCGCGACCCTGCTGCGCGCCGACCTCGCCCAGGAGGCCGAGGTGGCGCGGCTGGTGCCGGACGCGACCGCCGCGCTCGGCCCGCTCGGCGTGCTGGTGAACAACGCCTCGGTCTTCGAGCGCGACGAATGGCACGATGCCACGCGCGAATCCTGGGACCATCACATCGAACCGAACCTGCGCGCGCCCTTCGTGCTGGCGCAGGCCTTGGCGCGGGCGCTGCCGGCCGGGCATGAGGGCGTGGTGGTCAACATGCTCGACCAGCGGGTCTGGTCGCTGACGCCCCATTTCGTGTCCTACACCGTCTCCAAGGCGGGGCTCTGGGCGTTGACGCAATCCCTTGCACTCGCGCTGGCGCCGCGCATTCGCGTCAACGGCATCGGTCCCGGCCCCGCCGTGCCGAGCCCGCGCCAGACGCCCGAGCAATTCGCGCGGCAATGCGCGTCCGTGCCGCTCGGCCGCGGCACGTCGCCGGCGGAGGTGGCGGGCGCGCTGCTCGCGATCCTGGCGCTGCCGTCGATGACGGGGCAGATGATCGCGCTCGATGGCGGGCAGCACATGCAGTGGGCGCCGCACCACGCCGGAGTGCCCGAGGAATGAGCTTCGCCCCCGATGCCGCGCGCGGCCTGCGGCACGTCTTCGTGCGCGGATTGACGGTGCAGGCGCTGCTGGGCGTGCATGCACACGAACATGCACAGCCGCAACGTGTGGTGATCGGAATCGATCTCGCGGTCAGCGACGAATCCGCGCCATCGCACGAAGGGCCGGACACGCTTTCGCGCGTGGTGGATTATGGCGTGGTGGCCGCGACGGCGCGGCGCATCGCCGCGGCGGGGCATGTTCGCCTGGCCGAGACCCTCGCCGAACGCATCGCGCTGGCGCTGCTGGGCGATGCGCGCGTGCAACGCGTGCGCGTATCGATCGAGAAGCCGGACGTGCTGCCGGATGTGACGAGTGTCGGCGTTGTCGTTGAAAGGACGCGATTTTGAAACAGGCGCCCGGCGCGATTTGTCCACCGCGCCCTGGCCGCCCACTTGCCAGGGGTGGCGTCAAGCACAGAATCCGGCTTGACCTATTCCAGCGGCGGGAGCAAGGGGATTTTTACGTGGAAAATCAGATATATAGCGAAAACATCGCCGACCGCCCAAATCTACGGCAAGTCGACGAAACCGTACTGTAACAAGGCCCGGGCGCCGATGCCCCGCACTTCCCCCACAGACTTATCCACAGGACTCGTGGACAATCCACCGGCATGATCGGCACCGACGCAATTCCGCTGCCGACCGACGGCCTTGCGGTGATCGAGGCCGCGCTGGCGACCCTTCCGCTCGCGCCCGGCGTGTATCGCATGCTCGATGCCAAGGGCGATGCCCTGTATGTCGGCAAGGCCCGGTCGCTGCGCAAACGCGTGACGTCCTACACGCAGGTCTCGCGCCTGTCCGAACGGCTGCGGCGCATGGTGTTCGAGACGCGCAGCCTGGAGGTCGTCACCACCGCGTCCGAAGCGGAAGCGCTGCTGCTCGAAGCGAATTTCATCAAGCGCCTCCGACCGCGCTTCAACATCGTGCTGCGCGACGACAAATCCTATCCGTGGCTGATGCTGTCGGACGACCACCCCTATCCGCAGATCGCCAAGCATCGCGGGGAACGGCGCAAGGGGGCGGCCTACTACGGACCCTTCGCGTCGGTCTGGGCGGTGAACCAGACCATCACGGCGTTGCAGCGCGTCTTCCTGCTGCGGTCCTGCCGCGACACAGTGTTCGACGTCCGCACGCGACCCTGCTTGTTGTTCCAGATCAAGCGCTGCTCGGCACCCTGCGTCGAGCGGATCAGCCAGGACGGCTATCGCGACCTGGTGCGCGAGGCGAAGGAGTTCCTGTCGGGCGGCACGCCATCGATCCAGAAGCGCCTGGCCGCGGAGATGGAGACGGCGGCCGGGAACCTGGAATTCGAGCGTGCGGCCGCCCTGCGCGACCGCATCCGCGGCCTGACCCATGTGCAGGGCCATGACCGGGTGAACCTCGATGGCGTGGGCGACGCCGACGTGGTGGCGCTGCACCAGGCCGCCGGGCAGGCCTGCGTGCAGGTGTTCTTCTTCCGCGGCGGGCGCAACAACGGCAACCGGCCGTATTTCCTGACCACCGCGAAGCAGGACCAGACCGCGGAGGAGGTGATGGCGACCTTCCTGGCGCAACTGTACGACGACCTGCCGCCGCCGCCGCTGGTGCTGCTGTCGCACGACCCGGCCGAGGCGGCGCTGATCGCCGAGGCACTGAGCCTCAAGGCCGGCCGGCGCGTGGAGCTGCACCGCCCGCAGCGCGGCGACAAGAAGTCGGTGGTGGAGCACGCCGCCACCAATGCGCGCGAAGCCCTGGAACGCCGCCTGGCGGAGGGCACCGCCCAGGCGCAGCTGCTGGACGGCGTCGGGGCGATGTTCGGCCTGCCAGGCGCGCCCGAACGCATCGAGATCTACGACAACAGCCACATCCAGGGGGCGAACCCCTATGGCGTCATGGTGGTGGCCGGCCCGTCGGGATTCATTAAGCAGGGCTATCGCAAGTTCTCGATCAAGGTCGCGCCGGGCAATGACGACTTCGCCATGATGCGGGAGGTCTTCGAACGTCGCTTCGGCCGTGCGCTGCGCGAGGACCCGACGCGCGAGGCCGATACCTGGCCCGACCTGGTGCTGATCGATGGCGGCGCGGGCCAGCTCTCGGCCGCGCAATCGGTCATGGCGGAACTGGGCGTGGAGGACGTGCCGCTGGTCGCGGTGGCCAAGGGCCCGGACCGCGACGCCGGGCGCGAATGGTTCCACATGGCCGGGCGCGCGCCGGTGCAGCTGCCGCCGCGTGACCCGGTGCTGTATTACCTGCAGCGGCTGCGCGACGAGGCGCACCGCTTCGCCATCTCGGCGCATCGCGCCGGGCGGTCGAAGACGCTGACGAAGTCGGAGCTGGACGACATTCCGGGCGTGGGCACCGCCATCAAGCGGCGGCTGCTGAACCATTTCGGCTCGGCGCGCGGGGTGCGGCAGGCGGGGCTTGCGGATCTCGGCGCCTGCCCGGGGATCGGCCCGGCGGTGGCGCGGCGCATCCACGAGCATTTCAACCCCGGCGCGACGGCGCCCGCGCGCCCCGGCGCGTCAGCCCCTGCGCGCCCCGGTGCGACAGCCTCTGCGCCCCCCGGCGCGACAGACCCGTCCCCCCCCGGCGCGACGGTGGCCCCGCGCGAGCGGACCGGCTAAGCAGGGGTCGCGCCATGCCGACCGACCTTCCCAATCTGCTGACCGTCTCGCGCATCGCCGCCATCCCGGTGCTGGTGGCGTTTGCCGCGATCGGCGCGCCCTGGGCCGACATGGCGGCCTGCACCGTCTTCGCCGCCGCCGGCATCACCGACTATTTCGACGGCAAGATCGCCCGCGACCGTGGGGTCACCTCCTCCTTCGGGCGCATGCTGGACCCGATCGCCGACAAGCTGCTGGTCGGCGCGGCGCTGATGGTGCTGGTCGGGCTCGACCGGATCTCCCATGCCGCGCTGTATCCCGCCATCGTGATCATGCTGCGCGAGATCGCGGTCTCGGGCCTGCGCGAATACCTGGCGGAGCTGCGTGTCGGCCTGCCGGTGACCAAGCTGGCGAAGTGGAAGACCGGCTTCCAGATGGGCGCGGTCGGCACCCTGCTGGCCGGCGACACCGGCGCGCACACGATCGGGCTCGGCTTCCTGCCGGTATCGCTGATCGGCGAGGTCGGGCTCTGGCTGGCCGCGGCGCTCACGCTCGCCACCGGCTGGGACTACCTCCAGGCCGGGCTGAACCATGCCGGCCAGGCCGATGCGGCGGCCAGCGCGGCGGCCGATACCGGGGAGACGCCCGCGCGCCCTTGAGCGGCACGCGTGGCGGGCTCATCTTGCAACCCATGATGGCGGGGCGGACAGCGATGCGACGCGCAATGGCGGGCGGAACCCTCGGACTGGCGCTGGCGCTGGCTGGCTGCGGGCCGGACTGGCAGCCCTCCTGGAATGGCTCCAGCAGGCCGGCGGTGCTGGGGGACAGCCTGACGGTCCAGCGGGTGACCGGCGGCAATCCGGAATTCGTCACCCTGCGCAGCGAGGACCCCGCGGAGCTGCGCCGGACAGCCAGCGCCCTCATCAGTTCGCGGCCCACCTCGCCCGAGGCCGCGATGACCGGGATCCCGAGCTACGCGCCGGTGGCGCGGCCGGGCATCGATGCGGCGGTCGCCCCGCCCACGGAGGGCGGCACGCGCTGCCGCGGCGACGGCTGTGCCGACCGGGTGCGCCCGCAGGGCAGCTCGACACCGCCTTCGATCGTCACACCGATCCCGGAGCCCGAGCGCGCGCGCGTCTCCGCGCCCCTGCCGCCGGTGCGCCCCCTCGCGGTGCCGCCGCGCGAAACCAGCCGCGTGGTGACCATTCCGGGCGAACCGCCGGGCGTGGTCACGGGCACCGGCCGCATCCAGACCTACACGCAGCCGGGCAATCCGGCCGGCGGCGTCGCCATCCAGGATGGCGGCAACACCACCATCATCCAGCCGGGCGGGCGCGTGACCACCGTGCCGACGCCGCGATAGCCGCCATGCGCGTGCTGTATTTCGCCTGGGTGCGGCAGAAGGTCGGCGTCGCCGAGGAGGACGTGTCCCCGCCGGCCGAGGTGCGCGACGTGGCCGCGCTGGTCGGCTGGCTGGCCACCCGCACGCCCGGGCACGCGGCGGCCTTCGCCGACCCGAAGCAACTCCGCGCCGCGGTGAACCAGGATTTCGCAACCCCCGACCATCCCGTCGCGGCGAATGACGAGGTCGCCTTCTTCCCCCCCGTCACCGGCGGCTGACATGGCCCGGGTCCTGGTGCAGGACGCCCCCTTCGACATCGCCGCCGAGACCGCGGCGCTGACGGCCGGGCGCACGGATGTGGGTGGGGTCGGGTCGTTCCTCGGTGTCTGTCGTGCCGATGACGGGCTGGCGGCGCTGGTACTGGAGCACTATCCCGGCATGACCGAGCGCGCGATCGGGCGCATCGTGGACCAGGCGCAGGCGCGCTGGCCGCTGACCGGCTGCACCGTCATCCATCGCGTCGGGCGCATCCTGCCGGGAGAAGGCATCGTGCTGGTGCTGACCGCCTCGGCACATCGCGCGGCGGCGCTCGAAGCCTGCGCCTTCCTGATCGACTGGCTGAAGACCAGCGCGCCGTTCTGGAAGCGCGAGGAATTCGCCGCGGGCACGCATCGCTGGGTGGCGGCGCGCGCCGAGGATGATGCAGCGACGGCGCGCTGGACGCAGGACGCCGCCGCCGCCGGCCGGGCGAAGGCGTGACGCCCGCCCTGACCCTGGCGGAGGTTGTCATCCCCTGCCGCGACGTGACGCGCCAGCGCGGCTTCTACGAGCGCATCCTGGAACGCTCGCCGGCCGAGGCGGGCGCCGGTTCCGTGCGCTTCGACCTCGGTGCGCTGGCACTGGTGCTGCGCGCGCGCGGCGACGCGCTGTTCCCGCGCGAGGGCACGCCGGGGGTCATGCTGCGCTTCCACCTGGCCTCGCGCGACGAGGTGGAACGCTGGCATCGCCGGCTGCTGATGTCGCATGTGGCGGTGCTGGACGCGCCCGGCCTGCGACCCTGCGGCGACTTCGAGATGCATGTGGCCGATCCCGAGGGGAACGTGCTGGCGCTGGCGGCGGCGGGGTGAGCCTGCGCGGCAGGTTGCCGGGCGCGGCCGCCATCCTGGCCGGCGCGCTGCTGCTGGCCTGGCCGGCGCTGCTCAACGGCTACCCCCTGGTGTTCAGCGACACCGGCGGCTTCCTGCACCAGACCCTTGGCCCGCTGATGTTGTGGGACAAGCCCTGGGTCTATGGGCCCGTGCTGCACCTGTTCCATTGGCGCGTCAGCCTGTGGCTGCCGCTGGCGGCGCAGGCGCTGGTGGTGTCGCACCTGTTGTGGGTCACGCAGCGCGTGCTGCGCGGCGGCGCGACGCCGGCGGCACAGCTGCTGGTCTGCGCCGTGGCGGCACTGACCACGGCACCCTTCACCGTCGCGATGCTGATGCCCGACATCTTCGCGCCGGTGGTGGTGCTGGCGCTGGCGCTGCTGGGCTTCGCCTGGCGGCGGCTGTCGCGTGGCGAGGTCGCCTGGCTGCTGGTGCTGGGGACGGTCGGCACCGCGGCGCATCTTTCGCACCTGCCGCTGGCGCTGGCGGTCGCGCTGCTGCCGCTGCTGGGCCTGTGCTGGCGCGGCGCGGCGCTGGCGGCGGTGCCGCTGGCGGCGGCAGTGGCGCTGCTGCTGGCGACCAACCTTGTCGGGCATGCGCGCGCGGTGCTCTCCCCGCATGGCGCGACCTTCCTCCTGGCGCGCCTCCAGGCGGATGGGCCGGCGGCGGCGGTGATCGGCGCGCGCTGCCCCGATGCCGGCTGGTACCTGTGCGCCTTCGCCGACCGGCTGCCGATGGATGCCAACGACTTCCTATGGGATGCCGGCAGCCCGGTGAACCGCGCGCCAGACGGCACGCCGCGCTTCCTGGGTGGCGCGCTGCTGTCGGCGGAGGCCGGGCGCATCGTGGGCGAGACGCTGCGCGCATACCCGGTCGCGGTGGGGCGCGCGATCCTGCACAATACGATCATGCAACTTGTGACAACCGGCATCGGCGACACGCTGGGGGCCGACAACCTGGTCGCCGCGCTGCGCCCGCGCGTCGCGGAGGGCTTTCCGCCGCGGGAACTGGCCGATTATGACGCGGCATTGCAGCCCCGCGGGGCCTTGCGCGCGGCGGTGATGCCGGTGGCGCCGATCCACGCGCCGATGCTGCTGGCAGCGCTGCCGCTGCTCGGGCTGGCGGGCTGGCGCGCCGTGCGGGCGCGCGATTCGGTGCGCATCGGCCTGCTGGCGGCGATCATCGTGGGCGTGGTGGGGAATGCGGCGGCGACCGGCGGGTTGTCGGGCGTTTTCCCGCGCTACCAGGCGCGCATCGCGTGGCTGCTGCCGGTGGGCGCGCTGGTGCTGCTGTTGCCGCGCCGCGCGGTGGCCGCGCCGGCGCGCGATGCGGCGCCATGAGCGGGACGGCCGGCACAGGCGCAGGGCGCGGGCCGGGCGGTGCGATCGCTCCTGGCGGCCCAGCGGTGTCGGACGCACCGGGAGGCGCGGCAGCCGGGCAGGCGGGCGAAGCTGCGACGCCGCCGGGCGAAGCCGCACCAGGCGGGGCATCGCTGCGACGGGAAGCCGAGGCTCCTCGCGGGCGCGTCCTGCCCGTGCTGCGCCGCGCCCTGCCCGCGGCCGCCATCGTGGTTGGCGCGGTGCTGCTGGCCTGGCCGGCGCTGCTGAACGGCTACCCGCTGGTCTTCATCGACAGCGTCTCCTACCTCGGCCAGACGTTGTTTCCGGAATGGCCGTGGGACAAGACGCCGGCCTATGGCGCCTTCCTGCACGGGCTGCACTGGGGCTGGTCGCTGTGGCCGGCGCTGGCGGGGCAGGCGCTGGTGCTGTCGCACCTGCTGTGGCTGGCGCAGCGCGCGGCGCGCGGGGGCATCACGCCGGGTGCCCATGTCGCGCTGTGTGCCGGGATGGCGGGGCTGACGTCGCTGCCCTGGTTCGCTTCGACGCTGATGCCGGATGTCTTTGCCGCAGTCGCGCCGGTCTGCCTGCTGCTGCTGGGCCTCGCGCGGGACAGGCTGTCGCGCGCCGAAGCCTGGTGGCTGGTGCTGCTGGGGGCCTTCGCGGTGGCGGCGCATCTGTCGCACCTGCCCACGGCGCTGGCGCTGGTCGGGTTCATCGCGCTGGCGACGCGCGGCATCGTGGCACCGCTGCGCGCCGCGCTGCCGGTGGCGATCGCCGCGGGCGCGCTGGTCGCGGCCAATGCCTGGGCCTTCGGCAAGCCCACGCTGTCGCCGCATGGCGCGGTGTTCCTGCTGGCGCGGTTGCAGGCGGATGGGCCGGCGGCGATGACCATTCGCTTCGGCTGCCCGCGCGCGGGCTGGCACCTGTGCGGCTTCGCCGCGCGCATGCCGATGGACAGCGATCATTTCCTCTGGAGCGCCGAGGGCCCGCCCAACCGCAGGCCGAACGGCACGCCGATCCCGATGGGGGCGATGCGCCTGGCGCCCGAGGCCAGCGAGATCGTGATGCGCACGCTGCGCGAACGCCCCGGCGCGGTCGCCGCCGCCATGGCACGCAACACGGTCGCGCAGGCGGGCATGGTCGCGGTGGGGGACACGCTGGGGAACCGGCATCTCGCGGCCTCGGCCCGGCGCGCCATCGCGGCGCTGCCGCCGGGTGAACTGGCTGCCTTCGATGCGGGGGCGCAGATGCGCGGCGCGCTGCCGGCGCTGGCCGCGCCCTTCCTGCTGCCGCATCGCCCGGTGCTGCTGGCCAGCCTGCTGCTTGCGCTGGCCGGCCTGGTGCTGGCGCTGTGGCGCGGCGACCGGGTGCGCGTGGCGCTGGTGGTGGGGCTGCTGGTGGCGGTGGCGGTGAATGCCTTCGCGACCGGCGCGCTGTCGGCGCCGGTGGACCGGTATGGCGCGCGCATCATCTGGCTGTTGCCGCTGGCAGCGGTGCTGGGGCTGGCGCCGCGCTACGCCGGGGCGCTGACGGATATGGAGCGGGTGCGGGCGCGCATGGCAGGGCTGACGGCGCTGCCGGATGGCGCGAGGGGCGCCGCCGCGCCCGCCGAACCCCCGGCAGAGGCGGAGACGCGGTGGTGGGTGGGCAGCGGCAGTCCCCGGCCCGGGGCGGACGCGCCCGCCGCATCACCGGACCGGCCGGTGCGGCGATGAGGTGAGGGACCGTTTGAGAATGCCGGCACCGGCCCGCTCCCGCACCCGTGACCGTTCCAGGATAGGGTCGTCGGGTGGCCGAGTGAGGGCGCGGGCCGGTGCCGGGCTTCCCAATGCGCTCGAAGGCGCACCCAGACGGTCCCTGCGCCCGGCCCGCTGCTTCGGTGCCGGCCGCAGCATCGCCGGGCCGCGCGGTGCCAGGATCTCCTGATGGCCGACCTTCTGCTGATCCTGCCGATCTTCCTCATTGCCGGGCTGGTGAAGGGCATTGCCGGCTTCGGCCTGCCCACCGTGTCGATCGCCTTGCTCGCGCTGTTCCGCCCGCTGCCCGAGGCGATGGCGCTGATGCTGGTGCCCTCGCTCGCCACCAATGTGTGGCAGGCCTTCGCCGGCGGGCAGTTGCGGGCGGTCGCGCCGCGCATCGGGGTGTTCCTGGCCTGCGCGGCGGTCGCCACCTTCGCCGCGGCGGGGCAGATCGCGCGGACCGATGCGCTGCTGCTGTCGGGCGCGCTGGGGGTGATCCTGGTGGCGTCCTCGGCGCTGGCGCTGGCGGCGCCGCGGCTGCCGGCGCCCTCGCCGGCCACCGAACGCTGGCTGGGGCCAACGATGGGCCTGGTGTCGGGGGCCATCGCGGGGCTGACCGGCAGCTTCCTGGTGCCGGCCGCGCCCTGGTTGCAGGCCATCCGGCTGCCGCGCGAGCAATTCGTGCAGGGCTTCGGGCTGGGCGTGGTGCTGGTGAATGGCGCGCTGGCGGTGGCCCTGGCGGGCGGCGGGTTGCTGCCGGTGGGGATCGGGCTGCTGTCGCTGATGGGGCTCCTGCCGGCCTTTGCCGGCATGGAGGCCGGGCGGCGGCTGCGTGACAGGCTGGACGAGGCGGCCTTCCGCCGCGTGGTGCAGGTGGCGCTGGGGCTGCTGGGCGCCTGGCTGGCGCTGCGCGCCTTCGCCTGACGCGACGCATTTCCCGCTGGGCAGTCGTGCCCGGCCGGGCTGCAATGGCGCCATGGAAAACATGACGATGACGGCGCATGGGTGGGACGCGACGCTGGCCGCCGGCGACGGCGGCGGCATGACGCGGCTGCGCTTCGCCGGCCACGACATCCTGGTGCCGGCGCCGGAGGGGGCGCGCCTCGGCGGGCCGTTCGGCGCCTTCTGGATGATCCCCTGGGCCAATCGCCTCGATGGCGGGCGGCTGGGGGCGCACCGGTTGCCGATCAACCGCGTGGCCGAGGGCACGGCGATCCATGGGCTGTCGCGCGACCGCGCCTGGGCGGTGGCGGAGGCGGCGCCGGACCGCGTGCTGCTGACCCAGGCGGTGGAGGCCGTTCCCTACTGCTACACCGCGCGCCTGCTGACCACCGCGGCGGCCGAGGGCTTCACGCTGGACCTGAGCGTCACCAACACCGGCGCGGTTGCCCTGCCCTTCGGCGCCGGCTGGCACCCCTGGTTCGTCCGCCCGCCCGGCACGCGGCTGTCCTTCCGCGCCACCACGCGCTTCACCCATGACGATCGCTGCCTGCCGGTCTCCGCGACCCCCTGCACCGGGCTGGACGGGGGGGAGGGGGCTTTCCTGGGCCTCGACACCCATTTCGCCGGATGGAACGGGGTGGCGCGGATCGACTGGCCAGGGCTGGCTTTGGGCATTGCCGCGACCGGCGCGCTGGCGAGCAACCTCCAGGTCTATGCCCCGCCGGACAAGGCGGTGCTCTGCGTCGAGCCGTCATCGCACCTGCCGGATGCGCCCAACCGGCCGGACCTGGCCTTGCATGGGCCGATGCGGGTGATCGAACCGGGTGAAAACTTGACCGGACGCATCAACCTGTCAGCGGAGTGTTCACACTTGCCGAAGGGCGAGGCATAGGGTGGCTGCATGTCCTCCTCTCCCTCCGCGCTGGTGCTCGGCGCCGGCATCATGGGGCTCTCCGCCGCCTGGGGCCTGGCGCGGCAGGGCTTTGGCGTGCGCGTGGTCGACCAGGACCCGGTGCCCAACCCCCGCGGCGCCTCGGTCGACCACCATCGGCTGATCCGCCACGCCTATGGGGCGCAGGCCGGCTACATGCGCATGGTCGACCCGGCCTATGCAGCCTGGGACCAGGTGTGGCGCGACATCGGGGGGGTGCTGCACATCCCCACCGGCGTGCTGGCGGTCTCCGGCAGCGCGGCCGGCTGGCTGGGCGAAAGCCGCGCCACGCTGGCCGCCGATGGCCTGGGCTTCACCGACCTGAGCGCCGCCGAGGTCGCCGCCCGCTTCCCGATCTTCACCGAATCCGGCATCGGCGCCGCCTTCCACATGGCACCGGGCGGCGTGCTGCTGGCCGAGCGCATCGTCGCCGGGCTGGCGCGGCACCTGGCCGAGCGTGGCGTGGTGTTCGAGCGCGCCCGCGCAGCCTCGGTGGACCCGGCGCGCGCCGCGCTGCGTCTGGCCGATGGCAGCGAACGCGCCGCCGACCTGCTGGTGGTGGCCGCGGGCCCCTGGGCGCCGCGGCTGCTGCCCGGTGCGTTGGCGCCACGCGTGGTCGCGTCGCGCCAGGTGCTGGTGCTGCTGGAACCGCCCGCGCAGCACCGCGAGGGCTGGGCGCGCGCACCCATGCTGCTGGACCTGGCGGAGGATGGCGGCTTCTACGCCGTGCCCCCGGTGGCCGGCACGCCGCTGAAGATCGGCGACCACCGGTTCTCCCGCACGGGGGACGCCGAGGTCGACAGCCGCGACGCCACGCCGGCCGAGGCCGAGGAAATCCTGGCCTTTGCGCGGCCCCGCCTGCGCGACATGGCGGCGTATCGCATCCTGGGCGCACGTGCCTGCTATTACGATGTCGAGGATGCCGAGCGCTTCGTGGTGGAGCCCATCGCACCGCATTGCCTGGTCATGTCGGGCTTCTCCGGCCATGGCTTCAAGTTCGGGCCGGTGCTGGGGCTCGCCCTGGCCGCCGCCGCCGCCGACCCGGCGCTGCTGCCCGGCTTGCCGGGCTGGGCCGCCGGTGACACACCCCCGGCCGCCGGCCTGCTCGCCGCCCTGGAGAGCATTCCCGCATGACATCCACCGCCGCCGCCGACCTGATCTTCGGCCTGACCCGCGTGGTCGGGCTGCCGGCGCTGACCGAGGCCGCCGGCGCGCCGCTGAGCGCCGCCGACATCGCGCAGATCGTCACCGAGGCCGACCGCTTCTGCACCGAGGTCCTGCTGCCCGGCGCCCAGGCGGCCGACCGTGCCGGCGCGGTCTATGCCAATGGCGTGGTCACCACGCCGTATCGCGACGCCTATGCGCGGTGGATGGACGGCGGCTGGCAGTCATTGGCCGCGCCGGTCGAACACGGCGGGCAGGGCCTGCCGGCGGCGCTGTGGACGGCGATGACCGAACTGGGCATGGCGGCGGATACGTCCTTCATGCTGGGGCCGCTGCTGACCGCCGGCGCGATCGACTGCCTGGTGCATCATGCAACGCCGGACCAGGCGGCGCGTTGGCTGCCTCGGATGGTCAGCGGCGAATGGACCGGCGCGATGTGCCTGACGGAACCGGGCGCGGGCAGCGACCTCGGCGTGCTGCGCACCCGCGCCGAGCCCCTCGGCGATGGCCGCTATGCGCTGCATGGCGAGAAGATCTTCATCACCTGGGGCGACCACGACTGCACCGACAACATCCTGTACCTGGTGCTGGCCCGCCTGCCGGATGCGCCGCCCGGGTCCAAGGGCATCAGCCTGTTCGCCTGCACCAAGCTGCGCGATGACGGCACGCGCAACGCGCTGCGCGCCGGCGGGATCGAACGCAAGATGGGCATCCATGCCAGCCCCACCTGCGTGATGGTGTTCGAGGGCGCGGAGGCCGAGCTGATCGGCGAGGTGCATCGCGGCCTGCCGGCGATGTTCGCCATGATGAACAATGCGCGCCTGGGCGTGGGCACGCAGGGGGTCGCGCATGGCGCGGCCGCGCTGCGGCTGGCCGAGGCCTATGCCGAGCAGCGCGTGCAGGGCGGCCGCCCGATCGCGCGCCACCCGGATGTCGCGCGCATGCTGATGGAGATGCGCGCCACCACGCTGGCGGCGCGGCTGCTCGCGCTCGAGACCGCCTTGTGCGTCGATCGCCACGCGCTGACCGGCGATGCGGCGGCGCTGGAACGCCTCGCGCTGCTGACGCCGATCCTGAAGGCCTGGTGCACCGATCGCGGCGTCGAGACGGCGTCCACCGGCATCCAGGTGCATGGCGGCATGGGCTTCGTGGAGGATGCCGGCGCCGCGCAGGTGCTGCGCGATGCGCGGATCGCGCCGATCTACGAGGGCACCAACGGCATCCAGGCGATCGACCTGCTGGTCCGCAAACTCGCGAAGGATGGCGGCGCGGGCATGCGCGCGCTGATCGACGAGGTGAAGCGGGTACCCGATGCGCGCCTGCGCGCCGCCGCCGAGACGCTGGAGGAAGCCACCCTCGCCGTGCTGGACGCCCAGGGGCGCGACGCGGACGCCGCGCAGTCGGTGGCGGTGGCGTATCTCGATGCCGCGGGCTGGGTGCTGGGGGGCTGGATGCTGGCGCGCGCTGCGGCGGAGGATCCGTCCGCCTACGGTCCGATCGCCGAATTCTACCTCAGGCGCCTGCTGCCGCGCGCCGGCGGACGGGTCGCCGAGATCGCCGGAGCACTCGCCGCATGACACCGGGACCCTTGCAGCCTCGCCGAGCGGGGCAATCTGCGCTGACGCCGAACCGCCACGAAACAATCGGATGAACGCCCCGTTGCCTGCCCTCTCCCGGACCCGCCCGCGCGTCTCCATCATCGGCGCCGGTCCCGGCGGCCTCGCCGCCGCGATGATCCTGGCCGCCAATGGCGCGCGGGTGACCGTGTTCGAGCGCGACGGCGTGGTCGGCGGCCGCACGCGCACCGTCACCGCGCCGGGCGGCTACCGCTTCGATATCGGGCCGACCTTCTTCCTGTATCCGCGCATCCTGCGCGAGATCTTCGCGCAATGCGGCGCGGATTTCGACGACGAGGTGGACCTCATCCGCCTCGACCCGCAATACCGCCTGGTGTTCGAGGGGTCGAACCCGATCACGCTCGATGCCTCGCCCGACATGGCGCGGATGGAAGCCGAGATCGCCAAGCTGAACCCGGCGGATGCCAAGGGCCTGCGGTCCTTCATGTCGGACAACCGGGTGAAGCTGAACGCCTTCCGCCCGGTGCTCGAACGCCCCTTCCACGGGCTGATGACGTATCTCGCGCCGGAGGTCATGAAGGGACTGCGCTACCTGCGCCCGTGGTCGTCGCTGGATACCGACCTCAAGCGCCATTTCGCCGACCCGCGCACGCGGCTCGCCTTCACCTTCCAGTCGAAATACCTGGGCATGAGCCCGTTCCGCTGCCCGTCGATGTTCTCGATCCTGTCCTTCCTGGAATACGAGCACGGCATCTTCCACCCGCGCGGCGGCTGCGGCGCGGTGAGCGAGGCGATGGCGCGGGTCGCCGAACGGCTGGGCGTGGAATTCCGCTTCGATGCGAAGGTCGACCGGCTGTCCTTCGAAGGCAGCCGTGCGTCGGGCGTGGAGGTCGGCGGCAAGCGCCATGACGCCGATGCGGTGGTCGTGAATGCCGATTTCGCCCACGCCATTCCCGGCCTGATGCCGGAAGCGCTGCGCCCGCAATGGCCGAACGCGAAGATCGCGAAGGCACGGTATTCGTGCTCGACCTTCATGCTGTACCTCGGGATCGAGGGGAAGCTCGACCTCGCGCATCACAGCGTGCTGCTGTCGGAGAACTACGAGCACAACCTGCAGCAGATCGAGGGCGGGATCATTCCCGAGAATCCTTCGCTGTACGTGCAGGCGGCGGCTGGCACCGACCCGTCGCTGGCGCCGGAAGGCCATTCCACGCTGTACATGCTGGTGCCCGTGCCGAACCTGCATGGCGGGCAGGATTGGGCGGCGGAGACGCAGCGCTATCGGCGCGTCGCACTCGACCGGTTGAAGGCGTTGGGCCTGCACGATATCGAATCGCGCATCCGCTACGAACGCATCGTCACGCCGCAGGACTGGCAGGATGAATACGCGGTGGGCTACGGCGCCACCTTCAACCTGGCGCATAATGTCAGGCAGATGATGCATTTCCGGCCGCGCAACCGCTTCGGCAAGGCGGAGGGCGTGTATCTGGTCGGCGGCGGCACGCATCCGGGCAGCGGGCTGCCGGTGATCTACGAAGGGGCCCGCATCAGCGCGAAACTGCTGATGGATGACCTGGGCATGCGGCCGAGCGCCGCAGCAAACGACAGGATCGGCGCCGTGCAGCCTGCGCTCGGCGACTGATCGGGAGGATACGGGTATGGGTTCGAAGGTCGTCGTCATCGGCAGCGGCTTGGGTGGCCTTGCCGCGGCCGCTGTCGCGCAGGCGCGCGGGCACCAGGTCACGCTGCTGGAGCGCAACCCGTGGCTCGGCGGCAAGGCCGCGGTGCTGCACCTGGACAATCCCGCCGGCCCGGGGCGCTTCCGCTTCGACATGGGCCCGACCATCCTGACCGTGCCGCGCGTGCTGCGGCGCATCTTCGCCGAAGCCGGTCGCGACCAGGCGACCGAGCTGCCGCTGATCCGGCTCGACCCGCAATGGCGCTGCTTCTTCGACGACAACACCCGCATCGACCTGATGGCGAATGTCGACACCATGGCGCAGGCGATGGACCGCTTCGCGCCGGGCAAGGGCAATGGCGCGGGCTATCGCAAGTTCCAGGACATCTCGCGCCACCTGCATGAGGTCAGCGAGAAATTCTTCTTCTGGAAGCCGGTCGAGGGGATCGGCGACACGCTGGATTTCAGCACGAGCTTCAACACCGAGGTGCTGCGCGACGTGCTGGCGCTGCGCATGGGCCGCACCGTGGCGAAGGTGATCCGCGGCAACGTGCCCGATGATCGCCTGGCGCAGATGCTGGACCATTTCACGCAATATGTCGGATCCAGCCCCTACCTCGCGCCGGCGGTGCTGTGCGGCATCGGCGACATGCAGGCGAGCGAGGGCGTGTGGTACCCCGAGGGCGGCACGCGCGCCGTGGCCGAAGGGCTGGCGAAACTGGCCACCGACCTCGGCGCCGACCTGCGCACCGATTCCGAAGTGACGGCGATCGAGATCGAGAACGGCGCGGTGCGCTCGGTCACCGCGAACGGCGAACGCATCGCCTGCGACGCGCTGATCTCGAACATGGATGCGGTGCGCACCTACACGGAACTGGTGAAGGGCGCGCCGGCCAAGGCCATCGCCAGGAAGGGCTACAAACCCGCGTGCTCGGGCGTGGTGTGAACAAGCGCTACGACCACCTGGCGCACCACGACTTCGTCTTCTCCCGCGACGCGGAGGAGGAATTCGACGCGATCTACAAGAAGGGCGTGCCCGCGCCGGACCCGACCGCCTACCTGGCCGCGACCGCCGGTACCGACCCCACCACGGCGCCCGAGGGCGGCGAGGCTTTGTACGTGCTGGTGCACACGCCGCACCTGCGCCCGGGGCAGGACTGGTCGAAGATGTTCGCGCCGTATCGCCAGGTCATTCTCGACAAGCTGAAGCGCACCGCGGGCCTCGAGGATATCGAGGAGCGCATCGTGGTCGAGCGCGCCCTGACGCCGCAGGACATCCACGAACGCTACAAGGTGCTGGACGGGGCGATCTACGGCCTGGCCTCGCACGGCGCGTTCCTGGGCGCCTTCAAGCCGTCCAACCGGTCGAAGGCGATCAAGGGGCTGTACCTGTGCGGTGGCGCCGCGCATCCGGGACCTGGCATGCCGATGGTGATGATGTCGGGCTGGATCGCCGCCGATGCGATGGACCGCGATGCGGGCGGGCGCGGCATGTCGGAAGCGGCGGAACGCGCGGGGCTCAGGGACGCGCTCCTCGCTGCCGAATGACCAGCCGGGCCGGGAAGCCAGGGCGTGATCCGGTGGTGCTCCGTTCGGAGCGCCACCTGGATTTTTTCAACTTCATGTTCACGCGCTTCACGCGCAGGCACATGCGCGCGGTGCGCATCGCCCACTGGGGCATGCCCGAGATCCCGCGCGGCGCACCGGCGGTGATCTTCGCCAACCACCCGTCCTGGTGGGATGGCGTGGCCTTCATGCTGCTGTACCGCCGGCTGCTGAAGGACCGGCCGCTGTTCACGCCGATGGCCGAATGGGCGCTCGACAAATACGCCTTCATGCGCCGCCTTGGCGTCTTCGGGATCGAGACCGGGACCCCGCGCGGGACCGTGGCCTTCCTGCGCACGGCGGAACACGTCCTGCAGGACCCCGCGCATATCCTGTGGATAAACGCGCCGGGTCGCTTCGCCGACCCGCGCGAAAGGCCCATCCCGATCGCGCCGGGCATGAGCCGCCTGCCGGAGATGGCGCCAGGCGCGAACTTCGTGCCGCTGGCGCTCGACTACCCGTTCTGGGGCGAGCGCAAGGCGGAGATGCTGGTCGCCTTCGGCGCGCCGATTCCCGCGAGCGACCTGCTGGCGCTCGATCGTGATGCGCGCACGGCGCGCCTGGCGGCGGCTCTGGAAGCCACCTGCGATCGCCTGACCGCGGACGCCATCGCCCGCGACCCCGACCGCTTCGAGACGCTGGTGCAGGGGCGCGAAGGCATGGGCGGCGTGTACCAGATGTGGCGTCGGCTCGGCGCGCTGCTGCGCGGGCGGCGCTTCGATCCCCGCCACGACCACCAGCCGGAGCGCGCACCGTGATCGACGACTACGCCTGGATCGTCCTGGTGCTCGCCGTGTTTCCGGCAGTGGTGGGCGCGATCAACCTGCGCCTCGTGCGCGACCCCGACGGGCGCGTGCCGGAGGGCGTGCTGGTCTCCATCCTCATTCCTGCCCGCAACGAGGCGGCGAACATCGCCGACTGCCTGGAACACGCGCTGGGCCAGCTCGAGGCGAAGGTCGAGGTCATCGTCATGGATGACGGGTCGACCGACGGCACGGCCGACATCGTCCGCCGCTTCGCGGCCCGCGACGACCGCGTGCGGCTGGTCGACGCGCCGGCGCTGCCCGAAGGCTGGTCGGGCAAGATGCACGCCTGCGCGCGCCTGGCCGAGGCCGCGCGTGGCACGCATCTGCTGTTCATCGACGCCGACGTGCGGCTCGACCCGGCAGCCGCGGCGGCGCTGGCCGGGCATGCGGTGAAGCACCGCCTGGCGCTGGTCAGCGGGGTGCCGCGGCAGCGCATCCTCACCTGGGGCGAAGGCCTGACGGTGCCGATGATCAACCTGCTGCTGATCGGGTATCTGCCCGGCGGGGGGCGCGCCTTCACGCGGCATCCCGGCCTGGCCGCCGGCTGCGGGCAGATGATGCTGTTCGAACGCAGCGCCTACCAGGCGGTGGGCGGCCACGGCGCGGTGCGCAGCACGCTGCATGACGGGCTGAAGCTGACGCGGCTGCTGCGCGTGCAGGGCCACCGGACCGAGATCGTGCTCGGCGCCAACATCGCGCGCTGCCGGATGTACCCCGATTTCGTCGAATCCTGGCGCGGCTTCATGAAGAACGCGCGCGAGGGCATGGCGACGCCGATCGGCCTGCCGGTCTGGACGGTGATGCTGGCGGGCGCGCATCTGTGGCCCTTCTTCCTGCTGCCGGCGTGGCAGGCGGCGGTGGCGCTCGCCATGGTCTTCGCGCTGCGCATGGCGATCACGAAGCGCACCGGCGAACCGTCCTGGACCATCCTGCTGCATCCGATCGCGGTGGCGGTGGCGCTGGCCATCCAGTGGACCGCGCTGGCGCGCTTCCTGATGGGGCGCAAGGAAGGCTGGAAGGGCCGCGCCTACGCCGCGCCCGAGGCGCCGTGACCGGCTCGGCCGCGATCGGCGCGCCCACGCGCGATGCAAGCGGCGAGAATTTCCCGGTCGCCTCGCTGCTGCTCGCGCCTGCGCTGCGACCGAAGGTGATGGGCTTCTACCGCTTCGTGCGCACGGCGGACGACATCGCCGACAGTGCCACGCTGGCGCCGGAGGAGAAGTTCGCGCGGCTGGATGCGCTGGAACGAGCGCTGGATGATCCGTCCGCCACGGAACCCGCGGCCCGGCTGCTGCACGCGGCGGGCAGCGGCACGGCCGAGGCGCGCGCCATGCTGGCGGCCTTCCGCCAGGATGCGACGCAGCGGCGCTATGGCGACTGGGCGGCGCTGGAACGCTACTGCGCGGCCTCGGCCAATCCGGTCGGGCGCATGCTGCTGCGCCTGCATGGCGTGGATGCACCGGGCGCGGAAGGCGCCTCCGACGCGCTGTGCACCGCGCTGCAGGTGCTCAATCACCTGCAGGACCTGGTGCCGGACCGCGATGCGCTGGACCGCATCTACCTGCCGGAAGCCTGGATGGCGCTGGCGGGGGGCGAGGCGGGCTTTTTCGATCCGGTCAATGCCGCGGCGCGGCGCGAGGTGTTGAACGCCGCACTGGACCGGGTGGAGGAACGGCTCGATGCCGCGGCGGGGCTGCCGCGGATGATCGGGTCGTGGCGCCTCGCGATGGAGGCGAGCGTCACCATCGCGCTGGCGCGGCGGCTGCTCGCGCGGCTGCGCGCCGGCGATCCGGTGCGCGGGCGCGTCGCGCTCGGCAAGGTCGACTTCGCCCGCGCCTTCGCGGCCAGCCCGTTTCGTGGGCCATCGGATGCGGCGCTGGTGCGGGCGCGCGTCGCCGCCGCCGGGTCGTCCTTCGCGAAGGGCATGTCGGCCCTGCGCGGCGACCGCCGGCGCGCGCTCTGGGCGGTCTATGCCTTTTGCCGCGCGGTGGACGACATCGCCGATGGTGCCATGCCGGAAGCCGAGAAGCGTCGCTTCCTCGACGACTGGCGCGCGAAGCTGTCCCGGCCCGACTGCGCGCTGTCGCGCGAACTGGCGCGCGCGCGGGACCGCTACGACCTGCCGGTCGAGGAATGCGAGGCGATGATCGCCGGCATGCAGACCGACGCCGCGCCGCGCCTGCGCATCGCCGATGGCGCGGCGCTCGACCTGTATTGCCGGCGGGTGGCGGGCAGCGTCGGCGCGATGGCGGTGCGCATCTTCGGTGCGCCGCAGGCGGCGGGGTTCGGCCTGGCGCTGGGGCGCACGCTGCAGCTGGTGAACATCCTGCGTGACATCGACGAGGACGCGGCGCGCAACCGCGTCTACCTGCCGCGCGACCTGCTCGCCGTTCATGGCGTGGCGGAGGGCGAGGCCCCCGCCATGATGGCGCAGCCCGGGATAGCCGGCGCGGCGCGGGACCTCGCGGCGCAGGCCGAGGCCGGCTTCGCGCGGGCGGAAGCGGAGCTGCGCGGCTTCGACACGCCCGCGCTGCTGCCCGCGCGCATCATGATGTGGGGCTACCGGCGCATCTTCGACCGGCTGGTCGCGCGCGGCTTCGGCCCGCCGCGCGCGCGCCCGCGCCTGACCACCGGGGAGAAGGCGCGCATGGCGGCCTTCGCGCTGCGCCTGGCGCCCGTGGCGGCGCGATGACCGCGCGCGTCCACGTCGTGGGCGCCGGCGTGGCGGGGCTGGTGGCCGCGCTCGCGCTGGCCCGCGGCGGCCACGCCGTTACGCTGCACGAGGCAGCACCCGTCGCCGGCGGCCGCTGCCGCGCCCTTCCCGACGGCACCGACAACGGCACGCATGCGCTGATGGGTGCGAACCACGCGGCGCTGCGCTTCCTCGATGCGATCGGCGCGCGCGGCGGCTGGGTCGAGCCGGAGCCCGAGGGGCTGCCGATGCTCGATCTGGCCGATGGCAGCGCGCGGCGCATCGCCGCGGCGCCGATGGCCTGGCGCGACCCGGCGCTGCGGCCGCCGGGCATGAGTGCGGGCGGGCTGTTCGCGCTGCTCGGCATGGCGCTGCCCTTCACCGACCGCCCGGTCGGCGTGGCGCTGGCCAAGCACCCTGCCTTGCTGCGCGGCTTCGTCGAACCGCTCACGGTGGCGGCGCTGAACACGCCGGTGGCGGAGGCATCCTCCGCGCGGCTCGGCCAGGTGCTGCGGCGGCTTGGTTCGGCCGGCGCGGCGCGGCTGCTGGTGGCGCGCGAGGGCCTGGGGCCGGACCTGGTGGCGCCGGCGCTGGCGGCGCTGCGCGATGCCGGTGCCACCATCGACCTCGGCACCCGCCTGCGCGCGCTGACCAGCGCGGATCAACGCATCACCGCGCTGCACATGGCGGAGGAGACCATCACGCTCGACCCGGCCGACGCCGTGGTGCTCGCGCTGCCACCCTGGGAGGCGGCGAAGCTGATCCCGGGGCTGCGCGTGCCGGAGCGCCACGCGCCGATCCTCAACCTGCATTTCGCGCGGCGCGGCGCGGGGCCGGTGCGCTTCGTGGGCATCGTCGGCGGGCTCACGCAATGGGTGCTCGTGCGCCCCACGGGCGTCAGCGTGACGGTGAGCGCGGCGGATGCCGAAAGCGAGGACAGCGCCGAGGCGCTGGCGCCGCGCGCCTGGGCGGAGATCCTGCGCGCCGCCGCCGCCTTCGCGCTGCCGGGCGACTGGCCCGAGCCGCCGCCGCCCTGCCGCGCGGTGAAGGAACGCCGCGCCACGCCGCGTCATGCGGTGGGCATCGCGCCGGTCGCGCCGCGGATGGTCATGCGCAACATGGCGCTGGCCGGCGACTGGACCTGGCCGGGCCTGCCCGCGACCATCGAGGCCGCGGCGCGGTCGGGCGAAGCGGCGGCCAAGGCGATCGCGACGCGGCTGCCGCGGCCGGTGGCGGGCGCGGCCAGCCTGCGGAGGGTGAACGCATGACCGGCCGCCGCGCAGCCGCGCGCCGCCCCGCGTGGCCTGCACCGCGATGAGCCCGATCGTGCCGCCACGCGGGACGCAAGGCGCGGATGCATCGCCGCGCGCCGACGCGTCATCCGGCACCGCGCCACCGGACCGCGCGCCCGCGGCCCATGGCGCCGGCGCGCGCACCGACGAAGGTGCAGCCGCCGGCGGGCCTACGGCGACCGACGTCGGGCGGGATCCTGGCACTGCCCCGCCGGGGCTGCGCCCGGCCGAAGCCCTCGCCGCGCTGCGCGCCGCCGAGGCCCGCGACGGCGCGCCGGACCTGTCGCGCCGCCGCGACCTGCTGGCGCGCCTCGCCGCCGAACTGAAGCGCCGCGCCGACGACATCGCCGCCGCCGCCGCCGCCGATTTCGGTGCGCGGTCGCGCATCGAGACTCTGCTGGCCGACGTGCTGCTGGTGGCCGATTTCGCGCTGCATGCGCGCCGCAAGCTGCGCCGCTGGGCGCGGCCGCGGCGCGCCGGCGTGCCCTATCCCTTCTGGCCGGCGCGCGCCGTCGTCGAATGCGTGCCGAAGGGCATCGTCGGCATCATGGCGCCGTGGAACTACCCGGTGCAGCTGGCGCTGGCGCCGGCCGTGGACGCGATCGCCGCGGGCAACCGGATCGTGGTGAAGCCGTCCGAGCACGCGCCGCGCTGCGCCGCGCTGATCGGCGAGGTGCTGGCGGCAGGGCTCGGCCCCGACATGGCGCGCTGCGTGGTCGGCGATGCCGCGGTGGCCGCCGATTTCGCGCTCCAGCCCTGGGACCATCTGGTGTTCACCGGCGGCACGCAGACCGGGCGGCGCGTGGCGATGGCGGCGGCGGCGAACCTCACGCCCGTGACGCTGGAACTGGGCGGCAAATGCGCGGCGCTGGTGCTGCCCGGCGCCGACCTCGGGCAGGCGGCGCGCGAGATCCTGGTGGGCAAGGCGCTGAACGCCGGGCAGACCTGCGTGGCACCCGACACCGTGCTGCTGGTCGGCCATGATGTCGCGGCCTTCACCGCCGCCTGCCGCGCCGCCGGGATTGCCGTGCCGGAGACCGCCCTGCTGGACGACGCGCAGGCGGCGCGGCTGGATCGACTGTCGGCCGGCGCCCTGCTGGTCCCGCTCGGGCCCGATGGGCCAGGCCGGCGCCGCGCCATCGCGCTGGCCACCGCGCCGGACGACTCTGCCCTCATGACCGAGGAGGTATTCGGCCCGATCCTGCCGCTGCGCCCCTGCGCCGATCTGGCGGAGGCCATCGCCTGGATCGCCGCGCGTCCGCCCGCGCTCGCGATCTACCTGTTCGGCGCGGACACGGCCGAGGAGGCCGCGGTCGCCGCCGGCACGCGCTCCGGCGCCATCGTCCATGGCCGCTGCGTCGAGCATGTCGGCTTCTCCGGCCTGGCTTTCGGCGGGGTCGGCGCCTCGGGCCACGGCCGCACCCATGGCGAGGAAGGCTTCCGCGCGCTGTCGAACCTGCGGGCGCGGGTGCGGCATGGGCGATTTTCGCTCGCGAGGATGTTTGACCCGCCACGCGGAGCGATGGCGGAGCGCATCACGAAACGGCTGTTGCGTTAATCATTCCAGGTTATACTAACGCCATGGTTGTGGATGCACCCACCCTTCCCGCCGTGGAGACGCCCCGCCTGCGCCTGCGCTGCGCGGAATCGCGCGACGCGACGGCGCTGGCCGGCCTGATGAACGAAGCGATCAGCCGGCGGCTGGCCTCCTGGCCGGTGCCCTATACGCCGCCCATGGCGGCCGACCGCATCGCCGGCGTGCGCATGGCGGCGGCCGAGCGGCGGTCCCTGCCGCTGGTGATCGAACGGCGGTCCGACGGCGCGGTGGTCGGCTGGATCAGCATCTCCCGCGCGCCGGGCGATGCGGCGACGGCGCTGATCACCTATTGGCTCGGCGATGGCTTCCAGGGCGAAGGGCTGATGCGCGAAGCGGCGCCCGCCGCGCTGGCCGAGGCCTTCCGCAGCATGGACGTGGCGCGGGTGCGCGCGGCGGTGCAGGCGGACAATGCGGCCTCGCTGGCGGTGGTGCGGCTGCTCGGCATGGTGCCGCTGGGGGATGGGCGCATCTGGTGCCCGGCGCGCGGACGCGATGAGCCCTGCCTGTGGTTCGAGATCGGGCGCGAGGCGGCAATGGGCGCGCAGGCCGCGATGGCGACCGGCCAGGCCTGACGCGCGCCGGCCGACGGCCCCGGCCGGTTACCGCGCGGCACCGGGAGCCGTGCCGGGCTGGCAGGACCGGCATGCGACGCAGGCGGCCATGTCGTGCGATAAAGGCGCGACAAAAAGAAGCCGGGAACCCTTCGCTCCATGATCGACCTCGCCATCGTGCTCGCGCTGGTGCTGCTGAATGGCTGCTTCGCGATGTCCGAACTCGCCATCGTCTCGTCGCGCCGCCCGAGGCTGCGGGCGATGGCCGAGCAGGGCCGCGCCGGGGCGCGGGCGGCGCTGGCCCTGGCCGAGGATCCGGGGAAGTTCCTCTCGACCGTGCAGATCGGCATCACGCTAGTGGGCGTGGTGGCCGGCGCCTTCTCCGGCGCCACGCTGGGCGGCGCGCTCGGTGCCTGGTTCGCCGGCCTGGGCATGCCGCGGACGGTGGCCGAGCCGGTCGGCTTCGGCGTGGTGATCGCGCTGGTGACCTACCTGTCGATCGTGGTGGGCGAACTGGTGCCCAAGCGTTTCGCGCTGCGCCGGCCGGAATCGATCGCCTGCCTGGTGGCGCCGCCGATGACGGTGGTCGCGCGCATCGGCGCGCCGGCGGTCTGGCTGCTGAACGTGTCGACCAACCTGATCTTCCGGCTGCTCGGCCAGACCGCGGACCCGGAGGAGAAGGTGACGCAGGACGACGTGCGCACGCTGATCGCCGAGGCCGAACGGCATGGCACCATCGAGAGCAGCGAGCAGCAGATGCTGCGCGGCGTGCTGCGCCTGGGCAGCCGCCCGGTGCGCGCGCTGATGACGCCGCGCGGCGATGTCGACTGGCTGGACCTGCAGGCCGGGGAAGCCGCCTGGCAGCAGATGATCCTGAGCGCACGGCACAGCCTGCTGCCGGTCGGCGAGGGATCGATCGATGCGCTGGTCGGCGTGGTGCGCGTGCGCGACCTGCTGGCCGCCATGGCGCGCGACGAGGCGCTGGATCCGCGCGCCCTGATGCGGCCCGCGCCGGTGGTGCCGGATACCGCCGAGGCGCTGTCGGTGCTGGCCGTGCTGCGGGCGGCGAAGGTGCCGCTCGCGCTGGTCAACGACGAATATGGGCATATCGAGGGCGTGGTCACGCCGACCGACCTCACGGGCACCATCATCGGCGATTTCGGCGCCGAGGCGGAGGAGGCCCATGAAGCCGCGGTGCAGCGCGACGACGGGTCCTGGCTGCTGGCGGGTGCGATGCCGCTCGACGAGGCGGGCGAGATCCTGGGCATCAAGCCGCCGGAGCCGCGCAACTACCAGACCATCGCCGGCCTGGTGCTCCAGCTCATGGGCCGCATCCCCGAGGCGGGCGCGTGCACCGAGGGGCTGGGCTGGCGCTGGGAGGTGGTCGACATGGATGGCCGGCGCATCGACAAGGTGCTGGCGCTGCCGCAGGGGCCTGCGGTCGCGGCGCTGCGCCGGCCCGGGGGTGGGGCGCTGTCGGGATGACGCGGCGGGCGTGCAAACGCCCGGGCGGCGGTGACCGGACCGCGTGATCAGCGTGCAAAAGCGCCCTCGGTGCAGGCCCCGGTCCCCGGCGCTTCGCGGCGTTACATGCCCCAGCACAGGATGAATCGGCCTGAATCCTGTCTTGACGACCGATAAGCCGCGCGGTGGACTGGTCAGGTTGAGCGAGCGGCGGCGGGCCTATCCCGCAGCCGGGGCGCTCATAAAAAAATCCGATGTGCGGGACGAATCGGTCACTATCCCGGTCCCCGCAACAAGAACGGACGATCAGGGAGAAGACGGATGGACTGGAGCAGGAGAGCGGTTCTCGGTGTCGCTGGCGCGACCGCCTTGTCGACGGCGGCGTCCGCGCAGGGGCAACCGCCGATCAAGATCGGCATCCTCGTGGCGCTCGAAGGGGCCTTCGCCGCCGGTGGCGCCGACGGCGTCCGCAACGTGGAACTGGCGCTGCGCCAGGTACGCAACATGGCCGGCGGCAGGCGCGTCGAGACCATCGTCGCGCCGTCCGACACCAGGCCCGACACGGCGGTGCGCCAGGCGCGCAAGCTGATCGAGCAGGACCAGGTGGACTTCATCATCGGACCCCTGTCGGGCTCCGAAGGCATCGCCATGCGCGACTATGCCAAGACGATCCCGACCAAGACCGTCATCAACGGCATTTCGGGTGCGCTGGAGACGACCTGGGTCGACCCCGCACCCAACTTCTTCCGCTACAACCTGGATGGCGCGCAGTGGGGCGCGGGTCTGGGCACCTATGCCATGCGGACCAAGAACTACCGTCGCGTTGCGTCCGTCTCGGCGGATTATTCCTTCGGCTATACGAATTTCCTCGGCTTCGCGGTGGATTACTGCCGGGCCGGCGGCACCATCGTGCAGCGCTTCTGGGTGCCGCTCGGCGCCACGGATTTCGGCGGCGTGATCGCCCAGTTGCCCGACAACATCGACGCCATCTACCTCGGCCTGGGCGGCACGGACGCGATCAACTTCCTCAACCAGTGGCAGCAGGCCGGCGCGGGCACCAAGATCATCGGCGGCACGATCATGGCCGACCAGACGGTGCTGACCTCGCGTGGGCGCGCCCGCAATGCGCTGATCGGCGCCCTGACCTCCGGCCCGCTGGCGGAGGACAACCCCGATGCGGCCTGGCGGGACTATGTCCGCGCCTACCAGGAGGGCTTCCCGGCCGCCCAGCGCTTCGCCAGCCCCTCGCTGTTCGGTGTCGGCTACTACATTGCCACCCTGGCCGCGATCGCCGGGTTGAATGCGGTGAACGGCGACCTCAGCGACGGCCAGCAGAAGTTCCGCGCCGCGCTCTCGGCGCTGAAGCTGGCCTCCCCGCTGGGCGAGATCACGCTCAACGAGAACCGCCAGGCCACCGGGACGGTGTTCGTGAACGAGGTCGCGGAAGGACCGGGCGGCACGCTGGTCAACAAGATGGTCGCCAAGACGGACGGCGTCACCCAGACCCTGGGCATGACGGCCGAGCAGTTCCGCGCCATGGGGCTGCCTTCGCGCACCACGCCGAACGACTGCGCCGCACTCGCCCGCCGCTGAACCGGCCAGGCACGGCCCGGACGGTGGCCGCAATCCGGAGGTCGTCGGCGCGTTCGTGCCGGCGGCTCCGCTTGGCCACCGTTCGCCTCGGTGTGCGCCCTCCGATTGAGCAGACATGACCGAGTTTGCACGCCGCAACCCCTTTTGGTCGCTGGTCATCGTCGTGCTGGCCGCGGCGTTCCTTTGGCTGATCGTGGCGCCGTGGAGCCCGGGGCTGGAGGAGACGCTGGGGCGCAAGCGCGTCTTCCTCAACGCGATCTTCGGCGGGCTGACGCTCGGCGCGCTGTACTTCCTCGTCGCCTCGGGCTTCACCCTGATCTTCGGGCTGATGCGCAACGTCAATCTGGCGCACGGCTCGCTCTACCTGCTCGGAGGCTACCTCGGCTACACGATCTCGACCGCCACCGACCAATGGCTGATCACCTTTCCCGTGGTGTTCGTCCTGGTCGCGCTGGTCGGCCTGCTGATGCAGCACCAGGTGTTCCGGCGCATGGAAGGCGAGGAGCTGCGCCAGACCATGGTGACGATCGGCCTTTCGGTCGTGCTCGCCGATCTCATGCTGTGGATCTGGGGCGGCCAGTCCTACACCATCCAGTCGCCCGACTGGCTGTCCGGCCCGGCCACGCTGCCCATCGTCGCCGGCGTCGGCAGCAATGGCGCGCCGATCTACATGCGCTTCCCGCAGGTGCGCATCGCCATCCTGATCGCCGCTATCGTGATCGGCGTCGGCATGTGGATCGTGCTGACGCGCACCCGGCTCGGCATGCTGATCCGCGCGGGGGTGGACGACCGCGAGATGCTGGCGGCCTCCGGCGTGCGTATCAACTACGTCTTCCTCGCGGTGTTCGGCTTCGGGGCGGGGCTGGCGGGCATCGCCGGCATGGTCGGCGGCACCTTCCAGTCGCTCTCGCCGGGGGAAGACACGCGCTTTCTCCTGGCCAGCCTGGTCGTGGTCATCGTCGGCGGGATGGGCTCGATCCCCGGCGCGGCCCTGGGCGCGCTGATCATCGGGTTGGTCGAACAGATCGGCCTGGTCTACGCGCCGACCTATTCGGTGGTCTTCACCTTCCTGATCATGGCAGTGGTGCTCGCCTTCCGGCCGCAGGGCCTGCTCGGGGCAGGGCGTTGAGGGGGCCTTGGCCATGGCGCTGACCGACCAGGCCCGCGCGCCGGCGCCGCAGCCCGGCAGCGGGTTCGGGGTGTTCTCCCGCGTGCCGGGTGCCTGGTGGGCGACCGGCTTCATCCTGCTGCTGATGCCGCTCGTCGCCGGCAATTTCTGGCTGTTCCAGGTTTTTGGCTGGTCGTTCTGCCTGGGGATCATCGCGCTCTCGCTGATGTTCCTCGCCGGCTATGGCGGCATGGTGAGCCTGGTCCAGATGACCGTCGCGGTGCTCGCGGGATACGTCGTCGCAATCCTCGGGAATTCGGGCGTCGAGCAGATCAGCGTCGGTCTGTCGTGGTGGCTCTATGTGCCGCTCGCGATCCTCATCGCCACCGGCTTCGCGACCCTGGTCGGCGCGCTGGCGGTGCGGACCGAGGGCATCTACACGATCATGATCACCCTCGCGATCGCCAGCGCCTTCTTCTACTTCACCCGGCAGAACTACGGCATCTTCAACGGCTACAGCGGCTTCAACCTGGTGGTGCCGCCCCGCCTGTTCGGCGTGGACTGGCGGCAGCCGACGGCCTTCTACTACCTCTCCTTGGGCGGCGCGGCGGTCTGCTACGCGGCGGTCGTCTATGTCTCGCGATCGCCTTTCGGACTCGCGCTGCAGGGGGTTCGCGACAATCCGCGGCGCATGGCCTCGCTCGGCTTCAACGTCACGGCGCACCGCATCGCGGCCTATGCCTTCGCCGGCGTGGTGGCGGCGATCGGCGGCATCCTGCTGGTCTGGCAGACCTCCCAGGTGGCGCCTTATTCCGGCGGCATCGCGGCGGTCATCGACATCCTCATCATTGCCGTGGTCGGCGGGATCCGCCGGCCGATCGGCGCCTTCGTCGGAGCCTTCATCTTCGTCCTGCTGTCGACCTTCAGCCCGGACGTGCTGTCCGCCTTCGGGCTGTCGAACGAACGCTTCAAGCTGGTGATCGGCGTCGGCTTCCTGGTCGTCGTGTTCTTTTCGCCCGACGGCGCGCTCGGCCTGTGGGAACGCTGGCGTGCCCGGCGGCGCAGCGCGGTGGATCCGCTGACCGGCAAGGCCGTGGCGGGAGGCGGTCCGTGAGCGCCGCCGCAGGGGGCATCAGCGCAGCCGACCGGCTGGGGTCGGTGACGACGGGCAGCGCGCTGGAACTGCGTGGTGTCACGAAGCTGTTCGGCGCGCTCGCCGCGATCTCCGACGTGACGATGACCGTGGCCCCGGGCGAACGCCGCGCCGTGCTCGGGTCCAATGGCGCCGGCAAGACCACGCTGTTCAACTGCGTGACCGGCGACTTCCTGCCGACCTCCGGCGCGATCCGGCTGTTCGGCGAGGACGTGACGCGCTTCCCCGCCCATGAGCGCATCCGGCGGGGGCTCAGGCGCACCTACCAGATCTCGCTGCTGTTCGGCGGGCTCAGCGTGGCCGACAACGTCTACCTTGCCTGTCGCGGCGTGAACCGCAACCGCTTCTCGCTGCTGCGCCCGCGGCCAAGCGACCCGCTGCTGACCCGTGCGGAGGAACTGATCGAGGCGGTGCACCTCACGCAGGCGCGCGCCCGCCTGGTCAGCGAGCTCAGCTACGGCCAGCAGCGTCAGCTCGAGATCGCGCTGGCACTGGCCGGCGCGCCGCGCCTGATCCTGTTCGACGAGCCGGCCGCCGGCCTGTCGCCGACCGAGCGCGCCGAACTCGTGGCGATCCTCGGCAACCTGCCCCCGCATGTCGGCTTCATCATCATCGAGCACGACATGGACGTGGCGCTGCGCGTCGCTACGAAGGTGACGATGCTGCACAACGGCCGTGTCTTCAAGGAAGGCACGCCGGCCGAGATCGAGGACGATCCCGAGGTGCAGGAGCTCTACCTCGGCGACGGGACGCACGGTCATGGCTGAGCGCGCAGCGCCGGCCGGGCTGGAGGTGCGCGGCCTCAACGTCTTCTATGGCGCGAGCCACGCGCTGCAGGGCGTGGACCTGCGGCTCGACCGCGGCGTGCTGTCGGTGGTCGGCCGCAACGGCATGGGCAAGACCACGCTGTGCAAGGCGATCCTGGGGCTGGTGCCGATCGGCTCGGGGTCGATCAGCTTCAAGGGCCGCCCGCTGGTCGGCCTCGCGCCGGCCGAGATCGCGCGGCTCGGCGTGGGCTACGTGCCGCAGGGGCGGCGGCTGTGGCGCTCGCTCACGGTGGACGAACACCTGCGTATGGTGGCGCGCAAGGGCGGCGCGTGGTCGATCGAGCGCATCTACACCACCTTCCCGCGCCTGGCGGAACGCCGCGGCAATGGCGGCGCGCAGCTCTCGGGCGGCGAGCAGCAGATGCTCGCGATCAGCCGCGCGCTGCTGATGAACCCGTCGCTGCTGGTGATGGACGAACCGACCGAGGGCCTGGCGCCGGTGATCGTGGCGCAGGTCGAGGAGATGCTGGTCCGCCTCGCGGATGAGGGCGACATCGACGTCCTAGTGATCGAGCAGAACATCGGTGTCGCCTGCGCGGTGGCCGACACCGTCGCGATCATGGTCAATGGGCGGATCAACCGTGCGGCGCCGGCCCAGGAACTCGCCGCCGACCGCGACCTGCAGCAGCGCCTGCTCGGTGTCGGGCGGCATGGCCACGACGACACGCCGGCCGTCGCCGCCGCGCCGTCCGTTGCCGTCGCTGCCGAGGCCGCGACGGCGGGCGGACCGGTCAAGATCTACATGGCGAACCCGCTGCCGCCGACCCGCTGGTCGAAGCCCGTGCCCGCCGCGACGATCGAGCGCAACGCGCGGCTGCTGACCGTCCAACCCACCGCGGCGCAGGGCGCGCAGATGGAGATCCGGCCGCTGGCCGCGCCCGGGGCGGAGGTCGTGCTGGTGGCGGGCACCCTCGACACCAAGGGCGACGAGCTGCGCTACATGCGCGACATCGTCCGCGACGCCGGCCTGCCGGTGCGCCTGGTGGACCTGTCCACCACCGGCGGGCATTCCGGCGCCGACGTGCCGGCGCACCAGGTTGCCGCCTTCCACCCGCGCGGGGCGGCGGGCGTGTTCACGGGTGACCGCGGCGCGGCGGTGGCCGGCATGACGGAGGCCTTCGCGCGCTGGCTGGCGCGGCAAGGCGGGATCGCCGGCATCCTCTCCGCCGGCGGTTCGGGCGGCACCGCCATCGTCGCGCCGGCGATGCGCGCGCTGCCCATCGGCGTCCCGAAGCTGATCGTCTCGACCGTCGCGAGCGGCGAGGTGCGGCAATATGTCGGCACGGCCGACATCACCATGATGCACTCGGTCGCCGACGTGCAGGGTCTCAACGCCATCACCGAGGACGTGCTGGGCAATGCGGCGCACGCCATGGTGGGCATGGTCCAGGCGCGCCGGACGGCCCGCCGCCGGGGCACCCGACGGCCGGCGGTGGTGCTGTCGATGTTCGGCGTCACCACGCCCTGCGTGCAGCAGATCACCGGCGCGCTGAAGGAGGAGTGGGACTGCTTGGTCTTCCACGCCACCGGCACGGGCGGGCAGGCGATGGAACGGCTTGTCGACGACGGCCGCGTGGCCGGCGTGATCGACATGACCACCACGGAAGTCGCCGACATGATGATGGGCGGCGCCCTGGCCTGCACCGAGGACCGCTTCGGCGCGGTGATCCGCACGCGCCTGCCCTATATCGGGTCGGTCGGGGCGCTCGACATGGTGAATTTCGGCGCGCCGGAGACGGTGCCGGAGCGCTATCGCGGCCGCACCTTCTACCAGCACAATCCGCAGGTGACGCTGATGCGCACCACGCCGGACGAATGCACCCGGATGGGACGCTGGATCGCCGAACGGCTCAACCTGATGGAGGGGCCGGTGCGCTTCTTCCTGCCCGAGGGCGGCGTCTCGGCGCTGGATGCGCCTGGCGGGGCGTTCTTCGACCCGGCGGCGCGCACCGCGCTGTTCCGCGCCATCGAGACGACGCTGCGCCCGGGGCCGAACCGACGGCTGGTCCGGTTGCCGCACGCCATCAACGACCCGGCCTTCGCCGCGGCGGTGGTGGAGGAATTCCGAAGGCTCCACGGTGCCCAGCGGGGCCCGCGCAGGAAGGGGGGATTGCCGTGAGCGCCAGGCGTGAAAGCCGCGAGCAGATCATGGCGCGGCTGCGTGCCATGGTCGCGCGCGGCGAGCCCATCATCGGCGGCGGTGCCGGCACCGGCCTGTCCGCCAAATGCGAGGAGGCCGGCGGGATCGACCTCATCGTCATCTACAATTCCGGCCGCTATCGCATGGCCGGGCGCGGCAGCCTGGCGGGCATGATGCCCTATGGCGACGCCAATGCCGTCGTCATGGAGATGGCCGGCGAGGTGCTGCCGGTGGTCAAGCACACCCCGGTGCTGGCCGGCGTCTGCGGCACCGATCCGTTCCGCGTGATGGACGTGTTCCTCGACGAGGTGAAGCGCGTCGGCTTCGCCGGGGTGCAGAATTTCCCGACCGTCGGGCTGATCGATGGCATCTTCCGGCAGAACCTCGAGGAGACCGGCATGTCCTATGCCCTGGAGGTCGAGATGATCGCGACCGCGCGGCAGAAGGGCCTGCTCACCACGCCCTATGCCTTCACCGAGGGCGACGCCGCCGCCATGGCCGGGGCCGGGGCGGACATCATCGTGGCCCATCTGGGCCTGACCACCGGCGGCAGCATCGGTGCGGGTACGGCGTTCAAGCTGGCGGACTGCCCGGCCGTGGTGGACCGCATCGCGGCCGCCGCCCTGGCGGTGAAGCCCGATGCGATCATCCTGGTGCATGGCGGGCCGGTGGCCATGCCGGCCGACGCCGAATTCGTCCTGAAGACATCCGCGATCTGCCACGGTTTCTACGGCGCATCCTCGATGGAGCGCCTGCCGACGGAGATCGCGCTGACCGAGCAGACCCGCGCCTTCAAGCGCATCACGGGCCGCTGAGCCGCAGGGGGCACCACCATGAACGGGCAATTCGTCGGCCAACTGATCCTCTGGCTCATCGCCGCGGTCATCGTCATCGCGATCGTCTACTGGGTCATGCAGCGACTGTACCGGCGCTCCACCAAGGAGGTCGCCTTCGTGCGGACGGGCCTGCTCGGCGAGAAGGTGGTGATCGATGGCGGCGCCTTCGTCTGGCCCATCGTGCACGACATCACGCCGGTGAACATGAACGTGCTGCCGCTCAAGATCAGCCGCGCGAAAACCGAGGCGGTGATCACCAAGGACCGCATGCGCGTCGACCTGGAAGCCGAATTCTACGTGCGCGTGCGGCCGGAGACGCAGGCGGTCTCGATGGCTGCCTCGACGCTGGGCCAGCGCACGCTGGAGCCGGAGCGGCTGCACGCGCTGCTGTCCGGCAAGTTCGAGAGCGCGCTGCGGGCCATCGCCGCCGAGATGGACATGGCGGGCATGCACGAGAACCGCGCCGACTACGTGACGCGCGTGAAGAAGAGCGCGCAGGTCGACCTCGACAAGAACGGGCTCGAGATCGAGAGCGTCGCCATCCTCGACATCGACCAGACCAGCCTCGAGTTCTTCAACCCGTCGAACCGCTTCGACGCCGAGGGCCTGACCGCGCTGATCCGCAACATCGAGGAGAAGCGCAAGGAGCGCAACGACATCGAGCAGGACTCGATGATCCAGATCCGCGCGCGCAATCTCAAGGCGGAGAAGATGGCGCTCGACATCGAACGGGACAGCGAGAGCGCCCGCCTCGAACAGGAGCGCGAGATCGAGTTCCGCCGCGCCCAGCAGCGCGCCGAGCTCGCGCGCGAACGCGCCACCCGCGACGCCGAGGCCGAGGAGGCGCAGATCGCCTCGCGCGAATCGATCGAGAAGGCGCGCATCGCCAACGAGCAGATCATCGCCGAGACGCGCATCGCCTCCGAACGCGAGGTGCGCGGACGCGAGATCGCGCGCCAGAAGGCGATCGACGCGGAGGAGATCGCCGCCCGCGAGGAGATCGAGACGGCGCGCATCCTCCAGGAACGCGCGCTGCGCGAGGCGCGCATCGTCAACGAACAGGAGACCGAGGCCCGCCAGATCGAGAAGCAGCGCCTGCTCCAGGAGGCGGAGATCGCCGCGCGCGAGGCAACCGAACGCGCCCGCATCGCCCAGGAGAAGGGTGTGGACGAGGCCCGTATCGCCAAGGATCGCGAGACCCAGGCCCTCGAGATCGAACGCCAGCGCGCCACCGAGCAGGCCGACATCGTCGCGCGCGAGGAAACCGAGAAGCGGCGCATGGCCCAGACGCTGCTGCTGACCCAGACGCGCATCGCCGGCGAGGAGAAGGTGCGCCGCCAGGAGATCGAGCGGCAGAAGTCGCTCGATGAGCTGGAGATCGCCGCGCGCGAGACAGTGGAGCGCGCGCGCATCGCCCAGGCCGCCGAGGTCAACCAGGTCCGCATCGCCGAGGACCGGCGCATCCGCGAACTGGAGATCGAGCGTCAGCAGGCGGTGGAGGGCGCCGAGATCGCCGCCGCCGAGGCGACCGAGGCGGCGCGCATCGCACGCGAGCGGAACCTGGCCAACGAGCGCATCGCCGCCGAGGAAGCGACCCGCGCCCGCGAGATCGCCCGCGAGGAGCAGGTCGAGAGCGCGGAGATCGCCCGGCGCGAGACGGTCGAGAAGGCCCGCATCGCCGCGGAACTCACGCTCGAGCAGGATCGCATCACCAGCCAGCGCGTGCGCGAGGTCACCGACATCGATCGCAAGCGGCTGGTCGAGGCCGCGGAACAGGCGCGAATCGTCGCCCTCGCCGAGGAGAAGGCCAAGGCGGCGCAGGCCGATGCGAGCGTGCGCCAGGCGCAGATCGCCGCCGAGCGCGACGTCGAGACCGCCGGCGTGGAGCGCGACCGGACGGTGGAGGCAGCGCGGCTCGAACGGCGCCGGGCGCTCGAGCAGCTCGAGATCGCGCGCGTGCAGAACCTGCGCGAGGCCGAGATCGTCAGCCGCGAGGACATCGAGCGCGCGCGCATCGCCTCCGAGCGCCAGCTCGACGAGATCCGCATCGACCACGAGACCGTTCGCCGCCGCCTGGAAGTCGAGCGCGAGCGCGCCGTCGAGGCGGCGCAGATGGACAAGGCCGTGGCGATCTACCGCAAGTCGCTGGAGGAATCCGCGGCGCGTGCCGAGGCCGACGCCGCCCGCGCGCTGGCCGCCGTCGCCGAGGAGAAGGTCCGCACCGTCCACGAGACCGAGGCCGCCAACCGTCGCAAGTCGGTCGACGTGCTGATGGCCGGGCTCGCCGCCGAGGCGGAGAAGGTGCGCGCGGCGGTGGAGGCCGAGGCGCAGAAGCTGCTGAACGAGGCCGAGAACATCCTCACCGACGAGGCGCGGCATTCGCTGTTCCGCCGCAAGCTGCTCGAGCATGTCGAGGGCATCGTGGCGGCGAGCGTCAAGCCGCTGGAGAAGATCCAGGACATCCGCATCGTGCAGCTCGATGGCGCGATGGGCGGCGGGGGCGGCACCGGCGGGGGCTCGCCGACCGACGAGGTCATCAACTCCGCGCTGCGCTACCGCGTGCAGGCGCCGCTCATCGACAACCTGCTCAGCGATATCGGAATCGAGGGCGGGAACCTTAGCAAGCAGGGCGGGCTGATCCGCGAGGCGTCCGACATGCAGCGCATCGCCGAAGGCGCGCGCAAGGCGCCCAAGAGCGGGGACAAGTGATGGCGCGGGTCTACATCAGCTCCGTCATCGACGCGCCGGTCGCCCGGGTCTGGGAGAAGGTGCGCGACTTCAACGCGCTGCCGCGCTGGTTGCCGGCCGTGCGCGAGAGCCGGATCGAGAATGGCGAGCCCTCCGACCGGGTCGGCTGCGTGCGCGACTTCCGGCTGCAGAACGGCGACCGGCTGCGCGAACAATTGCTCGGCCTGTCGGACTACGATTTCTTCTGCACCTACTCGATCCTAGCCCGGAGAATTCATCAGGCCGGCTGTGGCGCGCAAACGGCGGGCGCCTGGCGCGTCAGTGGAGACGCGGTCGTGCCCGATCCTCGCCGG
>LNFM01001176.1_pt1 | contig 60995 bp, 47 predicted proteins | sample 596031 | NCBI WGS metagenome assembly LNFM01 (sample SAMN04254537, study PRJNA301005) | activated carbon metagenome | isolation source: dual media filters at the Ann Arbor, Michigan drinking water treatment plant | place: USA: Ann Arbor | reverse complement strand
GGCCGGACGTGTAGGCCACCAGCGAGTGGCCGTTCTCCAGCGTGACGCGGAATCGCGAGTCGGGCAGCACCTCGTGCACGGTGCCTTGCATTTCAATCAGTTCTTCCTTGGCCAAACGGGCCTCCTGGCTGGGGTGGAGCGCGCAGCACCGAAGCCGCGGAATGCGGACCGTGCGCTGCTGGATGGCGCCGCTCTTCCGCGCAAGGGCCCTGACAAGGCCGGCGCGGAGATCGACGCGAAGTGAGGGGTGAAGGGCCGTCTGTCACCGAGAACCGGTGCGCGGGGCGCCGATCAGCGACCCAGAATCAAACGGGAAACCCCTGACTGTACTCCGCCCGGCTTGTCGACACGTTGAAAGGGCAACGCTCGCGGGCGTCGCAGCAACGCCGCGCGCATGCCGATTTGACACAATGCCTCGATGTCCGAACTGACTGTGCGTCGCCTGCTGATCGACCTTGAATCGCCCGTGGCGCGCCACTGGAACGGCGGCGATGCCTTCCGCACGGCGCTGTTCAATGCGCTCTCGTTCAGCTTTCCGGCAGGCGAGCAGATCTTCATCGACTCGATGCGCCTGGGGGCGCCGAGGCTGCCGCCGCCCCTGGCGGAGGCGATGGCGGCCGAAATCAAGGGCTTCATCGGCCAGGAAGCGACCCACCGGCGGATCCACGAGCGCTTCAACGCGCATCTGGCGCAGCAGGGCCTGGTCAACCACTGGGAAGGCCGCATCCTGCGCCGCGTGGCGCGTCTGAAGGGCATCGATCCGCGCATCTGGCTGGCCGTGACGGCCGCCACCGAACACTTCACCGCGATGCTGGCCGAGCACCTGCTGACGCACGACGGCAACCTGCAGGGCGCGGAGCCCCGCCTGCGCGACCTGTGGCTGTGGCACGCCAGCGAAGAGTCGGAGCACCGATGCACGGCCTTCGACCTGTACCGTGCGCTGGGCGGCAATGAACGCTGGCGCCGCCGCCTGTTCTACGTCGTGACCTGGCACTTCGCCACCGACCTGCTGCGCCAGACCACGCACAACCTGTGGCGCGACGGCACGCTGTGGCGGGCTTCGACCTGGGCCAGCGGCTGGCGCTGGCTGTTCGGCACCGAAGGCGTGCTGCGCTTCGTGTGGCCGCGCTGGAAACAATACCTGCGTGCCGACTTTCACCCTTCGCAGGGCGACGGCACGCCGGGCGTGCAGTGGCTGGCGGCCCATGCCGACCTGGCGCCCCCGGTGGCTGCGCAGCGCTGAGGACGCGCGGGGTACGGGGGCCTGCCTTTGGCGCTCCGACAGGAATAGAAAAATCCTTCCAAGTGCTTGTCACCATTGAAGGTTGGCAGGCGCCGGGTGCGGTTGTTCCCCCGCTTGTTCCCCCGGCCGTGGCGCGGTACCCCTCCGGCTCACCGACTCCATCGGCCTAGCGCTGCACCTCCACAGCGCTCTCATCGAACCACTGAGCCCAGAGGGCGCCGGGCACTTCAGCGCCCTCGTCGCGGTCGAGCATCGCCCGCAGGTGCCTCATCACGGCCGGCCTCATGCCGTGGCAGCGGATCACGTCGGCGCTCGTCGCCGTCCCCGACGACATGCGCTCGAACAGGTCACGCACCAGGGCAGGCGCCGTCGTCCCTTCGACCAGCCGCACCAGCAGGGCGCCAGTGCGGCGCCTCAGTTCGTCGTCGGGCAGGTGGGCCAGCTCGTCGCCGATGGCGGCCTCCAGCAGCTTCACGCGCCGGTCAATGCTGGCTGTCGTCATCGTCGCTCCCGTGGGTCTGGGTGGGCAGGCTGGCAAGCTCGCGCGCCAGCGTGGTCGGCGGGTGCCCGCAGTTCTTCGGCCTTGCCAACGCTGGCAACCCCTCGGCACCCCGGCGCAGCGACTCCAGTTCGCAGACCAGGCAGCCGCGTCGCGGGCCGCCCTCAAGCGCCAGGACGCGCGATTCAAGCTTGTGCATGTCGTTCCTCCAGTGCGGCCACACGAGCGGCCAGTTCGTCGGTTTCCACCAGCTTCGCCAGCGTGCCTAGTGCGCCCAGCAGTGCGGCGCCTTGCCCTGGGGCCAGGGTGCCATCTGCCACCGCGGCCAGCACCGCTTCGCCTCGTTGAGTCAGCGAGCCCTCGGGCAAGGGCAGCGGCGTCGGCAACTCGGCCGCCTTCAGCGGCGCCACCGCGCGCTCCAGCAGCAGCCGGGCCGCGCCCACGTCTCCCTCCAGGGCACGCGCAGTCAGCGCCTGCAGGATCGCCGGAACACTGCCGGCAATGCTGGCGCGCAGTCGGGCTACGTCGCCGGTGCCTCTGGCGCGGCCCTTGGGGTTCCCACTCTCTCCGGGCTTCCACCGGCCGGGGCGCTTCGCGGTCATCTTGCTTCGTCCTTGCTCGATCAAGTCGGGCGGTCACTCGGCGCCGCGCTCATGCCCTGGGCAACGCTGCAGCATCGCCGCCAGGTCGCGGCCCAGCTCGGCGCTGAGCAGCCCAGCACGCCGATGGTTGCCGCATCGGCCGGGCCGGTAGTGCCGGCAGTCGGTGCAGTTCACGCGGGCGTCGCCCTCGTTGTCGCGCCGCGCCAGGCGCTCGGCCATCGCCGCAGCGTCGGCCGCCGGCCAGCCCCATCGGATCAACCGGTCACGCCGTGCAGCGAAGCGCATCACCGCGGCGTCGGCGCGCGGCCTCACGTCGGGCTGCGGGTCCGTCAGCGCGCCTACCGGCTGCGACATCTGCGACATCCGCGACAACCCGCGCCAGTGCTTGCTCTCCGGCCGATTCTTGGCGTTGCGACAGGCTGCGACATCTGCGACAGCTGCGACATCAGCGCCCGGGCCGTCCCCGGTGTCGCAACTTGTCGCAGGGTGTCGCAGGCCCACAGATCGCTCGCTACCTCGCGCCGATGCTCGCATGTCGCAGATGTCGCAGGTGTCGCAGATGTCGCAGGTGTCGCAAGGCTCGCCGTGGGTGCGTGAGCCCAAGAAGATGTCCGCCAGGTCGTCTACTTCAGCGCCCAACATCACCGCCCCCCTCTGCTGCTGACGGGTCCAACGCGTACACGGCGCCGCCGTCGCCACGGTCAACCAGGCCGGCGGCGTTCAACATGTCCAGCGCCGCATCCCTCCTGTCGCGGCTGCGAACGCAGCTAGGCCCGGCTCTCAGAATCTGCCGGCCATCTGCCTTCCAGCCCGGGCAGCGCTGGGGATCGGTCAGCCACTCGAACAACCGCAGCGCGTCGGCGCCGGTCGTGTCTGCTGCCCCCTCGTCGATCACCGCGCGCCAGGTGGCGATGCTGTAGCGCGTCAGATCCAGCGCGCAGCGTGCATCGGTGGCGCGAATCGTGTTCCGCCCGTCGAACGCGGCCAGTACCCCAGCGACTCGGCAGGCTTGCTCGGTGGCGCGCAGCGCGAATGGCTTCACCACCTGCAGCCGGCCGCGCCGAGCCTCCACCTCCATACGCTCGAACGCTTGCCCGATCATCTGGCGCGCCTCGTCTTCAAGCTCGATCGTCGGCAGCGTCGAGCAGTCCCCCGGGAGCGGTTCGGACAGCAGATCAGCGCAGCGGCTCCAGTACGCCCCGACAGCGGGCAGCAGCTCGGGCCGGAACGGGCGATCCTTGCGCGGGTCGCAGGGCGCCGGCCACGCCAGCAGGAACCGGGGCCAGAACCCCAACGCCGACAGCAGCGGATCACCGAGCGCCGCCGCCGCGGCGTGCGGTTGAATCAGCCAGTGCATTGCCAGGCGCCGGCCGTGCAGCTCGATCCGCCCGCCCATGCTGCGGCTCACGCTCAGGTCGCCCGTGTCCCACAACCCGGAGAACGTCGCAGCGGTCTTGCTCTTGTGCTCGGCGCTCATCCCGTACCCGGCCAGCATCGCGGCGGCCTCGTCGGTGAACAGCCCTTGTGTCGCCGGACCGTGCTCCAGGTCGCGGCGCAGCCCCTCTACCGTGGCATCACGGACAAGTCGGTAAGGGCTGCGCGGCGCTTCCGGCTCTGGGTCGCCCTTCTTGAGTGCCTTGCACTCGGCGGCATGCTCGCGGCGCTCGGCCTGATAGCGCTCGCCTGCCGCTCGCTGCCAGTCCTTGATGCTGTGCATCGCCACCGTGTCGGCCGTGCTCTTGCCGTCGCCCGACTCCCCGAGGGTCAGCAGGTAGAGCGACAGAGGCTTGATGCCGGCCAGCGTGCGGACGTTGAACAGCCCTTGCACGAGCAACGACGCTGCGCCAAGCAGCGACTGCCCGACGAGAGCCGGCTGCATCTGGCCGTGCTCGGCAATCTCGGCTGCAGCCTGCGCCAGGCCCCCCAGCGCCGCCAGCGGATAGGCCGGCGCGTCCCGCCCCTTCAGCGACGGGGCCAGCAGTTCGCGGGCCTTGCTGATCGCGCGGGCTCGATCGAATGCCTCCGCCCGACCGAACTCAGCCGGTGTCGCCGCGCCAGCCAGGCGCAACCGCGCCAGATCATCAGGGGCAGCGCTCATGCCATCGCCCTTTCGATCAAGGCGCGGGCAACGCCGCGGGCGGCCCACACATCGCACCAGTCAGCGCCGGCCGCGTGGGGCGTCAGTACCTCAACCGGTAGCCCGGCAGACCGTGCCCGGTCGCGCAAGGCTTGGGCGGCAGCGGCGCCGGCCGGATCGGCATCGGCGAACACCAGCAGCCGGCGTACCCCTTGCGGCCACTGCCAGGCAGTCAGCGCCCCGGCCGAATAAGCGGCCACGGTCGGCACGCCGGACGCGCAGCGGGCCGCCAGTGCGGTCTCGATGCCCTCCGCGATCCCGATAATGCCGCCGGCCGCGGGCCAGCTCAGGCGAATGCATGCACCGGACAGACGCCCCGCTGTGGGGGTCAGTTTCTTGACCGGGCCGGGTGTCGGCGCCTTGCGGCCCTCGGGTGTCAGCCAGGTTCGATGCAGCGCCAGCAGTCGGCCATCGGGTGCGCTCAGGCGCGCCACCATCGCCGGCCACCTGCCGACAACAGCACCGCCCAACAGGTACGGCAGCGCGCGGTGCAACCGCAGGCACTCGGGCACTGCCTGCAACGCGCCGCGCAGCCGGTGCTCCAGGTACTTCGCTACGGGATCGCCGGCCGTGACGGGCACGCACTGGCCCCACAGCTCTGCGATGCGGCCCGCATTGGCTTCCCACTGACGTTCCTGCTGGGCGTCACGTTCGCGCCGGGCCTGGGTCACTTGCTGCGCCTGCGCCGCCCGCTCCCGCGGCGTCAGCCGATCGCGGTCCACCGCGGACCAGGTGAACACCCGCCCCGGAAACTGGCGGTTGCAGCCGTAGATGCCGCCGCGCATGTCCTCGAACAGCTTGCAGAACCCTGCGTCGTCGCCAGGTCGGTTGCGCGTGGCGAAGCGCTGCAGCCGGCCCGGCTCAATCGTGTCGGGGGCGTGGCCCAGCTCGGCCAGGATCGCCGCGCGGAACTCGCTGGACGGTTCGCCCTTCATGCTGGCGCCCCCACTTGATCGGCGAACACCTCCGCGGCAGCCAGGTCGCGCAGCTCGCGCGCCATGCCCCAGCGGGTGACGTAGAAGTGCACCGGCCCGTCGCAGGTCGCGGTCCGGCTCAGGCTCCAGCCCTTCAGCGCGAGTCGCGCCTGCAGCGTGGCGAAGCGCTTGCCGTCGTCTTGCGCAGTCGGCAGCGCATCGGGACAATCCAGCGGGTCCGGTTTGCTCAGTCCCCTGAAGCCCGCGCCGCTCCCCAGCTCGCGGGCTTCGTCCTTGTGGGCGGTCATCGGGTCACGCTCCCGCCTGGGCGGCAAGCCAGGCTGTCAGGTCGCCGGCACGGATGCGCGTGCAGCGTGCGCCGATGCGGACCAGCTTCGGGAAGCTCGGGTCGGTGGCAGCCTTTCGGTACAGCGTCGCTTCAGAGAGCCCGGCGACGACGCTGGCGGTCTTCATCGTCAGCAGGGCGTCGGGCAGACGCGCCGCGTCGATGGGCTGCGGGTTCGTGCCGCGCCGCCGCTTGTCGGGCTGTGCGGTTGTGGTGGGTGTCGCTTGCATGTGCGCCCTCGTGGTGGTGAAGGCGCCCAATATCCGGCGGCAGTGTTGGCAAGCCAAAGGCGGCCCGCCAGGTTTCAACTCAGGGCAGGGGCTCCAGCTCGTGGCGGATGCTGCTTTCGGCAGACGTGGGCAAGCGTTGCCGCCGTGCAATCTGTCTGGCCGCATCGCTGCGTGAGAGCGCTGGATTCAGCGCATGGAGCTGCTTCCACAGCTCCTGCCAGCGGGCACGTTCAGCGGCGCTGTACTTGGCACGCGCCTTGTTGCCCTTGATCGCATGCGCCTTCCGTTTCGCCCGCTGCTTGGCGATGTATCCGTGCAGTCGGACCACATCAACACCTGTCCGGAGTGCGCCGGTTGACCAGAGGGAATCACTCGCTTGCATGGTGAAGTGGACGGCGGTCGGAAGGTCGCCCGCCTCGATTGCCGCATCCGCCTTCTGCATCCACTCCCTGACGGATCGAAGCCCTTCGATGTAGTGGGCTTCGGCAACCTCCGCGGGCGAGTGCTGCCCGTATGACCAGTTGTCCGGCGTTGGACTCGCCGATTTAGGCAAGTCGTAGGCGCTGCGCATGGCCGGCAGCAACTCCATGGCCGCGTCCACTCGCTTGCGCATGCCGTCAAGTTTCCACCGCAGCATTTCCGCAACGCTGCCCCATGGATCAACCATGCATCCCCCGATGCACCCCGGTGGAAGGTGCCGCGCCAGCCCGCCGAGGGACGGGTGTTCGGGGATCAGCCTAGGCGCAGCACCACAAGGCTATCGCAGCACAGCACGGCACTGCGGTCATTTCCTTGGAAGGGCCGGTTTCCCGCGGAGGCGTTGACCGATGTCGGCCAGGAACGGTAGGTCGCGATAGGCAGCTTCCTGGTGGCTCATCACTGCCGCACGGCAAAGATCGACTTGAGCCGCTGCACTTCGACGTCATAAGGCTTCGCGGGCGGCCTACAAGGCTGATGCGCTGGCGAATTGTCTGCTGATGCGCCAAAGGCGCTGGCCACACGGGCACAGCCCGGCGGCCAGCGCGCAACCCGCCCCTGCCCTTTAGAGCATGAAGTCGTCAGCGGTCATCGGCAGGCTGCCGACCAGGGCGACCACGAAGTCAGCCACCATGTCGCCATTCACATCCGCTTGCACATACGTCATGCCGCCGCCTTTGTTGAGCCAGACCTGGCCGGGCTGACCGAACTGCGGCTGGCTTTCGCCCAGGAAGGTGAAGGCCTGATCACCGGCAACGCCTGGCTTGGCATCGATGTTGCGCAGGTCGATCTTGTCCTGGCCTACGGCGAAGTCGTTGATGTAGTCGAACTGTTGGCCCGAGCCTGACGATTCCGACAGCGCGTCGTACCTGAACCGATCACTCCCGTTGCCGCCCGTCAGCCGGTCGGCGCCTTGGCCGCCGCGGATGAAGTCGTCGCCCTCGCCGCCCAGGATGGTGTCGTTGCCCGCTTCGCCACGCAGGTCGTCACCGCCGGCACCACCCAGCAATTGGTCGTCGCCGTTGCCACCGTAGAGCCAATCCACATCTTCTTCGCCGAAGAGCTGATCGTTGCCGTCGTCGCCGAACAGGTTGTCCGGGCCCGTGCCGCCACGCATGACATCGTTGCCGCTGCCACCCTTCAAAATGTCGGCACCACCCCAGCCTTGCATGTTGTCGTTGCCGTCGCCGCCATCGATGGTGTCAGGGGCTTCGCCAAAGCCACCGTCCAGCAGGTCGTTACCTCCAAATCCTTTGATGTTGTCGGCCGAATTGGCGCCGCCGTAGATGGTGTTGTCGATGGCGTTGCCCCAAAGGTTTGTCTTGGCGGCGCTGCCCGTGTAGTTCAGCTGTTCAACGTTGTTCCAGAGGAAGGTGCTCGCCGTTTTGCTGTTGACGATGTCGTAGCCCTCGCCGGCGCCTTCGCGAACTTCCCAGCCTGTGAAAGCACCCCAGTCGTTGCCCGCGTAGCTGTCGTCGGGCAGTTCGTAGGTGTCGTTGCCCGCGCCTCCGTACAGGGTGGCGTTGTCCGCCTTGTCGACACGCACCAACAGGTCGTTGCCATTGCCGCCGATCAACTGCTCGGTATAAGGGGTCACTGAACCCTTGGCGATGCCAATGTCCGACGGATCACGGGTGTAGAGCTTGTCATTGCCGTCGCCACCTTCAAGCTGGTCGTCCTCCTTGGTGCCGACGATATTGTTGTCAGAGCTGTTGCCGATGATGTGAACGAAGTGTTTGTCGGGCCCAAAGGACAGGTTGCTCGAACGGTAGGTGAACAGGTCTTCCACGTTGGAGGGCATCTTGTACTGGACCATCTCGTTGAAGAAGAACGAGGACAGGTGGATCGTGTCATGGCCTTCGCCGGCGTTTTCCACCACGCTGGGCACGGCGTCGTCGACGAAGATGGAGTTGCTGACCCGCCCAGTGAGGTGATAGATGTCGTTGCCTGCACCGCCTTGAAACGTGGACGGGCCGAGCCAGGCACCTTCACCGCCCGTGGCCAGCTCGTCATTGCCGTTACCGCCAATCAGTGTGTTGTTGCCGCCGCCGGTCTGGAGGTAGTCATCGCCTTCGCCGCCTTCCAGCCGGTCATCGCCATAGCCACCCATCAGTGAGTCGTTGCCGGCGCCGCCATACAGCTTGTCGTCGCCGTCTTCACCTTTGAGCACATCGTCGCCGTTCTCGCCGTACATGTTGTCGTCGCCGGTGTAGCCCTGGAACGAATCGTTGCCGTTGCCACCGTACACCCAGTCGTTGCCGGAGCCGGCCTGACCGTAGTCGTTGCCGTCGCCGCCGTAGATCATGTCGTTGCCGGCGTGGCCGTTGATCTGGTCAGCGCCCGTGCCGCCTTTGAGCGTGTCGTTGCCATTGCCGCCGGCCAGCAGGTCATTGCCTTCGCCGCCATCCAGGCTGTCATTGCCGTCCTCGCCCTCCAGATGGTCGTTGCCAGCGTCGCCGAACATGGTGTCGTCGCCCGAGTAGGCCAGGAAGTGGTCGTCGCCGTTGCCACCGTACACCGTGTCGTTGCCCGACCCGGCCTGGCCGTAGTCGTTGCCGTCGCCGGCCAGGATCACGTCGTTGCCGGCATGGCCGTAGATCTGATCGTCGCCGTTTTCGCCGAAGAGGAAGTCGTTGCCGTCTTCGCCACGCAGCAGGTCGTTGCCTTCCCCGCCGTAGATCCAGTCGTTGCCGTCACCGCCCGACAGCGAGTCGTTGCCGCCGAAACCGTTGATGGTGTCGGCGTTGCCGGTACCGTTGTAGGTGTTGCCTTGTGCGTTGCCGTTGTAGATTGCCATGATCGTTTCCTGTACCAGAATCGTTTTCCAGCTCGCTGCATCGAGCCTATCTCGTGCATCGCTTGTCGGAGTGATGTCAGTGTCTTGGGGGCGTGTCTCAGCGCCATTTCAGGCTGGGTTACATTTATTTCAGCGCTGTCGGCCGCGCCCTGCCATCCGGGAGCCACCGCGCCCCGCGGCTCCATGGCCATGTCTACGTAGTCGAGCAGTGGCGGATGTGGAACGAGCCCGGCTTTCGCCGCGCGAACCCTGACCACCAACTGGGCAAACGCTTCTGTCTAATGCAGCATGACCGGCCTGGACCCGGACCTGCGTTATGACAAACACAAGGCCGACATCCAGGCCAACCGCTTTGTGCGAGACCACGGGCGGGGTCTGTTGCCGGCGCTGTACGAGGTCCACAACCCCATGCCACACGGGGCCGCGCTCGATATGGAGGTGGAACTGGCGATCTGCCTAAGCGCGGCGGGCCGCGACATCCCCATCCTGTCGCTGGGGCGGACCCTGGTGAGCCAGGCCGGGCGCGGCCGGCGGTATGGATCGACGGCAACATGAACACCAGCGAGGTCTGCGGCACCAGCGTGGCGCTGGCGATTGCCAAGGACGAGGGGCCCTTCTACCGCCTGTACCCCGAAGACCGCATCACCAACTTCAGCTGTTCATCAGGATCGGGAGTGACGCTGCCGCTGGCGCAGGCTGGGCCCACCAGGCGCCGCGCGCCCGCGCGGACGACAGGTTCAGAGCGCCGACGTGCTGAATCTGGTGATCAACCAGCGACCCTAAGCTGCCAGTGACCCGCCTGAGTCTCTGACTGCACAGCCGACATGGCCCATCGGCCCCTGGCCGCCTTTCGGTTCAAGTGCCTTGCCGTGGCCAGATCGACCGACCTGCGCACGCGATCAAGAGGTCGAACAGAAGGTCGAGGTCCGAGCGAACTTCAGTCCCGCCCTTGGGCGAATCGGAGCTCAGCGCGCTCAGCGCGGTCGGCGCAGATCCGACGCTGATCGTGCTGGCCCGGAGACCTGCCGAGCGCAGCGCCGGCAGTTGCGGATCTTCGTGCCCGAAGGGGTCGATCTCGAACCGCGCGTTGTGGCAACGTCCGTGGGACTGGCTGTACTCCGACCTGTGGTCGACGCCCTCGCCGAAGGACAGCACGTGCCCGCGCGCCGGCCAGTGCATTCTCTATCCGCCCCGCTGCGCTTGCTGCTGGTGCTCAAGCGCGAGACAGCCTGGCATTACGGCACCACGCAGCTGGTGTTGTCGCCGCTGTTCAGGCAGCGGCAGGCGCGACGAGCGCAGCAGGCGCACCTGTCCTTGTGCGGCTCGTGAGCCAAGCCGGAAGAGCGACTGCTTCGTGCCGACCAATTCAGAGTAGCGAATGTCAGCAGGGGGTCGCTGGACTAAACCGCTCGCGCGGTACCCGCTCCGGCTGAGGCCGAGGTAGTTCCGCGGCGCCGCTGGAGGTCAAGGACAAGGGTATCGCCCCGCATGTGCCCGTGTGGGACCGCAGCGAGCGCAAGGACGGCACGCTGTCGAGCAGCGAGTTCGCGTGGGACGACCAGGCCAACGAATACCGTTGCCCCCAAGGCCAAGCGCTTCTGAGCGATCGGCGCCGATTCACCCAGCCGCGTAGTCGTATCACCAAGGCGGGCACGATCCTGTACAGCGCCAGTCAGAACGACTGCGTGGATTGCCCGATGAAGCCGCAGTGCTGTCCGAACATGCCCAACCGCAGGATCATGCGCAGCGTGCACGAGAGTTCGCGGGATGTGGCCCGAGCGCTGGCCGCCACGCCCGAGTACGCCCAGTCGCGGCGCGATCGCAAGAAGGTCGAGATGCTGTTCGCGCACCTCAAGCGCATCCTGAAGCTCGATCGGCTCCGGCTGCGGGGACTTAGTGGTGCCAGAGACGAGTTCTTGTTGGCAGCCACTGCGCAGAACTTGCGGCGAATGGCCAAGCGGTTGATCGGCGGATCGCAACAAGGACTGTTGATGCCAGCTTGAAAAAGGCCGGGAGGCCCTCGACCTTCATCACCTGCGACGCCATCGGCTCAAACACCGCGCCGCGGTCTTCGCTGCAATTACCAGCCGCGGCCCGAAATCGAGTTTTTCAACAGAATCGGCCACTAGCTGGCGCTCGCTGCCGACAGCTCGCCAGCCATCTAAGCTGGATTCACGTCTTTCTGGCCGAAGGTCAACGCTCCACCGTCACAGCGGCGGTGCGGCGTTGGCGCAACGCGCATCCAGCCACTGGGCGAACGACCGCGGTCGCCCCAGCAGAAACCCTTGAAGACTGTCGCATCGATGGGACAGCAGATAGTTCGCCTGCGCCCTTGTCTCCACACACTCGGCCACCACGCGCAGTCCCAGGTGCTGGGCCACCGAAAGGATCGATTGCACGATGGCGGTATCGCTGGCGTCGCTCGGGAGGTCGCGCACGAAACTGCCGTCGATCTTCAACTCGTACAGCGGCAGCTTCTTGAGGTAACCGAGGCTCGAGTAGCCCGTGCCGAAGTCATCGATGGAAAAGCGGATGCCCAGCGCCACCAGTTCCAGCATGCGAGCCTGAACGGCCGTCCAGTTCTCGATGAGCAGACTTTCGGTGACCTCGAAGATGAGCTGGGCGGCAGGTGCTCCCGTCGCGGCCAGCGTGGCGCGCACGTACCCGACGAAGTCGTCGTTGCGAAACTGGCGGGGACTGACGTTTACCGACAGCGGGACGAGTCGACCCGCCTGCTGCATTCGGACCAGCGCTTCACAGGCCTGCCGAATCACCCAGTCGCCGATGGGCACGATCAAGCCGGACGACTCGGCCAGTGGGATGAAGCTCGCGGGAGAAACGGCGCCGCGGGCCGGGTGCGTCCAGCGCAACAGCAGCTCGCCGCCCACCTCCCTCTCCGAGCCGTCGAATTGCGGCTGCAGGTGAATGTCCAACTCGCCCCGGGCCAGCGCCCCCTGAAGGTCTTGCCGCAGGCGAAGATGTTCTTCCACTTCCGTCTGCATCCCGGATTCAAAAAAGGCGAAGCGGTTGCCACCGCTGTTCTTGGCCCGGTACATCGCGATGTCGGCCTGGCGCAGCAGGTCTTCCAGCGTCTGGTCGGGCATCGGGAAGACCGTGATGCCGATGCTGCCCGAACTGCCGTAAGCCAGGCCCTCGAACTCGCAGGGCGTCTCGATCAGGCGGCACAGCTTCGCACCCAAGATTCCGGCTCGATCGGCGGCCAATGCCGGGCTGGCGCCAAGGTTGCCAGCGAGCACGACGAATTCATCTCCGCCCAGACGGGCCACCGAGTCGTCGCGCCGCAATTCGCCCGACAGGCGCTTGGCTACCTCGCGCAAGAGGTGGTCGCCGACCCGGTGGCCGCGGGCGTCGTTGATTTCCTTGAAATTGTCCAGATCCACGAACAGGATGGCGCCGTACTGGCCGCTGCGCTGCGCTGACACCAGCGCCTGCGACAGCCGATCGGAGAAGAGCCGGCGGTTCGGCAGGCCGGTCAATTCGTCGTAGTGAGCCAGCTTGTGGGTTCGGGCTTCGATCTCCTTGCGCCACGTGATGTCGCTGATGAAACCGTGCCACTCGACGGTGCCGTCGTCGAGTCGGTCGGGCCGGGCTTCCACCTGCAACCAGCGCTCGCCCTTGATCGGGAGCACCACGCGGTATTCCAGCCGCCAGTCTTCCAAGGTCTGCATCGACGCCTGAATCGACGCGTTGACCCGTTCGTGATCTTCCGGGTGGCGGCGCGCAATCAATCGGCGGGCGTCCTCTCGAACCTCTTCAGGAGACAGTTCATAGATCTCCAACAGGCCGGGGCTGACGTAAGGAAAGAAGGAACTGCCATCCGGTCGCATGCGGTACTGGTACAGGACCCCAGGAACGCGCTGCGCCAATTTATCTAGCAGCTTCTGGCCGTCCTGCAATGCCCGGTCGGCCCGGCGACGCTCGGTGGTGTCGAACAACACCACACGCAACTCGGGCGCGTTATCTGCGCCCAAAGCATAGCTCACGGACAGTTCTGCCCAGAAATCGCTGCCTGCCGCGTTGACCATTCGCAGTTCGCACGTCTGGGGCCGGCCGCTCTGCGCCAGTTCCATATGTTGCAGGTAGAAGCGGTCCTGGTCCTCACGGGCGATGAAGCGCGTCAGCGGCTCGCCGGTGAGGGCGCTGCTCTCCAGGCCCAGCAGCGTCGCGGCAGCCAAGTTGGCCTCCCGGACGAGGCCAGCTTGGTTCAGCGTGCAGTAGCCCACCGGCGCCAGGTCGTACAAGTCAAACAGCCGCGACCGCGCTGATTCGATCTCGTCCGTCACGCGGCGCAATTCGTCGTTCTGCGCCTCCACCTCGATTTTGTACACCTGCAGTTCGTGCATCAGCGCTTGCGTCGCTTGCAGCGTCGTCACGGCGCGCTGCTCGCTCAGCGTCTGATGATGCAGCGCATCCCCCAGGCGCTTGCGTTCGGTGGCCAGTTCGCGATTGCGACGGCGCAGCTCAAGCAAGGCGATGACCTGACGGGCCATCGCGGCCAGGGTTTCGCACTGCTGGGCGTCGAAGCTGCGTGGGCGATGGTCAAGCACGCACAGGCTGCCGATAGCCTGCCCGTCGGGGGTCACCAGCGGGGCGCCAGCGTAGAACCCGAGGTGCGGCGCTCCGGTGACCAGCGGGTTAGCCGCGAAGTTTTGATCGGCCGCAGCGTCGGGAACCACCATGACCTCATGGCCACGGATGGTGAAATCACAGAAGGCGACGGCACGCGGTGTTTCCGAGATCCCCAGCCCAACCTGTGATTTGAACCATTGGCGAGACGCGTCCACCAGGCTGATGGCGGAGAGCGGCATGCCGAACACGCGGCAGGCCAGTTGCGTCAGGTCATCGAAGGCGCGTTCGACGGGCGTGTCAAGCACCTCGTACAAATCAAGTGCTTCCAGCCGCCTGAATTCGGCGTGATCTTGCGGCGACGGGTCTTCCAGCATCGACGACATCCTTGAAGGTTTGCTGCTGCAGACAACCTGACCGGCCACCCCGGTCGGGCAGCCTAGCCTTCTTGGAACATTTCGCCGCGAGCCTACTCCCGTTGTCGGCCCTTGCAGCGCTGAGCTTTGATACCCGCCGCGCCGTGTTGATGCCGACGTGCAGTCAATACCCGTGACCGCCGGGTGCGCCAAGCTTCGTCGGGCTCACGGTGGTGAAAGTCCGCGCCGGCCACGCGCGGCATCCAGGCTCGAAACGCGGGGTACCCGGGCACCACTAGCTTGCACCAGCGTGCTCCGACACATGGTCCGGTAGCCCAACGACGATGGGGAAGCTGAGTAGTGACGCATTGCGCTTTCGTGAGGCGACTTGAATCAGCTGTCGACCGATCCTGCGTCTGGCATTGCCGACATCAATCCGCCACAGGTGCGATTGCGACCCGACTCCTTCGCGCGGTAGAGCTGTTCGTCGGCCGAGCGCAGCAAGGCCTCTGCGCTTCCCGGTTCGTCTCCGTGGGTCGCGCAGACGCCAAGACTCACCGTCACTGTCGGCCCCACGACTGAGGCCTCGTGCGCCAGGCCCAGGCCCTCGACACCGGTGCCCAGTTGCTGCGCGAAGGCCAGTGCGCCCTCCAGGGGCGTTCCCGGCAACAGGACCGCGAACTCTTCGCCGCCGTAGCGCGCCACCAGGTCGCCCGGCCGCTTTGCAGACCGGCTCAAGCAGCCGGCCACGCTGCGCAGGCAGGCGTCGCCGGCCAGATGGCCGTAATGGTCGTTGTAGAGCTTGAAGAAGTCGATGTCGATCATCACGACGCTCAAAGCGCTGCCATCGCGCACGGCGCGCCCCCACTCGCTGACCAGTTGCTCGTCAAAGCTCCTCCGGTTGCGGACGCCCGTCAGCCCGTCGACGTACACCCACTGGCGCAACAGGTCAGTCTGCGCCTTCAGCGTCAGATGCGTCTTGACGCGCGCCCGCACTATCGCCGGTCTGATCGGCTTGCTGATGAAGTCGACCGCACCGAGCGCCAGTCCCTTTGTCTCGGCCGCCTCGTCACTGTGGCCGGTGACGAAGATCACCGGGATATGCCGCGTGGCCGGGTCGGCCTTCAGGCGTCGGCACACCTCGTGGCCGTCCATACCCGGCATCACCACGTCGAGCAGGACGAGGTCGGGCTGCTTGCTCGCAGCCACCTTCAGCGCCTGTTCGCCGCTGGTGGCCATCATCACCTGATGGTCGGGGCTGAAGGCCTGGTAGACGGCCTGGATGTTGGCGGGCTGGTCGTCCACCACCAGCAACCGCGGCAGGCGTTGCTCGATGTCGAGCGCGGGCAGGTCGTTCTTCATCAAGGCTGCGTTTCCTGAAGCAACTGCAGACACAGGGACGAGGCGCTTTCAAAGTCGAGCGCACCGACAGCGTCTTCGAGTTGATCCCACAACGGGCGGAGTCGTTGGTCGGCCAGCGGCCGCAAGGCGGGCGTGACTTCGGTGGCCCGCATGTCCGATTGCTCCAGAAGCGTGGCCAGTTCGGTCAGCTGCAGGTGCAGCGCTGTGTCGCCGCCTGGCTGGCCGGGTGCGGCGGCGGACGCCGGAGCAGCCCGTTCGGCCTCGGCCTCGCGCAGCCGCTCGGTCAGTCCGGTCAGCGCCGGCAAGGCAGCGGCCAGTGCCGCGCCGACGGTTGCGCAGGCTGACTTGGCCAGGGCGGCCGGCAGGCCCGACAAGAGTTCTGTCTCGGCCGCAGCTGCTGCCTGCGCCAGGGTCGTGATACCCAGCGTCGCGGCCAGGCCCTTCACTGTGTGCAGCGTGCGCACTGCCGCGTCCGCGTCCACATCGGCCACAGGCTGCTGCAGCGTGTGCGCCAGGCTGCCGAAGTCCTGCAAAGTTGACCGCAGCATGCGCGCATACACGGCCGGCTTGCCACCCATGCGCTGCAGTGCAGGCGCCAGGTCGACGCCTGCCGCGCTGGCCGCGGCCTGCACCGCCGCCGGCAGCGTACGGGGCTGCCCCGCATCCGGCACCTCCGCGTCAGGCAGTGCCAGCTCTGTGCGCCCCGCGAGGCGGCGCAACACAGCCACCAGGCGGTCGATGTCGAATGGCTTTCCGATGTGTTCATTCATGCCCGCAGCCAGGCAGGCTTCGCGGTCGCTGGCCATGGCGTTGGCTGTCATCGCCACGATGGGCAGCTCGGCGCGACCCAGGTCCTGCCGGATGCGGGCAGTGGCCGTGAAGCCGTCCATCACCGGCATCTGCAGGTCCATCAGCACGATGTCGAAGGGCGGGTCTGCGGCCGCCACGGCTTCGACGCCCTCCTGCCCATTGCTGGCAATGTGCACGGTGGCGCCTTCGTCTTCGAGAAGTTCGCGCGCCACCTGCTGGTTGTTCAGGTTGTCTTCGGTCAGCAGCAGGCGAAGGCCGAGCAGACGCCGCTCGCCACTGGGGGCCCCATGCGAACGCGGCAAGGACAGATGCGGCAGATCGCGCCGCAGGCGCGCGTCGACCACGGCATCCAGCAGCATCGGGGCGGTCACCGGCTTGACGAGGTAGCCATCGAGCATGGCCTGCTCATCGCTGCTGCGCTGCTCCAGCTTCTCGCGGCCGTGGGCCGTCACCATGACCACCACCGGCGCGCCGTCGACGAGTCCACGGTCACGGATACGGCTGGCGGTTTCCCAACCGTCCAGACCCGGCATCTGCCAGTCCATGAAGATCACGTCGTAGCGCTCGCCGGCGGCTTGGCGTGCAGCCAGCCGAACCAGCGCCTCTTCTCCGCTGGCGGCCAGATCAACCTGCCAGCCCAGGCTCTCGGTCATGTGACACAGCAGCTCCAGTGCGGTTGGGTTGTCGTCCACCACCAGCGCGCGAAGCCTGGCGGAAGGCAACTGCGCCGCCGCATCGACGCTCTCGGCCACACGCAGGGCCAGCCTGAAGCGGAAGGTACTGCCCTGGCCAAGGGCGCTGTCCAGCGTGAGCTCGCCGCCCATCAGCGCCACGAGGCGCTGGCTGATGGCCACGCCCAGCCCGGTGCCACCGAAGCGCCGGGTGGTGCTGGCCTCGGCCTGCGTGAAGCCGCTGAAGATGCGGGCCTGGTTCTCGGGTGCGATGCCGATACCGGTGTCGCGCACGGCCACGTCCAGCGTCACCTGATCGGCCTGGCGCTGCAGGACCCGGATCGACAGCACGACCTCGCCTTCGGCCGTGAACTTGATGGCGTTGCCACCCAGGTTGATGAGCACCTGCTGCAGTCGCATCGCGTCACCCACCAGCATGGGCGGCAGCATGGGGTCAATGTCGAACAGCAGTTCCACCGGCTTGGCACCCACGTTGGCCGACAACACCACACCCAGGTCGCGCAACAACTGCTCGATGCGGAAGGGGTGCGGATCCAGCGTCATCTTGCCGGCCTCGACCTTGCTGAAGTCCAGGATGTCGTTCAGCAGCCCCAGCAGCGAGCGTGCCGCGCCCTCGGTCTTGATGGCGTAGTCGGCCTGGCGCGGGTTCAGTCCGGTGCGGCGCAGCAGCGTCAACATGCCCAGGATGGCGTTCATCGGCGTGCGGATCTCGTGGCTCATGTTGGCCAGGAACTGGCTCTTCGCCTGCGAGGCCTTCTCGGCCGCTTCGGTGGCACGGGCAAGTTCCGTGACATCGATGCGGAAGCCGACGGTGTGGCCATCGGCCATCTTGCGCTCAACGATGCGCAGCGTGCGGCCGTTGCTGTGCCTCTGGACCAACGAGGTGTTGCCCAGGCGATGCGCAGCCACGCGCTCAGCGACCCAGGCATCGACTCGGCCAATGGCGTCCGCGTAGTCGCCGGCCTCGGCCCCGGTGCGAACAAGGTCCTCGAAGCGGACGCCGGGCACCATCAGATGCGCCACGCCCGGATAGATCTGGCGGTACTTGGCGTTGCACAGCACCAGGCGGTCGTCGGGGTCGTACAGCACGAACGCCTCATCGATGGCGTCGATGGCGCCCCGCAGCAGGCTGGCGCTGCGCTGCACCTGGGCCTCAGCGGCCTTGCGCGCGCTGATGTCGGTGTAAGTGGTGACGAAGCCGCCGCCCGGCATTGGCGCGCCGCGGATCTCCAACGGAGTGCCGTCCGGGCGCACGCGCTCGAACTGGTGCGGCTGCGTCGGCTGCCGTGCCCGTTGAACGATCTGCTGCACGGTGGTTTCGATGTCACCGTCGCCGTACTCACCGCGTTCGGCATTGAAGCGAATGATGTTCTCGAAGCTGGGTTGCGACGTCTCGAACAGCCAGTCGGGGAAGCCCAGCAGGCGCCGGAACTCGCGGTTGGCGGCCACGAGATGGAGATCACCATCGAACACGCTCAGGCCACAGGGCAGGTTTTCGATGACGCTGCTGACGAGTTCGTTCTTGGCCCGCAGCTCGGCTTCCAGCGTGCGACGGCCGGTGATGTCTTGGAAAGCGCCCACCAGGCGAACCGGCTTGCCTTCGGAGAATTCAGCTTCGCCGACGGCCCGTACCCAGATGGGACGTCCGGTGGCCGTGATGACCTGCAGTTCCAGATCCCAATGCTGCCCGCAGGCCATCCCCTGGGCGACGGCCTGCTCGATCAGCCGGCGCGACTCTGCCGTGTAGTAGCCCACGGCTTCTTCCAGGCTCGGCCGGTGGCCCGGCGGGAGATCGTGGATGCGGCAGGTCTCTTCGGTCCACGACAGGGTCTGGGTGGCGACGTCCAGTTCCCACCCCCCGACGCCACCGATGCGCCCAGTCTGGCCCAGCAGTGCTTGGCTTGCACGCAGTGCGGCCTCGGCCTGCTTGCGCTCGGTGATGTCCATGTGGGTGCCGGCCATCCAGCGTGGGCGCCCATCTTTACTGCGGCTGAACAGCTTGCCACGGTCCAACACCCACACCCAGTGGCCGTCGCGGTGACGCATGCGGGCCTCGCACTCGTACGCGGCACTGTGTCCGTCGAAGTGACGCTCCAGGGCCTGCGACGACCGTTTCAGGTCGTCCGGGTGTGTCAGATCGATCCAGGTCTGGATCGAGGTTGGGCCCAGTTCGGCCAGGGTGAGCCCAACGATCTGCGCCCAGCGTTCGTTGAACACCGTTTGTCCGGTCTCGACGTTCCACTCCCAGGTGCCGACCTGCGTGCCCTCGATGATGTTCTGCAGGCTCTGGCGTTCACGCAGCAGACCGTGCTCGGCCGCCTTGCGTTCCGTGATGTCGGTCTCGATGGCCATGAACCCGGTGAGCGTGCCTTGTGTGTCACGCAGCGGCTGGATGTCGATGTCCAGCCAATAGGTCTGCCCCTGTTTCCCGCGGTTCAGCAACTCGCCCCTGAAGCCCTCACCGGCACCCACCGCCGTGCGCAGCGCCTGCACGGTGCCGGGATCGGTGGCTTCGAACTGCAAGAGCGAGCCCGGAGAACGTCCGATGACCTCGGCTGCCCCATAGCCTGAGATGCGCTCGAAGCCTTCGTTGACCCAGGTGATGCGGCGCTGTGCGTCGGTGATGACCACCGCGTTGCTGGTGCGGCGCGCCACCAGCGCCAGGCGGTTCAGGTCGGCCGTCATCTCCTGCGCCAGGCGTTCGGCGCGGCTGCGTCCGGTGATCTGTTGTCGCATCAGCATCGCCAGCAGACCACTGGCGAACAGCCCGACCAGGCCGAGCAGCCAGGCATTGGTGCTCGAGTAGGCGGCCTCGAACGCGGGCGTGCTGCGCGCGCGCATCGTCAGCAGGCGACCCGGCACGTCGATGGTGCGCACGACATTGAATCGCGCAGCAGTCATCGCGGTGCCGGCGGTCTGCGGCGTCGAGCTTTCGGCTGAGTCGAACATCTTCTGTCCGGTCGCCGTGCCGCTGGCGGTGTCGAAGACTTCAATGTGCACCCGGCCTGCAATGACGTCGCCCAGACCGGCCAGCAACTCATGGATCACGATCGGTGCATAGAACAGGCCCTTGAGCGCCCCGCGTGAGCCCGGCGCAGCGTCCTGGGGCGCGTCCGCGAACAGCGGCACGAAGAGAAGCACACCGGCACTGCTGCGCTGGTCCTGGACCAGTATCAACATGCCGGTTGTCGTGGCCTCACCGGTCTCCAGCGCCAGCAACGCGCCTTGGCGGCGCACCGCCTCCGAGCCCACGTCCAGCCCGGACGCGCCTTGGTTGTTCGCTGCCGGCTCAATGAACTTGATGACGAAGTGATCGGGTTCATCACTCGGCGCCAGCTGGCGCACCGCAAAGTCAGGGGCGCCGTCGGCGCGCTCCGCGGCGATGAAGGCCGCCAGGTCGGCGCGCTCCACGCGCTGGATGAAGCCAAAGCCGCGCACGCCGGGAAACTCCACGGGCAGGCTCCTGGCATTGACGTAGCGCCGGAAGCTGTTGCGCCGCACTTCCGGGTGCGTGGCGTAGACCCCGCGGGCGCCGTTCAAGCCGTAGACGGGCTTGCGGAAGCGTTCACTGATCTCGTTCGAATCGCGCAGAACGATGCGGTGGAACTCCGCCTCTGCTTCACCTTGGTTGCGCGCGTGCAGCCACCATGCCCCCAAGGCACTCGCAAGGAGGCCCGTGAGCAGCACCGCAGCGGGCAGCAGCAGCGCGAGCCGGTGACTCAGCCGTGCCATGAGCGCCTGCGCGACAGTCGATCAGACGCCGCACGGTCCATGACGTCTTGGTTCGAACCGGGTGCTGGCTGGCGAGATCGGAGATCCACGTTGGCTGAGCCTGGCTAGGGTGCTGCGGGGGGATATAGCTCATATCGGCTCGACAAGCCCCGACCTGAAGCGATGCTTCGCAGGAGGGCACCGGGGGGTTGCGAGCGTCGCGGCATGGGGGCGATGGGCAGGACCGCTTGGCCGGCGGCCCGACGGGCGCTCCGTCCGGTGTCGAACCATGGCGACCCGCGCTCAAGCATCCAGGCTGCGGGCCGAAAACCCCCCATCAAACCCAGGCGCCAGGAGCCCCCCGTGTCGCATCCAACCCCGGCCGCCCTCGCCCCGTTGGCTCACCAACCACCGTCCGACGAGCCCATGGTCCTGTTCAAGGGCCACGGGCTGATGTCACCAGGCATCCGGCTCTTCAGGCGCATCGGCTTTCCGGCGAAATCGGCATGGGTCTCACTGGCGTTCTTGCTGCCCATCCTCTTGCTGGCCGCCTCGCTGTGGATTACAGCGTCGCAGGCCATCGAGTTCTCGGCCAAGGAGCGGCTGGGCGTGCAGTACGCCCGCGTGCTGATGCCGCTGCTGGACGCCGCTCAGAACCGACGCCGGGCTGCCGTGGCCAACGCGCCAGACCTGGCCGACGCTCAGCAGCGCGTCGCGCAGACGCTGGATGCGGTGGCCAAGGTAGAGCAGACGCTCGGCGCCGATCTCGGCACGGGTGAGTTCTGGGGCAAGCTGCGCGCCATGCAGGCAGAACTGTCTGCGCAGCCCGTCCGTGGCGACATCAGCGCCACGTTTGCAGCGCACACGGACTTCGTGGACCTGGCGCTGGTCCTGCTGAACGAAGTCGCCGACCGGTCGAACCTGACGCTGGACCCCGACGTCAACACCTACTACCTGATGGATGCGGCGATCTTCAAGAAGCCGCTGCTGATTGAACAAGTGGGCAAGCTGCGCGGCCTGGGGAACGCGGTGTTGCGCAGCGGCCAGAAGACGCCAGACCAGCACGACGCACTGACCGAGGCCAACGCCTTCGCGATGGCGCACAAGGCGGGGGCCGAGCAGGCCTTGAAGCGCGCCATCGGCGCCGACAAGGCGATCGGCGATGAGCTCGACGAAGCGGCCAGTACGGCCAGTAGTGCGGCCTTCCTGAAGCTAGTGCAGCAGCAGGTGCTGGTCGCCGCTCCGCAGGGTGACGCTGCAGCCTACGTCTCGGCGGCGAATCAGGCCATCGCGCTGCAGTACGAGAGCGTCAACAAGGTCTTTGATGCGCTGGACAAGCGGCTCGCGGCGCGTGTGGACAACCTGCAGCATGCGCTGTGGCTTCAAGTCGGCCTGTCGCTGCTGGGCGTCGCGGCTGCCGTCTATCTGCTGGTGGCCTTCTACCGCGTCACCCAGGGCGGCATCAGCGAAGTGGCCCGGCAGTTGGAGCAGATCGCCAACGGCAACCTGACACTGCGCCCCAAACCCTGGGGTCGCGACGAGGTGGCGCAGTTGATGAACACCCTTGCGGCCACGCTGGACGCCTTGCGGCGCATCGTCGCCGAAGTCCGCTCGGGCGCTGGCGAGATCGAAACGGCCAGCCAGGAAGTCGCCTCCGCATCCGTCGACCTGTCCAGGCGCACCGAGGAGACGGCCGCTCACCTGCAGCGCACGTCGGCGGCCATGGCGCAGATCGGAACCACCGTTCAGCACACCACCCAGACCGCTGCCGGCGCGGCCACCCTGGTGGCGGGAAACGCCAACGTGGCGACGCAGGGCGGACAGGAAGTGGGACGCGTCGTGGACACCATGGGCGAGATCCGTCAGTCGTCGGCCCGCATCGCAGAGATCGTCGGCACCATCGACGGTATCGCCTTCCAGACCAACATACTGGCGCTGAACGCCGCGGTCGAGGCCGCACGGGCAGGTGAAGCCGGTCGGGGATTCGCGGTGGTGGCCAGCGAAGTCCGGGCCCTGGCGCAGCGCTCCGCTGGTGCTGCCAAGGAGATCAAATCGCTGATCGGCGCGAGCGTCGAACAGGTGGAGAGTGGCTCCCGCGTGGTCGGGCAGGCGGGCTCGACCATGCAGCAAATCGTGGACAACGCCTCGCGGGTGAAGTCGCTCATCGGCGAAATCAGCCACGCGACCCAGGAGCAGATGGCGGGCATGGGCGAGGTGGCTGAGTCGGTTGAGCAGTTGGACGCGATGACCCAGCAGAACGCCGCCCTGGTGGAGCAGACCGCTGCGGCTGCGTCCTCGCTCGAAGACAGCGCCCGCCGACTGAACACGGCGATGGCGTACTTCAAGGTGGCGTGAAGCACCTGAGACTTGAACCCTTTGTGTTGCCTGCCAATGTGTGCCCTCGGGCGTGGGGCGTACACCGGGTGCCTTTGCGCGTGTCTGACCGGCGGCTTCCGGGGGGTGATATCAACACACCGGAGGTCGACTCAGGGTCGGTTTCGGCCGCTTGGCCGAGGTGCTCAAAAGCGGACCAAGAGTTCTGCATGGCGCCATGACCGGCAGGTCGGCCTCTTGTTGAATTGTCGGTGGTGCTGCCCTGATCGGTGCGGGCAACCTGCCGTCGCGGTTCATCAGGCTGCACGCCCGGGCATCGGGATCACTTGCGCGCCCTTGCGCAGCCGGTCCAGGTAGTCGGCCCACGTCGCCATCAGATCTCGGCGCTGATCCATGAACTCGGCGCGATCGTAGGCGGCGCCTAGCGGGCCGGCCTTGCCGTGGGCCAGCTGCGCCTCCACCACGTCGGCCCCGATGCCGGGCAGCTTCTCCGCGATCAGCGTACGTGCCATCGCGCGGAAACCGTGCGCCGTCATCTCGTCGTTGCCGTAGCCCATGCTGCGCAGCGCCACCCGTACGGTGTTCTCGCTCATGCAGCGACTGGCGCCACGCATCGACGGGAACACGTAGCGGCCGGCACCGGTCAGCGGGCGCAGATCGGCCAGGATCGCCAGCGCCTGGGGCGCCAGTGGCACCAGGTGCGGCCGTCCGTTGGTCTTGCCGTACAGCCCGCGCTTCATCTTCGCGGCAGGAATCGTCCACAAGCCAGCGTCGGTGTCCAGCTCGGTCCATTCCATCTGCCGGATGTTGCCCGGGCGCTGGAAGAGCAGGGCCGACAGTGCCAGCGCCGCCCGGGTGACAGGGTGCCCGCTGTAGCCGTCGATGGCGCGCATCAACTCGCCGGCCTTCACCGGCTCAAGCACAGCGGCCAGGTGCTTGACCGGCGCCGGCTTCAAGGCTCCGTGGAGGTCGGTCGCCGGGTTGCGCTCGGCGCGGCCGGTGCTGATGCCGTAGCGGAACACCTGCCCAGCGTACTCCCGCAGGTCATGGGCCATGCGCATCGCCCCGCGCGCCTCCACCTTGCGCAGCGCATCCAGCAGCATCGGTGCGGACACCTCGGCCAGTGGCAGCGAGCCGATGCGGGGGAACAAGTCCTTCTCAAGGCAGCGCAGCCACTGCCGCGCGTGGTTTGGACTCCACCCGTCTGCCTTGTTGGCGTGCAGCTCGCGCGCCACCGCCTCAAAGGTCACGGCCGCGCTCGTGATGCGCGCCAGCCGCTCGGCGCGGCGGCGCTGCACGGGGTCGGTGCCGGCTTCCCGGGTCCTGCGGGCGTCGTCGCGGGCCTTGCGCGCCTCCTTCAGTCCGACTTCGGGATAGCCGCCAAGCGCCAGCCGCCTTTCCTTCCCGCCGAACCGGTACTTCACGAACCAACGCTTCGACCCGCTGGACGCTACCTCCAGGTACAGCCCGGCAGCATCGCTCAAGCGGTGGCGCGGTTTGCCCTCGGGGCAGGTGGCATTGCGGCAGGCTGCATCGGTCAACATGGGGGAACACTCCGGCGGAATCGGGGGGAACGGCTGTCCTGTTCCCCCGGATGTTCCCCGTGTTCCCCCGCTTTGACAAGCGCCCTCTTGATCGGTCCTGAGGGCTAGTTGTGCGCTAAGTGCTTGTCGCCAATATGATTTTGAGCCGTTGTGCGCCTTCTTGATTTTCTTCTATGGCGCCTCCGACAGGAATCGAACCTGTATCTGGCGCTTAGGAGGCGCCCGTTCTATCCATTGAACTACGGTGGCGGAGCCTTGGATTTTGGCACGGGCACGGGGAGCAGCGGCTTCTCGCCCAGGCGCCAGGTCCAGATGACGTCCAGCGAGTTGTCTTCGCCCGACTGCGCTCGCAGGGTGAAGCGCTGCGCGATGCGGTAGATGAGCTGCCAGGTGCCGGTGGTGGCGTTCACGCCACGCTCGTAGCCGACGTACCAGCGCCGCGAGAGCTGCTTGCCCAGCGTGATGACGGTCTCGCGCACCTCGCCGTCGCCCTGGCGCAGGCTCAGCTCGTCTAGGCCGATGGTGCGCATGAAGGCGTCGGTGGGGGCCTCGCCTTCGCCAGCCAGCAGGGCCACGGCGGCGCGCTGCAGCAGCGACGTGTCGGCACGGCCCAGGCCGTCGCTGGCGCGGCCCAGCACCAGCCAGGAGAGCTTGTCGGTGTCGCTCAGTTCGGGGTCGGAGAACAGCCGCACGCGCGGCGACACGAAGCTGCCGCTGATGGCCACGCCCACGCGCATGTCGATGTTGGGGCGCAGTGCCAGGATGTCCAGGCTCGGGTTCTCGGGCGGGCCGGTGAAGCTCAGCACGCCGCGCTCGATCTCCAGCTTCTGTCCGTAGGCGGCGTAGGTGCCGTCGACGGCGCTGACCTCGCCGCGCAGCGCCAGCCGCCCGCCCGGCGTGCTGATGCGCAGCAGGCCGGCGAGTTCGGTGTCCAGGCCCCTGCCGCGCACGCGCAGGTCATTGCCCAGGTCGACGGTGACGGCCACCTGGGTGTCTCGACGCGCGCGGGGCGGCTCGGCCGACTCGCGTGTCGCGGTGGTCTGGGGGGCGCGGATGGTGACGTCCTCGTCCAGCGATGGCGCATCGCTGCGCGCCACGTCGAACAGGCCTTCGTCGATCTTCAGGTCGGCGTCGAGCTTCAGCGCATCAGGCTGCAGCACCAGCGTGCCCTTGCCGCTGGTCACCAGCTGGCGGTCGACGCGCCCCAGCACGCGGAAGCGGCGCGCTTCCATGCGCAGCCGCGCGGCGGGCTTGATGCCGAGATCGGCCTCTCCCTGGATCTGCAGTTCGCCGTCGCCGCCGCGGAAGCTGAAGCGCTCGATCTGCGCCTTCGGGCCGGTGAGCTTGATCGCCACCTCGCCTGCCGTCACGTCCACGCCCTGCAGCAGGTTGCGCACCCCGATGTTGGTGCCCTGGATGTTGCCGGTGAAGTCGGGCGCGTCCAGGCGGCCGGCCACGCTCGCGCTGGTCGTCAGCGCACCGGTGAGTCGCCAGCCCGGCGGCACCCACGCGCCCCAGATGCCGAGGTTGGCCACCCGGGCTTCGATGACGCCTTCGATGGCGGCCTTGCTGTCGGGCCACCGCTGCTGCGGCGTGGTCTGCAGGCTCAAGGCGCCCGCCGCCTCGCCCAGGGCCGTGCCGGCCAGGCCTTGGGTGAAGAGCCAGCGTCCGTCGTGCGCGGCCACGGCCAGGCGCAGGTCGGTCAGGCCCATGGCCTGGCGGCCGGTGCTGTCCTGCACGAAAAGGTCGCCGCCCTTGCGCTCGAACACGACATCGGCGTCGAAGCGCTCTGCGGCCTTGATGTCCACGGTGCCGGCCAGGCGCAGGTCGCCACCCCAGCCGAAGTTGGGCTGGGTGCGCGCGAGCATCGGCGCTGCGGCGAAGGGTTCGATCTCTGCGCGCAGCTGGAAGTCGGCGCGCGGGCCGCGCATGTCGACGCGGACTTCTTCCCAGCGCAGCGCGATGGTCTCGGCCAGGCGTACGCGGCCGGGGTCGGCGCGCACGTCGACGAGATCGCCCTTGGCGTTGAAGCGCAGTTCGGCACGCAGGTCGCGCGCGTCGATCCAGCGGCCGGCCACCGGTTCGGTGCCGGCGGCGCTGGCGGCATTGGTGCCGGGGTTGGGGCTGGGGCCGGTGCTCACCGCCTTGCCGTCCCAGGCGAAGGCCGACAGTTCGGCGATGCGGCCGCGCCAGCTGCCGCCGCCGGTGCCGTCGGCCACCCAGGCGCCGGCGGCCTCGAGGTGCGCCCGTGTGCCGGTGTTGCTGCGCAGGCCGAACAGTGCGTCGGCGATGGCGGGCGGGTTCAGGGGCAGCGCGGCGTCCAGCCTCAGGCGGTGCTGCAACAGGGTGCCTTGCAGGTCGGCCCGCAGCAGGTCCATCGCCTGGCGGCCGACCTTCAGGCCGGCCAGGTCGAGCTGCGCGGCCAGCGGCTGGTCGCTGGCGCTGTTGAGCTGCCACGTGGCCCGGCCACCGGCCAGCGTCGCGTCGCCCAGCCGCAGCTTGTCGACGCGTGCCTGGCCGTCGGTGCGCACGTCGGGCCAGCGGCCCTGGCCGTTCAGCGTGACCTCGGCCGAGCCGTCTCGCGGCGCCCACTCGGCCAGCTGGGGCAGCAGGCGCGCCAGCGGCGCCAGCGACGCCAGCGCATCGGCCTTGACGTCGACGTGCCAGCGGTCGGCCCGGCCGTCGCCCAGCGGATCGCCCTGGGCGTCGAAGGCGAAGCGGTTGCTGGCCAGGCGGATCTCGCCACGCGCGCTGCCCGGCGGGCCGCTGCGCGTGGGCGTGGCCGGGGCATGGGCCAGCGTCAGCTCGGCCTGCAGCGGCACGCCCGCGATGATCGAATCGACCACCCGAACGCTGCCGTTGCCCGGCGTGCTCTGCGCCAGGCGCAGGCCTTCCATGGTCTGCGCGTTGGCGGGCAACTGCAGGTCGAGCGCCCAGCCGCCCGACAGCCGGTGAGGCCCTTGCCGCCAGGCCGAGCCTTCGGCGCCGGGCCACCACAGCTGGGGGTCGAAATCGACCAGCGAACCCTGTGTCTTCACCGCCCAGCCGCCAGAGGCCTGTCGCTCTGCCCGGCCGCTGACCTGGGCCTGCGCAGCACCGGCGGCTGCACGCATCTGGCGGATCTCGATCGACTGTGCCGCCAGCGTGACATCGGCCTGCACCTGCACGGTCCTGGTGGAGCCCTCCAGGCGGCCGTCGAGCGTGCCTCGGGCATCGAGCGACCAGGGCTTGCGCTGCGCTGCCCGCGGCGCCGCGGACCCGGCAGCGCCGGCCTGGGGCGCGCTGGGGCCTGGCGACGGCAGCCCCCGCAGCACCAGGGCCAGCGGTCCCGACACCACGACGCCGGGCGCCCGGCCATCGAGCTGCTGCGGCCGCAGGTTGGCCGTGGTGGTGTCCAGCTCCAGCCTATCGCCTTCCCAATGCCCGCTGCCGCGCCAGCGTCCGGCGTCGGCGCTGGCGTTGCCCAGCAGCAGGTCGAACTGCGTCAGGTCGACACGGTCGCGGCGCGAGTTCAGCGCGCGCAATGCCAGGTCGATGCGCCGCACCGGCAGGCGCCCCTCGCCCCACCGGCCGGGCAGCTGGTTCTCGAGCCTGATGTCGGCACTGATCGGGGCGTCGAGCGCACTGCTCTGGATCTCCACGGTGCCCGTCAGGCGCGTCTGGGGGGCGGCGCTAGACAGCACGCCGATATCGAGCGCCTCGGTGCGGGCGCCCAGCGAGGCCAGCGGCCATGCGGTGAAGGGCGTGATGGCGGCACGCAGGTCGAGCGACGGTGGCGTGCGGCCCGCGGGCGCGGTGCCACGCAGGGTGGCGGTGGTGGCGATGCGCTGCAGCGGCCCGCGCGCGGTGAATGCTGCGGCCCATGCCGGCCGTGCCGCATCGCCATCGCGCGGCGACAGCGTGCCGCTGACGTCGAGCACCAGCGGCGAGGTCGACTGGATATGCCCCTGCGCCGTGCCGCGAACGCGGTCCCACTCGAAGCTCAGAGCCTCCAGCACGTGCCGCGTGCCCTCCTGCGTGCCCAGGCGGACGCGCCCCTGCACAGCCTGCACGGGCGCGTAGCCGTTCAGTTGCAGCGTGGCCACCTTCAGCTGGCCGACCCCGACCGACAGTCGCGACTGCAGGTCGTCCGGCGGCGGCGTGCCCGGCACGCCGGGACGGGTGAGAACGCGCAGGTTCTTGATGTCGATGCGCTGGGCTTCGAGGCCCAGCCAGGCGTAGGCGTCGGGACGCCAGCGCCACACGAGACCATCGGCCACCAGGTCGTCGATGACCACGCTGCTCACCCGCCCGCTGCCGGTGTATTCCACACGGCGCGCCGAGAAGCGGCTGGACAGCAGGGCGCCTTCGGGTCCGTCGACCTGCAAGCCCGGTACACGGTCGATCAGCCAGGCGGTGCCACCCGGAGTGCGCAGCAACCAGTGGGCTCCATAGGCGAGGGCGCCCAGCACGGCCGCGGCAGTCACCAGCACCCAGAAGGTCGGCGCCACCATCTGCCAGGCCACGCGCAGCGGCGAGGCCCGCAGCGCGCGGGCTGCTGACGCGCGTCGTGCCGGCGGCGGCTCGGGTGTCTGCATGGAGCGGCCTACAGCGAGATGCCGACGCTGAAGTGAAGGCGCGCGCGGCGCAGCTCACGCGCCCAGGCCCAGTCCAGCTTCAGCGGCCCGACGGGGCTGCGCCAGCGCAGCCCCACGCCCGCGCCGATGGCCGGCGACAGGTCGCCGAAGCTGTTCGCGGCACGGCCGGCGTCGACGAACACGGCGCCCAGCAGCGACGGCATGGTGTCGACGAAGGGCCGCGCCAGCTCGATGCTGCCGGTGAACAGCACCGAGCCGCTGGTGACGGCGCCGTCTACCACCGGCCCGAGGTCGCGGTAGGCGTAGCCGCGCACCGAGTCGTCGCCGCCAGCGCGCCAGAGCTGCGAGTCGGGGATCGAGACATCTCTGGCGCTGAACACCTTGCCCAGTTCGACGCGGGCCTCGCCGAACCAGCTGCTGCCCAGCGGCATGTAGCCGGTCAGCCGGCCGTACGCCCTCGTGAAGGGGCCGCTGACGCCCGAGCTGGCGTGCGAGTGGCCCAGCCCGGCCTGCAAGGCCAGCGTATAGCCCGTGGTGGGCAGCACCACGCTGTCCAGTCGGCGCAGCACGGCATGCGCGTTGCCCGACACCGCGATCGTGTCGTTTCGGGTGGTGTCGGTGCTGCGGCTCGCCCGCTCGGCTTCGACGAAGACCAGCTGCTCGAACTGCTGCGTGTCGCGCGCGCGGCCCAGCCGAACGCGCTGCGAGGTCACCACGTCGGTGTCGGTGGCCAGCCGCTCGATGGCCAGGCCCGCCACGTTGCGGAACAGCCCGCCCTGCGGGTGCGTGCTCAGCTCGATGTTGAGCGCACGCTTCAGGTTGGCCACCTCGAGATAGGTGCGTGCCCGCACGGGCCAGCCGAACACGCGGCGGTCGATGAACTCGACCGTCGTTCGCGGGCCGGTGTTCGCGCTGTAGCCCAGGCCCAGCGTGACCATCCTCAGCGGCTGCTCGCGCAGGCGAACCAGCACGGTGGACGAGGCGGCCTTCGCGGGGTCGGTGTCGTGGCTGACGGTGACGCTCTCGAACAGGCCCGACTTCTGCAGGCGCTCCTGGTAGTCGAGGAGCAGCGATTCGGTCAGCGGCGTGCCGGGCTTGAAGTTGGCCAGGTTGCGGACCGTGGCGGCTTCGTGGGTGGACAGCCCCTCGACCTCGATCGCCCCCGCAGAGAACAGCGGTCCGCTGTCGAGCACCAGGAACAGCCGCACCTGGTGCTGCGGCGGGTCGACCTCGGCGGCGGTGCCGTTCCAGCTGGCAGTGGCATAGCCGCTGGCGCGCAGACGGGCCAGCGTCGCTGCCTTCGCGCCGTTCCACGCCGGGTTGCGGAAAGGCGCGCCAGGCGGCATCACCCAGCTGCCGCGCAGCTCCTGCAGCAAGGCCCGGGCGCGTGCGTCGCCAGCGTCGGCGGCGCCTTGCAGCGGACCCTCGACCTCGAGCGTCACGCGCGAGACCGTGGTGCGCGGCCCGGGGTCGACCTTCAGGCGGAGTTCCTGCGGGCGGCCCTGGGCAGTCTGGTTGGCGCGGGCAACCTGCACCTCGGGCGAGAAGTAGCCTTCCGTGCGCAGCAGCTCGGCCACCTGCACCGGCGCGGCGTCGATCAGTCGCGACCACTCGCCGTCGCTCACGGCGTCGCCGCGCGACAGCGTGCCCAGGCGCGTCAGGTCGAGGTGGCGCATCAAGAGTGCGCGCAGGTCGCTCGGGGCGTCGACTTCGACGCGCACGCCAGGCCCCTCGGCCCCGGGCGGCGTGCCTTCGGCCGGTGGGCTGGCCGCAGGGCCGCGCAGCGCGCTGCAGCCGCCCAGCACCAGCAGCGCCAGGGGCGCCGCCAGCGTGATCAGACGTCTCATTTGCTCAGCAGCCGCATCGCGCCTTCAAGTCCGGCCAGCGTCAGCGGAAACATGCGCTGGTTCATCAGCTGCTGGATGATGGAGATGCTCTGCCGGTACTGCCACACGCCCTGGGGTTCGGGGTTGATCCAGGCGAACTTCGGGAACGCGTTGGTCATGCGCTGCAGCCACTCGGCGCCCGGCTCCTCGTTGTTGTATTCCACGCTGCCCCTGGGCTGCAGGATTTCGTAGGGGCTCATCGTGGCGTCGCCGATGAACAGGAGCTTGTAGTCCTTGTTGTACTTGCGGATGATGTCCCAGGTGGCGAACTTCTCGGAGTAGCGGCGCCGGTTGTTCTTCCAGACGAAGTCGTACAGGCAGTTGTGGAAGTAATAGAACTCCAGGTGCTTGAACTCGGCCTTGGCGGCCGAGAAGAGTTCTTCCACCCGGTGGATGTGTTCGTCCATCGTGCCGCCGACGTCCATCAGCAGCAGCACCTTCACCTTGTTGTGGCGCTCGGGCACCATCTTGATGTCGAGCATGCCCGCGTTGGCCGCCGTGCGGTGGATGGTGTCGTCGAGGTCGAGCTCTTCCTCGGCGCCTTCGCGGGCGAACCGGCGCAGCCGGCGCAACGCCACCTTGATGTTGCGCGTGCCGAGTTCCTTGGTGTCGTCGTAGTCCTTGTAGGCGCGCTGGTCCCACACCTTGACGGCACTCTTGTTGCGGCCCTTGTCCTGCCCGATGCGGATGCCCTGCGGGTTGTAGCCGAAGGCGCCGAAGGGGCTGGTGCCACCGGTGCCGATCATGCGGTTGCCGCCCTGGTGGCGCTCTTTCTGTTCCTCGAAGCGCTTCTTCAGCGTCTCCATCAGCTCGTCCCAGCCCATCTTCTCGATGGCCGCCTTCTGTTCGGCGGTGAGCTCGAGCTCGAGCGTCTTGCGCAGCCAGTCGAGAGGCACGTCCTGCGTGAAGTCCGTGAGCATCTCGACGCCCTTGAAGTAGGCGGCGAAGGCGCGATCGAACTTGTCGAAATGCGCCTCGTCCTTCACCAGGGAGGTGCGGGCCAGGTAGTAGAAGTCATCGACCGAAGGGCCGATGACGCCGGCGCGAAGCGCCTCGAGCAAGGTGAGGAACTCCTTGACCGAGACCGGCAGCTTGGCAGCGCGCAGCGTGTAGAAGAAGTTGATCAGCATGCGAAGTGGGTCCCGGTCACGACGTCCCGGGCGCTATTGTGCGCCGCGGCGTGGGCGGACCATCGGCCCGCACCCGCCAGGGGCTGCTGCCGGTGTCTCAGGCTCTCGCCTTGGATCCTGCGCCTCGGCTGGAGGGCTTGCCGGGCATCTTCCTGCGGGGGGTTGCCTTGACGTCGTGCCGCTGCAGCCAGGAGAAGAACTCGCCGTACCACTGGCGGCTGTTGCGCGGCTTGAGAACCCAGTGGTTCTCGTCGGGGAACCACAGCAGGCGGGCGTCGACGTTCAGCGCCTTCAGGGTGTTGTAGTAGGCCAGGCCCTGCGCGTCGGGCACCCGGTAGTCGAGTGCACCATGGATCACCAGCGTGGGCGTGCGCATCGAGGCGGCATGGGCGTGCGGGCTCTGCGAGTGGATGCGGGCTATGTCGTCCCAGTACCAGGCCCCCAGCTCCTTGGCGTGCCAGGTGTAGGCGTCGTCGGCGAACATGGCCGTCCAGTCGAAGCACCCCGCATGGCAGACATAGGCGGCATAGCGCCCCGGCGGCACGTGGCCGTTCATCCAGGCCACCATGAAGCCGCCGTAGCTGCCGCCGCTGGCGAACACGCGCTTGCCGTCGATCCAGGGCTTCTTCAGCAGCAGGTCGGTGGCGGCTTCGACGTCCTGGAGTTCCAGTTCGCCCCAGCGGTGTGTGATGCTGTCCAGGAACGCGTAGCCGAAGCTGCTGCTGCCGTGGTAGTTCACGCAGGCGACGACGTAGCCCTGCGCCGCCATGGTCTGCACGTTCCAGCGGAAGTGCCACGCGTCGCCGAAAGCCGTGTGCGGGCCACCGTGGATGAGGTGCAGCAGCGGGTACTTCTTTTTCGGATCGAATCCGGGCGGGTAGGTCAGCCACATCTGCACGCGGTCGGGGGAGGCCGGCACGCTGCAGGCACCGTCGAACCACAGCTCCTCGGTGGCGCCCATCGCCAGGCGGGCCAGCAGGGCGTCGTTGAAGTGCTCGATGCGTCGCGGCGTCTCGCCCGGCATGCAGGCGTGGAGGCGGGGAGGGTGGTCGACGGCATCGGCCAGGCTGACGAGCACGCCCGCGGCCTTGTCGAAGCCCTGCACCCAGCCGCCGTTGACCACGGTCTCTGCGCGACGGTCGGGCAAGTCGAAGCGCCACAGGTGACGGCGGCCCTTCTGTTCGGCCGCGAACAGCACGGCCTGGCCGTCGTCTTCCCAAAGCAGCGGCGCCTGTACCTCGTGGTCCCACTCCCCGCTGACCACCTGCCAGTCGGCTGCTTCGCGGTCCCACACCGCCAGTTGCCAAGGCATGGTGTGCTTGGCGCCCTGGTGGCTGGCCGTGAAGGCGATGCGGTCCCCGTCGGGGCTGTAGCGCGGTGCGCTGCAGTCCCAGTCGCTGTCCTGCACGATGGTGGTGATGCGACCGCTGCGCAGTTCCAGTTCGGCCAGCGCAAATCGGCCGTCCACGCGTTTGTCGGGCGACGGGTCGAAGGCGAACACAACGCGCCGGCCATCGGGCGAAACGTCGAACTGCTGGGCGTCCGGTTCGGTGCGGGTCAGCTCGAAGCGCGAGCCCTGGAAGAGATCGCGCACCTTGCCGCTGGCGGTGTCCATCACGTGAAGATGCGCCACGCGGCCCATGGGCACATGGTGGTCCCAGTACCGGTACTGGGCCTCGGAGGTGGCGTAGCCGGATTCCTTGCGTTCCTTGAAGGCCTTGAGCCCGGCGGCCTGCGCCTTGCCGCCCTTGAGCTCGGGCCAGACCCAGGAAACGAAGACGATCCGCTGGCCGTCCGCGCACCAGCGGAAGGCCTCGACGCCGGTGGCCACGGTGGCCGCCCTGCGTGCTTCACCGCCATCGGGGGCGATCAGATAGAGCTGTGCTTCCTCGTCCTTGGCGCCCTGCTGCTCGCGCTTGGCTGTGAAGGCGATGAGGTCGCCCTTGGGACTCCAGCGCGGCTGGCCGTCCTTCTCGCCGCAGTGCGTCAACGGGCGCGGGCGGCCGCCCAGCGTGGACAGCAGCCACAGCGTGCTCGCGCCCTTGTTCTCTTCCATCGAGTAACGCGTGAGCGACGCGACGGCCTGAGCGCCGTCGGGCGACAGGCTGGGCGCGCCAAGGCGTTCGAGCTGCCAGAGGTGCTCGACCGTGATCGGTGTCTTCTTGGCCATGGTGCTCTTTTCGCGGTCCGGCGCGGTCAGCGCGGACGTGCCAGTTGCCATTCGAGGTGCGCGCGGATGGCGGGCCACTCTGCGGCGGTGATGCTGTAGACGGCGGTGTCGCGCAGGCTGCCGTTCGGACTGCGCTGGTGCGCGCGAAGGATGCCGTCGAGCTGTGCACCGAGCCTCTCGATGGCACGCCGGCTCTGCGTGTTGAGCCGGTGCGTGCGGAACTCGACCGCGATGCAGTCCAGCTGCTCGAACGCATGGCCCAGCAGCAGGCGTTTGCATTCGGTGTTGAGCGCCGTTCGCTGTGTGCTGCGGGCATACCAGGTGCTGCCGATCTCGACACGCTTGTGGGCGGCGTCGATGTTCATGTAGGTCGTCATGCCGACGATGCGGCCATCGGCATCGAACACCGTCCAGGGCAGCATGCTGCCGGAGGCCTGCAGGGACAGGCGACGGGCGATCTCGGCGTCCATGCCTTCGGGCGACGGCACGGCCGTGTACCAGAGCCGCCAGAGTTCGCCGTCGGCGGCCGCGTCGCGCAGGCCCGGGGCGTGCTCGGGGGCCAAGGGCACGAGGCGGGCGTTGGGGCCCGACAAGGTCAGGGAGTCGGGCCAGGGCATGTCAATCCTCGCGGCGGAACGGGGTCGGGCCGGCGGCTGCCGGATCAGCGGTTGTGGCGCTGCATGAAGACCAGTTTCTCGAACAGCGTCACGTCCTGCTCGTTCTTCAACAGGGCGCCCAGCAGCGGCGGCATGGCGACCTTGTCGTCCTTGCTCTGCAGCGCCTCGAGCGGGATGTCCTCGGCCACGAGCAGCTTGAGCCAGTCGAGCAGTTCCGACGTCGACGGCTTCTTCTTCAGGCCCGGCAACCCGCGCACGTCGAAGAAGGTCTTCATTGCCGCGCTCAGCAGCTCCTTCTTGAGGCCCGGGAAGTGCACCTCGACGATGGCCTTCATGGTGTCGGCGTCGGGGAAGCGGATGTAGTGGAAGAAGCAGCGGCGCAGGAAGGCGTCGGGCAGTTCCTTCTCGTTGTTCGAGGTGATGAAGACCAGCGGTCGGTGACGGGCCTTCACGAGTTCGCGCGTCTCGTAGACGTAGAACTCCATGCGGTCGATCTCGCGCAGCAGGTCGTTGGGGAACTCGATGTCGGCCTTGTCGATCTCGTCGATCAGCAGCACCACGGGCTGTTCCGACGTGAAGGCCTGCCACAGCACGCCCTTGACGATGTAGTTGCGGATGTCCTTGACACGGTCGGACGCGTCGAGGTCTGCGAGCTGGCTGTCGCGCAGGCGGCTGACCGCGTCGTACTCGTACAGGCCCTGTTGCGCCTTGGTCGTGCTCTTGATGTGCCACTGCATCAGCGGCATCTTCAGGGCCGCGGCCACTTCCTCGGCCAGCATCGTCTTTCCTGTACCCGGTTCGCCCTTGATCAGCAGCGGCCGCGTCAGCGTGATCGAGGCATTCACGGCCAGCATCAGGTCTTGCGTGGCAATGTACGAATCCGAGCCCTGGAACTTCATGTGATGCGCTTCTGCTTGGAGTTTGATCCAGTATAAGGGGCCGTATAATTTGGCGGCTTCACCTGGCTACGCAGCCGTACGGCGTCTTTCGTGCGCGGCGCTCGACGGGTCGAGCATCCCTTGCGGATCTTGCTCCTGCCATTCAGTCCACGCGACGCAACTTCAGTCTCCCACGATGATCAAAGCCCTGACCCTCCTGCTGGCGCTGTTCGGCGCATCCGCTGGCGCCTACGCGCAAGACGCCGCCGCTGGCCAACGCAAGGCCGCCATGTGCATCGGCTGTCACGGCATCCAGGGCTACCAGGCGAGCTTCCCCGAGGTCTATCGCGTACCGAAGATCTCAGGACAGAACGCCAAGTACCTCGTGGCGGCTCTCAATGCCTACAAGTCGGGTGAACGCAAGCATCCTTCGATGCGTGCCCTGGCAGGTTCGTTGAGCGACCAGGACATGGGCGACCTCGCGGCCTTCTACGAGAAGCACGGCGAGAGCTCTGTCAAGCCCGTGTCCGCCGCACCCTCCGCGCCGCCGGCCGAGGTGGGCGCTCTGCTGACCAAGGGGGCCTGCGCTTCCTGTCACGGTGCGGACTACAACAAGCCCATCGACGGCGCCTACCCGAAACTCGCCGGCCAGCCCGCCGACTACCTGTACGTGGCCCTGAAGTCCTACCAGGTCGAAGGTCGCGCGCTGCATGGTCGCGCCAACGCGATCATGTCGGGGCAGGTCAAGCAGTTCAAGCCGGCAGAACTGAAGGCCATGGCGAACTACATCTCGTCGCTGCCGGGCGACCTTCGCACGGTGCCGCAATCGAAGTTCCGCTGACCGGGCTCGAGCGCCTCCACCAGCCAGAACGGCCCCGTCGGGGCCGTTTTTCATGTCCGGCGCAGGTTCTCCTCCCGTGCCGGGTGGGGGGGCGGTTCGAGCCGCGGTCGCGCGCCGGACGGTGCGCACAACGCAAAACGGCTCCTTTCGGAGCCGTTATTGCCGACGACGCGCCATGCGCCGTCAGGGTAGGGGAAGCGAGGCTCAGGCCTTCTTCGCCCAGGCGCTGCACCAACCCGGGCCGGCGACCTGCTTGCCCGCGAACAGCGGGCAGCCGCCCCAGGCGTCTGCCGCCTTGCCCTGGTACAGCGCGCAGTTGTTGCACTTCTGCGCCGCGTCATGCTTGGGGAACTTCTTCTTGTCCGCCTTCGTGGTGTCGGCCACGTAGCCGAGAGCAACCGCTTGCGGGTCCTTCTCGTCGAGCTTGGCTTGGGCCATGGCCTGGCCCGCTGCCAGCGCCGAGCCGGCTGCGGCCACTTGCATCATGAACGTACGGCGATTCGTCATCGACATGGAAGTTGTCCTTTGGGAAAGATAATTGACTGGTGATACTGCCACAGCCTGCAAACAGGTTGCAATGCGCTAACGCAAGCCCGCCTCAGGTGGTTGACGTGGTCACGCCCAGGCAGGTGTTGCATTTGCCCAACCCACGCAGTCTCGGGTCGGGCTTGCCGTCGCCGGTCTTGAAGTTGGCGTGGCAACGGATACAGACATACATCTTGGAACTGGACATCATGGGCTTGACGCCGGGCTCGGCATGAGGCCGTGCTGCGGTGTACTCGGCCTGGGTCTGGCGAAGTTTGGGAGCGAGAGGGGAAGGGGCAGGTGCGGGGCGACGTGTAGTCATGGCTCGATGGCTTTGGCGCGCGCGAAAACGCTGCTAACCCTCTATTGTCCTCCGAAACGGCGAGACGGGTACGGATCAGTCGAATTTCACGTCGTTCGCCGTGGCTCGGCAGTGCGTGTCGACGACACCTGATGGAACATCCTCATGGGTGCCCCTTGAACCCTGCGGTATAAATCGCGACTGTTCAGTGAATGTGCGGGAGCGAAGCGGCATGCGGGCGACTCTGAGAGAACTCTTGGCCACCGGGGCAGACGCCTCGCCGGCACTGTCGGCGCCAGGCCGGGACCCGCTGTCGTTCGCCGGCCTGCGCGGCCTGATCGATGCCACCCTGGCCTGCCTCAACGACCTGGGCATCGGCCGCAACGACCGTGTTGCGATCGTCTTGAGCAACGGGCCCGAGATGGCCAGTTGCTTCATGGCCTGTGCCAGTGGCGTGACCAGCGCGCCCTTGAACCCCGCCTACCGTGCAGACGAGTTCGAGTTCTACCTGTCCGACCTGAACGCGAAGGCGCTGATCGTCGAGCACGACAGCGCCTCGCCCGCCATCGATGTGGCGCGCAAGCTGGGCGTGCGCATCCTCGATCTGCTGCCGCAGGCCGATGCCGGCGCTGGCGCCTTCACGTTGAAGCCGCGCGATGGCCAGGGCGGCACGCCGGCGGCGCAGGGAGGGACGGCCCAGCCTGCCGACGTGTCGATGGTGCTGCACACCTCAGGCACGACGTCGCGACCGAAGATCGTGCCGCTGTCGCAGGCCAATCTGGCCGCTTCGGCCCAGCACATCTCGCGCACGCTGGCCTTCACGCCGCAGGACTGCGGGCTGAACATCATGCCGCTGTTCCACATCCACGGTCTCATCGCCGGCGTGCTGGCGCCGCTGTCGGCGGGCTCCCAGGTGTTCTGCACGCCGGGCTTCAATGCCTTGAAGTTCTTCGGCTGGATGGACGAGGCCAAGCCCACCTGGTACACCGCGGTGCCGACCATGCACCAGACCATCGTCAGCCGCGCGTCGAAGAACGCCGACGTCATCGCTCGCCACCCGCTGCGTTTCGTGCGCAGTTCGTCTTCCTCGATGCCGCCGCAGGTCATCAAGGAAATCGAGGAAGTCTTCAAGGCACCCTTGATCGAGAGCTATGGCATGACCGAGGCCACGCACCAGATGGCCAGCAATCCGCTGCCGCCCGGGGTGCGCAAGCCGGGCTCCGTTGGCGTGGCTGCCGGCCCCGAGGTGGCGATCATGGACGAGGACGGCTCACTGCTGCCGCGTGGCGGCGTCGGGGAGATCGTGATCCGCGGACCGAACGTGACGCAGGGCTACGAGAACAATCCCAAGGCGAACGCCGAGGGCTTCCGCGATGGCTGGTTCCGCACCGGCGACCAGGGCGTGATGGACGACGACGGCTACGTCACCATCACTGGTCGTCTGAAGGAAATCATCAATCGCGGCGGCGAAAAGGTCAGTCCGCGCGAAGTCGACGAGATCCTGATGGACCATCCTGCCGTGGCGCAGGTGGTCTGTTTCGGCATGCCCCACCCCAAGCTGGGCGAGGAAGTGGCCGCCTGCGTGGTCCTGCGCGAAGGGCAGCAGGCGACCGAACGCGATCTCCAGACCTTCGTCGGCACGCGTGCTGCCGACTACAAGGTGCCCAAGAAGATCCTCTTCATGGACGAGATCCCCAAAGGCGCCACCGGCAAGCTGCAGCGCATCGGCCTGGCGGCCAAGCTGGGCCTGACCTGAACCGGAGCCTCTTCGCACGAACCGTTTTCCCTCCGTTCGCCGCCGCAAGGCGGCGCTGTGTTCCACCCATGTGACTTCCCTCTGAATCTAGGAGACGACATGAGCTGGTTTTTCCCCGCCCCCCAACGTACCGCACCCGGCGCGCGGCTCCGCACCCTTTCGGCCCGTGGCCTGGCGCTCGCTGCGCTGGGCTTGGCGACGGCCTGGACCGCGCTGCCCGCGCGCGCCTGGGAGCCCACCAAGCCGGTCGAATTCGTGGTGCCTGCCGGCACCGGCGGCGGTGCCGACCAGATGGCGCGCTTCATCCAGGGGGTGGCTGCGAAGAACAACCTGCTCAAGCAGCCCATCATCGTCGTCAACAAGGGTGGCGGTGCCGGGGCCGAGGGCTTCCTCGACGTGAAGGGCGACAAGGGCAATCCGCACAAGATCATCATCACGCTGAGCAACCTGTTCACCACGCCGCTGGCCACCGCCGTGCCTTTCAACTGGCGCGACCTGACGCCGGTGACGATGCTGGCCCTCGACCAGTTCGTGCTGTGGGTCAATGAAGAGTCGCCCCACAAGACGCCCAAGGCCTTCTTCGATGCCGTGAAGGCCGGCGCCGACCGCAGCATGAAGATGGGCGGCACGGGCTCCAAGCAGGAAGACCAGATCATCGCGGTGATGCTCGAAAAGGCAGCGGGCAAGAAGCTGACCTACATCCCCTACGGCGGCGGCGGCCAGGTCGCCACGCAACTGGTGGGCAAGCACGTCGACGCCACGGTGAACAACCCGATCGAGGCCGAGTCGCATTGGCGCGCCGGCAAGCTGCGCGCGTTGTGCGTGATGGACGCCCAGAAGCTGCCCTACACCGCCAAGGTCACCGCCACCCAGAGCTGGGCCGATCTGCCGACCTGCTCGTCGGCGGGCATCCCCATCGAATACACGATGCTGCGCGGCATCTTCATGGCCCCGGGCGTCACCCCCGAGCAGACCAAGTTCTACGTCGACCTGATGGCCAAGGTGCGCGCCTTGCCGGAGTGGAAGGACTTCATGGCCAAGGGCGCCTTCAACCAGACGGCGCTCAGCGGCAAGGAATTCTTCGACTGGCTCGGCAAGACCGAACAGATGCACCGCGTGTTGATGCGCGACGCCGGCTTCCTGGCCCAGTAAGGGGCAGGACATGAATCTCCCCCAGGAAGAGTCCGGCGAACAGCCGGTGGATGTGCGCTGGCCCGAACTTCTCACCGCCCTGGTGCTGATGGGTGTCGGCGTGCTGGTCATCGTCGACAGCATCCGAGTCGGAACCGGCTGGGCCGATGACGGCCCGCGCGCCGGCTACTTTCCCTTCTACATCGGGCTGGTGCTGTTGTGCGCCAGCGGCTGGACGGCGCTGAAGCAGATCCTGCGCTGGAAGACCTCGGAGGTCTTCGCTGAACGCGAGCAGATCCGCAGCGTGATGCTGGTGCTGGTGCCGATGGTGTTCTTCGTGGGCGCCATCAAGTTCATCGGCATCTATCTGGCCTCCACGCTGCTCATCGGCTACTTCATGCGACGACACGGCAAGCACGGCTGGGGCCTCACGGCGGCGGTGTCGCTGGGTGTGCCGCTGCTGTTCTTCGCGGTCTTCGAGAGATGGTTCCTGGTGCCCCTGCCGAAGGGGCCCATCGAATCGCTGCTGGGGTTCTGACGCCATGGAGGAACTACAGAACCTGATGCACGGCTTCGGGGTGGCGCTCACGCTGCCCAACCTGGGCTTCATGCTCATCGGCATCACGCTGGGTGTGCTGATCGGCGTGCTACCCGGCCTGGGCGGTGCCAATGGCGTGGCCATCCTGCTGCCGCTGACCTTCAGCATGAACCCCACCTCGGCCATCATCATGCTGAGCTGCATCTACTGGGGTGCGCTGTTCGGCGGGGCGATCACGTCGATCCTGTTCAACATCCCGGGTGAACCGTGGAGCGTGGCCACCACGTTCGACGGCTACCCCATGGCCCAACAGGGTCGGGCAGCGCAGGCGCTGACGGCAGCCTTCACGTCGTCTTTCGTCGGCGCGATCTTCGCGGTGCTGCTGATCACCTTCACCGCGCCCTTGCTGGCCCGCTTCGCGCTCAAGTTCGGACCAGCGGAGTTTTTCGCCGTGCAGTTGCTGACCTTCTGCAGCTTCGTCGGCATGAGCAAGGAGCCCGCGGCCAAGACCCTGGCCGCGATGATGCTGGGCTTCGCGCTGGCCGCCGTGGGCATGGACACGGTGACCGGCCAGCTTCGCATGACCTACGGCGTGCCGGAGATGCTGAAGGGCTTCGACTTCCTCATCGCGGTGATCGGCCTCTTCGGCATCGGCGAGATCCTGCTGACCATGGAGGAAGGCCTGTCGTTCAAGGGCAAGAGCGCGCGCATCAACCCCAAGGTCGTCTGGCAGACCTGGCGCGAGCTGCTCACGCACTGGAAGCTGTTCCTGCGCAGCATGGCGGTGGGTTGCTGGATGGGCATCACTCCGGGCGGTGCGACGCCGGCCTCGTTCATGAGCTACGGCATGGCGCGTCGCATGTCCAAGTCTCCGAACGAGTTCGGCAAGGGCCGCATCGAAGGCGTGGTGGCGCCCGAAACGGCAGCGCACGCTGCGGGCACGGCGGCGCTGCTGCCCATGCTGACGCTGGGCATCCCGGGATCGCCGACCGCCGCGGTGCTGCTCGGCGGCTTGCTGATCTGGGGCCTGCAGCCCGGCCCGATGCTGTTCGTCGAGCAGAAGGAGTTCGTCTGGGGCCTGATCGCCAGCATGTACATCGGCAACATCGTGGGCCTCATCGTGGTGCTCACGACGGTGCCGTGGTGGGCGGCCATCCTGCGCATCCCGTTCTCGATCATCGGGCCGGTCATCATTGCCATCTGCGCGATCGGTGCCTACACCGTGCACAGCTCGATGTTCGACGTGGTGCTGATGCTGGTCTTCGGTGTGGTGGGCTACCTCTTCAAGAAGCTCAAGTACCCGATGGCACCGATGGTCCTGGCCCTGGTGCTGGGTGACATGGCGGAAGCCAGCTTCCGCCAGGCCATGCTGTTGAGCCAGGGGTCGCTGTCGATCTTCTGGAGCAATGGTCTGGTGGGCAGCATCTTCGGGCTGGCACTGATCATGCTGGTGTGGCCGATGTGGAATGCCGCCAAGTCGATGGCGAGGCAGCGTGAATTGAGGGCGGGTGGATGAAGATTGCAGTGGTGGGTGCCGGCGCGATCGGCGGATATCTGGGGGCGCGTCTGTCGCGCGCGGGCGAGCAGGTCACCTTCATCGCTCGCAATCGCAACCTGGCAGCGATCAATGCCCGGGGCTTCCGGCTGCTGCTGGAAGACGGCCGCGAGGAGCACGCGCCCGACGTCCGGGCCGTGCAGCACATGGCAGAGGCCGGCCCGCAGGACGCGGTGCTGCTGACCGTCAAGGCGCACCAGGTGGGCGACCTGCTGCCCGAACTGCGCGAGCTGTTCGGGCCGCAGACCCTGGTGGTGACCATGATCAACGGCATCCCGTGGTGGTACTTCCACAAGCTGGCCGGTGCCCACGAAGGCCGCGGCCTCGAGAGCGTCGATCCCGGTGGGCGCATCGCGGCGCACATCGAGCCCGAGCGCATCATCGGCAGCGTGGTCTACCCGGCCGCGGAACTCGTCGAGCCGGGCGTGGTGAGGCTCATCGAAGGGAACCGCTTCACCCTGGGCGAGCTCGACGGCTCGCGCAGCGAGCGCATCGACGCACTGTCGCAGGCCATGATGCGTGCCGGCTTCAAGGCACCGGTCAGCAAGGACATCCGGGGCGAAATCTGGGTCAAGCTGTGGGGCAACCTGAGCTTCAACCCGATCTCTGCGCTGACGCATGCGACCCTCGAGGACATCTGCCGCTTTCCTCCCACGCGTGCGCTGGCGGCCCGCATGATGGCCGAGGCGCAGGCCGTGGCCGAGAAGCTGGGCGTCGAGTTCAAGATCTCGCTGGACAAGCGCATCGCCGGCGCCGAAGCGGTGGGTGCGCACAAGACCTCGATGCTGCAGGACGTCGAACACGGCCGTGCGGTCGAGCTCGAGGCCCTGGTCGGATCCGTGATCGAGCTCGGCCAGGTGACCGGCACGCCCACGCCGACCATCGAGGCCATCTACGCTGCAGTGTCCCTGCTGTCGCGGGGCCTGCAGACCCACAAGGGCCGATTGGCCGTACAGCCCGCCTGAGGGCCCCGGCGGCGCGGCCCGCCGCCGGGGTGGCGCACTCAGACGCGCAGTGTGAAGTCGCGCACCACGGCTTCGCAGACGATGCCCCGTGGCCTGTTGGCGCGCCAGGTCACGTCGCCCCCCAGCAACTTGATGCGCTTGCGCACGCCGCCCAGCCCCAGCCCCGGCGCCCAATCCTGAGGGTCCCCCCCCACGCCGTTGTCGGACACCCGGATGAGCAGGCCCTGGGCACCCAGTTCCAGGTGCACGGCCACGCGGGTGGCCTGGGCGTGGTGGATGGCGTTGGTGGCCAGTTCCCGCAGCACGCGCGTGATAGCCGACCACTGCACCATGGTCAACAGCCCGTCGCCTTCGATCTTCACCTCCCAGTCGAAGTCGATGCGTGCGGCCTCCATGCGGTGAGACAGGTCGGACTTCCACTCGGCGACGGCATGGCTGAGGCGGTGCTCGCTGGCCGCCAGTCCACGCGTCAGGGTCTTCAGGTCCTTCAGCGTGTGGCGGACATAGTCCTCCATCTCCCGGTTCGGTGCCTGGTACATCATCGTCAGCAGGCGCGCGCCGATGTCGTCGTGCAGGTCCTGTGCGATGCGCAGTCGCTCTTCGGTGCGCCCCCGCTCCACGGCCGTGTCGTACGCGACGGCGCGCCGCAACTGGGCCACCACGCGATCGGCCAGCAGGGCGTCCTCTGCGGTGAAGATGCGGCGTCCGCGCCCCGCGAAGCGCAGCACCAGCGACTGCGGCGCCGGCACGTCGACCCCTGCCGGCGGCCTCACCGGCACGCGCAGTGCGGCACCGCCCCGGGTCACGCGCGACACGGCCGACGCCCGATCGCTGCGCGTGATCTCCAGCGGCTCGAAGAGCTCGTTCAGCAGGCCGGCGAGGCCGGCCGTGTAGTGCGCCGGCTGCGCCTGGACATCCCGCGCGGCGCGGTAGAGCTGTTCGAAGATGCGTTCGGTGGTCAGCGCCTGGCCGCCCGTGAACCGGCTGAACACCCAATGGCGAAGGCCCGCATAGACGCCCAGTGCCAGGAACACCACCATGGCCAGAGACGAGAACGGGCTCAGCGAGAAGACCGCCACGAACAGCAGGTCCAGTGCAGACGCCACGACGCTGATCCCGGCCAGCAGCGCGAACTCCCGCATCACACGGCGTGACCTGGTGACGAATGGCGCCACCATCAGCAGCAGGGCCAGCCCCAGGTGCCAGGCCATGGGCAGTGCGGCCACCCACGGCGCCGGCGCAGCGGGCTGCATGCTCGCGTGGACGAGCAGCCCTGTGACCACCACGCAAAGGGCCAGCGCACCGGCGACGAAGCGGCCGATCACGGCGGCCACGGGGTCGGGTGCCTGGCGGCGTGCCGACATGGTGAGCAGCAGGCCGACGAGGGTGAAGCCGAGCAGAACGCCCTGCAGCCAGCCCCACACGGATGACAGCCAGCCTGCGGCCGAGGCCACCAGCACCGCCGCGGCCACGGCCCAGGCTGCGCCGGAGATCGCTCGCCACGCAGGGTGTCGCCTCGGATACAAGGCCAACGCGGTGACGCCCGCCGCTGCGGTGCCCAGGTCCAGGGCCGTTCGCAAGGGCATGTCGATCAGGGTGAGCACGAGCGGCAGACCCAGGCCGGGCAGCAAGGCCGCAGCCAGCAGAAGGATCTGCAACGACTGGCAGGCGGCCATCAGCATGTAGAGCAGGTTGAGGGCCTGCGGACGCGCCAACGCCACCACCGCGCCGACCAGCATCAGCAGCATCGCCACCGCCACCAGCGGCCAGTAGGTCAGGCCCATGCCGTCGTAGCTGCGCGGCACGAACGGCACCTTGACCGTGCGTCCATCGGCCATCTGCAGCGTCAGCGGGCCTGCCGCTGCGCCGCCATGCAGTGCGCGCTGCCCTTCGATGTGGCGTTCCCGGACCTCGTCGCGCACCAGCCAGCGGGGCGACACGCCCGGCTGGCCGACCGGTATCTGCCAGCGCCTGCCGTCGGCCCCCACGGCGGCGACCACGGTCGTGTCTCCGGACAGTGGCGTGTCATGGGAGCCCGTCAGCATCACCTGCACGCGGCCCGATGCATCGGGCTGGAACTGCAACGGCAGGTGGGGCGTCTGGGCCAGCCAGCGCGTCATCGTGAAGATGCTCAGGCAACTGGCCAGCGCAACCGCAATGAGCAAGCGCAGCCGCCAGCCGATCCAGCGACCCAGGGGGTGCATGCGGGGACGGTGCGTGGCGGCATCGGGCGGCGCATTCGCCGCCCCGTCGGCGACGCTGGCGACGCCGGAGACCCCTGGGGCGGTGGTCGGGGCCGTGGCCGCCGTGGGGTGAGAGCCGGCGTCGGGGACGCTCGCGCTCACGGGGACCACCGTCGTGCCTGCCGGTCAGTCGCTGCGCCGATGCGCGCAGCGCGAGGGTTCGAGGCGAGTCACACCAGGCCCTGCTTGCTGGCCAGCACCGCCGCCTCGGCCCGGCTCGACACGTTCAGCTTCTTGTAGATGGACTTGATGTGGTCGTTGACGGTGAACCACTTGATGCCCATCAGGCTGGCGATCTCCTTGATCGTGAAGCCCTTGCTGAGGTAGGTGAGCACCTCGGTCTCGCGGGGCGTCAGGCGTTCGCAGTCGAGCGGCGCTTCCAGCGGCACCGGTCGGCTGGTCTGGAAGCCGCCGCTGTGCAGGAATCCGGAATCGGTGTTGCGCGCATCGCCTCCCTGGCGGAAGTGGCCCAGCAGGCGTCGCGCGATGGCCGGTGACAGGGGCGGCTGCCCGCGAACGATCTTCTGCAGCTCCTCGACCAGCACCTCGAAGCGGTCTTCCTTGAGCAGGTAGCCGTCCGCGCCGCACTGCAGTGCCGGGAACAGGTGCTCGTCGTCGGAGTACAAGGTGGTGACGATCTTCGTGGCCGGGTACTGGGACAGCTCGGACAGCAGTTCCATGCCGTTGCCGTCGGGCAGTTCCAGATCGACCAGGATCAGCTTGAAGGCTTCGGTGCCGTTCTCGCCGCTGGCCGCGCGCACCAGGCGCCGAGCGCCTTCCAGGTCGCCCGCTTCGGCGATCTGGTGGGCGTCGCTGAAGCTTTCGCGCACCACGCGGCACAGGAAGCTGCGAGCGACGGGGTTGTCTTCCAGTATCAGCACCTTCACGCCCATGACGACTCCTCTGCAATGCGCGTGGCATGCTAGCTCGAATGACGGGGTCCGGCGATGCCCGCCGACGGGGGGATGCCTATCCCCCTAGGTTGAAGTCCACCCGAGCACTTTCGCCGTCGCCCCGGGGCGTGCCGGGGCCCGCTCCTACAATCTCGGGATGAACATCCTCATCGCCAACGACGACGGCTACCTCGCGCCCGGTATCGCCGCCCTGGTCAAGGCCTGCGAGGGCCTCGGCCACATCGACGTGATCGCTCCCGAGCAGAACGCCAGCGGCACCTCGAACTCGCTCACCCTGCACCGGCCGTTGAACGTCTTCGAGGCACGCGGTCCCGAGGTGCGCGGCTTCAAGGTGGTGAGCGGCACGCCGTCGGATTGTGTGCACGTGGCCCTGACCGGCCTGTTGCCGCGGCGGCCCGACCTGGTGCTGTCGGGCATCAACAACGGCGCCAACATGGGTGACGACACGCTGTACTCCGGCACCGTGGCCGCCGCGATGGAAGGATTCCTCTTCGGCATACCCGCCATCGCGTTCTCGCAGGGCGAGAAGGGCTGGGCGCACCTGGACGAGGCGGCCGCCACGGCACGGTCGATCATCGACGAACTGCTGGCCGGCGGTCCGCTGCGCGGGCCCTGGCTGCTCAACGTCAACATCCCGAACCGGCCGGATGCCGTGTCGCTCCCGCGCGTCGTGACGCGCCTGGGCCGGCGCCATGCGAGCGAGCCGGTGATCGCCCAGACCAGTCCGCGTGGCGACACGATCTACTGGATCGGCCCGGCCGGGGACGCGCGCGAGGCCGGGGAGGGCACCGACTTCCACGCGGTGGCCAGCGGCAAGGTCAGCATCACGCCGCTGCAGGTCGACCTCACCGACCATGCGTCGCTGGACACCTGGACCGGGCGGCTCCGAAAGGGCGCATGACCAAGAAGCCGACGCCGGGACGTTTCCCCGTGGGGCTGGACCGCCTTCGCGGACCGGCGCGCACCGAAGCTTCGCCGATGCTGCGGCCGCAGCGTCCACTTCACGAAGCGGCGCGGGACGCAGCGCGGCAGGCGCCTCCCAGCGGCCTCGGCATGGACTCGTCCGCCGTGCGCCGCCGCATGGTGGATCGCCTGCGCAGCGCGGGCATCGACCACGATGCCGTCCTGGCCGCCTTCGACGCCGTGCCGCGCCACGAGTTCGTCGACACCGCGCTGGCCACGCAAGCCTATGAGGACACCAGCCTGCCCATCGGCTGGAGCCAGACCATCTCCAAGCCTTCGGTGGTGGCGCGCATGCTCTCCCTGCTGTTCGAAGGCGATACCGCACGCACGAGCGGTTCGCTCGGCCGCGTGCTCGAAGTCGGAACGGGTTGCGGGTACCAGACCGCACTGCTGGCCCGGCTGTCGCGCCGCGTGTTGTCGGTCGAACGCCTGAAGCCCCTGCACGACAAGGCACGCGACAACCTTGCGCCGCACCGCGGCGGTGACGTGCGGCTGGTGTGGGGCGATGGCCGGCTGGGCCACCCGCCCAACGCCCCTTTCGACACCATCATCGCCGCGGCCGGCGGGGAAGACCTCCCCACGGCCTGGGTCGAACAACTCGCCGAGGGCGGGCGGTTGATCGCACCGGTACACGATGCCGCGTCCGGTGGGCAGGTGCTGCTGGTGCTGGACAAGCGGGCCGACGGTGTCGTCCAGCGCCTGGCCGATGCGGTTCACTTCGTCCCTCTAAAATCGGGCAAGCAATGAACGAGACCCGCATCACCATGACCTACAGCCGATCGACCCGCGCACGATCGCTCTCCGGCTGGTCCCTGCCAACGTGGCTTGCCGTGAGCGCCGCCTTGTTTCTGGCCGGTTGCGCCACCGGCATCAACCAGGCCCCGGTGGAAGACCGGTCCGGCACCCGGCCTGCAGCCAGCGCGCCTCCATCGGCAGGGTCGGCCGCCGCTGCGACGCCCCCGTCTGCCGCGCCGGATGCTCAGGCGCGTGCGAATGCCGAACTGGCCGGCAAACCCGGCTACTACCAGGTCAAGCCAGGCGACACCTTGATCCGCATCGGGCTCGAACAGGGGCAGAACTGGCGCGACGTCGCACGCTGGAACAACATCGACAACCCCAACCTGATCGAAGTCGGCCAGGTGCTGCGCGTGTCGCCGCCGGGAGCCGACGTGGCCGGTGCGCAGACGCGTCCCGTGGTGCCGGGCAGCAAGATCGAATCCAAGCCGCTGGACCCGAAGGCCCCGACGCCCGTGGGGCCAGGAGCGGCACCTGCAACCGTGGCGGCCGGGGCCGCTGCCGCACCGGCTGCTGGCGCCACCCCGGTACCTGCGACGGCCACGCCCCTGCCGGCTGGCTCGCCCGGCCCCGCCGCAGCGCCCGTGACGTCACCCGCCCCCGGGGCCTCGGCCACGCCGGCAGCGGCTCCTCCCCCGGCGCCCGCGGCGGCGGCATCGCGCGACCTCGACGAAGACGTCACCTGGGGCTGGCCCGCCGCGGGGACGCTGGCCTCCCCCTTCGAGGAAGGCCGCAACAAGGGCCTGGCCATTGCGGGCAAGGCGGGCGACCCGGTCTTTGCCGCGGCCGACGGGCGCGTGGTCTACGCGGGCTCCGGGCTGCGCGGCTACGGCAACCTCATCATCGTCAAGCACAACAACACCTACCTGACGGCCTACGCGCACAACCAGGTGCTGCTGGTCAAGGAAGACCAGGCGGTGCGCCGGGGGCAGCGCATCGCTGAAATGGGTTCGACCGACGCCGAACGGGTGCAGTTGCACTTCGAAATCCGCAAGCAGGGCAAGCCCATCGACCCCGTGAGGCTGCTGCCCCCGCGTTGACCGGGACTGCACCGTCGGCCAGCGTGGCCGACGGCCTCCAAGGCGCTCTGCGGCGGCCATCGGCTCAGCGTTTCCCATCAGTGTGCCGAGCCGGCCGGGCCGCTAGCATCCGCGCGTCTTCACCGGCGTCGGAGCCTTGGCCTTGCAGTTGTTGCAGCTCTTCATCAGCGGAATTGCGCAGGGCTGCATCTACGGGCTGATTGCGCTGGGCTTCGTGCTCATCTACAAGGCCACCGAGACGGTGAGCTTCGCGCAGGGCGAGTTGATGATGCTCGGTGCCTTCCTCGGCCTGGCATTGATGACGATGCTGGGATTCCCCTTCTGGTTGTCGGTGCCCTGCGCCATCGCGGCGATGGCCATCTTCGGCATGGCGGCGGAACGGCTCGTGATTCGCCCGGTGCTCGGGCAGCCGGCCTTCTCCATCGTCATGCTGACCATCGGCATCGGCTACGTGGCGCGCGGCGCGATCACCATGATCCCGAACATCGGCACGGAAACGCACACGCTGCCGGTGCCCTACAAGGACGCCGTCCTCAAGCTCGGCACGCTGGTCATCAACGTCGAGCAATTGGTGGTGATCGGGGCCACCGCCGTGCTGTGCGCTCTGCTGTTCGCGCTGTTCCGCTTCAGCAAGGTGGGCATCGCGATGCAGGCTTCTTCGCAGAACCAGCTGGCCGCCTACTACATGGGCATCCCGGTGCAGCGCCTCAATGGCCTGGTCTGGGGTCTGGCGGCGGCGGTGGCGGCCATCGCCGGCCTGCTGCTGGCGCCCATCACCTTCGTGCATGCCAACATGGGGATCATCGGTCTGAAGGCCTTTCCCGCAGCGGTGGTGGGCGGCTTCGGCAGCCTGCCAGGTGCCATCGTGGGCGGTCTGATCATCGGCGTCGTCGAGTCGTTCTCCGGCTTCTACCTGCCCGAAGGCTTCAAGGACATCGCGGCCTACGTGGTGGTGCTGGTGATGCTGATGGTCAAGCCCAACGGCCTCTTCGGCGAAAACCTGCGGAAGAAAGTCTGATGAACCGGGCCTCCCTCCGTCACGCCTCGGGCGACATGGAACGCTGATGCGCTTCATTTTCAAGACCCGTTACGACCAGGACATCGCGCTGGCCAAGCACGGCGGGCACCGCTTCTGGTACTCGCTGCTGATGCTGGCGCTGCTCACGGCGCCCTGGTGGCTGGAGAGCTACGGCCTCGCGCAGCTCACCTTCATCCTGATCTACGGCGTGGTGGGCCTCGGGCTGATGGTGCTGGCCGGCTTCACAGGCCTGTTCTCCATCGGGCATGCCGCCTTCCTGGGCGTCGGCGCCTACACCCAGGCCTACCTGGCGCAGCACGGGTGGCCCTTTCCGCTGTCGCTGGCCGCCGCCGCTGCGCTGTCTGCCGCGGTGGGCGCAGTGGTGGGCTTGCCGGCACTGCGCGTGAAGGGCATCTATCTGGGCATCGCCACGCTGTCCTTCGGCTTCATCGTCGAAGAGGTGCTGGCGCGCTGGGAAAGCGTCACCGGAGGCAATGCAGGCAAAGCCGTCGGCAGCGTCAAGATGTTCGGCTGGACGGCCGACGACGGCACCTCGTTCTACTTCGTGTGCCTGGTGATCACGGTGCTGTGCACGCTGGCCGTGCTGAATCTGTTGCGCAGCCCCACGGGGCGAGCCTTCGTGGCCATTCGCGACAGCGAGATCTCGGCACAGAGCATGGGCATCCACCTGGCCTATTACAAGACGCTGAGCTTCGCGATCTCGGCGGCCATGGCGGGCATCGGCGGTGCGCTCTACGCGCACATGATCCGCTTCCTGTCACCCGACCAGTTCAACATCCTGCAGTCGATCGACCTGCTGCTGATGGTGGTGATCGGCGGCCTGGGCAGCGTGCATGGGGCCTTCCTGGGAGCGGCCTTCCTGATCGGCATGCCGCAGGCCATCTCGGCCTTCAAGGACCTGCTCCCGGATGCGATCGGCCAGGCACCGGGCCTGAAGTCGGTGATCTATGGCGCCGTGCTGATCCTCTTCGTGCTCTTCGAGCCTCTGGGCCTGTATGGCCGGTGGCTGAAGGTGCGCACCTGGTTCCAGCTCTTTCCCTTCTACCGCAAGGGCCTGTTCAAGCGGCAGAAGGCCTTCCAGAAGTCGGACCGACTCCGATGAGCAGCACCACGTCCGACAAGCTGCTCGAAGCGCGCGACCTGCAGGTGCGCTTCGGCGGCGTGCTGGCCGTCAACAAGGTCAGCTTCGATGTCAGGCGCGGCGAGGTGTTCACGCTGATCGGCCCCAACGGCGCGGGCAAGACCACCGTCTTCAATCTCATCAGCCGCATCTACACGCCCACCGCCGGCGAGATCGTCTTCGAAGGCCAGCCCCTGACCGACGTGCCGCCCCACCGCATCGCCGCGATGGGCATCGCGCGCACCTTTCAGAACATCGAGCTCTTCGAGCACGCCACCGTGCTGCAGAACCTGCTCATCGGCCGCCATCTCCATCACCCGCGCCGCCTGTGGGCCGAGATGCTGTTCCTGCCGGCCGTGAAGGACGCCGAGCGCGAGACGCGGCGCGAGGTGGAAGAGGTCATCGAGTTCCTCGATCTGCAGCACTACCGCGACACCATGGTGGCCGGGCTGCCCTATGGCGTGCGCAAGGTGGTCGAACTGGCGCGTGCCCTGTCCACCGGCCCCAAGCTGCTGTTGCTGGACGAGCCGTCCTCGGGACTGAACGTCGAGGAGACCGGCGACATGGCCTTCTGGATCCAGGACATCCAGAAGGACCTGGGCATCACCGTGCTGATGGTCGAGCACGACATGAGCCTCGTCTCCCGCGTGTCCGACCGTGTGCTGGCCATGAACCAGGGCGAGGTGCTGGCGCTCGGCTCGCCCGCCGAGGTGCAGGCGCACCCAGGAGTGGTCGAGGCTTACCTCGGCACGGCCGACGATGCGACATCGCTGCGGAGGGCCAAGACGTGAGTTCCGGCACCATCCTGAAGCTCAGCAACGTCGAGAGCGCGTATGGCCCCATCAAGGCCATCCGCGGCGTGAGCCTCGAGGTGGCGGCGGGCCGCATCGTCACCGTGCTGGGCAGCAACGGCGCAGGCAAGACGACCATCCTGAAGACCATCTCCGGCATCATCGATCCACGCAAGGGCACGGTCGAGCTGAAAGGCGAGAACATCACCGCGATCGACCCTGCGCTCATTGTGCGCAAGGGCCTCAGCCACGTGCCCGAAGGCCGCGAGGTGTTCCCGCTGCTGTCGGTGCATGACAACCTGCTGATGGGCGCCTACACGCGCTCGGACCGCGACGCCGTCGCCCGTGACATCGAGATGGTCTACGGCTACTTCCCCATCCTGAAGGAGCGCGAGCGGCAGGACGCCGGCCTGCTGTCGGGTGGGCAGCAGCAGATGCTGGCCATCAGCCGGGCCCTGATGGCCAACCCCACGCTGATCCTTCTCGACGAGCCGAGCCTGGGTCTGTCGCCCAAGCTCACCAAGGAGATCTTCGAGATCGTCGTGCGCATCAACCGCGAGCGTGGCACCACCATGCTGCTGGTGGAGCAGAACGCCAACATGGCGCTCAACGCCGCCGACCACGGCTACGTGCTCGAGAACGGGCGCATCGTGATGGACGACAGCTGCGATCGCCTGCGCGAGAAGGACGACATCAAGGAGTTCTACCTGGGCATGAAGGAAGAGGGCGCGCGCGGCGAGAGACGCTGGAAGAAGAAGAAGACCTGGCGATGAGCGGCAGACCATGACCTATCTCTGGAACCCACCCGTCCCCAAACCGCCGGCCGAGCCGCTGGTGCCTGGCGAGACGCTGCCCGCCATGTTCTGGAACGCCGTCGCACAGCGCGGCGCCAAGGTGTGGCTGCGCGAGAAGGAATACGGGCTGTGGCGCGAATGGACATGGACCCAGACGGGCCAGGCCGTGCGCGAGGTGGCGATGGGGCTGGCCGCCATCGGCTTTAAGCCGGGCGACACGGCGTCGATCCTGTCGAACACCGTCGTCGAATGGGTCGTCACCGACCTCGGCGTGCTCAGCGCCGGGGGCATCTCCAACGGCATCTACCCGACCGACTCGGCCTCGCAGGTGCAGTACCTCTGCGACGATTCGAGCACCAGCGTGCTCTTCGTCGAAGACGAGGAGCAGCTCGACAAGGCGCTCGACGTGCGCGGGCAGCTGCCGCGACTGCGCAAGATCGTGGTCTTCGACATGGAAGGGCTTCAGCGCTTCGAGGACGAGCAGGTCATCAGCCTGCAGGCGCTGCGCGCGCTGGGTGTCGCGCACGACCGCGCCCACCCCGGCCTGTTCGATCAGCTGGTGGCCACCAGGCAGCCGAAGGACCTGGCGATCCTCGTCTACACCTCGGGCACCACCGGTAAACCCAAGGGCGCCATGCACAGCCATGCCGGGTTGGTCTACATCACGCGCGGCTACTCCGAGATCTTCGACCAGAGCGACAAGGACGAGCGCATGGCCTTCCTGCCGCTGTGCCACATCGTCGAGCGCGTGGGCGGCGAGTACTCGGGCCTGTACACGGGCGCGGTGCTGAACTTCGTCGAGAACCCCGACACGGTGCCCGAGAACGTGCGCGAGATCGCACCCACCGTCTTTGCCGCGGTGCCGCGCGTGTGGGAGAAGTTCTACAGCTCCGTGATGGTGGCCCTGTCGGAGTCGAGCCGGCTGCAGCAGGTCGTCTACGCCTGGTCCATCGGCACCGGTCGCCGGGTGGCCGACCTGGTGCTCGAAGGCAAGCCCGTGCCTGCGACGCTGAAGGCCCGCTTCATCGCCGCCCGCCTGCTGTGCCTGGACAACGTGCGCAGGCTGATCGGCATCCACCGTGCGCGCCTGCTCTTGACGGGGGCGGCGCCGATCGCCCCCGACCTCATCCGCTGGTACCTCTCGCTGGGTGTGCCGATGGCCGAAGGCTGGGGCCAGACCGAGTGCGCCGGAGCGGCCACCGTCACCATGGCCGGCCGGCTGCGGCCGGGTTCGATCGGGCAGGCCGCGCCCTTCAATGAAGTGAAGGTCGACGCCACGACGGGCGAACTGCTGATCCGCGGCCCCAACGTCTTCATGGGCTATCTGAACCAGCCTGAGAAGACCGCCGAGACCATTGACGCCGACGGCTGGCTGCACACCGGCGACGTCGGCACCGTCGACGACGAAGGGTTCTTCCGCATCACCGATCGGATGAAGGACATCATCATCACGGCCGGGGGCAAGAACATCACGCCCAGCGAGTGGGAGAACGAACTCAAGTTCTCGCCCTATGTGACCGACGCCGTAGTGATCGGCGACAAGCGGGCCTTCCTGACAGCGCTGATCATGATCGATCAGGAGAACGTCGAGAAGTACGCGCAGGACCATGACGTCCCGTTCAGCAACTACACCAGCCTGACGCGCGCGGCCGAGGTGCTGCAATTGATCCAGGGCGAGATCGACAAGGTCAACGCCAAGTTCGCCCGGGTCGAGCAGATCAAGGCGTTCCGGCTGCTGGAAACCCAGCTCACCGCTGAAGACGAGGAACTGACGCCGACGATGAAGCTCAAACGGCGCTTCGTGCAGCAGAAGTACGCTGCGATGATCGATTCGATGTACAGCGGCCGATGAGCTGCATTTTCAAGGAGACTGGCATGCAACTGAAACTGACGGCTGCCCTGGCCGTGGCCTTCGCCCTCGCGTCGCCTCTGGCCCTGGCCCAGAGCCAGGGGGTGAGCAAGAACGAAATCGTGCTGGGCTCCATCCAGGACCTTTCGGGGCCGCTGGCGGGCTTCGGCAAGCAGGTGCGCCTGGGCATGATGCTGCGCGTGGACGAACTGAACGAGCAGGGCTCCGTGCAGGGCCGCAAGCTCAGGCTGCTGGTGGAAGACTCGGGCTACGACCCGCGCAAGGCCGTGCTGGCCGCCCAGAAGCTGGTCAACCAGGACAAGATCTTCGCCATGGTGGGCCATATCGGCACGGCGCAGAACATGGCGGCGATGCCGGTGCAGTTCGAGAAGAACGTCATCAACTTCTTCCCGGTGACGGCGGCGCGCGAAATGTACGAGCCCTTCCACCGGCTCAAGTACTCCTTCGCCGCCACGTACTTCGACCAGATCCGCACGGCCTTGCCGAAGCTGGTCAAGGACAAGGGCGCCAAGAAGGTCTGCACCATCTACCAGGACGACGAATTCGGCCTCGAGGTGATGCGGGGCGGCGAGGCCGGCCTGAAGACCATGGGCATGGAATTCGCAGAGAAGACCAGCTTCAAGCGGGGCGCCACCGACTTCTCGTCGCAGGTGGCGCGCATGAAGGCGGCCGGCTGCGACTTCGTCGTGCTGGGCACCATCATCCGCGAAACCATCGGCACGATTGCCGAGAGCCGAAAGACCGGATTCAGCCCGACCTTCCTGGGCTCCAGTGCGGCCTACACCGACCTCATCCACAAGCTGGGCGGCAAGGCGATGGACGGCCTGTATGCCACGCACACCGTGCAGCACCCCTACCTGGACGAAGCGGCGCAGCCCATCCGCCACTGGGCCAACAAGTACAAGACCAAGTTCAACGAGGACCCCACGGTGTTCTCGGTCTACGGCTACACCATCATCGACGCCTTCATCCGTGCTGCAGACAAGGCAGGGCCCAACCTGACGACCGACAGCTTCATCAAGGCGATGGACACCATGGTCATCCCGCCCGACATCTTCGGCTCGGCCGAGTCCCGTTTCGGACCCCAAAAGCGTCTGGGCAACGACCTGTCGCGCCTGTCGCAGCTGCAGGACGCCCGCTGGAAGGTGGTGTCCGACTACGTCAAGCCGCAGTGAGCGCCGGACCGGCGTGACGCGAAGGCCGCCTGCGGGCGGCCTTCTTCATTGGGGCCCGAAGATAATCGGGGCATGACGCATTCAACGGATTGGCTGGAGGTCGAGTCGCTCGACCTCGAGGCCCAAGGTGTGGCACGCCGCGAAGACGGCAAGGTGGTGTTCATCGAAGGCGCGCTGCCCGGCGAGCGCGTGCAGGTCAACGTCTCGCGCAAGAAGAACAACTGGGAGCAGGGACCGATGCAGGCGCTGGGGCGTGAAAGCTCGCAGCGTGTGCGCCCGGGTTGTCCCCACTTCGGCATGCATGCCGGTGCGTGCGGGGGCTGCAAGATGCAGCATCTGCACGGCGCGGCGCAGGTGGCGGTGAAGCAGCGCGTGCTGGAAGACAACCTGTGGCACCTGGCCAAGGTCAAGCCCGAACTGATGATGCGGCCCATCGAGGGCCCGACCTGGGGCTACCGCTACCGCGCCCGCTTTTCGGTGCGCTGGGTGCCGCGCAAGGGTACGGTGCTGGTGGGCTTCCACGAACGCAAGTCGCGCTACGTGGCTGACATGCAGAGCTGCCCGGTGCTGCCGCAGAAGGTCAGCGAGATGCTGATGCCGCTGCGTGCGCTGGTCGGCGCGATGGAACAGCGCGAGAGCGTGCCGCAGATCGAACTGGCGGCCGGAGACGAGGTGGTGGCGCTGGTGCTGCGGCACCTGGCGCCGCTGTCCTCCGCTGATGCCCAGCGGCTGCGAGAGTTCGGCGCCGAGCACGGCGTGCAGTGGTGGCTGCAACCCAAAGGTCCCGAGACCGTTCATCTTCTCGACGAAGGCGTTCCCGAACTGGCCTACGTGCTGCCTGAATTCGGCGTCACGTTGCCCTTCAAGCCGACCGACTTCACGCAGGTCAACCCGCACATCAATCGTGTGCTGGTGGGCCGAGCACTGCGCCTGCTGGCACCGCAAAGCCACGAGCGCGTGATCGACTGGTTCTGCGGCCTGGGCAATTTCACCTTGCCCCTGGCCACGCTGTCGCGTGCCGTGCACGGCATCGAGGGCAGCGAGGTGCTGGTCGAACGGGCGCGACAGAACGCGGCCCGCAACGGCCTGGGGTCGCAAACGACCTTCGAAGCACGGAACCTGTTCGAGATCACGCCGGCTGACCTGGTAGCGGCCGGGGTGGCAGATCGCTGGCTGGTCGATCCGCCGCGCGAAGGCGCCTTCGCGATGGCCAAGGCCGTGGCCGATCTGCACGCGGCGCCGGTCGAGGGCTGGTCTCCGCCGCGTCGCATCGTCTATGTCAGCTGCAACCCTGCAACCCTGGCTCGTGACGCTGGCTTGCTGGTGCACCAGGCTGGTTACCGCTGCACCCACGCTGGCGTGGTCAACATGTTCCCGCACACAGCCCACGTGGAAAGCCTGGCGGTTTTCGAGCACGGAGACTCGCCGCAGGCTGTCGCGTAGAAATGAAAAGGGCCGGCAAAGCCGGCCCTGAATCACGTGACGTACTTGACCGCAGCGGCGCCCGGCGCCGCGACGTTCATTCCTTTTCGCCGCCGAAGATGCCCAGGAGGGCCAGCAGGCTCTGGAACACGTTGTACAGGCTCAGGTACACACCCAGCGTGGCGGTGATGTAGTTCGTCTCTTCACCGTCCTGCACGCGCTTCAGGTCGTACAGGATGAAGGCGGAGAAGATGCCGATCGCCACCACCGACAGCGTGATCATCAGCGCGCTGCTCTGGATGAAGATGTTGGCGATGCCCGCCACCAGCAGCATGATCGCGCCGATGAACAGGAACTTGCCCATCGACGACAGATCCCGCTTGATGATCGTCGAAAGCGACGCCATACCCAGGAAGATGGCGCCGGTGCCTGCGAACGCCGTCATGATCAGGCTGGCGCCGTTGCTGAGACCCAGCACCGAGCCGACCAGACGGGAGAGCATCACGCCCATGAAGAACGTGAAGCCCAGCAGGATGGGCACACCCGCAGCCGAGTTCTTGAACTTCTCGATGGCGAACATGAAGCCGAACGCCCCCGCCAGGAACACCACCAGGCCGATGCCGGGCGACATCGCGCGGGCGATGCCCGTCTGCACGCCGATCCAGGCGCCCAGCACGGTCGGTACCATCGACAGGGCCAGCAGCCAGTAGGTGTTGCGCAGCACGCGGTTGCGCTGTGCCGCAATCCCCGCGCCGGCCGCGGGGGAGCCATAGTTTTGCAGGGTTTCGTTCATTCGTACTCCTAGTAGAGAACACAGCCCACCGTGGGCAAAACGCATTGTAGGCACGGGACCCAGTGGTGTCCCTGGATCCTGTGCGGCGACCCTCCGTACCAAAGGTCCTTCGACGGGAGCGCCAGCCGAGTGCGTCAGGACTCCTGTGACCGTCGCGGAGTTCCCTCGAAGAGCCGATGTGGTTATCGTCCCGGGTTTTCCCGTCTGAAGCATTCCCATGAACTCCAAGCCGACCCTGACCCTGGACGACCTGCGCGCGATGGCCGCCGCCGCAGAAGCCGAAGCGCGCTCGAACAACTGGGCCGTCACATTCGCCATCTGCGACGACGGCGGGCATCTGTTGTGGCTTCAGCGCCTCGACGGCGCGGCGCCCATTTCTGCGCAGATCGCGCCAGCCAAGGCCCGAACGGCGGCCGTCGGGCGCCGCGAAACCAAGGTCTACGAGGACATGATCAACCAGGGCCGCACCTCGTTCCTGAGCGCGCCGACCCTGGAAGGCATGCTCGAAGGTGGGGTGCCCGTGATGGTGGGCGGTCAGTGCATCGGCGCGGTGGGCGTCAGCGGCGTGAAGTCGACCGAGGACGCCCAGGTCGCCCGCGCGGCCATCTCAGCGCTGGGGTGACCACGTTTCGAGCCGACGCTACCGTGCTCACCAGGGCCTGAGCGGCTATACTTCACAGGTTTACCCGCCCCACACCGCAGCCTAGCGAAACTCCTCCACGGTTTCCCCTCGGACTCCGCTCCCGACGTTGCTCGCCGCACCCGGCCGAGTCGCGAAAAAGGGGTCGAGCTGGGCGCGCGAAACCCGGAGTTTTCCACTTGCTGCCCGTCCTGCCCCCCGCACTTCTCGCACTCTCGGACGGCACGACCTTCCTCGGTACCTCCATCGGCGCCCCCGGGCGCACGGTGGGCGAAGTGGTGTTCAACACCGCGCTCACCGGGTACCAGGAGATCCTCACCGACCCAAGCTACTGCCGGCAGATCGTCACCCTGACGTATCCGCACATCGGCAACTACGGGGTCAATGACGAGGACGTCGAGGCGACGAAGGTCCATGCCGCTGGCCTGATCATCAAGGAACTGCCCGTCCTGGCGTCCAACTTCCGCATGACCCGGACGCTGCCCGAGTACCTGCGCCAGCAAGGCACCGTGGCCATCGCCGACATCGACACGCGACGCCTGACGCGCCACCTGCGCAGCACGGGTGCGCAGAACGGCTACATCGTCAGCTTCGAGGCGGGCATGCAGGTCACGCCGGCGCACGTCGCCGAGGCGGTGGCGGCGGCCAAGGCCGCCCCCTCGATGGCCGGGCTCGACCTGGCGCAGGTCGTCTCGGTGGGCCAGCCCTACGAGTGGACGCAGACCGAGTGGGCGCTGGGCAGCGGCTACGGCCAGCTGCAGAACCCGTCGCACCACGTCGTGGCCTACGACTTCGGGGTCAAGTTCAACATCCTGCGCATGCTGGCCAGCCGCGGCTGCCGCGTCACGGTGGTGCCCGCGAAGACGGCCGCGGCGGAGGTGCTGAAGCTGCGCCCCGACGGCATCTTCCTCAGCAACGGGCCGGGCGACCCCGAGCCCTGCGACTACGCCATCGAGGCCACGCGCGAGCTCATCGCCACCGGCACGCCCACCTTCGGCATCTGCCTGGGCCACCAGATCATGGCGCTGGCGTCTGGCGCACGCACCTTCAAGATGAAGTTCGGCCACCACGGCGCCAACCACCCGGTGAAGGACCTTGACAGCGGCCGCGTCAGCATCACCAGCCAGAACCATGGCTTCGCGGTGGATCCGAAGACGCTGCCGGCCAACCTGCGGCCCACGCACATCAGCCTGTTCGACCAGACCCTGCAGGGCCTGGCGCGCACCGACCGTCCGGCCTTCTGCTTCCAGGGCCACCCCGAGGCCTCCCCCGGCCCGCACGACATTGCCTATCTGTTCGACCGCTTCGTGGCGCTGATGGCGGAGAAGACCCATGCCTAAGCGCACAGACATCCAGAGCATCCTCATCATCGGCGCCGGTCCGATCATCATCGGCCAGGCCTGCGAGTTCGACTACTCCGGGGCCCAGGCCTGCAAGGCGCTTCGCGAGGAGGGCTTCAAGGTCATCCTCGTCAACAGCAACCCGGCGACGATCATGACCGATCCGGACATGGCCGACGTGACCTACATCGAGCCCATCACCTGGCAGGTGGTCGAGAAGATCATTGCCAAGGAGAAGCCCGACGCGCTGCTGCCCACGATGGGCGGCCAGACCGCGTTGAACTGCGCACTGGACCTGCACCGCCACGGCGTGCTGGCCAAACACGGCGTCGAGATGATCGGCGCCAACGAGCACGCCATCGAGAAGGCCGAAGACCGCATGAAGTTCAAGGACGCGATGACGTCCATCGGCCTGGACAGCGCCAAGAGCGGCATCGCGCACAGCATGGAGGAGGCGCTGGCGGTGCAGAAGCGCATCCAGGCCGACATCGGCGGCACCGGCTTCCCGATGGTCATCCGCCCCAGCTTCACGATGGGCGGCACCG
>LNFM01004850.1_pt1 | contig 61062 bp, 55 predicted proteins | sample 596031 | NCBI WGS metagenome assembly LNFM01 (sample SAMN04254537, study PRJNA301005) | activated carbon metagenome | isolation source: dual media filters at the Ann Arbor, Michigan drinking water treatment plant | place: USA: Ann Arbor | reverse complement strand
CCTCGCGCTGCATCTTTTTCTTCAGCGCCTTGAGGGCTTGATCGACGTTGTTATCGCGGACGAGAACCTGCACGCGGCATCCTCTTTCAATTGATCGGATCGGATTCTGGTAAAGCGAAGGGCCGGCAAATGGCCTGGCCCTTAACCCTGAGCGCGGGCATTTAGCAGACAAAGCTCCGGATGTCCACCGGAGATGGTAGCTTTTGCTCCGGGAAAGCCAAAGAAAACCGCCTAAACTGGCGCGATTCGGGCTCCATGATCCGAATGCGCGAACTAACGAGCGTATCACGGGATCGTTCCTAGCGTTCCCGTGCGTTCCAGCGACTTAAAAACCGACAGGGAGGCGAGATAATGAATTCGAAGAAATATGCCGCCGAGGCGATCGGCACGTTCTGGCTTACTTTTGCGGGATGCGGCAGCGCGGTCATCGCTGCCGGGTTTCCGCAGGTCGGCATCGGGCTCGTAGGTGTTTCGCTGGCCTTCGGCCTGAGCGTCGTGACCATGGCCTACGCGATCGGCCATATCTCCGGCTGCCATCTCAATCCGGCGGTCACCGTCGGGCTTGCTGCGGGCGGGCGTTTTCCGACCGGCCAGATCCTGCCCTACATCGTTGCGCAGGTGATCGGCGCGATCGTGGCGGCGGCGGTGCTTTACATGATCGCAAGCGGTGCGCCCGGGTTCGACGTCAGCAAGGGTTTTGCGTCCAACGGCTTTGACGCGCATTCGCCCGGCAAGTACAGCCTGATCGCCTGCTTCATCACCGAAGTGGTGATGACCATGATGTTCCTGTTCATCATCATGGGCTCGACCCACGGCAAGGCGCCGGCCGGCTTCGCACCGCTGGCGATCGGCCTCGCGCTGGTGATGATCCACCTCGTCAGCATTCCCGTCACCAATACGTCGGTCAATCCGGCGCGCAGCACCGGGCCGGCACTGTTCGTCGGCGGCTGGGCGGTGGCGCAGCTCTGGCTGTTCTGGGTGGCGCCCCTGATCGGCGGCGCGATCGGTGGCGTCCTTTATCGCTGGCTCAGCGAGGAGCCGGCCGGCATCGTGGAAGGCACAAAGCGGGCGTGATCGAACGAGCGCGTCGTGTGCGCCGGCAGGCGAGCTACTTCTTGCCTGCCGGCGTCACTTCGGTGACATGGCCCATCTTGCGGCCCGGCCGTGGCGGACCCTTGCCGTAGAGATGCACGGTGGCGCCGGGAACGGTCAGCCATTGCTCGTAGGTCAGAATGTCGTCGCCGATCAGGTTGGTCATGGTGACCTGCCCATGACGGATCGGCTTGCCGAGCGGCCAGCCGGCAATGGCCCTGATGTGCTGCTCGAATTGCGAGATCGAGGCGCCGTCCAGCGTCCAATGTCCGGAATTATGCACCCGCGGCGCGATCTCGTTGACCAGCACCTTCGGTCCGCCATTGCCCGCCACCACGAACATCTCGACTGCGAGCACGCCGACATAGTCAAGCGCGGTTGCGATCTTCCCGGCGATCGCGCGCGCTTCTGCGGCCAGTGCATCCGATATCGCGGCCGGTGCACGCGAGATTTTCAGGATGTGATCGCGATGTTCGTTTTCGGTGACGTCGTAGCATTCGACCGCGCCGTCCGCCGAGCGCGCGGCGATCACGGAGACCTCGCGCTCGAACGGAATGAACGCTTCGAGGATGGCGGATTTGGTGCCGAGGTCTTCCCAGACCTGGTTGAGATCGTCGCCTTCGCGGATGATCGCCTGACCCTTGCCGTCATAGCCGAAGCGACGCGTCTTGATCACGGCGGGAAGGCCGATGCGCGCGACAGCCGCGCGCAGCGCTTCCACCGACGCCACGTCGGCGTAGTCGGCGGTCCCGATGTCGAGCCGCTTGACGAAATCCTTTTCGACCAGCCGGTCCTGGGTGGTTTCGAGAATCTTCTGCGCCGGCAGCACGGGGCGCCGCGCGGCGAGCACCATGGCGGTAGCGGCCGGCACATTCTCGAATTCATAGGTGATGACGTCGACGTCGTTGGCGAACAGCTCCAGCGCCTCGACGTCGGCATATTCGGCGCAGGTAGCGTTCAGCACCACGTCGAACGCGGGCGAGTCCGGATCAGGCGAGAACACCTGGCACCTGAGGCCAAGGCGCGCGGCCGCCATGGCCAGCATCCGGCCCAATTGTCCGCCGCCGAGAATTCCGATGGTGTCGCCCGGCTTCAGCTTCACCTTGCCTGACGCGGTCACGCCGAGCCCTCCGGGCGCTCTTTGACCGCGTCGGTCTGCTGCTCCCGCCACGCGGCGAGCCGCGCCGCCAGCGCCGCATCATTCAGCGCCAGTATGCTTGCCGCCAGCAGCGCGGCGTTGATCGCGCCGGCCTTTCCGATCGCGAGGGTCCCGACCGGGACGCCGGCCGGCATCTGGACGATCGAGTAAAGCGAATCGACGCCTGACAGCGCCTTGGATTCAACGGGTACACCGAGCACCGGGAGTTCCGTCAACGCCGCCGCCATGCCCGGCAGATGCGCAGCCCCACCGGCACCGGCGATGATGACCTTGAAGCCCGCAGCCTTGGCGCCCTTGGCGAAGGCGAACAGCCGGTCCGGGGTCCGGTGGGCGGAAACGATGCGTTTTTCGCTGTCGATCCCGAGCGCGGTCAGCGTCTCGGCGGCGTGGCGCATGGTCTCCCAGTCCGACTGGCTGCCCATGATGATGGCGACGGGTGCGGTCATCTTGTCAATTCTGTTCGGGAATCCAGAAACATAGGCCGATTATACGATCGGCCCGGGGCTCATCCAAGGCGTGGCAAGGGATCAGGAATGGACTATCCTGTCTTGGTGAATCCCGGCAAGCCTTCATAAGCAAGCCTGCACAGGGAAGGCCATGAAGAAAAAAACCAGGGCGACCGCCTCCAGGGCTGCAAAACGCCCCAAAAGCGGCGCTTCCGGGCGAAAAACCGCGCTACGCGAGAACTCCGCGGCGGTACCCAGACGCCCGGCGGCTTCTGGCGACGCCAAGGCGACGATTCGTCGCCTCAAGGCGCAATTGGTCAAAACCCAGGCCCGGATCGAGGAACTGCAGGCCTCGGCCGATACCGATTTTTTGCTCGACATTCCGAACCGGCGCGGCTTCGAGCGCGAGTTGCAGCGCGCGATCGCCTACATCAAGCGCTATCGCGCCGGCGGAGCCCTGATCGTGCTGGATGTCGACCGCCTGAAGCCGATCAACGATGCTTTCGGACACGCTGCCGGCGATCAGGTGCTCAAGGCCATCGTGTCGACCTTGTCGGGCCAGGTGCGCTCATCCGATGTGATCGGCCGGCTCGGCGGCGACGAGTTCGCGCTGCTGTTGTGGAATCTCAGCGAGACCGACGCGAGAGCCAAGGCGGCCTCGTTCGAGGAAGCGATCGATGGCCTCACTTTCGTGTTCGACGGGCACACCGTCAACGCCGGCGCATCCGCCGGAGTCACGATCCTCGACATCCATTCGGAAGCCGGCCGCGCGCTGGAAGCGGCCGATAGCGCCATGTATGTGCGCAAGGCGCTGAGGCGGCACGAGCTTTCGTAGATCTAGAGCGTGCTGAGATCGTCCGGCACGTTGCCGAATTTTCGCAGCAATTGCGCGTCGCCGAACTCGCCGATCATGGGATCGCCACTGCGGCTGAAGGCGACGGCACCGATGCTGCCGGCCATTCGCGACATCGTTTCGGCGCGCCGCATCGCGGTGTTCGGGCTCTGGCATTCTTCCGCCGCGCCCGCCACCGGCGAGCCGCTATCGTCCTGAAGGAATGGCATTGCAACGTAGTAGGTGACATCGGCCATTGAATTGCTCCGGTATGATCGCTCCAGTTCAGGCCGCGTTGCTGTTTGAACGTTTGCCCGGCACGCGGCCGGCTGATACAGCGGCCTGCAATTCCTCCAGCTCGGTCTCCAGATATTCGTTGACCATGATCAGCGCCTTGATGGTCGAGCGCAGATTGCCGCCGCACATCGCGACGGCCTGATCGCAGGCCTGCTCGTAGTGACTGTTGTCGGACAGGAACGGCGGGGCGGACATGGCGGGACTCCCTTGCTGGCGGCAGGCCAGCATGTTCTCTTTTTGTTCTATTGAAGTCAAGCCGTGTTGTCGAGCCAACTGGCATTTTTCCAATCGCGTGCGATCGCTCAGGCGAGGCTAGATCGGCATCCTGAACGTGAAGCGCGTCTCATCCGCCGATGAAGTCGCCTCCAGCGTGCCGCCATGGGCGCGTGCGATTTCGGAGGCGATGTAAAGCCCGAGACCCAGACCCTGCCGGACGTCGTCGGACACGCGGTAGAACGGCTGGAACAGCCGCTGGATCGCCTCCGGCGCGATCGGCTGGCCGGCATTCGCCACCGACAGTTCGAACTGGCCTTCGCGGGTGCTGGCGTGGATGCGAACCGGGCTTTCTGCCGTTCCGTGGATCAGGGCGTTGCCGAGCAGGTTGGAAAGTAGCTGTGCGATCCGGCCGCCGTCGCAATCCACCGGCTGCGTCAGATCGAAATGGGATTCGATTTGATTTGCCGGAAAGCTCGCGCGTAATTCCGCAACAACTTGATCAAGAACCTGCCCGAGCGGCTGCACTGCGCGGTCCAAGGCGATGCCGCCGCCGAGCCGGCCGCGGGCGAAATCCAGCAGATTGTCGATCAGCTTCGACATCCGCGACACGCTCTGCTGCATCAGCGCGAGGATCGGCGCGGAATCCCTGCTGCCGCGCACCAGCAAATTGGTTCCCGCCGAGATCGACGCCAGCGGGTTGCGCAGGTCGTGGCCGAGCACGGCGATGAACTGCTCGCGCAACTCGGAAGTCTCGCGTTCCCCCAACAGCCGTTCCTCGCTGGCGGCGACGCGCCTGGCTGCGTCCAGATGCGTCGCGATCAGTTCGGCAAACAGCTTGAACATGCCGATGGTGTGCGGCGTGTTCAGCCGGGCCGGCCTCGGATCGATCGCGCACAACGTGCCGAAGAACGACCCGTCGGCGAGCACGATCGGCATCGAGATGTAACTCTGGAAACCGTACTGCGCCGGCGTGTGATGACCGCAAAACGCCATGTCATCGGCGACGCTGTCGATGATGACGGCCTGACCGCTCTGCCGGATCTCGTGACAAATAGTGGTTTCGACGTCGAGTTCGCCGCCGGGCGTCAGGCCGAACGCGATCTCGTCGCGCACGGCGCAACAGATCCAACGCTGTTCGGTGACGCGCGCGACGGCCGCGAAACCCATGCCGGTCGAGCGGCAGACCACTTCCAAAATTCGCGGAACCGCCGCGATACCCTGTACGGCAGCAATGTCCGCGCCGTGGTCGGTAGCTATCATGCGCGTTTTGAGGCCCCTTGAAATGCGTTCTGCCAGAAACGCTAGCCGAGGGTCCGGAGCGTGTCGAGTTCAGCGCACGCTGGAACTATCCCGTTTCCCAGGGCCTCAGGCTCGCTGGCCTGGTCGGCGGCGCTGGCCTCCGATCATGTTCATCGGGATGTCGGGCCTTGTGGATGTCGGGGAAAAGGATCTGTCGGCGGGCGGGTGACGCAATCCATTTGCGTGCACCGTGTCCTCGTCGACAGCACCGGATTGAGTTGTTGCCGCAGAAAAAATCACGACTGCGCAACGATCAAGCAATGCTGCGCAACAATCAGGCGATGATGTCGGGCGTGATCTGATCTTCGATGAAGGCGATGCGGTCGCGCAGTTGCAGCTTGCGTTTCTTCAGCCGCTGCAGCCGCAGCAGATCCGGCGCCGGCGACTGGTGCAGCGCGTCGATCGCTGCATCGAGATCGCGATGCTCCTGTTGCAGGCGGGCAAGCTCGTTTTCGAGCTCGCGCTCATCTTCGTCGGTCATGGTGTACGTTGACTAAGAGCACGATGAGGTTGAGAGCGGATTCTCGCAAACTGCCGAGAATATCGTCCCTGCGAGGCCGCTCCGCAAGCCGACCTGGTTCCATAGTCACGATTGGTTACAGATAAATCCGAAAATTTTGAGAGGCCGGATTCTGGATAGCCATCGACAGACGAGGCCGCTGGTGTACACTCTCTTGTCCGGATCGAATCTGAGGTTTTAACTACCGAGGAGGTTTCGTATGGCACTAGAGGCGCATCTTGTTGAACTTGAACGTAAACACAAGAGCCTTGAGAATGAATTGCACGAAGCGCTCGTGCACCTTTCCACAGACGACCTGCAAATTGTCGAGCTGAAGCGCCGCAAGTTGATGGTCAAGGATGAGATCCAGCGGTTGAAACAGGCCGCCTTCGAAACTCTCCACTAATCAGTATCAGCACAGTATCGATAACGTCATGCAGCCGGGATGGGCGCAGTGCGCTCATCCTCAGGTTGCAGGCTGTTGTGGCGTCCGATTATGGCTCGGCCAGCGCGCCGACATGATCGGCGATCGCAAGCGACGAAGTCAGTCCCGGCGATTCGATGCCGAACAGGTTGATTAGTCCGGCGACGCCGTGTTCCGGCGGGCCCTGGATCAGAAAGTCCTGCGTGGCGACCGCAGGCGGCACGATTTTGGGCCGGATTCCTGAATAGCTCGGCATTAGCGCGCCGTCCGGCAGCGTCGGCCAGTAGCGCCGGATCGCGGGATAGAACCGTTCCGAGCGCGCCGGATCGACCGTGTAGTCGATGCTCTCGACCCATTCCACGTCCGGGCCGAACCGCGCCTGTCCCGCCATGTCCAGCGTCAGGTGCACGCCGAGCCCGCCGGGCTCCGGTACCGGATAGATCAGGCGTGAAAACGGAGACCGCGCACTGCAGCTGAAATAATTGCCCTTGGCCAGATAGGCCGAAGGAATCAGTCCGACCGGCATGCCATCGACGCTGCGCGCCACCGAAGGTGCGCCCAGCCCGGCCGAATTGACCAGCAGATTGCACGCCAGCGTCATCGGCGCGTCGCCGCCGGTTTCGATCTCGAAGTAACCGGCGTCGGCCCGGGCATGGAGCAGCGGCGTATGAAACGCGAAAGCCGCTCCGGCGTCTTCCGCATCGCCCCGCAGCGCCAGCATGTAGGCGTGGCTGTCGATGATGCCGGTGGACGGCGACAACAGGGCTGCATCGCAGTTCAGCGCTGGCTCCAGCGCGCGGGCGGCTTCGCCCGTCAGCAGTTGCAGATCGTCGACGCCGTTGGCTTCGGCATGCGAACGGATCGATTGCAGCTTCTCGGTTTCCTGCGGTGTCGTCGCGACGATCAGCTTGCCGCAGTTGCGATGCGGGATGCCGTGGTCGCGGCAATATTGGTACAATGCGTGCTTGCCGCTGACGCACATCTGCGCCATCAGGCTGTTGGCGCGGTAATAGATGCCAGCATGAATGACCTCGCTGTTGCGCGAGGAGGTCACGGTGCCGATGCCTTCGGTGGCCTCCAGCACGATCACTTCGCGGCCCGTCCGGGCCAGCCGCCGTGCAATCGCGAGGCCGACAACCCCCGCTCCGATGACGACGCAATCAACCTTGTCCATGGCAGTTTCGGGTCCGGGAATCTGGCACGGAAATCGGCAGTTGCCGTGCGCGAATGCTATCGCTTCGTTCGAAGAAGCACCCCAACAACCCGTTGGTTTGCCTCGAAATACGCTTCGAATGCGGTCCCGTTAGTGAAGCATTAATCATGTCAGGGCAATTGCCGTAATTCAGGTAGCATTCTTCAGTTGCGCGGGTAGTCGTTTACCCGATCCAAACCCGTCAAGCCAGACACTCCGCCCGCAAATCCTTCGGGTGGGTAATGGCTGACGCGAACTGGCAGGCAGGCGGGAGGAATTCGTTTCCGGCGCTGGCGTTCGTATGCCTGGCCGCCACCGCCGCGCCATGCGGATCGGCGTGGGGCGCACCGCAGTCCGGCGGCTTTGCGCCGGCGAGCCATATCGGCGCGCTCGATCCCGACCAGATCTGGGTGTTGCTGCTCGGCGGCATCGCCATCGTCTCCTTTCTGACGGCGTTGGGGCTCTGGACCTTCTCAGCGCTGCGCGGGGCCAGGGACGCCAAATTGCGCCGTAGCGCATTCATCAGCTCCGCCCTGAACAATCTCAGTCAGGGAGTGATCATCACCAATCCGCAGAACCGCATCGTCTTCTGCAACGATCGCTTCATCGAAATGTATGGGCTCACCCGGGCCGATATTTCCCGCGGCATGACCGGTGCCGAACTGGTCGAACTGCGCCGTGCGCGAGGCCTGATGACGCTCTCGGCCAAGGAATTCAGCACGCTCGCCCGCCTTCCGGAAGGTGTCGTCATCGAGCTGCCGGATGGGCGATCGGTGCTCACGAAAATGTTCCGCCTGCCCAATGGCGGGACGATCGGTACCCACGAGGATTGCACCGAGCAACGCCGGCTGTCGCGCAAACTGGCGTCGACCACGCAGTTCCTGGAATCGGTGCTCGACAACGTACCGGTCTGTGTCGCCGCCAAGAGCATCGAGGACGGCCGCTATATTTTCGTCAACCGCGCGTTCGAGCGCTTCTCGCGCTTTTCCCGCGACCGCATCGTCGGCAAGCGTGCCGAGGAGATCTTCCGGCTCGAAACTGCAAAGAGCATCGCGATCGCGGACGAGGCGGTGCTGAAGGCGCCGGAAGGCCATGACCACAGCGAATATTTCGTCGAACGGGGCGACGAGAAACGCGTAATCTCCTCCAACCGCGTGGTCGCCCGCAACGAGAACGGCGAGCCGGAGTTCCTGATCAACCTGTTCGAGGACGTCACCGACCGGCGGTCGCTGTCGCGTGAACTGGAGAGCACCAAGAAGTTCCTCGAACTCGTCGTCGACAACATCCCGGTTTCGCTGATCGTCGAGCGCGTCAGCGACGGACGCTACCTGCTCGCCAACCGCAGCGCCGAGACTATCCTCAATCGCCGCCGCGAGGACGCGACCGGTCTGACCGCCTCCGACATCTTCAATCCGCGCGAAGCCAAGCTGATCATCGCGCGCGACGAGGCGGCGATCAAAAAACGCGGCCTGCTCACCGAAGAGCACCCGATCTCCACCAAGGACGGGCTGCGGTTGTTCCTGACCCGCCGCATGACCGTGCTCGACGAGGGCGGAGAACCGCAATACCTGATCAAGACCCATGAGGACGTTACCGATCGCCGCCAGACCGAATCGCGGATGGCGCACATGGCCTATCATGACGGCCTGACCGATCTGCCGAACCGCGCCTCCTTCCTGCAGGCGCTGGCCCAGATGATCGAGGCCTGCGCCGGCACCGACGAGGAGTTCGCGGTGCTCTGCGTCGACCTCGACGGGCTAAAGGAAATCAACGACGTGTTCGGCCACGCGACGGGCGACAAGCTCTTGGTCGAAGTGGCGGGCCGGATCCAGGCATCCGCCCGCGGCGGCGTGGTGGCCCGGCTCTCCGGCGACGAGTTCGGCCTCATTATCGACGGCAAGCAGCCGGAGGCCGGAAGGGCGCTGGCCGAGCAACTCGCGCAAACGATATCGGAAGAATTTTTGATCGATGGCAAGTCGGTGCGCACCGGCATCACCACCGGCATCTCGGTGTTTCCGCATCATGGCGCGGATGCGGCTTCGCTGCTCGCCAATTCCGGCGCGGCGCTGTTTCGCGCCAAGCAGAAGTCACGGGGCTCGATCGGCATTTTTGCGCCCGAGATGGACCAGCAGATCCGCGACCGCCGCGTGCTGCATCAGGACCTCTCGATGGCGATCAGGAACGGCGAATTGTCGTTGCACTACCAGCCGCAGGCGGCGGCGGGCTCAACGGTCGCCGCCAGCAAGATCATCGGCTTCGAGGCACTGGCGCGCTGGATGCATCCGGCGCGCGGCTTCGTTTCGCCGGGCGAGTTCATCCCGCTGGCGGAGGAAAGCGGCCTGATCGTCGAAATGGGCGTCTGGATCCTGCGCGAAGCCTGCCGCGAGGCCGCCTCGTGGCCGGTGCCGCTGCAGGTCGCCGTCAACCTGTCGCCGGCGCAGTTCATGCACGGCGACGTCGTCAGCCTGGTGCATTCGATCCTGCTCGAAACCGGTCTGGCACCCGACCGGCTCGAGCTCGAAATCACTGAAGGCGTGCTGATCGAGGATTTCGATCGCGGCCTGGCGCTGCTGCGGCGGCTGAAGGCGCTCGGCGTGCGAATCTCGATGGACGATTTCGGATCCGGCTATTCCTCGCTGAGCTATCTGCAGGCGTTCCCGTTCGACAAGATCAAGATCGACCGGGCCTTTGTCATGAATCTCGGACGCAACCCGCAATCGGCGGCCATCGTTCGCGCCGTCATCGACCTCGGCCACGGCCTCGAAATGTCGATCGTCGCCGAGGGCGTCGAGACCCAGGAACAGCTCACCTTCCTGTCGGAGGAGGGATGCGACGCCGTGCAGGGCTATTTCCTCGGCAAGCCCTTGCCGATCGGCCAGTACGCCGCACTCGTCGGCCGCAGCGCTGCCAACGATTTGGAAGCCGCGCGCCAACTGGCCCGCGCCTGATTGCCGCTTAGCCGTAGCCGACGCGCGTTTGCGCCGACACGATCTCGTCTCGAAACCGGTATCTTGTCGTCGCGATCATGCCCTAGTGTGGAGAACTTCGATTCTCAACAGTAGCCTTGCGTATGGCGGACTACGATCTTGCGATCATCGGCGGCGGGTTGAACGGCGTCAGCATCGCGCGTGACGCCGCTGGTCGCGGTCTGCGCGTGATCCTGCTGGAGCAGGGTGACCTCGGCGCTGCGGCTTCCTCGGCCTCGCCACGGCTGATCCACGGCGATCTGGAGGGGCTCGAGCGCCGGCATTTCCTGCGTGTCCGTGCTGCGCTTGCGGAGCGCGATGTTTGGCTCAGAATCGCGCCGCACCTGGTGCGCCCGACGCGCTTTGCCATTCCCTCCCATTCAGAGGAGCGCGCGCCCTGGCAGTTGCGCTCATGGCTGTTGCTCTACGACCGGCTGGCCGCGCGCAATCGGTTGCCGCCTTCCGCCACCCTCGATGTCACCCATCATCCGGTCGGCAACGCGCTGAAGCGGCCGTTCGGCACCGCCTTCGAATATTCCGACTGTGTCGTGGATGACTCCCGCCTGGTGGTGCTGACCGCTGTCGACGCCGCGGCCCGCGGCGCCGTGATCCGCACCGGCGCGCGCTGCACCAGGGCCGAACGCGGCAGGGAATGGCGGCTGGTGACGAAGGACCGCGGCCTCCGCAAGGTGATCACGGCGCGGGCGGTCGTCAATGCGGCCGGGGCCTGGACGGCATCCGTTGCCGAGACCGTGTTGCGCGTGCCGCCGCCCAACGTCGCCGCTGTCCAGATGAGCCAGATCGTCGTCCGCCGCCTGTTCGACTGCGATAACGTCTATGTATTCCGGAACGGCGACGGCCGGCTGATCTTCGCGAGTCCCTATGAGCGCGATTTCACCCTGATCGGCACCGCCGGTCGTACCTTCAAGGGCGATCCCGCCATCGTCGCGACGGCGGCCGGCGACGTCGCCTATCTCTGCGATGCGGCGAACCGCTATTTCCGCGAGCGGATCGAAGCGGTCGACGTGGTGCGCACGCTTTCCGGGGCCAACATGGTGATGACCCCCGCGAGCCGGCGATCGCAGCGCGATGGCGCGATGAATTTGCACTACCGGCGTGACAAGGCGCCGCTGATCACGATCTTCGGCGGCGACGTCACCACCTCGCGGCTGCGCGCCGAGAGGGCGGTCACGAAGCTCGCGACATTCTATCCGATGTCGGCGCGCTGGACTGGTACGTCGCCGCTGCCCGGCGGCGATTTTGCATGGGACCGGTTCGATCACGAGGTCGACGAGGCGCGCGAGCGCTGGCGGTTTCTCGGCGAGGATCAGGCGCGGCGGCTGGTTGCCGCCTACGGTTCGAACGTCAAGGCGATCCTCGGCGATGCCAGAACACGCAGCGATCTCGGTCCAGCCTTTGGACCCGAGCTAACCGGCGCCGAAGTTCGCTATCTCATGCAGAACGAATGGGCGCGGTTTCCGGACGACATTGTGTGGCGGCGATCGAAGCTCGGGCTTACGATGCCGCCGGCGGAAATCGAGGCGTTGTCGGCGTTCATGGCAACGGACGGATGTCGTTAGCCCTTCCACTTTGGCTTGGTCGGATTTGATTATAGAATGCGGGCCCACCTCGGGCCGTCCTCGGACCAGATCTGGGAGATTCGTATGGCCGAATTCATCCTGCTCATGCACGACGATGTCGCTGGCGTTCTTGACAGCGCCTGGGAACCTTACCTGAAACGCCTGCAGGCGAGCGGCTCGTTCGAGGGCGGCAGCGCGATCGGCGATGGAATTTGTGTGCGCAAGCACGGAGCAGTTCCGCCGATCACCGCGCATCTCGTCGGATACATTCGCGTCAACGCGGACAGCCTCGATCACGCAAGATCGCTCCTGACTGGCAATCCGCACTTCGAGGCAGGCGGGACAGTCGAAATACGTCACATGCCCCGGACGAGTTGACGTCCGGCGTACTCCCCGAACGGCATGCCCGACCATTTAGAAATCGAGCTTGTCGCGAACGGCTTCGATGCCTGCCTTGGCGCAGGCTTCGTCCGCGTCGCCGCCGGGGGCTCCGGATACTCCGACAGCCCCGAGCAGCGAGCCGCCGGCTTCGACCGTCAGTCCGCCGCCGATGACGACGGCGCCGGGCAGGTTGCGGATTGCGGCCTGCATCATCCCGGGCTGGCTGATGGCTGCGAGTTCGGTCGTGCTGGTGCGAAAGCTTGCCGCGGTCCATGCCTTGCCGGTAGCGGTCGAAACCGTGTGGGGGCCGGCAAAGCGGTCGCGCAGCAGGACCTGTGTGACGCCGAAGCGATCGACCACGGCAACCGTCACCTGAAAGCCGCGCTTGCGGCAATCGGCCAGCGTTGCCTTTGCCAGATCCTGCGCCAGTTCGGGGCTCAGCGACTTGTAGGTCACGAGCGCTTCCTGGGCGGCAGCCGGGGCGGCGAGGAGGCAAGAGATCGCTGTCACGGTCAGCAGATTGCGAACGATCATGAATGTTCCTCCGTGAACGTTCTTGCCGCGCAATGGCGGATTTTCAGCCTTGAACCTTACCAGAGCGGGAGCGGCGGCATCCATAATATTGTGGCTCGCGCGCAGCAGGGCGTTGAGCGGAGGCCGATCCGCCGCTAGCGTGCGGCCCCGATCGTACTGGCAGGTGGCATGACCGAGGAATCGCCGGATATCTACGCACCGCAAGCGAATTTGCCTGCAATCCCGGTGGATGCGACGGCCGACGTGCCGCTGCTCCGCATCGAGGGCGTCTCCAAGACGTTCGGCAATTTTCGCGCCGTGGACGAACTCTCGCTCGACATCGCCGCCGGCGAGTTTTTCGCGCTGCTCGGACCGAGCGGCTGCGGCAAGACCACGCTGCTGCGGATGCTCGCCGGTTTCGAGACGCCGGATGAGGGCCGCATCCTGCTCGGTGGCCGCGATATCGCGCCGGTGCTGCCGCATGAGCGGCCCGTCAACATGATGTTCCAGAACTACGCGCTGTTTCCGCATCTCGACGTGCGCGACAACATCGCCTTCGGGCTGAAACGCGCCGGCCTGCCGCGCGCCGACATCGACAGCCGCGTTGCCGAGATGGTGGCTCTGGTGAAGCTCGAAGGCATGGAGAAGCGCAAGCCCGATCAGCTTTCCGGTGGTCAGAAGCAGCGCGTGGCGCTGGCGCGCTCGCTGGCGCGGCGGCCGAAGATCCTGCTGCTCGACGAACCGCTGGCCGCACTCGACAGGAAGCTGCGCGAGAGCACGCAGCTCGAGTTAATGGAGCTGCAGCGCCGCCTCGGCATGACCTTCATCGTCGTCACCCACGACCAGGAGGAGGCGATGACGATGGCGAATCGTATCGGTGTCATGAACGCCGGCCGGCTCGAACAGGTCGCGAGCCCGCGCGACCTCTACGAGGCGCCGCAGTCGCGCTGGGTTGCCGAGTTCGTCGGCGACGTCAACCTGTTCGACGGCGAGGTCGCTTCGCGCGAGCATAGTCGCATCACGGTATCGACGAGCGGGGGCGCAGCTCTGGCGGTGGCGGAGCCACGCAATGTTTCTGTCGGCACCGCGGTCTCGGTCGCCATTCGTCCCGAGAAGGTGAAGCTCTCGCGCCGCGGACCGGGATCGGATGCCGTCAGTTCGCAATTGATCAACCGTCTCGAAGGCGAGGTCACTGACGTCAGCTATCTCGGCGGCCTGACGGTGTACAAGGTCAAGCTCGATTCCGGTGCGGTTGTGCGTTCGTCGATCGCCAACACCGTGCGGCTCGACAGGGATACCTACAGCGTGGGCCAGCGCGTGGTGGCGTGGTTCACCCCCGACGATTGCGTGGTGCTGCAACGATGAGCGCGCGACGCATCTTCGCGCAGCCGGCGCGATACGCCGCGATCGCGCCGTATCTGTGGATGGTGCTGTTCTTCCTGCTGCCGTTCGGCTTCGTGCTGAAGATCAGCCTGTCGCAGACCGCGATTGCCCAGCCGCCCTATGTGCCCCTGTTCGATCTCACGGAAGGGTGGGAGGCGATCAAGGCGGCGTTCGCGCAATTGTCGCTGGATAATTTCAGGCTGCTGGTTTCCGACAATCTTTACATCAGCTCATATCTGCGCAGCCTCTTTGTCGCCGTGACCTCGACATTGATTCTGCTCGTGATCGGTTATCCCATCGCCTACGGCATGGCGCGGCTGCCGCGGCGCTGGCAGCCGGTCGCCATGATGCTGGTGATCGTGCCGTTCTGGACCTCGTTCCTGATCCGCATCTATGCCTGGATCAACATCCTGCAGCATGACGGTTTGCTGAACAAGATTCTGCTCGCCTTGCACCTGGTCTCGACACCGGTGGTGTGGCTATCGACTGACAGCGCGATGTATATCGGCATCGTCTATTCCTATCTGCCGTTCATGATCCTGCCGCTCTATGCGACGCTCGCCAGGATGGACGCCTCGCTGCTGGAAGCCGCAAGCGATCTGGGCTCGTCGCCCCGGCAGGCGTTCTGGCTGGTGACGTTTCCGCTGTCGCTGCCGGGCGTCGGCGCCGGTGCGCTGCTGTGCTTCATCCCGATCGTCGGCGAGTTCGTGATACCTGATCTTCTGGCCGGCTCCGGGTCGATGATGATCGGGCAGACGCTGTGGCTCGAGTTTTTCACCAACAAGGATTGGCCGGTGGCGTCGGCCGCTGCGATCGCGTTGCTGGTGCTGCTGGTGCCGCCGTTGCTGCTGTATGACCGGCTGCAGCGCCGCACGCTGGGAGCGGCGGGCTGATGGCGCGCAAGGTCAACAGCCCGTCGCCGTTCAACGTCACCTCGCTGGCGCTCGGGCTCGCATTCCTCTATCTGCCGATCATCATCCTGGTCATCTATTCGTTCAATGACTCGCGGCTGGTAACGGTGTGGGGCGGCTGGTCGCTGCGCTGGTATCGCGAGTTCTTCAACGACCGCGCGATGCTCGACGCCGCCTGGATGAGCCTACGTGTCGCCGCCGTATCGGCGACCATCGCGACGCTGCTCGGCACGATGGCGGCGGTCGCGCTGGTGCGCGGCGAGCGCTTCAGGGGACGCCCGCTGTTCTCCGGCATGCTCTATGCGCCGCTGGTCATGCCGGAGGTGATCTCGGGGCTGTCGCTGTTGCTGCTGTTCGTGGCGCTGAACGCCGAGCGCGGCTTCTGGACGGTGTCCATCGCGCACACGACGCTGACGATGTGCTTCGTTACGGTCGTGGTGCAGTCGCGCCTCGCTTCGCTCGACCGCAGCCTCGAGGAGGCGGCGATGGATCTCGGCTGCGATCCGGTGCGGGCGTTCCTTTCCGTGACGCTGCCGCTGATCGTTCCGGCGATCGCGGCCGGCTGGATGCTGGCGTTCACGCTGTCGCTCGATGATGTCGTGATCGCCAGTTTCACCACCGGGCCAGGCTCGGCGACGCTGCCGATCCGGATCTATTCCGAGGTGCGGCTCGGCGTGAAGCCCGAAATCAATGCGATCAGCACCATGGTGATCGCGTTCATTGCGGTGGTGATCGTGATCGCCTCGCTCGCCTCGAAACTGTCCAGCTCGCAAGGCGAGAGTGCGGCGCCGCTGTAGTTCTCCCGTCATGGCGAGGAACGCCAGCGACGAAACAATCCATACTTTCGCTCGCAGTGACATGGATTGCTTCTGCCTTCGCTAAAAGCTACGGCGGACAAGTCGCTCCGCTCGCAATGACGGTGGATACAGTTTCGACTTCTCGCGGCGCGATGCGTCCGAGGTGTGCATGAACTTTGTCCCTCGAAGTTGGAGGGAGCAGGGAATGCCGGGTGCACGCTGCACCCGCGGTCTCGTGTGCAAATAGTGCGTAGAAAGACGCACACGAGCATACAGGTACAGTCGGAACACTCCGGCATTCCCTGCGCAATGGCCTTACGGCTTATGCCGCGCTCTCCCCGGAGACGAATTCGTCTTGCCTCCGTCGTTGGCGAATTAGCGGTTCATGAAAGCCCGGTCGGGCTGCGCAAACCTCCGCACAACTTGGCACCAGCCACGGGTGTCAGGACCACACGGTTTTGCCGTACGCGACAACGTCATTCGTCCTGCGCGCTGTGACCGCTCACGGATAAACCGCCCTGCGAACACACCTCACGCGCCCGACGCTGCCGCGTCCACCACATCCCATCCCAACGTTCGTGACGATCGCGATACGCCCCTCGTGGAGAGGATGAGACGGGGCAATTATGGAGCTGATTTGGGGGAAACCGGAAGGGGAATATTTTTTGCGATGAGGCTGGACCGGTGGAATCGGATTGATTTGGCTCGAGAAATTCGTGTTTTGGCGCAGGGTCATGAGCCCAACGATATGGGGCATGAAGATGACGCTGACCGGCTTCGGGCGCGCGCTGCCGCCTTTCATGATCGAAAGATTTCGCCTTATGTTGTTGTCCAATCGAAAGAAGGGGAAATCCCATGGAACTGAAACTTCATCACGTGAACTATGCGACCAAGGATGTTGGCGCGCTCGCGGAATTTTACCGAACCCTGTTCAATTTGAAACCGGTGCCGGGCAACGAGGATGCGCGGATCACGTCGCAGGGCTACGATCGTAAAGTCGAGTTTCTCACCGATGGCACGACTGAGTTTCACATCGCGCCGCAGGATCTCGGCGTCGCATTCCGAACCAGGCAGAGTCTCAATCCAGTCGATCGCGGTCACATCGCGTTTCGTACGGATGACATCGAGGCGTTCAAGGCCATGCTCAGGGAGAAAAATATTCAGTTCGCCGACTACGGCGTCTGGGCCATGAATGGCTGGTATCAGATTTTCCTGCAGGATCCAGACGGCACGATCGTGGAAGTGCACCAGACTGATTACAAGGCGCCCAAGGGATAGTCGCACCTGTCTGTAGAAGCTTCCAGACAATGGGCCGCTCACTGCCTACGTTCGGCGTCGGCAACATGGGCCAACCAATGGCGGGGAAGTTGCTCGACGCCGGACACGAACTCTGGGTCTACGACGTCCGCGAGGACGCCATGCTCCCGCTGCTCGAACGGCAGGCGCGGCGAACGATCTCGGCCAAGGAGCTGGCGGATACGTGCGACACGATCATTGTCTCGCTGCCGACACTGGAGAGTTTTCGCCGTGCGCTTTCCGGACCCGACGGCTTGCTCGCGGGCAAGGCGATCAAAACGCTGGTCAATACCTGCACGGTCGGCGTGCCTTTTGTCCGCGAGATCGAGTCAGAATGCGCAGCGGCCGACGTCACGGTGATCGATGTCCCGATCAGCGGCGGCGTCGCGGGCGCCAGGGCCGGCACGCTGGCCATGATGGTTTCCGGAAATCCGGCCAAAGTTGCTGAACTGATGCCGGTGTTCCAGCAATGGGGCAAGACGATCGTCGTCGCCGGTGACAGGCCGGGAGCTGCGCAGATCATGAAGCTGACCAATAACATGCTCTGTGCCGTCGCTCTTGTCGCTACGTCAGAGGCGATGACGATGTCGGGCAAGGCAGGCATTCCAGACGACGCCATGCTGGAAGTTCTCAACAACGGAACCGGCCGCAACTTTGCGACCATGCACCTTTTCCCCGAAGCCGTGCTGCCACGCACGTTCGACTTTGGCGCAACCATCGAGATACTCATGAAGGACGTCGACCTCGCCATCGAGCAAGGCGAAGAACTCGGCGTTCCGATGTGGGTGAGCCAGGCAGTGCGGCTCGTGCTGAAGCACGGCGTCTTTCAGGGCCGCGCACAGCAGGACATGTCGCGGATCGTCCAGATCATCGAGGATGGGTCACGCAAAAGCTGATCACACGGCGTTCCACGGCCTTCAATTCTTGCAAGCAGATCGCGGCCGGCTCCGTTGACGCCGTCGCGCAAAGATACGACATATCCCGCACCGCCGACCGAGGTCACTGCCCAGGAGCAAGATATGGACGCGCCATCAAACATCGATACTGTTGCCTCGCGTCCTGAAAGCGATGTCCTGCACTGGCTGACGAACGAAACGCGCGACGAGCGGTTCATCGACAATATCTTTGCCGAGATGTGCAACCGGCTCCAGCGGACGGGTATTCCGGTCAAGCGGGCGACGCTTCATATCCTGATCTACCATCCGCAGTGGCTTGGGGCCCGGATGATGTGGGCCGACGGGATGCGCGAGGCGGTGATCGAGGGCGTCGACTACGATGTCGGGGAGCGGTCCGAATATATCGGCAGTCCCGCCAATGAAATCCACGACGGCGCCACCGAGGTGCGGGAGAATCTCGAACGCGATCCCTCGCTGGGGCGCAAGCACGCCGTTTATGACGAGATGCGGGCGAAAGGCCTGACCGATTATGTGGCGTGGCCGCTGTACCACACGCTCGGCAAGCAGCATCTCGTGACCTTTGCGACCGACCTGCCCGGCGGCTTCGAGGACACGCACCTCGCCGGCCTGTCGAGACTGTTGCCGGTTCTGGCGCTGGTCAGCGAAATCCGGATGAAGAACCGGCTGGCCCGAACGCTGCTCGAAACCTATGTCGGCTCGCATGCCAGCGAGCTCATTCTGGCCGGCGCCACCCGGCGCGGAAGCGGGACGACGGTTCGCGCCGCCATCATGATCTGCGATCTGCGTGATTTCACAGGGATTTCCGACAACTGGCCGCGCGATGACGTCATCGAACTGCTGAACGGCTATTTCGACGCGATGTCCGAGCCGATTGCGCGGCATGGCGGGGAAATACTGAAATTCATCGGCGACGGCCTGCTCGCGATTTTTCCGCTCAGCCAGCCACAGGCCTGCACAAACCTGCTGCATGCGGTGGCAGAGGCCCGTCAGGCCATGGCTGCCCTGAACGAAAAGAACGGCGAAACCGGCCGTGCGCCGCTGAACTACGGCATCGGTATCCACGTCGGCGACGTCATGTACGGCAACATCGGATCGCGCAGCCGGCTCGACTTCACCGTCATCGGTCCGGCGGTCAACATGGCGTCGCGTCTCGAATCCCTCACAAAGCAGTTGGGCCGAACTGTGCTGCTGTCCCGCGCGTTCGCCGACTTCGTCGAAAGCGATTTCGATCTCGAACACGTCGGCGAACATCCGGTACGCGGTTTCAACAATCCGATCGAGCTGTTCGCGTATCACGGCTGAGACGTACCCGGATGTCACCGCGCTGATCCGAGCGACGCCCGCGGCGTTTGCTCCGAGGGAATCGAGCGTCCGATCCGTAGTTTCGCGGGAAGTGCCGCGTTGGTTCCGCGGCCTTCACGGCGCAGTCACAGGCTTTTCATTCCTTCATTCTCGGGCAAGGGATGCAATTTGGCTCGATGGCCCCAATCTTGCTGATTGAAATGATGTTCGACCTCGCATAATCGGCACGTCCTCCAATTTGGGTTTGAAGCAAAATGGGTGAAGTTATCAGGTTCGTTCCAAAGTCCGAGCTCGAGCGGGCCCGTCTGATTCGGGAAGCTCGTGCCATCTACGAGAGTATATTCCCGACGGAAGCGCCGATCAGCGAGGAGCAGGAATCCAGCGAGTAGCCGTTCGCCAAAAACCACAGCCTATTGGGCGCTCGAAACCATGATCGTTTGCCGCAGCACCTGGCACTGCTTGTCCGACGTCAGGAAGGCGATGTCAGACGCATCGCGGCCGCTGCCGATCCTGACGATGCCCTCGATCGGCGCAAGCCGGGTCGGGTCGATCAGCCACCAGGTGTTCTCGAGATACACCTCGAAGATGGCGTGAAAATCCGGTGGCTCCAGTTGAAGCGCGTAGGCGCTAACGGCGCGGGCGGGAATACCCAGCGCGCGCGATAGCGTGATGCCCAGATGGGTGAAATCGCGGCACACGCCCGCGCGGTCCACGAACGTGCGCTCCGCGGTCGTTTCGGCGTTGCTGACGCCAGGCACATAGTCGACATGGCGGTGAATCCATTCGAGGATGGCCATCACCCGCGCGACGCCGTCGCCGGCCCCGCCGAATTCGCGCTGGGCAAATCGCATGAACTTGTCCGAGGGGCAGAAGCGGCTGGGCAGCAGGAACGGAAGCACGTCGTTGGGCAGGTCCGACCACAAATGCTGGCGACCGGACGTCGGCAGGAGCTGACGCTGATGGTTCTCGACCACCGCCTGATAAAGGATCGTCACGTCGCCCGAAAACGCGGCGCGTATGCTGCGGTCGCCATGCGGCGTCTTGTCGGACAGCACCTGGACCTGCGGCTGAATGTCCAGCGATTCCGACAGGATGGTTTGATCGCTCGATTGCGACGCCTCGATGTTGGCAATGACCTGCGTCGATGGCGCAAAGCTGTAGGCCAGTTCGGCCTTGATCGCGAGTTTCATGAAGTCCTCCTGCGGGATTCTGGCGGGCGTTGCTGTGCAAGACTCACGCCGCTGCCATGGAACCAAAGGAACCCGAACAAGTTTCATATCCAGTCAAACATCGAACGGAGGCGATCATGGGTTTCGGAAAAGGTGCGTTGCTCTGGCTTATCGGCATTCCGCTGCCGATCATTCTGCTCCTCGCGATCTTCATGAATCGCTGAGGAAACGGTTGTGCAACTGCGCCCGGCGGATCGACGGTCATGAGCAGGCAAGGCATCGAAGCGGGAAGCTGAGTTCGATGGAACCCGGCTTCGCCCAAGCTGTTGCCCTCGGTGAGCAGGCACATAATTCGAGACTGAACCGCCCCTGCCTTGCGGGGGCTTTTTTTATTGGAGAGATCACCATGGCAAGAAAGCCGAAGCTGCTGAGCGAGCTTTTTCACGACACGCTCAAGGATGTCTATTTCGCCGAGAACAGAATCCTGAAGACATTGCCGAAGATGGCGAAGGCCGCGCATTCGAAGGACCTGAAGGCGGCGTTCGTCAAACACGAGAAGGAGACGCGGGGACAGGTGAAGCGGCTCGAACAGGTGTTCAAGATTTTCGGCAAGAAGCCGCAGGCCAAGAAGTGTGAAGCCATCATGGGCATCACCAAGGAGGGCGCCGAGATCATGGCGGACTACAAGGGCATGCCGGCGCTCGATGCCGGCCTCGCCGCCGCGGCGCAGGCCGTCGAGCACTATGAGATATCCCGCTACGGTACGCTCAGGACCTGGGCGCAGGAACTCGGCATGCCGGATGCCGCGGCTCTGTTGGAGGCAACCCTCAAGGAAGAGAAAGCCACGGACGCCGCATTGACCAGTCTGGCCAAGGCCGTGGTCAATGTCGAAGCCGAGGCCGCGCTGTAGGCCGCCAGCGCGAGGCCGCCGCAGCGGCGGCCTCGCCGCACAGGTTCTGCGATAGTTCGGTTTCGAGTAGCGGTGAACATCATGGACTCACTCAACTTCTTGGCCCACAGTATCCCTCATTATTGCCAGCCACAGAGATAGGTCGTTGAAAGCGGCGTTGCATAGTGCTGAGGAGTATCGCCTGGCCGCCTTGCGGCGCTACGGCATTCTCGATACGCCTCGCGAGGCCGATTTCGATGACGTCGTCAAGGTAGCTGCCGCGATCTGCGGGACGCCGATTTCCGTCATCAATCTCATCGATCATGGCCGCCAATGGTTCAAGGCGGAGGTCGGGCTTGGTGTGCGCGAGACGCCGATCGACAGCTCGATCTGCGCCCATGCCATCCTGCAGCCGGGCCTGTTTATCGTCCCGGATACGACGCTGGATCCGCGCTTCGCAGACAACCCGTTGGTGATGGGTAAGCCTCACTTGCGGTTTTATGCGGGTGCGCTGCTGGAGACGCCGGAAGGCTTTCCGCTCGGCACGGTCTGCGTGCTCGACTACAAGCCGCGTGAGCTGGACGAGACCCAGAAGGCGTTTCTGCGGCTGATGGCCAGCCAGGTCATGAAGCTGCTTGAACTGCGCCGGATCATCGCGGGCGAACGCGCCGCCCGGCTTCAGGCCGAGGAACTGGTCAGGGAAAACGCGACGCTGATCCGGGAAGGCGATCATCGCGTCATGAATTCATTGCAACTCGTGCAATCCGTCTTGAGCCTGCAAAGCCGCAATGCGACCAGCCCGGAAACAAAGGCGCAACTCGACATGGCCAGCAACCGCGTGCTGGCCATTGCAACCGTTCACAAGCAGCTGCATCTGACCGGAAGCCTGGAAGAGATCGACTTCGACGCCTTCCTGCATCGCCTGAGCGAAAGCCTGAAGAGCACGGCACCGCCGCAAATCACCGCGATCAAGGTGACCGCGGAAAACGCCAAGCTGCGTTCCGATCTGGCAAGCGGCATGGGCATGCTGGTGGCCGAACTCGTCACCAACAGCTTCAAGCATGCCTATGCCGACGGGCAGCACGGGATCGTCGCGGTGGACTTCAGGCAGACCGCGAACGGATGGGGTCTCGAGGTCTCGGACCAGGGAAAGGGGTTGCCGGCTGGATTCGATATCGATCGCAGCAAGGGTGTTGGAATGCAGGTCGTCAAAGCGTTCGTGCGGCGGCTGAATGCAAAGCTGGAGGTTTCCTCCCGTCCGGGCCGCACCGTGTTCCGGATTAGCAGTATTGGTTAGCGGCGAAGCCAGCGGTCGCTAACCCTTCTTCGGTGACCAGCCATAGGCCCTGGCGCAGGCTCCGCCCATCAGCATGGCGCGCTCGCTGTCGCTCAGGCGGTCCGTCCTGAGGAACGGCTCGACGCCCTGCTCGTAGTTGAGCACGGCGAACGTTCGCGTCCAGTCCGTGCCCCACAGGCAGCGATCGAAACCCCAGGCATCGAAGATGCGGGCAAGCGGATCCCAGATGTCGGGATAAGGATACGGCTCGCGCGACAGCGTGCAGGCGCCGCTGACCTTGATCACGGCGTTCGGGCGGCTGGCGAGTTCCAGCACTCGGGGAAGAACGGCCCAGGGCTCCGGCGGCGCCGGCGGCACACGCGGTTGCAGGATGCCCATATGATCGAAGATGAAACGGGTGTCGGGATGGCGATCGACCAGCGCGATGCCCGCATCCAGATTGTCCCAGCAATGGATGTTGACCGGAAAATCGTGGCGAACCGCCGCGCGCGTGATCCGGTCGAGCGCGGGGTCATCGGGCGCGCGGTTCGCATCCTTCGTCAGCCAGATGCGGATGGCGACCGCGCCCGGCGTCTTCTTCCATTCCGCGATGACGTCTTCGACGACAGGATCGTCGGGATCGACCGGCTTGATGATGGCGAGCCGGCCGGGATGCGCCCGCTGCACTTCGACGGCGTAGCTGGCGTCGTACCGGTACAACGAGAAGGCCGAGATGAAGATCGCGCCATCGACGCCGACCTTGTCCATCGACGCCACCATCTCGTCGCCGGTGACGTGAGGCGGCCAGTTCGGCACGCTGCGCCAGGGCCGCTTCGGCGTGTTCGCCTCATAGGCGTGGACTTGGGAATCGATAATCATCATCCGAACAGCCCCCTTGTGCCGCGATCAGTCTGTTCAGGCCACGGCTTCGATGGCCTTGCCGTCGACACGGGTCTCGTCCTTCAGATTGTCGACGGTGACGTGGGTGTCGTACCAGGTGAGGCGAGGCCGGACCCCAAAGCGCTCGGTCAATTGCGCCACGCGCTCTTCCGTAAACCAGGCTTCCGCTGACTGGCGGCTGTCCCAGAGATAAACGCCGCCGGTGCCGCTCTCGCCGTTCAGATAGTCCTTTCGGATCAATCCATTCCTCGCGAGGCCGCGATAGGTCGGCGCGGTCGACGTGCCGCCTTTGATGGCTTGCTCCTCGGAGCGCTTCGGCAGATCGAACTGAACGACAACGATGCAGTTGGTCATGGATGCTTCCTCCCGTCATTATGATTATGTCGAAGGTATCATGCGGTGAATTCGGGCAACTGGTCAAAGGCTGAGCGCGCGTCGATGACCGCTTCAGGCGCAACGCTGACATTCGTGCGCGCTGCAGAAAGAACAATCGACCGGAGATCGCTTCGTTCATCCAGGGTATGCGCGCGCACAATTCCATATTCCGCAAGCGCTTGCGTCGATCGGCTGGATCAAGGATTGAGGTGGCGGATGTCGTGGAGCCAGCCATCGGGCGGGCATTCGCGCTACCCGGATTACGCTTGCTGTTGGCGTCAGCAACTTCGCGCAAACCGAGAGAACATTCAGCGTAGCTTTTGCAATCGCAAGAAGAATTGCCGCTAAAGTTCTACATCAGACGCCTGATGGCGGAGGCGCAGATGAATGCAAGCTTTCTGTCTGCAATGAACCATATAGGTGTCGGGTTACTGAATTGGAAACTTCGGGATTCGTTTGCCGCACTGCGGTGCGCGACTGCTGATGCAGCAAGTAGTCCGCGCGCCGACGGATCGCGCGAATGCGAGCGCGATAACATGCGCCGTATTTGTACGGGATGAAGAACGACAAGCCGGATGCTGCCTCGCTCATCCGAGCTGCGCTTGCATCAAAACGAGTTGGCCAACTCGATCTCTGCCTTCAGCGCCGCAATTCGGCGCTCGGCCTCTTCTGCCGTTAGATTCTTCTCGAACAGTTTGGGCTGATAGGCCTCGGCGCTGAGTGTGCGCAGCGTCGCCAGCTGGCGGGGTGTCATCGGCGCATCGAGCTGGTCGGGCAGGCGGGGCATTGGGAACTCCAAAGATTCTTTGCATCTGGCTGCAGTCTTAACTTGAAATTTGTTCTTTATTTGTTCTTATAGGGTGCAACCGCAGCGAGGTGACCCATGGACAACAAATTGAACGAAATCCGCAGGAAAATCAGGTTCTTGCGCGCCGAGATGCTGGGCGCCGAGGATAATGTCCGCAAACGGGTCAACCGGGGCGAGGACTGCGCGGAGGACGCGATGCATGTAATGGCCATGCGGGTGGTGATGCTCGGTCTCATCGCGGAGCGTAACCGGCTCGGCGGAGAAGAACGGCTGCTCAATGTCGACGAACGGCTGACGATGGATTGCCGCGCCGCGGGCAGGAAGCGCTCGAACGGGGCGCTTGAACGCCGTGACCGATGATCCGGTCCGGGCGCTGCGCCGGCAGATCGTCGAACTGGAGGCGGTCGCTCGCCAGTTAAGTCAGGCCGGCCTGGAAAGCGCGCGGGCGCAGATCTTGCTCTCGCGCAAGCGGGCGGAGCTCGAAGACTTCATCAACAGGGGCCAGCGATGCCAGCACCGCTCAAATGGTACGACCGCGACGCGGACAACCCGCCATGGATAAAGGCCTTGGCGGAGGTCCGCATCAGGGCGACGCGGGAGGGGTGGTGCCACCAGCACGTCCAGGCGATCATTGTCGCCATCGATCAATACGCCGAGGCCGCGCTGGGCAACCGCAGTTACTTTCTCAACAAGCCGTACGGCATCGGCGACAGCCGCCACGACAACATTCCCTGAAGGTCGCGCCCCACCCGAACGGGTGTAGCCGATATCATGTCCACCCTCCGAACGATTGCGCCCCGAATTGACGACTCGGCTTTTTCGCTTGCCGGGGCGACATTCCCTGCATGCGGGAGGCGTCCTTCCAGTCGGGCGCGCGATTTCGGTGGGGCAACAGCCATGGATTATTGGAATGCGTTGGACCACCCCGTTCCCGGCGTCCATCTCGGCCAAATGAATTTGTCCGGACACAATGCGCCGGTTTCGTCATTGCCTTCCGGGAATGCGTGGCCAGGCTTCGCGGCCAATACCGGACATAACAGCGCCGGCAATGGCGGCAATGGCCATTTTTCCGGGAGCATGATCCACTCTAGCTACGCTTCGTTCGAGCCGCTCAACGTGGCGCAGGCCGGCTATCACTCGGCAGCGGGTGCCTATCAGACCAACGTCGTCTATCTCGATCAATCCGCGACCCAGGTCGCGGGTGTCGGCGGCGATGGCGGCAACGGCAATACCGCGTCAGGCGGAAATGTCAGCGCGTTCGGATCCGTCCATGGCGGGCTCAGTAGCGGCGACAACAGCGCCGGCAATGGCGTCGATGGCACCTTTTCGGGATCGCTCGTGCATGCGCCCGTCGTGGTCTATGCCCCGGTCAACGTCGCCGTGGCCGGCGCCAATTCGACAGCCGAGGCCCACCAGACGAATGTCGTCCATTTCGATCAATCCGCGACGCAGATGGCGGGAATTGGCGGCGATGGCGGCAACGGCAATACCGCATCGGGCGGGCATGTCAGCGCGTTCGGACCCGTCCCCGGCGTCTTCCCTGTCGCTGCCGGTACCGGCGACAACAGCGCCGGCAATGGCGGCGACGGACAGGCCTATGGCGGAATCGTTCACGCGACGTTTGCGTTCTACTACCCGATCAACATCGCGGTGGCCGGATATAACTCGACGGCGTACGCCGGGCAGACCAACGACGTGACGATCGATCAATCCGCGCATCAGATGGCCGGCGTCGGCGGCGACGGTGGCAACGGCAATGCCGCGACTGGCGGAAGCGCCGATCTATTCGCTTCCATCTTCGACCTGATCGGCTCCGACACGATCGCGACCGGCCACAACAGCGCCGGCAATGGCGGCAATGGCCATTTCGAAGGCAGCCTCGTCGACATTGATATCGCGATCTACGCCCCGATCAACATTGCGGTGGCCGGCTACAATTCGACCGCCGAGGCAACCCAGAGCAACCACGTCCTGCTGGATCAGAGCGCCACCCAGATCGCCGGCGTCGGCGGTGACGGCGGCCATGGCAACGCTGCGTATGGCGGCGATCTGGCCATGCAACTGTTGTCGGACCTTCACCTGCTGGATCATCTTGCCTGACGCCATTTCCGCTTCGATCGAATTGAAACGGCGCTGCAGGTTCTCATTATGACGCGCCATCCCGGCGCGCACCTCTCCGTTTCTCCTGAAATCGTTGAACAGCATTGGCGCTGCCTAGATCGCTCGCGGCGAGACGCCAGCATTTCGGGCGTACACCTTGCTTCGGATGGCATCACCTTTGGCGGCTAGACCGATCCGGTAGCGAAATCCAAGATCGCTGCCGTCCACATTGGGACGACAGTGTGCAACCAGATCAGGGAGACTCACATGGGCAAGGCATCATTTCCTTCCGACACGATCATGTTCAAGGCATCGACCGGCGGCAACGGCGCAGGCAACGGTGGCGACGGTCACAACTCGGGCATGATCGTCAGCAACCCGAGCATCAAGTTCGACCCGACCAACAAGGCCGAAGGCGCCGACGTCAACGTCAAGAACGGCGATCATGTTGGCCAGAAGGCCTACTGGGACGCCGGCGGCGCGAACGGCAAGGCCGAGAAGTATGCCAAGGCGGAGGGCGGAAAGGCCTATTCGAACGGCGACCAGAAGTCCGACAGCGGCCATAACAAGTCCGACGTCGAAGCCAACACCAAGGCCTACCAGGAGAACTGGCTCGCTGCAGACCAGAGCCAGACCGTGATGGCCGGCGTCGGCGGCGACGGCGGCAACCACAACAAGGCGGAAGGTGGCGACATCCACTTCAAGGCCAGCATCGAATCCGCCAACCTGAACGACGCCTTCAACGACTCCAAATATTTCCATATCGACGATTCATTGTTGAGCTGATCGATACGTATGAGGGGTGGACCGGCGGCACCATTGCCGCCGGTTCTCAATTCGTCACGCAGCCAGCGAACAATGGCGCGGAAGTTTTTAAGCTTCAGATCTTTGGCAAAACCGCAATGCTGATGCCGCCGCTCCAGCTGCAGACGATGTCGTCGCCGCAGACGCCGTTGCAGTCGGCGTTGCGGGCCTGCGTGGGGTCGTTCGCACTCGTTTTCGCCTATAGCTGCAGCTACAATCTCCTGCTTCTCGCGCCCTCCATTTATCTGCTCCAGATCTACGATCGCGTGCTGTCGAGCCGCAGCGGCCACACGCTGCTGATGCTGACCATCATCGTCGCGTTCACCGTCGTGATCGGCGGCGTGCTCGATGCGCTGCGCCGCGCCGCGCTGGGCCGGATGGGCGAGTGGCTCGAACAGGAACTGCATCCGGCGACGCTCTCGGCCTGCCTCAAATGCGCCCACGCCGACCGGGCGCGGGCATCGGATGCCTATCGCGATCTTGGAATGTTGCGTCAACTCGCCCAGTCCGGCGCGTGCTCGACCTTGTTCGACGCGCTCTGGACGCCGCTCTTCCTCGGCGTTCTCTTTCTCGTGCATCCCCTGCTGGGCGTGATCGGCGTGCTAAGCGTGCTTTTTTTGCTGGGTCTCGGGCTTGTCGAAGAACGGCTGACGGAAGCGCCGATGGTGCGGTCGGCCGGCGCGCTGTCGAGGAGCCAGGGCTGGTTCGGCACGGCGATCGGAAACCTGCACGTGATCAGGGCGATGGGAATGCTCGACGGCGCCGCGCGCCTGATCCGCCAGGCCGCGCAGTATGCGAGGCGCGAGCAGGAGGTGGTCCAGCGCCGCCACGATACCATCATGCTGATTTCAAAGCCCGCGCGGGCGCTGGCGCAGGTGCTGGTCATGGGCGCTGCCGCCTGGCTCGTGCTCGAACAGAACAGGAGTCCGGCGATCATATTCGCCACGACCCTGTTGTTCGGACGCGCGCTCGCGCCGGTCGAAGGCGCGGTTGCCGGCTGGAAAGCATGTGCGATGGCGCTGGCCGCCTACCGCCGGCTCAACGGCGTCATGTCCCCTGTCACCGAGGTTACGAACGTCGGTGCCTTCCCGGAAGGAAAGGGCGGCCTCATCGTCAGCAATGTCGGTGTCGCCGCGCCAGGATCGCAAAACTGGATGCTGAAGGATGTGTCATTCAGCCTCGCGCCCGGTGAATGCCTCGGCATCATCGGTCCGTCGGGCTCCGGAAAATCCACGCTCGGCCGGATCCTCACGGGAATCTTTGTGCCCACTTCAGGCTCGGTCCTCCTCAATGGCATCGACATTCTGGCGCTGCAGGATTCAGGCGGCGGCCGGCGCCTTGGATATCTGCCGCAGGATATCGATCTCGTCGGCGAAACACTGAGAGACATCATTGCGCGGCTGGAGGACGCCGATCTGCAGCAGGTCATCAAAGCCGCGAAGCTGGCCGGCCTGCACGAGACGATCATCCGGCTGCCGCAGGCGTACGATACGGCCGTCACCGGCGGTGGAGCCCATCTGCCGCGCGGGTTTCGACAGCGCCTCGGTCTTGCCCGGGCGTTCTTTGGCGAGCCGTACCTCGTGGTGCTCGACGAGCCGAATTCGAGCCTGGACAGTCTCGGCGAGCGGATGCTGTTCGACGCCATCGAACAGATGAAGGCGGCCAATACCATGGTGATCATCATCACCCACCGGATCGGAATCCTCGGCGCGACCAACAAGCTTGCCATCATGGAGGGCGGTGTGGTCAGCGCGTTCGGTGACAGCAGGGAAGTTTTCGAACGGTGTGTAGCAAGACCCCAAGTTACTTCGCGCGAATCTGTCTCATGAAAATTTCATTCGCCCACGTCCATGTCAGGGAGATTTCACGGTGGCTGCCGTCGGCAGCGCCCGCGCGCTACGATCGGCTTCGCCGTATTACCTCAATCAGCATCAGACGCCTTTACCGTCGCTGGGTTCGGCCGGGATGGGACCGTCTGAAAATTTCCTTCACCCACGCCGAGATCTGGCAGGTCCCACGCTGGCTGAGATCCGCGCCGCCGGAGCTTCGCGACCGGCTGCGCGGTGTCACCTGGACCGGAAATCTGCTGGTCTGCGGCTTCGTCATCGGCCTCGGTGCCTGGTCGGCCTATGCCCCGCTCGAAAGCGCCGCGGTTGCTGCCGGCACCGTCGAATCCGAATCCAGCCGCAAGACGATCCAGCACCTCGAGGGCGGCATCATCAGGCAAATCATGGTCGCAGACGGTGACGTCGTCCGTGCCGGACAAACCATCATATCGCTGGAGGACACCAAGGCCCGTGCCGAGGTCCAGAGCCTGCGAGGCCAGTTGTGGGAGGCCGCGGCGCGTGAAGCACGGCTGCGCGCGGAACAGAACGCCGAAGGCCAGGTGTCGTTTCCGGCTGAGCTGGAGATGGCGAAGGCCAATCCACAGGTGGCGGCGGTCCTTGCGGGGCAGCAAGGCATCTTCGAAACGCGCCGGCAGGTCTTTCAGTCGCAAGCGGCCGTAAACCGGGAAAAGCGGTCGCAGGTCGAAAAGGAGATCGAGGGCCTCAGGGCGCAGGAGGCTGCGGCCTCACGGCGCATCGAAATCGTTCGCGAGGAAGCGGCGACCGTCGCTACCCTCGTCAGCAAGGGGCTTGAGCGGCGCCCGCGCCTGCTCAACCTCGAGCGGGAGCTTGCCGATATCGAGGGCCGGCGGGGCGAGATTGTCGCGCAGATATCGCGCGCCGGGCAGGTCATCAACGAGTCCGAGGCGGTGCTCCTCAAACTGGAGCATGACCGCCAGAACGAGATCGCGCAGTCGCTGCGCGAGGTACAAAATCAGATCTTCCAGATTCGCGAGCGGCTGCAGGCGGCCGACGACCAGCTCTCGCGGACGGCGGTCAAGGCTCCTGAGGACGGTGTGGTCACCGACCTGAGGATCCATACGCCGGGCGGCGTCATCGGCGCCGGCGCTCCTCTCATGGATCTGGTTCCCCGGCAGGACCGGCTTGTCGTGATTGCGCGCGTCAGGCCCGAGGACATCGACGTGGTTCGTCCCGGACTTAACGCCGAGGTGAATCTGCTGCCCTACAATCAGCGCCGTGTGCCCCCGCTCCACGGCAGCGTGATGCACGTTTCCGCCGACCGCCTGGTCGACAAGCGCACCGATCAGCCCTACTACGCCGCGAAAATTCGCGTGCAGGATCCCGCAAGCGCCGGCATCGAAGATGTCAGGATTATTCCGGGAATGCCGGCCCAGGTGTTCATCAAGACCGGCCGCGGCACGGTGGCGCTTTACGCCCTCAGGCCGCTGCTCGACAGCTTCCACGGCGCGTTCCGCGAGGACTGACTAGGGCCAGGCCTGCGAAGCCAATCGCCCCGTCAGGATGATTGAACCCGCAAGGGGAACGCATTCGTTCGCCGGCTCCAGCGAAGCACCGCCTCGGTACGATTGCGTGCGGAGCATTTTCGCATGATGCGCTGGATATGCATTTTGACGGTGTTTTCGGAGAGGTTGAGCCGCACCGCAATCAACTTGTTGGGCAGACCGAGCTGCAGCGCCTCGAGCACGTGCTGTTCGCGCGGGGTGAGGTCGACCATCGTCCGTTCCGGCACAAGCGCGGTGACGCCGCCCTGGATTGAGGGCAGCTCGGGAACGTCGAGATGTTCCGATCGCGACATGAGGCCCGGCGCGCCATTTTGCCCAACGATCGGTAAGGGCCGGTAGACTGCGCCGGCAAGAACGAGGCGCAATCCGGCAATGGCGACTTCGACCGGAATGGATTTCGGAAAGAAGCCACGCACCCCGCGCTGCATCGCGGCTGAAATCGTCGCCTCGTCGTCACGGTTCGACAACAGCGCCACGGAAGCCTGCGAAAAGAATTCTGCAATAAACGCGAGACTGACCTCGATCGCGGGGTCAGTGATCTCCTTGTCGCCGATGTTGAGGGCGATCAGGCGGATGTCCCTGCCAGCGAACCAGCTCAGACCATTCGTCGTCGCCATCTCGACGATTTCGAACCCGGCGAGTTCTCGCTTGAGGATATTCAGGATGCAGGTCCGCGCCAGCACATGCTGCTCGATGATTGCGAGCACCGGCGATTTCTGTGTTACCTGGGCTAGTTCCGCGGCGTTGGTAAAGTCGTCCATGTTGTCCCCGAATCCGAAGTAAGGCTTGAGTACTCCACCAGTTCTGATTTCCATTCGCCATGGAGCAAGCCCGCCCCACACACGCAGCCTGTTGCTGGTCGTTCCAGGCTCTAGCTGCAAATATTACGATATGCGCTCGCCGCCGCCGAATTCGCGGCGCCGTTGACGACGTATGCTTCGTCTTCCGTCACGAGATAAAGGAACGGCCAGTGTGCCGCGTCTTCACCCGAGGCCTTCTTTCGTTTGATGCGGCCGCAAATGGTATCGACGGATTTTCCGAACGTATTCTTGCGCATCGCCCGCTTCATCTCACCAAATTCGGCAGACGCAGGATCCTCCAGTTTCGCCGCAATCGTGGTCTTCGCCTTGACGATGACGGGATCGGGCGTCTCGCCCGGCCGGGCCGATGTGGTAGCTTCGAGTTTCGCTTCGATCACGGGCGGCTTCGCATTGTTCTCCGCGAACTGAGGCCTGTTGCGGTCGGTTGCAGCCGGCCGTTCTTCCGTCTTCGTTGCGATCGCGGACTTGGCCTTCGGTGTCGCGGCACTGGCCTTGGATGGCGCCGGCGCCGCTTCCTTCGACCGTGTGGCCGCGATCCTGCTGCCGCAACCGGAGCCGTTGGGGTCCGCGCTTGCGTCCATGCTCGCCTGCGGCGATAAAGGGTAGCTACAGCCAACCAGGGTCGCAGCCAGAACACCAATGAGAAGCGTTCTCATGCTAATCCCTTCGTGAGGGGCCTGAGTTCTGCTCGCAGTTCTTGCGACGGTCGAAATGTTTGCGCTGGTTGTCTATCAATTGCGCAAAAGTCTTAAGTGCTTGTTAAACGCACGGTCTTCGCCGCGGCAAGCTCCGGCATCGTTAACGCTGGCAGATCAAGTGTCGCGGGCAGATCGTGCGCGGCATCCGCGCCGCGCTTTCCCTCGACCTACGGCGGCAGGGGCCGTGGCGGCCACTGCTTGTCGGCGATCGCCTCAGGCATGGCGATGCACAGCTAACCTGGTTGTGAACAATGCGACTCTGATCCTGACTGGCGGAGATCATGGGTGACCACCATGTCAGGTCACGTAAGGACGCAAGAACCGGGTTCAATGTCATGCGAGCTTTCGCACTAGCGCTATTTCTATTGCTTCCGAGCTTGGCAGCGGCGCAGCCGCCGCCCCAATACAATCCGTACACCCATCGATACGAGTACGCTCCCAAAGGAGCCACCCCGCAGTACAATCCGTACAGGAACCGGCGAGAGCTCACCGGCCCTGGCGAAACGCTCCAGTTCAATCCCTACACCAAGAAACGCGAGTTTGCTCCCGAGGGGGCCATACCGCGTTACAACCCCTACACCAAGCGGCGAGAGCTTGCCGCTCCTGACTAGGTTCGCGCGACCTGTCGGGAGACAGCATCGGCAAAATCCTGAGGCGTACCTGCCGCGGTCACTATCATAAGTCAGCGGCGCCCCCTGCACTCAATGGGACGGCGCGCCTGACAAGCATTATCACACCTGCGAGCCTCACACGTGCCGGTGTGAACGTACTGCTCGACGTACCAGAACGCGCAGGGACTCGCCTTGCATTCTCATATTTCCGCGGCCCGCGTCCTTACGCCGGTTGACATCAAACAGGGCCGAGGCGCAGCCTGCCCTGGGTGGAACAAGTGGGCTCGTTGATCGGACAATTTGCGTCGCATTGCACAAATCCGAAATGGAGACACACCATGAGGGAGCTACTCGTCGCTACCACCGCCGTGGCGGTGCTTTCCACAGGTTCAGCACTTGCAGCCAACAGCGCCAAGCATCTGGGCAAGGTTCAGTTCGAAACATCCTGCACGCCTGCAGCGCAGAAGCTGTTTAATCAAGGCATGCTCTATCAGCATTCGTTCTGGTATCGCTCCTCGAAGCAGACGTTCGAGGATGTCCTCAAGGCCGATCCGAATTGCGCCATGGCTTATTGGGGCATTGCGTTGAGCCTGCTCTACAATCCGCATGCGCCACCGCCGCCGGCAAACCTCCCGCTCGGGCTTGAGGCGATACAAAAAGCCAAGGCCATGAACGCCAAGACGCAGCGCGAGCGCGACTACATCGACGCGCTTGCTGCAATGTACGTCGACTACGACAAGGTGGACCATCGCACCCGTGTGCAGAACTACCTCAAGGCGCAGGAACAGGTGGCAACGCGCTATCCGAAGGATGATGAAGCACAGATCGGCTATGCGATTACGCTCAACGTGGCGGCATCCCCGACCGACAAGACCTACGCCAACCAGCTCAAGGGTGCGGCGCTGCTGGAGCCGATGTTCAAGCGGCTGCCGCAACATCCCGGCGTAGCGCACTATCTGATTCATTTGTATGACTATCCCGCGATCGCCGAAAAGGGGCTTACCGCCGCCAAGCGCTACGCCAAGATCGCGCCGGCGGCGCCGCACGCGCAGCACATGCCCTCGCATATCTTCACGCGCGTCGGATACTGGAAGGAATCGATCGCGGCGAACGCGGAATCCGCACGGGTCGCGAAGCTCGATGGCGAGCAGCACGACCAGGCCCACGGCATGGACTATTTGGTCTACGCGTATCTGCAGCTCGCGCAGGACAAGAAGGCGAGGGCCGTTATCGATGAGATGAATGCCATCGAATTCAAGGTCGACCGGTTCGTCGGTCCGTACGGGGTTGCCGCGAGCAACGCGCGCTATGCGGTCGAACGCGGCGACTGGAAGGCCGCAGCCGCGCTTCAGTCGCGGGACACCAAGTATCTCTATGCGGACGCGGTGACATATTTTGCCCGCGCACTTGGCAAGGCGCGTTCGGGTGATCCGGCCGGCGCGAAGGCGGATGCCGACAAGCTTGGCGAGCTCAGCGCAAAACTGAAGGAAGCAAAGGACGGCTATTGGTCCGAAATCGTCGGCATCCAGCAGCAGGTCGCAGGCGCCTGGGTGCTGTTCGCCGAGGGCAAGCACGATGAAGCGCTTAAGGCGATGAGTGCGGCGTCCGCCGCGGAGGACAAGACCGAGAAGCATCCGGTGACGCCCGGTCCGCTTGCGCCGGCACGCGAACTTTATGCCGCGATGCTGCTCGAGCGCGGAATGGCCGCGGAGGCGCTCGTGGCCTACGAGGCCGTGCTCGCCAAGGAACAAAACCGGCTCGCCGCGTATGTCGGAGCCGCCAAGGCCGCTGCCAAGGCCGGCAGCGCCGACAAGGCGAAGCGGTATACCGCAAAAGTGATCTCGCTCACCAAGGGCGCCGATTCGCAACGGCCGGAGGTCATGGCGCTGCGCACCACCAAGACCGCCTCCACGGCGCCGGCGCGATAGTTTTTTCATTCGAGAAGAAGGTCGAGTGGCCGGAGCAATCCGGCCATTCGTTATTTCACCCAGAGCCGCAGCGGCACGTCGCGGCGGTCGCGGCAACTCATCATGCCGACATAGGCATCGGATTTATTGCCGCTGTAGGTGCAAGGGTTGCCCTCGATGGTGAGGGCAGCCTTTATGCGCGAGGCGCCGATCATCTGAAGCCGGATATCGCCGCTGCGCTTTTCGGGCTCGTCTGTCGTGCAGATACCGGTGTGCTTCAGCGTGATCGGCCCGGCGAATTCCTGCCTGCCGCCGGCCGCTTCGAGGTTCGCGGTCAGCTCCCATTCGCCGAGGATGCCGGCCTGTCCGATCAGTTCAAGCGCGGATGCCGAAGACGGTGCGGCAAAGGCGAAGCCAGAGATCGCCGCGGAAGCAAGCAACAGAAATCGCATCGAGGCCTCCAGGATGCACTTTCCAGCTTGGCGGCGAGGTTGCTCCCTCAGGTGTCAGAATGCAACAGCCTCCGCGACGGCGGCGGACATGTCCGCCGTCGAGGGATCAATGGACCGAGGTCCTTAAACTCCGATCAAGGGAGGCCCGCCGCCGAACGGGCTCCTACGAAGTGCTGCCGAAGCATGCGCGCGGCCAGACGAAACGCGGGCGCGCGGATTTATTCCTCCGACGGGCCGCCAAGGCTGCGACGAAGCCGCTGCGTTTCGTGCCACGTCTCGCGAACCCCCTTGCCGACGCGGGCAAGCTTGTTCGCCACATGAATAATGATGAGTGTGATCATGATTTACCGCCAGCTGTTGGAGAGCAGGCGACTGATCTGACGCTCTCCGTCATCCGACAGCTTCTGCAGCCCGTGGGTAGCAATATACTGTTCGACAACGCGATCCGCCCGTCGCTGACGGGATTCGATCTGAGCACGCAACAAACGCGAAAAAAACGAGGACTTTCTGGTCGGGGCAGAAAGCCAGGCCCCAGTGGTAAGTGTGTTCGCCATAGGATGGCTCCTTTGCGGAGTTGTCCTTGGAGCGAATCCTTCCTGAACTCAGAAATAGGTATCGGCAGGCACTAATGCGAGGTCAAATAGCGCGCACCCTGCATGAATTTCTGCCGCATCGGCAGAATGTCGCAGCCATCACGTCCGGTTGATCTCATCCACGACGGCGGTCAGACGAGCGTTTACCGCGCGAGCCGGTATTCCTGACCGCATCTGCCAGCATGGCGTAAAGCTGGTGCTTGGTGAATTCCGTGGGCTGACTCGTGCGTTGCTTGCCGGCCGGTTTGCGCGGCGACACCACCCTGTCCACCGGGCGTGCGCAAGCTGCCATCGATGCCTGAGTTCGCGTTGCCTGAGCTAGCGTTGCCTGTGTTCGCTTCGGCACCGACACGATCTTGGGGCTAGCGGTTGGCGGCTTGCGGCCGCGCTTCTGGCCCATGCGCTTCAACTTGGCACTCACAGCGTTGCGGCTTAGGCCAAGTCGATTGGCGATCTGGCCAGCACTGTGACCATCGGACCAGAGTTTCTTGAGCAATGCTACGTCGTTCGCATCCCAACTCATGAGATGCTTATACACCGATTGCGTGTTCCGCGCTAGTCGTTGCTCACGTTGTCAATCAGAACCGTTAGTGTTCGGATCGCAGCACAGCACCATCAGGAGCATCAGCCATCGCACCGCGTCTTCGGGTGCGGTGCCGGCCATCATCGCGAGATACTGGATCGGGCCCGTGGATGCTTCGATGCGGGCACGTTCACCGGTCAGTGCGGCGCGTTGGCCCTGCAGTGCGACCAGCGTTGCGGTTGCGGCCTGGCGTTGGCTATCCAACCCCTCCCGGGCCGCGCGCTGTTGCGATGCGATGTCGAGGGCCCGGGTGACGCGGCCGCGCTTCGTCGACTCGTCCACGGCGCGGTCGATCTGCGCAACGCGGCCGTCGAGGTCGGCGATGACGGCCGATTGTGCCTTGACGCGGGCGTCGAGCGCTTCAATGCGCTCGGTGACGCTGGAACGCGATGAGGCCGCGACGCTGACATGCGCCTCGACCAGTTTGCCGAACACGCCGACGGCATTGATGAGTGCAAGGCCGGCAACGAGCGTGATCATGACGAAGCGCATGCTCCATCCGACGCGGCGCCAGTGCGCGGCCAGCCATCCGGCGATCACGAGCTTGCCGGCCTCCATCGTGGCGGCGAACACCATGACGGCAACCGGCGCTCCGGGGAATATTTCGGCCATGCCGGTGACCGAAAAATATGCCGCAACTGTCGCCAGTGCGAGCGCCGCGAGAAGGGCAAAGGCGCGGCTGGTGCGTTCGCGTGCGACGGGAATCGCTGCAGCCATGACGACGGGCGCGGCAGAAACTGTCGGCGGCGCGTCGGGCAATTGCTGCGCCTCGTTCGGCGCCACTTGCTTGTCGTCCGGCGCCTCCGGCTGGTCATCGGCTTTGGTTGCCTTGGCTGCCCTGGTACGTTTCGGCGCCGAAGATTTTGCCGCTGCGGGCTTCGCCGCCGAAGCGGCGCGGCTGCGCTTCGCTGCAGGTGCCTTGGCTAATGGTTCTACGCCGATGATGCCTTCAGCGATCGGCGTAACCAGTCTGGGGGTGCGAGGTGTGGCATGGGCCAGGGCTTCGAGCTGATGCCTCATGCGCAAAGTATCGCTGTCACTCTCCGTCAGTTCGGTCGCGGAGATCGCTTGCGTGGTTGCACGGCCGGTCATCTAGCCCCCCGCCCGGTCGCGGCGATAGCCAGCTTCTCTTCGGCGAAGAACTGGAGTGCGCCGTAGCCTTCCGTGTCGACGGCATATCTGAAGCTTCCGTCCACGGTCGGAAACACGGCGACAACCTTACCCGATTCGTGACCGTTCGCGACGTTTTCGACTTGCTCGCCAATTGCAAACTTCGACATCGAAAACTCCTTATAGATTCGTTTATGCAATTATATCTCCACAGCGCGGCAGCCGCTTCTTAACGATGCGCCTTCTGTAATTTCGACCACGGTTGTTGCCCGAATGTCTCATCCCTGCTCTTGAAGGGAACCGGCGTGGTCACGAAACCGGCAGCCGGATCAATGCGTGCGCAGCTACCCACGATTGAATTGCCTTGATGACAAACTGGGCATGCAGCGATAGGCTGTAGGCAATCCAAAAAAATACATGGGAGGAGTGGCATGGCAGACGCAGCGGTCGCAGCATCTTCTTCGAAGGCAACCGGCGGCAGTACGACGCAACAGGTCGACGTCGCGGTGGTGGGGGCCGGCTTTGCCGGACTGTACCTGCTGCATCGGTTGCGCAAGGCCGGCTTCAACGCGATCGTGCTGGAAGAGGCCGGCGATGTCGGTGGCACCTGGTACTGGAACCGCTATCCCGGCGCGCGCTGCGACATTCAAACCATCGACTACAGCTACACCTTCGATCCGGAGCTGGAGACCGCGTGGAAATGGTCGGAGAAATACGCCACCCAGCCGGAAATCCTGCGTTACCTCGGCTTCGTGACCGAACGCTATGATCTGAGGCGCGACATCCGCTTTCACACCAAGGTGACAGAGGCGAACTGGGATCAGGCCACGGAACGCTGGCTGCTCAAGACCGACAATGGCGCAACGATTTCCTGCCGCTATTACATCATGGCCACCGGCTGCCTCTCCGCGCCGAAGCCGCCGGAGATCGATGGCGTCAAGGACTTCAAGGGCGAGGTCTATTTCACCGGCCGCTGGCCGCATGACGACGTCAAGCTCGCCGGCAAGCGCGTCGCCGTCATCGGCACGGGCTCATCGGGCATCCAGGCTATACCGTTGATCGCGGAGCAGGCGGCGCAACTGACGGTTTTCCAGCGCACGCCGAATTTTGCCTTGCCCGCGCACAATGGTCCCGCGCCGGCGGATCGCGCTGCCCTGCTGGAAGGCGACCGCGCGACGTACCGCGAGCAGGCCCGCTGGTCGATGGCGGGCGTGCCGTGGCCGCAGCAAACCGCGGTGAGCTGGCAGTTGAGCGATGCCGAGCGCCGCGAGCGGTTCGAGCAGGCGTGGGCCGCCGGCGATCTCGTCTATATCCTGACCCAGCTCTGGGCCGACCAGGGCGTCGATGTCGACGGCAATGCGCTCGTTTGCGAACTGGTGCGCGAGAAGATCCGCGACATCGTGAAGGATCCCGAGACGGCGGCGGCGCTGAGCCCCTTCGATCATCCGTTCGGCGCCAAGCGTCCCTGTCTCGATACCAACTATTACGCCACCTATAATCGCCCGAGCGTCACGCTGGTTAACCTGCGGCAGGAGCCGATCAAGGCGATCACGGCGACCGGCATCGCGACGGAAAAGCGCACGTTCGACATCGATGTGATCGTGTTCGCCACCGGCTTCGATGCCATGACCGGCGCAATCATGGCCGTGCATCCGATCACCGGCCGCAACGGCAAATCGCTATCCGACGTCTGGGCCAACGGGCCGCAGACCTATCTCGGTCTCACTGTGGCAGATTTCCCGAACCTCTTCATGATCACCGGGCCCGGCAGCCCGTCCGTGCTGTCGAACATGGCGGTGTCGATCGAACAGCACGCCGATTGGGTCGTCGACCGGTTGATTGCAATGCGCGACGCCGGCTTCACGACGATCGAGGCCACTGAAACGGCGCAGGATGGCTGGGCGCAGCACATGGCCGACTGTGCGTCGTTGACGCTGCACCGGCTGGCGAACACCTGGTACACGGGCGCCAACGTTCCCGGCAAGGCGTGGGGCGTGATGCCGTATACCGGCGGCGTCGGTCCCTACCGCAGCATCTGCAACGAGGTCGCCGGCCGCGGCATGCTCGGCTTCAGGCTCACCGGGCCCAATGGTGTGGAGCAATGCAACGACGGCGAGATCGTCCGGCTGCAGCCGGACGTGCGGCTGGTGCTCGGCATGCTGGCGGAGATGAATCTGCCGGCGATCGAGTCGCTCGGCGCGCAGGGGTCGCGCGACTTCGTCAACGAGTTCAACAAGGCCCGTCCCGCGGGACGGCCGGTCGGCGAGGTCGGCGACGGCATGCTGCAGGGCGCCGATGGCCCGCTGCCTTATCGCCTTTATCGGCCGGCGACGCCGGGGCCGCATCCGATCGTGGTCTATTTCCATGGCGGCGGCTGGGTGTTCGGTGATCAGCAATCCGACGATCCGTTCTGCCGCGACATGTGCCGGCGCACCGGGATGATCTTCGTCAGTGTCGGTTACCGGCATGCGCCCGAACATCGATTCCCGGCGGCAGCAGAAGATGGCTACGCCGCGACGCGCTGGGTTGCCGAGCACGCCGCCGAGCTCGGCGGAAAACCAGGTCCGGTCGTGGTCGCCGGCTGGAGCGCCGGCGGCAATGTCGCGGCCGTCACCTGCCAACTGGCGCAAGAACGCGGCGGCTCGCAGATCGCAGGGCAACTCCTGATATGCCCGGTCACCGACGGCTCGTTCGACCGCCCGTCCTATACCGACAATGCGACGGGCTATTTCCTGACGCGCGCGCTGATGTACTGGTTCTGGGATATCTATTGTTCGCCCGCGGACCGCGCCGATCCGCGCGTCTCGCCGCTGCGCGGCAAACTCGAGAATCTGCCACAGGCGCTCGTCGTCACCTGCGAGTTCGATCCGCTGCGCGACGAGGGTGTCGCTTACGCGGAAGCGCTCGCTGCCGCAGGCGTTCCGGTCGAGCAGATCAAGGCCCGCGGCCACATCCATTCGTCGCTGATGATGGTCGATGTGGTGATAACCGGCGTCGGCGCGCGTGCGCAGATGGCGAACGCGCTGCGCCGCTTCGCAGGATTGCCGGAGAGTAAAGGTGAGAGCGTTGGACCGGGCGCGACGGTCCCGCCGCATCAGATCGATGCCGCAGCGGGTTAGGGCGCCTGGGATGAGGATCGTTGACCCGCGTCCCCGGAGCAATCGCGGATCGGGCTAATTCGCTTTCGGTCCAGCCGGGGCCGTCGTCTCTGGCGCGGCTGGCCGCGATCCGCCACCGGTGAACCGTTCGATGACCGACCGCACGGCGTCGCGGGCCTTGCTGTCCTTGATCGATTCGAGCAACTGCGCCGCGCTGGGCGAGCGGCGGATCAGGCTTTCCGGATCGGGAAATACCAGCGGGTCGTCCCACGGGCCCTGCACCACGAAGGGCAGGTCAAAGCCCTTGTCGCCGCCGGCCGCCGCCGAGGTCAGGCTGGCGACGCCCTTCAGATCGTATTCGCGCGCCGGCACCGAGGCAGTGCCGGTGAGCGTCAGGCGCGTCGTCGCGCCGTCGACGCGGATGTCTTCCACGGTGGCGATGCCATCGTTGAACTTCACCGAAACCGTGAGGTTGTCGTAGGGCGTCGAACCCGAGCGCAAATTGCCGCCGCCGGACAGCGGCCGCCGTTCCAGCCGTTTCAGCAATTGCTCGACGTTGAAGCCCGCGATCGCGCCGTTCTGTCCGGTCAGCGTCGCGTTGCCGTCGAGCGACGAGGCGAGCCCGAACGGACTTGCGCCGGATGCCACCAGCGACAGGTTGAGGTTGCCGCGGCCGGACAGCTTGCTGATGCCAAACAATTCGCTGGAGCAGGCCTGCAGGTCGACGTCGGTAAACTGGAGCTGCGCCTTGACGTCGGCCACCGTATCCGAACGCGCGATTCCGAACGAGCCCTTCGCGACACCGCCATACACGTAGGCCTCGCCGACCGAGAGCGCCAGCGCGCCGTTGCGCAGATTGGCGCCGATGGCGGTGCGGCCGAGTTTGGTCGCGCCGACCGTGACCCGCGCCGCCGACAGGCGCATGTCGAGGTCGGTGGCGGAGAGCGAGGTGAGGTCGAACAATTGCCGGTTCCAGTCGCGCGCGCCGCTGGCGAGCAGGCGTACAGTGGAGATGTAGGGCGTGAAATCGAGGTTGCCGGCGGCCAGCGTCGCCTGCAGCGTCTGGCGGCCGTTGTTGGAGAACGTCATCACGCCCTCGGCGACGTTGCCGTCGAGTTCGACGTTGACGTTGGTCAGCGCGATCGAGGCGCCGACCAGATTGGCGCGGGCCTTCAGCGCGAAACGTCCGAAGCCGCCGCTGCCGGGCGGTTGCTGTCCCGCCCAGCGCAGCGCGTTGCGCAGCGACGGGCTGTCGACGGTGACGACGCCGTCCATCATCAGGCTGGTGCGGTTGGCGACCGAACCGTCGAAGGCGAGCTTGATCGGCGCCGAGACCAGCCGCGCCTTCAGGCCGGAGCGGTCGCCCGACAGCATCGCGACGAAGTCGCCGGCCGAGATCGAGCCGTCGACGCGTTCGCCGCGCCAGTCGAACTGTCCGGTCGCCGCGAACGAGCGCGAGATCGACGGCCACGCCAGCGACAGATCGATATCGCCGAGCTGTTCGGTGACCTGGTTAGCGGCGTCCTCATATTTGAGCACGCCGTCCTGAATCCTGATTTCCGAGAACGACACCTGGTTCTCGGCGCCGGGCTTCATGGTGCGCGCTATTCGCTCGACAAACGGCGTCCAGTTGCTCTCGCCATGGCTGTCCCTGACGACGCGGATGTGTGGCCGCAGCATCATGACGTCGGCGATCTCGAACCTGCGCAGCAATAACGGCAGCAGCCTCAAATTTGCGGTCAGCACATCGACCTGCAGCGCCGGGTCGGCGGTGCCGCCCTTCAGGCCGACATCGTGGAAGGAAACGTAGCTGCCGGGAAACACCGAAACATCGATGTTGCCCGTTACCACCAGATCGAGACCGGTCACGGCGCGGATCTGTGCCTCGACCGCCTGCCGCAGCGCATCCCGGTTCAGGAACCAGGAGGTGCCGATCAGGCCGATCAAAACTACGCCGAACAGTGCCGCTACCGGCATTCCCAGGCGCTTCATTCCTTGGGCCATGGTCAATGACATATCCGGATCTGATTAAACCGAATTCGGGTGAGATGTAAGGCTGTTGATGAGGGCAGGGGCACATCGCTAAGCCCATGCCAACCCACACTATTTGAAGCGCTTTCTTGACGCTTTCAAGGCCGCGGCGACCCCCGGGGGTGGGGGCGGCGCCCGATATCCCCTGTCATTGACGCACCGCGAACATTTCGCCTAATAATTCCTGATAATGGCGGCTTTTCGCCACCCTCCATCAGGTCGTGTTTTCATGAACAAGGTTTACCCTGACGCCAAATCGGCACTCGATGGCGTGCTCAAGGACGGCATGATGATCATGTCGGGCGGTTTCGGTCTGTGCGGCATTGCCGAGACCCTGTCGGACGCGATCCGCGATTCCGGCGTCAAGAATCTGACGGTCATCTCCAACAATGCGGGCGTCGACGGCATCGGCCTCTCCCGGTTGCTGGAAACGCGGCAGATCAGGAAGATGATCTCGTCCTATGTCGGCGAGAACAAGCTGTTCGCGCAGCAATACCTCGCCGGCGAGCTGGAACTCGAATTCAATCCGCAGGGCACGCTGGCTGAGCGCATCCGCGCCGGCGGCGCCGGTATCCCGGCTTTCTACACCAAGACCGGCGTCGGCACGCTGATTGCCGAAGGCAAGGAAGTGAAGGAATTCGACGGCGAGAAGTACATCATGGAGCGCGGCCTGTTCGCCGATCTCGCCATCGTTCACGCCTGGAAGGGCGATACCGCCGGGAACCTCGTCTATCGCAAGACCGCGCGCAACTTCAATCCGATGATGGCCACCGCTGCGAAGGTCACCGTCGCCGAGGTCGAGCACCTGGTGCCGGCCGGCGAGATCGATCCGGACCACATCCACACCCCCGGCATTTTCGTCAAGCGCATTATCGAAGTGGGCACCGGCAACAAGCGGATCGAGTTTCGCAACACCCGTCCGCGTCCCGCGGCATAAGCGCGACACAGGAGAACTGACAATGGCCTGGACCCGTGAACAGATGGCTGCGCGTGCCGCAAAGGAGTTGCGCGACGGCTATTACGTCAACCTCGGCATCGGCATTCCGACGTTGGTTTCCAACTACATCCCCGAGGGCATCGACGTCAGCCTGCAGAGCGAGAACGGCATGCTCGGCATGGGCCCGTTCCCCTATGAGGGCGAGGAAGACGCCGACCTCATCAACGCCGGCAAGCAGACGGTGAGCGAACTGCCCGACACCAGCTATTTCTCTTCGGCGGAATCGTTTGGAATGGTGCGCGGCGGCCATATCGATCTGTCAATTCTCGGCGCGATGCAGGTGGCGCAGAACGGCGACCTCGCCAACTGGATGATCCCCGGCAAGATGGTCAAAGGCATGGGCGGCGCGATGGACCTCGTCGCCGGCGTCAAGCGCGTCGTCGTCGTCATGGAGCACTCCGCCAAGGACGGCCCGAAGCTGTTGAAGACGTGCAACCTGCCGCTGACCGGCGAGAAGGTCGTCGACATGGTGGTGACGGACCTGGCCGTCTTCACCATCGACAAGCACGGCAAGGACGGCATGGCGCTGATCGAACTCGCCGACGGCGTTACGCTGGATGAGGTGAAGGCGAAGACCGAAGCCGAATTTCGGGTGGCGCTGAAGAACGCGTGAGGGTTTTCTTGTTCGCGTAGGCCGCGCACCTTGTCGTCATTCCGGGATGGTCCGAAGGACCAGACCCGGAATCTCGAGATTCCGGGTTCGATGCTTCGCATCGCCCCGGAATGACGGCGTTACCAAGCCTCAAGCCGGCCCCGCCGGCACGTCCGAAAACCGCGTCAGCCACGCCACCGGGCCGATGCTGGCGGCGACGATCAACAGCGCCGCGAGCGCGCCTTCCTCAAAGCTGCCGCGGCTGGCGTACTGGTAGATCGAGGTCGCCAGCGTTTCGACGTTCAGCGGCCGCAGCAGCAGCGTCGCCGGCAGCTCTTTCAGGCAATCCACGAACACCACGATGACGGCGCCGAGCATGGCAGGCCGCAGCAGCGGCAGATGGATCAGCCGCATCGTCGTGGACTGGCCGGCGCCGGCGGCGCGCGCGCTGTCGTCGTAATCGCGCGGAATTCGCTCGAAGCCGGCCTTGATGAAACCGGTCGGGACCGCCAGGAACCGGATCACATAGGCGATGACCACGGCAGCACCCGAGCCGATCAGGATCAGCCCCGGCAGCGAACTGCCGAGCCACCCGGCGAGCGCGTTCAGAGCGTTGTCGATGGCGAGCAGCGGCGCAAGCAGGCCGAGCGCCAGCACCAGTCCCGGCAGCGTGTAGCCGGTTTGCGCGATGTTCATCGCAACGAAGCGCAGCGCGGTGGGCCGCCAACGCCAGGCCAGAATGGTCGCAAACCCCAGCAGCAACGCCACGAGCGTGGCGATGCTCGCGAACGCCACCGAGTTGAAGGCGTCGCGCCACAGCGCCATGTCGAAATTGGCAAACAGCCCGCGCCTGAAACTCTGGTGCGCCAGATACAGCAGCGGCACCAGAAATCCGACCAGGACCGGCAGCACGCATGCCGCGAACGCGCACGCGCCGCGGATGCCCGTGAGCGTTGTTCGCTGCGTCAGCCGCGGGCTTTCAGCGGAAAATTCCGTGGTGACGTTGCGACGGCCGTAACGCTCGACCGCGATCAGGCAAGCCACGATGGCCAGCATGAAGCAGGACAACTGCGCCGCGCCGGCGAGGCTGCCGCGATTGAGCCAGGTCGTGAACACCGAAACGGTGAGCGTGCGGACGCCGAGATATTCGCTGGCGCCGATGTCGTTCAGCGTTTCCAGCGACACCAGCGCGACCCCGACCGCGAGCGCCGGCCGCGCCATCGGCATCGAGATGCGCCAGAAGGTGGTCCAGCGGCCGGCGCCAAGCGTCTTCGCCGCCTCGGTGAACTCCGCGCTCTGGAACTGGAACATCGTGCGCGCCGAGAGATAGACGTAAGGGTAGAGCACCAGCGCGATCACGATGATCGCACCGGGCAGCGAGCGCAGATTGGGAAGCATGCGCACCGCGTCCTGCAGCGGAAACCAGACCGCAAGCGTGCGATGGATCAGGCCCAGCGGTTCGAACAGGTCGACATAGACGTAGGCTGCGAGATAGGTCGGGATCGCGAGCGGCAGCGGCACCAGCCACAGCAGCATCCGGCGGCCGGGAAATTCATGCAGCGAGATCGTCCACGCGGTGCCGGTGCCGATCGCAAGCGACAATGCGGCCACGCCGCCGAGCAGCAGCGCCGTGTCGAGCAGGCTCTGCGGCAGCACGTATTCGATCAGATGCTGCCAGAGGTCCGGCGCCGGCTGCAGCGCGAGCGCGATGATCGAAATGACGGGGGCGGCGACGAGGATGGCGGTCGCAACCGCGATGAACGCAGCGATGCGGCCCGAATGCGTGTTCGGACTCGCGCCGGCTAACATCGGGAAGAAGCCGAAAGGCCATGCAGCATTATGCCCTCTCCCGGGGAGGGAGAGGGCATGTTGGTGGAATGCCTTCGTTGGTCTGCGCGATCAATTATCGAACCCGACCTTGTCGGTCAGCGTCGAGGCCGCCTTGCGGTTGGTGACGATCTTGGCGATCGGCGTCGGATCGGCAGTGAGTTTGCCGTAGCCAGCAATCGTGGAGTTGACGGCGACGCCGGCGCGGACCGGGTATTCGTAGGTGGAGTCAGCGTACATCTGCTGCGCCTTGTCGCCGGCGAGCCATTCGATCAACTTGATGGCGTTGGCCTTGTTGGGCGCGTGCTTTGCCAGGACGACGCCGGAAAGATTGACGTGGGTGCCGCCACCCTCGAACGTCGGCAGCACCACCTTGGTGGCTTCCGCCCACGGCTTCTTCTCCGGGTCGTTGTTCATCATCAGCGCCCAGTAATAGGTGTTGCCGATGCCGATGTCGCACTTGCCGGCGGCCACGTCGCGCGCGGCTTCGCGGTCGCCGCCCGAGGGCTTCTGCGCCAGATTGGCCTTCACGCCCTTCAGCCATTCCTCGGCCTTGGCCTCGCCGTACTTGGCGACATAGGCCGCGAACAGCCCGTTGTTGTAGATGTGCTGGCCCGAACGAATGCAGATCTTGCCCTTCCACTTGGGATCGGCGAGTTCTTCATAGGTGATCTTGTCCTGCTTGACCCGGTCCTTCGAGGCGTAGATCACGCGGGCGCGCATCGAAATGCCGGCCCACTGGCCATCCGGATCGCGATATTGCGCCGGCACGATCTCGTCGATCACCACCGACTTGATCGGCTGGGTAACGCCGGCCTGCACGGCGTCGTCGAGGCGGCCGAGATCGACGGTGAGCAGCACGTCGGCGGGGCTGTTGGCGCCCTCCGCCTTCATGCGCTGCTCGAGCCCCGAACTGGCCGAGACGACGTTGACCTTGATGCCGGTGTCCTTGGTGAAGGCGTCGAACAGCGGCTGGACCAGCTTGGTTTCGCGGTAGGTGTAGACGTTGACTTCGCCATTGGCGGACGCCGGCGAGGCTCCGAATGCGGTGAGGCAAAGCAACGCGGCGGTTGCGGCGGTGGCGCGAAATTTTGTCATGATGGCTGCCCGGCAAAGGTGGTGAGGATGCCGGTTTCAGTAGCGCAGCGGCCACCATGCCGTCAGCGACGGGATGTCGCGAATGCCGGCTTTTAGAGCAATTCCAATGCCAATATTTAGAGTGATTCCAAACTGTGCCAGACTCAGTGAGCGCCGGCGGCCCCGGGGCAGCCGGCCGAAATGGCCTTGGCATCCTTCGTGCTTGCAGTTCAGGGTACGTCGCAGCACGATGCTTGCGGGCGTTCACGGCGGGTCAGGCGGAGCAAGATCGATGCGGGCTGTTCTGGATTATTGCACCGGCGCCACGAAGCGACGAAGCAAAGTGCCAGTATCGGAAAGGTGCCGAGCGCAACTGCTTTAGCGATCTGGCTCCTGAGCCCCGACAATGGTGGCTCGATTGCAGACGGCCGTCTTCTCTGCTCCTCCTCGCGACGCATGCGGCACGTTGGCAAGATCGGGTTGTTTTCCTGTGCATTCCGCGAGCATGAACCTCGCAAGAGTATCTTCGGGAAAATCCTTCAGGATGTCACGATAGGCACACTCTGCGGCCGGAAACTCTCCAGTCTCGAACCTCTGCGAGGCGTGCCAAGTCATCGCGCTCAGCTGCTCATCCCGATCGCGAACTCCTACCTCCGGATCGTCGCTGGTGCGAAGAGCGAGCAATTCATAGATCATGAAGCTTGTCTTGCGGCCCTTCACCTGAACCCGCTTTAGCGGCCGTGCGAGTAGGTCGGCCTTTGCCTCGTCATAAATGCTGTCGCTGATACAGATTGTGGTGCCAAACAGCTTGTTGATGCCTTCAAGGCGGGCGGCAACGTTCACGCCATCTCCCAAGGCGGTATAGCTCAGCCGTGTCGAAGATCCGACGTTACCGACTAGCACGGTCGCGCAATTGAGCCCGATTCTTAGATGGATTCGTGGTCGTTCTTGAGTCTCCCAGACGTCGTTGACGCGTTCCATCCGGCGCGCGGCCCGCAACGCAGCAGCGCAGGCGCGCAGTACGTGGTCAGGACGTTCAACCGGGGCATTCCAGAACGCCATGACGCCGTCGCCGATGAACTTGTCGATGGTCCCGCCTTCCTCCGAGACCGCGGATGAAACTTCCTCCAGATAGGTCGAGATTTGGAGCAGAAGGTCAGCAGGCGCAAGCGTTTCGGCGTGGCTGGAAAAGTTCTCCAGATCGGAAAAGAACACGGTGAGGAACCGCGGCTCGACGCCGGGCGTCAGCGGGATTCCCGACTTGATCAGTTGGCGGACCACATCGAGCGGGACAAAGGAGGAAAAGGATTTCAGCGATGTTCGCAACAGCGAAGCCGCCGATTCCAGCTTTGCGATCTCCTGAATACGCGATGGTGGACGCGTTGGCGTATCAAAATTGAGGCTTTCAATCGCCTGCAATTGCCGGGACACGTTTTCGACCGGGCGCGATAGCCGGCTCGAAGCGAAGTAGATGAAGAGCAACTCGACCATTGTGAGGACAATGATCACGACCATCATCAATCGATTGGTTCTCTTCAACGTCCCCACGAAATCGTCGATCGGCGTCAACGTGATCACCTGCCAAGGCTGACCGAAGCCGCCCGGAAAACTCGCGAAGGCTGCGACAAATTCCTCGCCGCCCTCCGGCGATCGGAACACAAATCTGTCACCGCCCCTGCCGACGTGTTGCTGATGAGCCTCGCGCACCACGGGATCGTCGATGTCAGCCAGGGTTGCGATCCTGAGCGTTCCGCTATCGATACGAACGCCCTTCTGCTTGTTCGGAAAGGCAATGATCTTGCCGTTGTTGCGGTCCGCGACAAGTGTGGTGCTCCCGGCGCTCGCCCGATGCCTGTCGAGAAAGCGTGACAGGACATCCACGGTGATGTTGGCCGATGCGCAACCAACGAATTCGACTCCGCGAAAGATCGGAATGCGTACCGAAATAACAGGAGAACCGGTGTCGGGATTGATCGATGGCTCCGTCACGGCAAGCGTGTGTGTCGTCTTCGCGGACTGATAACCGGGCAAGGTGCGAATATCGGTATCTGTAGCGACATCATATTTGCCGACCTGATTGGGCCATATGTCGAAGAATGTCCGATGACGCACGCGTTGCAGCGAATAGGTGATTGCATCAATGTAGCTGGAGTGCCAGTTGGCCGTCGCGGGAATCCGGGGATCGGCACGCCGGCGATCCTCATCGATCCGGGTGACTACCCGATGATAGCCATCCTCGAAACTAACGTAAGCGGCGTCGATATGCGAGGCAGACGTCAGGGTCCGATATAGCAGGTCCCGGCTTTGTTCGGTGCGGAAATAGCCCGGGTCGACGGCGGCCACTTCGGCGAGAAAGCGCAGCGCGCTTTCGGTGTTGTCGATGAGATCCTGGGTGCGTTCAACGCCGGCCTGGCTGGTCCGCGCGACCGCTTCATCCAGGATCGATATGATGCCGGCCGAGTTCTTGTTGTAGTTATAGATCAGGATGAAAATGAGGACGGGAATGCTTACGCCGATGAACAATAGCGACATAATCAGGGTCAGCCTTAGTCGCCCCATCCTGACAACCGGGCTAAGCGCGCGCAGCCACGCTATTGGGACGCGGAACCTTTTGCGGTTTCGAGACGCGACCAGCGCCGCAATCGCCAATCCGATCAGGACGAGCATGAGAGGAATTAGCCAGCGCCGCATGCTGCCGTCATTTCCATCCCAGATCAGTGTCGCGGGCAAAGTATCGTCGGTCAGTAGCCCGAGCTGCCGATAGACGGCGGCGATGCGTTGCCAGCGTGCGGGATCCTGCTGGCCGATCTGGCTGGCATCCCGCCCAACCAGCGTCGCCGTCTGCGTCGCCTCAAACAGCAGGGCGTCCCGGCTCTTTTTCGCCGAGTACTTTCGCAGGATCAGATCGACTGTGGCCTCTTGATGAGCGAGGGCGTAGGCCCAGCCTTTCACGCTGGCCGCCCTGAACGATGCGACCCGGTCCGGATGGGCTTTCACTTCCGCCTCGGAGGTGCATAAACTATCGCCGTAAAAGTCGATACCGGATGCCGCAGGGGCAAAGGTGCGGTAGGGCGCGCCCATCTGTTCAAGGACGAATGGCTCGTTGGTGCTGTAGGCGATCATCGCGTCGGCCCGGCCGGCCAGGAGGTCGCGTGGATTTCCCTCGTGCGGGACGCGCAGCATGGACTGATAGTCGACCCCTTCGCGCTTCAGCATCGCGACGACGTCGTCGCTTCCCGGCGTATCCATGAGCGCTCGGCCACGCAGATCCGCCACGCTGCTGATGTCTGCCCGACGCGCCACCAGTATGACGGCCGCGGAACGCTGGAATATGGCGGCCAGCACGACCAGCCGGCGGCCCGCTGCCCAGTCGCGCAGAACGCTGGCGCTGCAGACCCCGAAATCCGCCTTGCCGCCGGCAACCGCCTCGGAAACGTCGATATCAGGGCCGCCCTCCCGGATGGTAACGTCCAGGCCAGCGTCGCGGTAAAAGCCTTGCTCAAGGGCTTGATAGTAGCCCGCGAACTGAAATTGATGCTTCCATTTGAGTTGAATTGATACGGCATCGAGCGCCGCAGCAGGATGCGCTGCCGCCAGCATAAGCGAAGCGACTACGATCAGTCGTCCCAGCAAGGACAGATTCGGACTGACTGATAGTGAAGTAAGCTGCTTGATCATGCGCGCCTTCCGTCAAGGCGCTCCGCCGTCACCAGCCGCTTTCGGTGTGAGCATGCAAGGTCCACCCTCACGTTTGCACAATGAGCCTGCAACGAGGCGCAACAGCGTCAGGGCGCGCACCGGTCACGGCGTCTGCACCCTCATTCGAAAAGATCGGTCGTCGCAGTTGCGCATCAATGTTGAAGTCGTAAGTCTCCGCTGGCGGCCCCTTGTGTGCCGCGGCGAAAATGGTTGAGAGGAGGTTGAATGCTGGCTACGGGAGGGGTGGCCCTGGTTTGATTTAGATCAAGCTGAGCCGCGTTGTGCACCGCAACAGCACCGAGTGGCAGGTCCGTGGCGGGTCATTCGCTACAGGAACACCCTGGCGGCAAGTCCAGCCATGTCCGCCGAATTTGGCTGCGCGCCAATGGGTCCACGAGCTAATCTTCGCTCGCCCTGAAGCGGCCGAGTCCGTTCATCACGAACGGCGCCAGAAGTGGGATCAGCGCAATGCCAAGCAGGGTCGCCGACATCGGGCTTTGCCGCAGCACGATGGGATCGCCGAGGCTGTTAGCTCGCAAACGTAGTCACGTTAGAACTCGACCGAACGAGAGCTGATCATGACGAAGAACACCGAACCGCTGACGCTCAAATTCCGCTGCCCGGCAGAACTGGACGGAAAACTGCCGCGGCCGATACCGGCAACATTGGGCCTTCCCAGCTGGCTAAAGGCCATGCCGACGCAGGCTTTCAGTGCAATTAATATGCGGGAGGAGGATACGATCAAGCGCTGTCCTCCTTTCGTCGACGCGATGACCTCGGGATTTCTGATCCCGCTGATCTGCGACCTCAGGGTCGAAAACGGCTCGATCACGTGGGACTTTGATATCCCGCCCGGCGGCGCCATCGATTTCCCGCGCTCGCCAGTCGGATTTCACGACGCAAGCCAGGTGATCGACACCCCGTTGTTCGAGCCCGATCGGTTCATCATCAAGTTTCATAATCTGTGGAGCATCGAGGCACCGCAAGGCTATTCTCTGCTGTTCACACATCCGCTCAATCGCTTTGACCTGCCGTTCACCACCTTAAGCGGCATCGTCGATTGCGACACTTATCGCGACGGCTGGGTTCATTTCCCGGCCCACTGGCACGACATGAATTTCAGCGGCTTGCTGCCGATGGGTACTCCGATTGCGCAATGCCTTCCAGTGAAGCGCGAAAGCTGGGTTGCACAGACCGCCCCTTTCACGACCGAGGAGGCGCGCCGGGTCGAAGATTTGGCGAACGCAATCAAGCGCGAGCCCGGCCTGTATAGGCGACAATTCAGGGTCTAGCGCATGATCCGGAAAAGTGGGCACCGGTTTTCCGAAAAGATCATGCTCTAGCTGACTAAAGTATGCCCGAGCGTTCTCGAGAGCGTGGAAGCCGGATCGCGTCGGAAAGTATCGAACGAAGATTCGCGTTTCATTCGATTCGATCGCAACGGCCTAGCCCTGCAAGAACTTCACGGCCGCGCTCGGGCGGAAGAAGAAACGGCCATGCGATGAAGCGGCGAGCGCGTGGGTGGTTCGACCGAACAAGTGCGTTCCGCTGCGAAACGCCGAACGCAGGCTTGCCTCGCCAGCGTCGCGATCACCGATCTCCAGAAAGCAAGCCGCAAGATCAGCGCGGGCAAAGGCATCATCAGGACGATGCGCCAGCGCATGTCGATAGGCATCCGCGGCGGAAGCATATTCGCCGTCCTGAACCAGCACACGGGCAAGCGCCATCCAGATTTCAGGACGCCCCGGGGCAGCATCGCGGGCCGCTGAAAGGACCGCGCGTGCTTTGTTGCGGTCATGATGCTGGAGATGAAGGCGAGCTAAATCCAGTTGAAGGTAAATGGCTTCGGGTGCCAGCGCAATTGCGCTTTCAATGACGGCGATCGCCTCGTCGGCACGCGCCATAGCGGCGAGTTGGCCGGCGAGTTCCTGAAAGGCTGGCAGGAATGGCGGTCGCGGCGCTGTCGTCCGACGAAGCAGATCGATTGCTTCCGCACGGCGTCCAACGCTGCCCAGTGCGGCGCCCAGCAGGGTTTCGATACCGGGATCACGACGGCCCTGCGCCGCCTTTTCGAGAGGCGCGATGGCTTCCCTACCGCGTTTCTGAGCGAGCAATGCTCGACCCAGTATCGATGCTGCAGCGGTGTCGGTTCGGCTGCCTTTCAGGATTTCCGCGGCGAACTTCTCTGCTTCGGCAAATCGCTGCTCTTGCAATGCGACCGCGGCGCGTTCGAGCAGTTGCGCACCTCGTCTACGGTCGGCAGATGAAGAAAACGGAGGTTTCGGCATGCCCTAATCCTCGCTCGCCCTGAACCGGCCTAACCCCTTCATCACGAACGGCGCCACGAGCGCGATCAGTGCGATGCCGAGCAGCGTCGCCGACATCGGACTTTGCAGCAGCGTCATGGGGTCGCCGAGGCTGATCGCCAGCGCGCGGCGCAACTGGCTCTCGGCGATCGGCCCCAGGATGAGACCGACGACGACAGGCGCGATCGGAAAATCGAACCGGCGCATCAAAAAGCCCAGCACGCCAAAGCCCGCCAGCATCGACAATTCGACCACCGATGGTTTCGCCGCGATCGTGCCCATGGTCGCGAACACGAGGATCCCGGCGTAGAGCCACGGCTGCGGGATCGCGAGCAGTTTCACCCAAAGGCCGACCAGCGGCAGGTTGAGAACCAGCAGCATGACGTTGGCGATGAAGAGACTGGCGATCAGGCCCCACACCAGGTCGGGCCGCTCCGCGAACAGCAGCGGTCCAGGGTTCAGGCCGTATTGCTGAAAGCCCGCCAGCATCATCGCAGCCGTTGCCGAGGTCGGCAGGCCAAGCGTCAGCAAAGGCACAAGGGTGCCGGCGGCGGAGGCGTTGTTGGCGGCTTCCGGCCCGGCAACGCCTTCGATGGCGCCCTTGCCGAATTCCTCCGGATGTTCCGCCAGCCGCTTCTCGGTGGAGTAGGACAGGAATGTCGGAATCTCCGCACCGCCGGCAGGAAGCGCGCCGATCGGAAAGCCGAACATCGTCCCGCGCAGCCATGGTTTCCACGACCGCTTCCAGTCTTCTTTCGTCATCCATAGCGAGCCGCGCACCGGCTCGAGCTTTTCCTCGGTGTGATGGCGGCGCGATGCGACGTAGAGCGCTTCGCCCAGCGCGAACAGGCCGACCGCCAGTGTCGTCACCTCGACGCCATCGAGCAGTTCGGGGATGCCGAAAGCAAGGCGCGCCTGGCCGGTGAGCTTGTCGATGCCGATCAGGCCGAGCGTCAGTCCGATGAACAGGCTGGTCAGTCCGCGGATCGGCGAATCGCCGAAGGTCGCCGACACCGTGACGAAGGCCACGCACATCAATGCGAAGTAATCTTCAGGCCCGAAGCGCACCGCGAAATCGACCAGCCACGGCGACAGGAAAGCCAGCCCGATGGTGGCGATGGTGCCCGCGACAAACGAGCCGATCGCGGCAGTGGCAAGCGCAGGCCCGCCGCGGCCGGCCTTGGCCATCTTGTTGCCCTCGAGCGCGGTCGCCATCGATGCGCTCTCGCCGGGCGTATTGATCAGGATCGCCGTAGTCGATCCGCCATACATGCCGCCGTAATAGATTCCGGCGAACATGATCAGCGAGCCGCCGGGATCGAGCTTGTAGGTAACCGGCAACAGCAGCGCGACAGTGAGCGCCGGACCGATGCCGGGCAGCACGCCCACGGCGGTGCCGAGGAACACGCCGATCAGCGCATAGAGAAGGTTCATCGGCTGAACGGCGACAGCCATGCCATGCGCGAGCGCGGCAAGGGTTTCCATTTACAGCAGCCTTTCCAGCGGGCCGGCGGGAAGGCTCAGCGTCAGCAGCCGATCGAATGCGAGATAGATCAGGGTGGTCATGACAAGCGCGATCACGGAATCAATCAGAATGGCACGCCGTCCGAACGCCGTCGATGTGGTGACGAACAGCGTTGAGGTCGCAAGGATGAAGCCGCCGCCAAGACCGATGATGGCGATCAGCAGCGCAAGTCCGGCGAGAATGAGCAGCACCGCCTTCGGATCGGCGCTCTCGCGCGGCGGCAGCCTGCCCCGCAGCGCGTCGATCAAATTGCCGATCGCGAGAATGCCGAGCCCGATCGCGATGACGACCGGCATCACCTCGGGCCCCATGCCGTACATCGTGGTGGCCGACAGTTGGCGCGAGTCCCACACCAGCACCGCGGCAAGTGCTGCGAGCGCGAGCGCAATGACGACACCGGCACGATCGACGTGCCCTGACCTCCGGCCCTGCGGCAGGTCGGTCATGATTTGATCAGGCCGACCGATTTCAGAACGTCGGTGACGCGCGCGTTTTCCTTCTTCAGGAATTCGGCGAAGGCATCGCCGGAAAGATAGGCGTCATCCCAGCCCTTCTGCTTGAGGATTTCCTTCCAGGCATCGGACTTGACCATCTTCTCCACCGTATCGCTCAGGGTCTTGCGCTGTTCGGCGGTAATGCCGGGAGCCGCAACCACCGAGCGCCAGTTGGCCAGCACGAGGTCGATGCCTTGCTCCTTGAAGGTCGGAATATCGCTGCCCGGGAGGCGCTTCTCTGACGTCACGCCGAGCGCGCGCAGCTTGCCGGACTTGATCTGGCCTTCGTACTCGCTCAGTCCCGAAATGCCTGCGGTGACCTTGCCGCCCAGGATCGCGGCGAGTGACTCGCCGCCGCCGGAGAACGGAATGTAATTGACCTTCCTGGCGTCAGCGCCGATCGCACCCGCAAACAGCGCCGCCATTATATGGTCGACGCCGCCGGCCGAGCCGCCGGCAAAGGTGACCTTGGCGATGTCGGCCTTCACGGCGGCAGCCAGATCCTGTGCCGTCTTGATCGGCGAGTTCGCCGGCACGACGATCACCTGGATCTCCTCGGTGAGGCGCGCGATCGGCGTTACCTGATCGAGCGTGACAGGCGATTTGTTCATCGCCAGCGCGCCGACCATGACGAAGCCGTTCACCATCAACTGGTTGCCGTCGCCCTTGGCGCCGTTGACGAACTGCGCGATGCCGACGCTGCCGCCGGCCCCTGCAACATTGGTGACCTGGACGCTGCGGGCGATCTTGGCGGCGACCAAAGCCTGCTGCATCGCCCGGGCGGTCTGGTCCCACCCGCCGCCGGGGGCGGCAGGCGCCATCAGCTTGAGTTCGAGTTGCTGCGCCAGCGCCGGAGAGGCGGCCGCAAGGGTCAGCGCGACGACCGCGCCGAGCAGGCGCGTGTGAAACAGGGTCATTTGGGGTTCCTCCGGGCTCAGGCAGGGCGGCGGCGCTCGCTTATTCGCCGGGCCGTGTCATTTGGTCGCATATCAGCCGGAAAAGCCGGTCAGTGTCCAGAGGCCTTCGTCCGGTGCCCTGTTTTGCGGCAAGCCGCGATCGGGGAGTTTTGCTGCAAATACTCTTGCCGACATTTTGAGCAGCATGCCGCGCGTTATCCGTTCGACCTTGGCATCCTTCGTGCCTAGCCTAAGCTGAAACGGAGATGCTGCCGATGCGCGCGGTACTGGACTATTGCAGCGGAGGAACGAAGCGGGAGGTGCCCGGGGGCACGCCCGTGCTGCATGAGGGCAGCAAGACCGGCCACCTGTTCGTCCTGCTCGAAGGGCGGCTGGAGGTGATCAAGGGCGATACCGTGGTGGCCGTCCTCACCGAACCCGGCGCGATGCTCGGGGAAATGTCGGTGCTGCTCGATCAACCGCATACGGCCACCGTGCGCGCGGCCTCCGATTCAGTGATCTACGAGTTCGACGATGCGGCAGCGTTCCTGCGCGACCAGCCGGCGGTGGCGCTCTTGATCGCACGGCTGCTGGCGCAGCGGCTGAATGTTGCGACGACCTATCTGGCAGACCTGATGCATCAATATGCCGGTCACGGCAATCATCTGTCGATGGTCGGCGAACTGCTGCAGAGCATGATCAACCTGCCGCCGATGCAGGTCGTGCCAGGCTCGGATCGGCAATCCGATCCAAGGATATGAGCCAGGGCGGCGGATTCTGAACTGGCGCCGCAGGCCGAGCCAGGGGCGCGCGCAGGTCGATGCATTGCGCTTCGCCGGCCGCAAGCCAGTACGCTGTACTCTCATCGAGGTCGAGCACGATGCACACCGGCGGGCGGCCGTGCTGCAGGCCGGTGTTGAATACCCAGGTGGTGCCGAGCCGGTCGAACCAGGAACCATCAGGGATGAAGGGCGACTGATGCACGTGGCCCGAGATCACCATCGACGGCTGGTAATCCTTGATCCATTGCACCAGTTCGACATCGCCAAAGAACCGCTTGCCGCCCCAACTCGTTGGTGAATTCGCCGGCGGGGCGTGGTGCACCCAGATCCATTGCCGCAACCGCTGTGCCGCCGCCTCGCCAAGCTGGCTTTCGAGGCGGCTCTTGACCAGCGGGCCGTCCCACCACGGACACACCGTGAAGAGGGTGTCCGATATCACGAGGCTGTCGCCGTCGCAGGCGATGCCCAGTTCGCGCACTTCGCCGATCCAGCGGGAGATCTTCTCGCCCTCCGCGCTGCGTTCGTCGAGATCGTGATTGCCCGAGCAGAGGATGACGCGCGTCAGGCCGGACAACAGCGACAGGTATTTTTTCACCACCACGATCTGGGCTCGGAAATCCACTGCCGATCCAATGTCGAGCGCGTCGCCCGCGAAAATGACGAGGTCGAACTCCGGCGCAGCCGCCAGCAGCCAGTCGAACTGCGGCAACGAATAATGCAGGTCTGCGACGACGAGGCAGCGCATAAGGATCAAATCCAAAAGTGCCTCAGGAACAGGCGATTTGGCAGCGAATGCATTCAGGCAAGCGGATTCGAGCAAAATTTGTGCCGCACTACGACAGACCCCGCGGCACATATTCGCATTTTGCGCGCGTTGCGCGCGGGCCTGCGTCAGGCGCGCGCCACCGCGTGCGGAAATACCACCTCGATCAGCGTGCCGGAACGGCCGCCGGTCCTGATCTGGAATTTGGCGCGGTTGGCCTCGACCAGGGCTTTGGTCAGCGACAGGCTGACGCCGGAGTTTTCCGATTGATCCGAAGGCGCCTGCGTCCGGAACGGCTCGAGCGCGGCTCTGACTTCATTGTCGTTGAGGCCGGCGCCGGTGTCGCGCACCCGCAGCATGACCTCGCCGAAATCGGACAAAGCGGTCGAGACGATGACCTGCCCGCCGGCATTGGCGAGATGGATCGAATTGCCGATCAGGTTCAGCGTGATCTGGCGCAACGCCTGCGTGTCGGCGACGATTTGCGGCAGCGTGTGCGCCAGTGAGGTGCGGATGATGATGCGCTCGCGGTTGGCCTGCGGCTGCATGACGGCGACGCAGCTCTCGACGATCTCGTTGAGGTTCTGGTTGGTGAAGGCGAGGTCGAGCTTGCCGGTTTCGATCCGGCTAAGATCGAGCAGGTCGTTGATGATCGCGATCACGCGTTCGCCGGAAGCGCGGATGTCCTTCATGTATTCGCGGTAACGCTCGTTGCCGAGGGTGCCGAAGCGTTCGCCGGTCATCACGTCGGCAAAGCCGATGATGGCGTTGAGCGGCGTGCGAACCTCGTGGCTGATCCGTGCCAGCACGTCGGCCTTCGCGCTGGTGGCGCGCTCGGCCAGCCGCCGCGCTTCGCGCAGTTCGCTCTCGGTCAGCTTCGCCTGCGACAGGTCGCGGAACACCGCGAAGAAATTCGGGCCGTCGGCGCGGGTGCGGCCGATGGTCATCGACAGCGGAATCATGCCGCCCTTGCTTTCGCGACCGAGCATCTCGCGGCCGTGGTCGAGCAGGCTGGCGGCATCGGACGCCTTGAGGCTGGCAAGATATTCGAACACGCCGTGCCGGCTTTCCGGAGCGAACAGCTCCGCCAGATTGCGGCGCGCCAGTTCCTCGCCATCATAGCCGAACAGCGCCTCGGCGCTGCGATTGGCGGAGTTGATGTTGCCCTCGGCATCGAACATCACGATGCCGTCTGCCGCGGTGTCGAGGATGGCTGCGAGTTCTTCGGCGTTGGCACTTCCGACGGCCGACGGTTCGGAGGCTTTGCCGACGGCGGGTTCTGCGACGCCCACTTGCGAGACCGGCATTGCTTCCGAGATCGCGGCCGCGATCGCATCGCCTTCCTGGCGCGTGTTCGAAAAGATCAGCGCGAGCGCGGAATCGCCGTCCCATGATATCGTGTAGAGGCGGGCGTCGGCCGCCGTCGGCGCATCGGCATCGGCGGGCTGGCTCGCGGAAATTCTCACCGGCGTGCCGGTGTCCGAGGTCGAGGACGCGCTCGATACGCCCGGCTCGACATAGAGCGCATCGAGGCCGCCGGCGTCTTCCAGCGCATGCAGGCTCGGATAATCCAACTGCAGCAGGAACGCCGCGTTGGCGTACAGCAGCCGGTCGAGCCGGTAGATCAGGATGCCGACGGGGAGCAGATCGAGCAGCGCCTTGTCGCGCCTGGCTTCGCCGAGCGCGGGCGGTTCGGGCGGCGCCAGCCACTCGGGTGGCTCGCCGGCCGCCTCGCGCGCCTCTGATATGGCGGTTGCTTCGAAGACGGCTTCGATCGGCGAGGCCGGCGGCGCTTCATTGCCGTTATCGGTTTCGAGCCGCGCCGACAATTGCCGCGCGAGTTCGTGGAAGGCGGTGTTCTCGACCGGCGTCAGCACCGGCGACTTGGTTTCGCCGGGCTGGCGGAACGGAACGACGTTCTTTAGCGCGTCGTCTGGCGGCAGTTCCGCCGGCGTTTCCAGATCGGCTTCTTGCGAAATCGCGGCGATGTTCGGTTCAGGCAGTTGAGCAAGCGATGGCAACGTGGCGCTGACCGGTTCGGGTGAATCTGCCACCGTCGGCATTTCCTGTGGCGCGGCGATTTCGCGGAGCAGTTCAGTTCGGCGGCGGGCCGTGAGCCGCGCCAGGCCATCGAGATCGCGGCAGACGCCAAAGCCGCGAAAGCCGATGAAGTTACGCGCGGCATCGAAGAACGGCACGCCCGACAATTCGACCGGCAGCCGGTCGCCGCCGTCGGCCGGCCAGTTCAGCTTTATGCCGCTCCAGGTCTCACGCGTGGCGACCGCCTGCATCACGAGGCCTTCTGGATCGAGCCCCATCGTCGCGGCGATCTCGCTCCACGGCCGGCCGAAAGCCGACAGGCGCGGGCCGACCAGCCGGGTGAAGTCGCCGGCATGGGGCGTGAAGCGGCCATCGCGGTCCATGCGCCAGGTGAAGCGCAGCGGCACAAGGGGCGCATCAGGCAAAGGCGTGTCCATGGTTTCGAAGTCAGGCGATGAATCGTCCGGGTGCATTTCCATCGGAGGGGTCTCTTCGGCAAGAGGCACTTGACGCGGTGTAACTTCGACGTGCGGAAGATTTGTCTCCAGCACGCTTTCGAGATTCAATTCGGGCGGCGCTTCCGCCGCTGACTCGTCAGCACACAATTTGTCGGCAGGCGGTTCATCAAAGGCGTCGAACCACGCAACCCCTGCGGGCGCGTCGCCCGATGGCGCCGGCGCTTCGTCCTCGGCCGCCAAGGGCGTGGCGTTGGCTTCCGCCGCTGCATGCTCGCTCGGCAGCGCGGCAGGCTCAGGCGCTACGGCTTCCAGTGGCGTCTCGCTGTGAGGCGGCGCGGGCAGCGGCCGCGCCGCCAGTGGTGCGATCAGCGCAATGTTGCCTGCCGCGATCAGGACGCCGTGACTGCCATCGGGAAAATCAAACCGCAGGCAGCCGCAGGTCGCAAGCCCCCCAAGCGTCGCGCCAAAGCCCTGCAGTCGCTCCAGCCGGATGGCGCCGCTGGCCGGCA
>LNFM01001172.1_pt1 | contig 61081 bp, 39 predicted proteins | sample 596031 | NCBI WGS metagenome assembly LNFM01 (sample SAMN04254537, study PRJNA301005) | activated carbon metagenome | isolation source: dual media filters at the Ann Arbor, Michigan drinking water treatment plant | place: USA: Ann Arbor | reverse complement strand
GATCCACAGAGCCGTGCGTCGCGCGGATCGGGGCGCGGACGTCGAGCTCACCGCGACCCTGCGCGCGACGCGCGTTTCGCTCGCGAGAGCGTCGAGGTCCCTTCGGGTCGAGCGCTGCCCGGGCGCGACGATCACGGGCGCGATCGTCGTTGCACCGCTGCCCACCGCTCGGGGTGATCAGTAATCAACCCATCGCATCCCATCTCGAGCAGCCGCGCCGACTGCGCCGGATCGTTGATCGTCCACACGTGGACCGCGATATCGAGCTCTCTTGCCCGAGCCACGAAGCGCTCTGTGACGACCTCGAACGAGTCGAAGACGTCCGGGACCTGCAGCGCGCACGCCGGGGGCGGCTCGTAGGCGTCCTCGTGCAGCCCCGAGATGAACCCGAAGACCTCCGGCGCGCTGAAGCTCGTCGGCGCCCAAGGAACCGCGCGTCGCAGCGCGATCATTCGATCTCCCCCTTCGGACGCGAGCAAGATGCGTCCCTGCGCACGGCCGCGGTCGAGCGTCGCCGCGAGAATTTCAGGCGCGCCATCGACGTCGCTCTTGAGCTCGATGTTGAACCGCGTGTTCGGCAACGCAGCGAGCACTTCGTCGAGCGCGGGGACGCGCAATCCGCGCCCAGCGAACGGCGTCGAGCCGTGGCGGTCGACGAATCGCGCCCCGGCGTCGAGCGCTTGCAGCTCTGCGAAGGTCATCGCGGCGACCTCGCCGACGCCGTCGGTCGTCCGATCCACAGTGGGGTCGTGGATGAGCACGACGCGTCCGTCGCGCGTAATGTGGGCGTCGGTCTCGACGACATCCACGCCGATCCGCGCGGCCAGCGCGAAGCCCTCGAGCGTGTTCTCAGGGAAAATCCCGGCCGCTCCGCGGTGCCCGAAACAGCCTCGAAACCCTGGCGGCGCAGGAATCATCGATCGAACGCTCATCGCTCGACGGACGCTACTCGATCTGCCGCACCATCGCGACGGGCAACGATGGCGCGGAGGTTCGATGGTCTTTCGACAGCGCAGCGCGGACTCTGGTAGAGATCCCAGCGCCATGAGTGACGGACCCAAGAGCGCCGAAAACGAAACCCAAGACGAGCCTCAGGACGAGGCGAGCACCGAGGAGATGCGCAAGGACTTCGACCTCGCGCGGGACGTCGAGCCCTTCGGGATCACGGGACGCGAGTCGCCGGAGGAGATCTTTCGCGATCGGTTTCCCGCGTTTGTGGGAAGGCAGGAGCGAACCGCGTTCGAGCTGATGGCTCGCGCGGTCGACCAGGATTACGCCACGTTCTTGACGTTTTCTGGCGCCATGACGCCGGCGGGTCTGCACCAGAGCTGCCTGATCCCGCTGATCGAGCGCGGTCTGATCGACTGCATCACGACGACGGGCGCCAACCTCTATCACGACGCCCACCGAATCATCGGGCATCGCATCCGCGAGATCGATCCCAACGCGGGCGACCTCGCGCTGCGCCTCGCGCGCATCATTCGCATCTACGACCTGGGGTTCTGGGAAGAGACGCTGCTCGAGACCGACAAGCTGTTCAGCGCGATCCTGCTGCAGCCCGAGTTTCAGAAGCGCATGACGACGCCCGAGCTGCACTACTTGCTCGGGATGTACATCGCGCGCATCGAAGACGCCCTGGGCGTCAAGCGCCCGTCGCTGTTGGCGACGGCGTACAAGCGCGGGGTTCCGATCTTCGTCGGCGCTGTGCAAGACGGCTCGATCTTCTTGAACATCGTGAAGCTCAAGCGACTCTTCCCCGAGACGTTCAAGCTCGAGATCGACGTCAACGACGACGTGTACGAGATGAGCGCGATGCAGAATTTCTGCCTCCACGGCCTCGAGAAGAAGATGGCGATCTTCATCCTCGGCGGCGGCGTCCCCAAGAACTACACGTTGCAGGGCGAGCCGCTGCTCTCGCAGATCCTCGAGGTCGAGACGGACGGCTTCGACATCGACGTGCAGTTCTGCGTCGATCCAGTGGACAACGGCGCGCTCTCGTCGTGCCCAGCATCGGAGGGACACACCTGGGGCAAGGTGTCGCCCGAAGGCGTCGCTCGTTCGGTCTACTGCCACGCCGACGTAACCGCGGTGTTTCCCTGGGTCACGTACGCGCTGCTGTCCAAGCAAGACCGCGCGCGTCCGTTTCGAAGGCTCTATGACCGACGCGGCGACGCCGTGGCGCTGCTCGACGCGACCGTCGCGAAAAACCGCGAGTCGCTGCTCACCACCATCTCGTCCGACGCGCTCGACAAGGCCCTTCCCGCGAAGCCCTGAGCGAAACGCTCAGTACCAGCTCGCGTTGTCCTCGACGACGTTGCGTAGATCGATGATCGCGTTCTTCGCGGACTCGGCGTCGGACGCCACGTCGTCGATCGCGCTCGCGAGCGCGTCGCGCGCGCTCTCGGGCACCGCGGCGCCCTCGGGAACCGCGTTCAACGCGCGCTCGTAGGCCCGAAGCGACACTTGCAGGCGTCCGTAGGCGTCCCAGGCGCGGCGCTTTCCGTTCTCGGCATAGCCCGGCGGAACGCCGAGGTCCGCCGCGACCGCCAGCGGAAGCGCCATCAGCTCCGTGAGCGAAGCGCCGCGACAGTTCTTGATCGAGTCCGGCAACGTGCCGCGGCGAATGCCCGCGACGTTCGTGCGAATCTGCGCGGCGCTCGCGCCGCCGAAGCACGTCGTCAGCTTCGCCGTGATCCGCTGTTCGTGCCGCGTCTCGACGCTCTTGAACCACACGCGTCCGGGGTCGCGTGGTCGATGCCACGCGACGAAGCCGATCGACGCGGAGGTGATCGCGACAAACACCGACGCGATCGCGGTGTTGCGCTTTCGAACGCGCGCGAGCTCCTCCGGTGAATCTGGCGCCGGACGCCCTTTGGAACCCTCGTCTTCGTCGCGCTCGTCTTCGTCGCGTTCGTCCGTCTTGTTCTTCGCGCTCTTCGCCATGGATCTCCCGGATGCGCCAGTGGATTACCGCAGTTGCCGGCGCGCTGGCGAGCGTCTGCGCAACCACATTCCGCGGCAACCTTCGAATTGCCCCGGTTGTTCCCGAGCAAAACGCTGCCTTGCTGTGTCGAACCTCGCCCGTGTACGGTTCGCCCGCCAGTCGTCCTCGACGCGCAAGCGCGCCTTGGGCCGCAGGCCTCGTTCGCAAAGAAGCTCTTCAGTCTGCGACCTCGTTCGCTCACCCCGCCGTCGCTGCCCTTCGCGTCCATCCCGTGCGCGCGAAGGGGCTTCGAAGGGGATCCGAAGCCCGAGCATCGCTGCCGTCGAGCGCCCCGAAAGGACCAACCATTCATTCATGACGTTCACCGAAGCTGCTGAAGTCGTGCTTCGCCAGGTCGGCAAGCCCCTGCACTTCAAGAAGATTACTCAGCTCGCAATCGAGCAGAACCTGCTGTCGCACGTGGGCAAGACGCCGGAGATCACGATGTCGACCCGGCTCACCACGATGATCAAGCGGGACCGAAACGACACCCCCATCGTCCGCGTGAAGCCCGGCGTCTTCGCCCTGCGCGTGTGGGGCGAGGCCGCCGTGGCCGCTGCCGCTGACGTCGAAGAGACCGAAGAGCCCGTGCTTCCCGAGGGCGCCGAAGAAGAGGTCGAGCGCGAAGAGATGCCTCCTCCCTCCGCCGAAGAGCGCGAGCGCGAGGACCTGCTCACGATCGCGCAAACGATTTTCGCGGCCGAAGACGACGACGATCTTCCGGTGCTCGCCGAGCCGCCGCCGAAGCCAGCCCCCGCGGTTGTCGCTGCTTCCGCAGACGCCGGAGGCGATGCCAGTCGCGGAGGTCGTCGTCGTCGTCGTCGTCGCCGTCGCGGCGGCGATCGGCCCGAGGGCGCAGCGGGAGCCGAAGGCGACTTCGTCGAGGGCGACGAAGAATCCGACAGCGAGCCCGAGCTGCGAGCAGAGGCCGGCGACGGCGAAGAGCGCGGTGAGCGCGGCGCGTTGGACGAAGGCGCAGAGCGGGACGACAACGCCGAGGGCGCAGAGCCTCGCGAGTCTGGCGAAGAGCCCGCCGAGGGCGCAGAGCCTCGCGAGCCACGCGAAGCACGACGCGACCGCCCCGAGCGCGGCGCCGATCGCGCAGACCGCGGCGACCGTGGCGGCGACCGTGGCGGCGACCGTGGCGGCGACCGTGGCGGCGACCGTGGCGGCGACCGTGGCGGTGACCGTGGCGGTGACCGTGGTGGCGACCGTGGCGGAGAGCGCAGTGGCGAGCGCGGCGGTGAGCGTGGCGCAGAGCGCGGTGGCGAGCGCGGCGAGCGCAGCGCAGATCGCGCCGATCGCGGCGGCGAGCGTCGCGCAGATCGTGGTGAACGCGGAGACCGTGGCGAGCGTCGCGGTGATCGTGACCGTGATCGTGACCGCGATCGCGGTGATCGCGCCGAGCGTCCGCCGACCGAAGACACCACGATCGAAGCGGGAAGAGACGCCGCAGACCTCGTCGTGTCGCTGCTGCAGCGACGGGAAGAGAGAGCGGCGGTTCCGTTTCGAGCGCTGGTCGACGACGCGATTCGCGCTGGTCGACTCGCGGGCGACCCCAACGTGCTGGCAGCATCGCTCGCAGCCTCCGCCCGCGCGGACACGGCGCGACGCGAGGGTCGGGGCGAGCGAGCGCGGCTGCGCGTGCAGGGATCGCGCGTCTCGCTCGTCGAGTGGTCGCTCGGCGGCGAGCTCGGTCGCGCTGAAGACGACGCGCTCGTCGCGCTCGAGCGCGTTCGAGACGCAGCGCGAAGGCAGCTCGTTCGAAAGCTCAACGAGCTTCCGCAGTCGGCGTTCGTCGAGCTCATCGCGCTGACGCTCGAGCGCGTGGGCCTGTCGAACCTTCGTTCGATTCGCCGCGCCGGCGCCAATCAGGGAGAGCTGTTCGTCACGGGCACCGCGCGAGTGGCTGGCGAAGAGATGCCCGCGGCGGTCCTGCTCAAGCGCGGCGGAGAGATCGGCCGCGAGCGCGTGATCGAGCTGCGAGGCTCGATGCACCACTTCAACCACGCGCGCGCTGCGTGGATCGTCACAACGGGCAGCGTGCTCTCAGGAGCGCGCGAAGAGGCGAACGCCCCCGAAGCCGCCACGGTTACGCTGATCGACGGTCAGCTCCTGGCGCGCTGGATGGACGAACACGGCGTCGGTGTTCGCCATGCGCGCGTCGCGATTCCGTACATCGATCACGACCTGTTCGACGCGCTCCGCGGCTGATCGGGCGATGAGCGGCGACGCTCAGTAGCAGCCGCGCATGCACTCGCGAAACGTGTCGTCACACTGCGCGACACAGGCGCGGTCCTGCCCCGCGCTGCAGCCATCGAAGCATCGCTGCCAGGTCGCGCGACAGGGGCGGGCGCAGCTCTCGCCGGGCATCGCCAACGCGCGCGGCTGGGTGTCTTCACACACCGGAGCTGGACCTCCGTTGATTACTTGCGGCTGCGCGTTCGCTTGAGTGACGGCGGGATTCGCGCCCTGGCCTGCAGCGGGGTTGGCCGGGTTTTGCGCGCCGCCGCCCCACGGAGCGGCCTGCTGAACGCTGCCCGCCGTGTTGGTCTGCGGTCTGGTAGGCGGCGTCTGCGCCGGCGTCTGCGGCGGCTGTGGATTGTTCGACGCCCAGCGCGGCGAGTTCCACGTGTTGTTTCCGCTGCTCTGACCGCTTTGTTGTGGGGAGCGTTGGTTCCAGTCGCCCATCAAGCTGGGTTCGCACGCCGCGAGCGCGGAGCACATCCCGAGAGCGGTCATCGTGAGCGATCGGATCGAACGCATGGAGTTCTCGCATAGTACGCGACGGACGGCGGAGTCTCTCCCCATTGTCAGCGCCGGTTTGCTCCGAGCGACGGCGACCAGACCGCTGTCGCCCCGCGTCAACGCTGGCGGATCAGCCTGATTCGGCCTCTCGAACCACCGCGACCGCAGCTTCGAGCTTGGCCAGCCGCGAGGTGAGGGTCGAGGCCTCCTCGCGCGCGGCTTGCACGGCCTCGGCTGCGGCGCGAGAGACGAAATTCTCATTCGTGAGCTGCTTGTTCACCTTTTCGAGGTCCTTTTTGCCCTTCGCGATCTCCTTTTCGAGCCTCGCCTGCTCGGCCTTGGGGTCGATCAACCCCGCCAGCGGAACGATCACCTCGACCCCCTCCACGACCGCGTAGCCCACGCCCTTCGGCCGCGGTCCGGGCTCTTCGACGGTGACGCCGCTCGCGATGGTGAGCCACCGCACTTGAGCGTCGTACTGCGCGAGCAGCGTCCGCTGCGCCTCGTTCGCGCCGCGAATACGAAGCGCGATGGCGTCCTTCTGCTTGATTCCGAGCTCACCACGGATGTTTCGCGCCGCGGAGATCACGCCCTGCAAGAACACGAGCGGCCGCTCGGACTCAAGGTCCCCAGCGAAATCACCGGCCACTGGGAATTTGGCCACGCACAAGTGCGGTGCCTCGGTGCCGTTGGCGCGAGGCGAGCGCACCGACGCCGGGAGCTTCTGCCAAAGCTCTTCGGTCACAAACGGCATGAACGGGTGCAAGAGCCTGAACGACGCCTCGAGGCACCGCGCCAGCACTCGACGCGTGATCGACTTCGCCCGCTCGTCCTCGCCATTGAACACAGGCTTGGTGAGCTCGAGGTACCAATCGCACAGCTCGTCCCAGAAGAACCTTCGCGCCGCCGTCGTGCACTCGTCCAAGCGAAACTCGTCGAGCCCGCTGTTCACTTCGCCCGCTGCGGCCGAGAGCCGCGACACGATCCATCGATCAGCCGGCGACATTTCGGCCACGCTGGGCATGGACCCATCAGCGCCGTCCGCAAAGAGGGGCTCGAGGTAGGGGAGGGCGAAGCGCGTCGCGTTCCACAGCTTGTTCGCGAAATTGCGGGCGCGCTCGACCTGTCGAAGCTGAAGCTTGATCGACTTCGCCTGCGGCGGATTCGTGGCGAGGTAGAACCGCACCGCGTCCGCGCCGAACGCCGCGAACCCTTCGCCACGCTCGGCGTAGCTCGGATAGCACAGCTTGAATTTCTTCAGCGCGTCTTCCTTCGAGGTCCCCTTCTGGCTCGCCGCCTCGACAACGGTGTCGAGTGACGCACCATGAATCAAGTGAAGGGGGTCGATCACATTGCCCTTCACTTTGGACATCTTATCACCGCGCTCGTCCTGCACCATTCCGTGCAAGAGCACTCGCTTGAACGGGACATCGCCCATGAAGTGCACGCCGAACATCATCATGCGGGCCACCCAGAAGAAGAGGATGTCGTGGCCCGTCTCCATCACGCTCGTCGGATAGAAGGTCTCGAGCGCCTTGGTCTTGTCCGGCCAACCCAGCGTGCTGAACGGCCATAGCGCGCTCGAAAACCACGTGTCCAGGACGTCGCTCTCTTGCGTGAGCGACGTGTGCCCGCACTTGCTGCAGCGCCCAGGCTCCTCGCGCGCGACCGTGATCTCTTTGCACGCGTCGCAGTACCACGCGGGGATCTGGTGGCCCCACCAGAGCTGCCTCGAGATGCACCAGTCTTGAATATTGGTGAGCCAGTGCTCCCAGGTCTTCACCCACTCGACGGGCTCGATCGTGGTCTTGCCCTCGCGCACGGCCGCCAGCGCCTTGTCCGCCAGCGGCTTGGCGTGCACGTACCACTGCGGCAAGAGCATCGGCTCGAGCACGTCCGCCGTGCGCGCCTCGCGCGCGATCGAGAGTCGGTGCTGCTTGGCGCCGCGCGCGAGGCCCATCGCGTCGAGCGCCTTCTTGACGGCCCGGCGCGCGTCGAAGCGGTCTTTGCCAGCGAACTGCGCGCACTGCGCGTTGAGCGTCCCGTCGAGCTCGAGGATGTTGATGAAGGGCAGGGAGTGTCGCCTGCCCGTCTCGTAGTCGTTGAAATCGTGTGCGGGAGTGACCTTCACCGCGCCGGTGCCGAAGGCCATGTCCACCAGCACGCTGTCGGCGATCACGGGGATCGTGCGATCGTGGAAGGGGCATTTCAGCTGCTTTCCGATGGCGTCCTTGTATCGAGGATCGTCGGGGTGCACCGCGACCGCCGTGTCGCCGAGGATCGTCTCGGGCCGCGTCGTCGCCACCACGATCTCTCCCGACCCGTCAGCGAACGGATAGGCGAAGGAGAACAGCTCGCCGTCTTCCTCCGCGCGCTCGACCTCGAGGTCCGAGATCACCGTTTGCGCCTTTACGCTCCAGTTCACCAGACGCTCGCCGCGGTAGATGAGCCCCTCCTCGTGCAGCCGCACGAAGGCTTCGCGCACCGCGCGCGAGCACTGCTCGTCCATCGTGAAGCGCTCGCGCTTCCAGTCGGGCGAGGCGCCCATCGTCCGCAGCTGCTCGGTGATGCGACCGCCGGACTGCTCCCTCCACTGCCAGACGCGCTGAAGAAAGCGCTCGCGCCCGAGCTCTTTGCGAGACGTTCCTTCGGTCGCCAGCAACCGTGACACCACGACCTCCGTCGCGATGCCGGCGTGGTCGACGCCTGGCTGCCACAGCGTGTTGAAGCCTCGCATTCGGGCGGTTCGAATGAGCGCGTCCTGAATCGTCGAGAACAGCGCGTGCCCCATGTGGAGCGAGCCGGTGACGTTGGGCGGCGGGATCGCGATGCAGTACGCGTTGGAAGCGTCGCCCGTGTCCTCGGCGTTGAAGTGGCCGGCGCGGATCCACTCCGCGTACCAGCGGGGCTCCACGTCGGTGGGGTCGTATCCCTTCGAGAGCTCGATCGTCATGACGAGAGCGCCATAACTCCACGGCGCGCGCGACACAACCGTTGTTCGACGCTTCGTCCCCCGCCGTTGAATCGACCGCGCCCGGTCAGCTCGCCGTCAGCCGTCGAAGCTCTTCGCGAATCATCGACTCGGCCAACTGGGGAACGACCTCCCACACGACGCGCTCGACGACCTCGCGGGTGAGCGCCGCGACCGCTTCGACCTGCACCGGGGTGAGTCCGAGCGCGGCCACTTTACTTTCGAGGTCCGCGGGCAGCTTGATCGCGGGCGCGGCAGCAACCGCAGGCGCAGGGGCGGCTTCGGGCGGGCTCGCCACCGGAGCAGGCAGCTTCGGTGCAACGATGGCGCTCGGCGGGGCGACGACGGGCTTGGGCGCCGCGATGGGTGAGGGTGCAACGATCGGCGGCGTCGGCGCCGCGGGTGGCGTCGGCGCCGCGGGTGGCGTCGGCGCTGCGGCCGGTGGAACCACGTTGGGCGCGAACATCTGCGTCGCCTTGGGCCGTGCCGTTCCAGGGGTCGGGATGCCCGAGGGCACTCCGACGCTCGCTGGCTTGGCAACACCGACGGCCGGAGGGCTCACAGGCGCGGCAGTCGTTGGCGGAGCAGGCGCACCTACTCCGACCGTCGCAGAGCCGATCGTCGCCGTCTGCTTCGGAGCAGGGGCCTGCACCGCAGAGAGCTGCGATTGGCTCGTCGACAATAGCTGCTTGACCCGATCGATGAGCGCTTGCGTCTCGAACGGCTTGGAGAGCGACCCTTCAGCGCCACAGTCCTTCAGCTTCGCTTCGTCGATCGGGTTTTGCTCGCTGAAGAGCAAGAGGACCGGAATGCGCCCAACGACGGCGTCCGACTTGAGCGCACGACAGATGTCGTAGCCGGTCGTCGCGCCGAGGCTCACATCAACGATCGCTGCCGAGGGACGAACGTCCCGCGCTCGCGCAAGAAGCGACTCGCTTCCATCGTGGGTGACGAGGGTGACCTCCTCACCGAGGAGGGTCAATTCGAACACCTTGCGCATCGTGGCGCTGTCATCGACCACGAGCAGGGTCTTGGTCACGGGCTCAGCCTCCGTCCGCGCGAGCATCGAACCGTTGGGTTCCGAACACCTTCCCCACAACGATTTTGCCGCATGTTTTTCGCTTTGTATCGGCGTACGAGCGCGAGTGTCAAGAAAGCAGAAAGAGCTCGCCCGCATTGCGAGCTCACCAACCGCTCACGAAGGGCAGTTCACAGAAGACGAACCGCCGGGGCGAGCACGTCGCTCACCCGATCGAACGCGAGGGTTGTTTCGCTGAATCACCAGCAATTCAGCGCCCGTTTCAACGACTGGCACCGCTGCTCTGCCGCGGTGCGCGCCCACCCCACATGGTCCCGCGACAGCGATCGACCTCGAAGACGGACCAGCGACGGCGTTCGAGAGAAATGAATCGCGGTCCTGACCGCGGTGGCATCGAGCCTCAGACGGTGCGGATTTCGACGTGTTCGCCGAAGACTCTGCGCAGGGCGTCGGAGACTTCGCCGACGGTGCATCGCGCTTCGACGGCGTCCAAGATGGCCGGCATGACCGATTCGCCCTGCCTCGCGCGGCGTTCGACCTCGGCCACCGCCGCCGACGCATTCTGCGCGTCGCGGTTGGCCCTGACCGCCTGAACCCGGGCGACCTGCTCGCGTTCGAGCGCGGGGTCGATCTTCATCACCGGAACTGGTTGATCGCTGCCCTTGTGCACGTTGAGCCCGACGATCGGCCGACGACCGTCTTCGATCTCGAGCTGGTATCGGTAGCTCGCGTCCTGGATCTCGCGCTGCACGAAGCCGCGCTCGATCGCGATGACCATTCCGCCCATCTCGCGGACCTGCTCGAGGTACTTGCGCGCGCCGTCGTAGATGCGCTGCGTGAGCGACTCGATCGCGAAGCTGCCGCCCAGCGGATCGACGGTGTCCGCCGCCCCGGACTCTGCGCCGATGATCTGCTGGGTGCGCAGCGCGATCGTCGCCGACTGCTCCGTAGGCAGGCCGAGCGCCTCGTCGAAGCTGTTGGTGTGCAGCGATTGGCAACCGCCGAGCACCGCCGCGAGCGCTTGGATCGTCACGCGCACGACGTTGTTGAGCGGCTGCTGCGCGGTGAGCGTCGCGCCCGCGGTCTGGCAGTGAAACTTCAGCGCTCGCGCTCGATCGCTGGTCACGCCGAAGCGCTCGTGCATCAAGTCCGACCACAGCCGCCGCGCCGCGCGAAACTTCGCGACCTCTTCGAGCAGGTTGTTGTGGACGTTGAAGAAGAAGCTCAGCTGCGAGGCGAAAGCCTCCGCTTTGAGCCCCGCACGCAGCGCGGTCTCGACGTACTCGACGCCGTTCGCGAGCGTGAAGGCGACCTCTTGAATCGCGTCGCAGCCGGCCTCGCGCATGTGATAGCCGGAGACAGAGATCACGTTCCACTTCGGGACCGCGGTGTTTGCCCAGCGAAAGATGTCGCCGGTCAGATCGAGCGAGTGCTTCGGCGGAAAGATGTACGTCCCTCGCGCGATATACTCTTTGAGCAGGTCGTTTTGGATCGTGCCGCGTAGCTTCTCCGCTGCGATCCCTCGCCGCTTCGCCACGGCGACGTACAGCGCGAGCAGGATGCCGGCGGTTGAATTGATGGTCATCGACGTCGAGACCTGATCGAGCGGAATGCTGTCGAGCAGCACCTCCATGTCCTCGATCGAATCGATCGCGACTCCAACCTTTCCGACCTCGCCGAGCGACATCGGGTGGTCGCTGTCTCGACCCATCTGCGTCGGCAGGTCGAAGGCCACAGACAGTCCGGTCTGTCCCTTCGCGAGCAGCATTCGATACCGCTCGTTGGACGCCTTGGCCGTGCCGAATCCTGCGTACTGCCGCATCGTCCACAGACGACCGCGGTACATGTTCGCCTGCACTCCGCGAACGAACGGCGCCTGTCCGGGAAATCCCACGTCACGCACGCGGTCGATCTTCGCGACGTCCGACGCTGTGTACAGAAGCTCGGTGTCGGCGCCGCCCGCGAGCAACCCCGCTCGCTTCCGCGGAGCGCTCTGCTTCTCGAGCGGGTCGAGCCGCTCGGTCTTCCACTGCTCGAGCGCCGCTTCGAATTCGTTGTCGTCGCGCTTTTGCTGCTCTCGATCGGTCATCGCTGATCTCTTCTCCGCGGAGCGTTGTACCTCTGTCCGCGCGACGGCGGCACCCCTCATCGCTCGCCCACCGCACGCCGCGCAGCGAATGCGCGCTTCAGCGGAGCACCGCTGCAGCACGATCGATGCTCGCGTGGGATCGGCGTCGTTGAACGCGAGTCCACCGACCGCGCAACGACGGAGGACGCCGCGCGGAGCCGGCGAGGGGCCGCTTGGCCGTCAGCGATCGCCGCGGGTCGAGAGCAGCAATCGCTCGAACGCGTCTGCCGCGGCCGCGCACAGCTCGCCCACGCGCGCACGCGCTGCGTCGACGTCATCCGCGTTGTCGACGTACAGAAACGCCACAACCCGGCCGCGCACTTCGATCGCCGCGACGACCACACGGGACGGTCGACCGCCGAGCGCCGCTGCGATGATCGAGTCCGCGCTCGAGTCCGTCAGCGCGCCCTCGAAGCGACCCGAGCCCTCGACGCACGTACGAAAGACCGACCGCGACGTGATCGGAATCCAGAGATTTTGCAGCGCTTCTTTCGACAGTCCTGCGAGAGATGCGTTTGCGCAGGCGCCGTCCCACCCTTGTACGACGCCCTTTTTCACAACGAAGAACACCGCTCGCTCGCCGACCAGCGACAGCGCCTTGACGCACACCCGCGCGATCGCGTCTCGATCCTCGGCGACCTTCAACTCTCCGAGTGGGTGCAGCGCCTCGCGCGGGAGCTCCACAGCAGCCCGCGACTTCGACGACCGGCGACGAATCGGAATCGCCTTGTCGACGCCGCGACTCGGCGTCGATGACACCATGGTTCGCGCACGCGTCGCCCCGAGCGTGATGGAGGCGTCTTCCATCTTCACGACGTCGCTTCGGCCTCGGCCCCAGGAGCTGTTCGGGCCCTGCACCACAGGTTGCCCGTAGGGAGGCGTAACCGCCCGCTCTCGCGGCCTGACCAGCCCCACCACTTCGCGCTGGAACACCTCGACCGAACCCGCGCTCCATTGCGCGTCGTCGCCCTGCGCAGGGGGCGCGCCGCCGGGCGCCGGACGCGTGTTGACCTTTCCTTCGGCCGGCGGATCGATCTCGAACACCACCGCGCGCAGCGCGTCCATTTCAGCCACGCGCGGATCGATCGCGCGCCGCAGGTGAAACCGCAGCTCTCGCAGCGCATGCGCGTCGGTCGGATCGACCATCGCGACGACGACGCCCTCCGGGCTCTCTCCGATCGGAACGACCCACAGCGTTCGCTGCAAGCCCTTCGGCAAGAGCCGCGCGTGGTTCGACGGACGCAGCCGCGACGCTGGCATGTATCCGAGCCGCTCGAACAGCGCTGACAGCGTCCCTGCCGCAGCTGAGCCCGTCGCGACCAACGCGACCGGCGCTGGCTCTCCGTACATCGCACGTCGCGCGACCACCGCCGAAGCCTCCGCCTCGGTGAGCAGTCCCTCGTATACGAGTCGTCGCACTACGTCCGTCGCCATGGCACGCCGCCGCTGCCCTCCATCGTACGCCGCCGCGGCCGCGACGCTATCGTGATCTTGTCTCCCGCCCGACGAACTCGCGCCTTTCTTCGGCGGTCGCATTCTGGCAACTTTCCGTCGTGGCCACCATCCTGCACGTCGAGGACGACCCGCAGAGCTTGTTGCTCGTCCGCAAGCTCCTCCAAGCCGCAGGCCACCGCGTCGTCGAGACGTCTTCGGGACTCGAAGGGGCCCGGCTCGCGGGTGAGGTGAAGCCCGACCTGATCCTGCTCGACATCAATATTCCCGACCTGGACGGATACGAGGTCGCGATGCTGCTCAGGGGGCGGCTGCCTGGCGTTCCGATCGTCGCCATCACCGCAGAGGGAGACAGGGCGCAATCGCTCGCGGTCGGTTGCGACGGCTTCTTGCTCAAACCGATCGACGTTCGCCAATTCGTCCGACAGATCAACGAGTACCTGGCCGGTCATCGAGAGCGTACCGACCGCGAGGCATCGACCATCCTGCGGTCGCAAGGGCAACGCATGGCCGAGCACCTCGAGACCAAGGTGCACGAGCTGTCAGAAGCCAATCAGCGCCTGCTCGAAGCCGACCGGCTCCGAAAGGAGTTCTACCGCAACGTCACCCACGAGCTCGCGACGCCGCTCACGCCGATCGTCGGCTACATGAATCTGCTCACCAACGAAGAGCTCGGCTCGTTGTCGCTCGCGCAGCGCAAGGCGCTCAGCGCGATGAGCGACGCCCTCACGCGCTTGCGCGGGACGATCGACGCGCTGCTCGACGTCACACAGCTCGAGGCGGGGCGCATGCGCTTCGCGTTCGCTCCCTACGATTTCGCCGCGGTCCTGCGGCGAGCGATCGAGAGCTACCGGCCGGTGTTCGATCAGAAGGGCATCCGACTCTACGCGATGATCCCCGCGGCCCCGGCGGCAGCGACCGGAGACGCCGAGCGCGTTCGACGAGGAATCGCGCACGTGATCGACAACGCCCTCAAGTTCACGCCGTCCGGCGGCGCCGTCGCGATCGAGCTGCGCGTCAACGCATCGGCGTGCGAGGTGCTGGTCAACGACAGCGGCCCAGGCGTCAAAGCCGACGTCGTCAGCAAGATCTTCGAGCCGTTTTTTCAGGGCGATGGCTCGACCACGCGCCAGCACGAAGGCGCGGGCGTCGGCCTCGCCATCGTTCGACGCGTCGTCGAGGCGCACGGCGGAAGCGTCAGCGCCGAGCTCGGCGGACGAGAGCTCGTGGCAGGACAAGCCTTCGGCGGACTGCTCGTGCGAGTCCAAGTCGCGCGCGCCCCCAGACCCCCGATGGAGCCGCAGAGCTTGGACATTCTCTGACCAAGCGCTGAACGTCGATGATCTACCTGGACCACCACGGGACAACGCCGCTCTCGAGCGCCGCGAAGGACGCGATCCGCGGCGCCCTCGAGCGCGAGCTCGCCAATCCCTCGAGCATTCACCGCGCGGGACGCGCGACGCGAGGTCTCATCGAAGCTGCGCGCTCTCGAATCGCATCGCGGTGCGGCGCGATGGCGCGCGAGCTCGTGTTCACCAGCGGAGGGACCGAGGCGCTGCACCTCGCCGTTCATTCGACGGCGACGACGACGCCCGTTCGCGCGTTCTTCGTCGACCCTGGAGCGCACCCGGCGCTCGAAGCCGCCTGCCGAAGCGCAGCGAAATTGCTCGGCACCACGGCGCAGACCCTCGCGCCGACAGCGCTCGGGGCAGTCGACGTCGAGGCCCTCGCCCCGGCGCTCGCCGACGCGCCGCAGCCCGCGCTGGTCGCAGTGAGCTGGGTCCAGCACGAGCTCGGCGCGATCGCGAACATCCGTTCGATCATCGACGCCGCACAGAAGCACGGCGCGGTCGTCGTGCTCGACGCGGTTCAAGCGCTTGGAAAAATCCCGGTCGATCTGGGCGCAACGGGGGCGGTCGCCGCAGCGATCTCTGCGCACAAGGTCGGCGGTCCGACAGGCGTCGGCGCCGCGTGGCTGCGTCACGATCGCCGAGCAGCGCCGCTCACCGAAGGCGGCGCGCAGGAGCGCGGACTCCGCGCCGGAACTGAGAACACCCTCGGCATCATCGGGTTCGGCGCCGCAGCGGAAGAGATCCCGCAACGACTCGCGGCGATGCCCGAGCTCGCGCGGCGGCGCGACGCGTTCGAAGCGCGCGTCCTCGCGATCGACGGCGTTCGCTCGACGGCCGCGCCGATCGTCCGCACCGCGACCGCCGCACACTTTATCGTCAGCGAAATCGCAGGAGAAGAGCTCGTCGCGGCGCTCGACCTCGACGGCCTGTGCGTGTCGTCCGGGCCGGCGTGCTCGTCGGGGCGCGCGGGTGTGAGCAAGGCGCTCGTCGCGATGTTTCCCGCCCTCGAGCGACTGCTCCAAGGAGCGCTCCGCGTCACGCTTGCGCCGTCGACCACCGAGGCGATGCTCGGCGACGCAGCGACGGTGATCGAGCGCGTGATCCCCAGAGTCCGAGCCGCACGCTGAAGTCTACGGGCCTCGGGCGAGGCGGTAGTGAGCTTCGAGCGCTGCGACGATCCCACGATCGCTCGCCTCGGTGGCCTCGCAACCAACGACCCCTCCACGCGCGCGAACCGCGTCGCTCGTGACCGGACCGATCGTGGCGATCGTCACCGGCGAAAGCAGCTGCGCAGCGTCTTCGCCGAGCGTGTCGAACGCAGCGTCCACCGCAGAACCCGAGGCAAACGTGATCGCGTCGATCGCGCCGGACTCGAGCGCGACTCGCAACGGGGCGAGCCCATCGGCGTCGACGCGCGTGTCGTATGCCCGCACGAGCTCGACCGACGCGCCGGCGTCGATCAACGCGCGGACGACGATGTCCCGACCCCGCGCCGCCCGCGGAACGAGCACGCGAGCGCCCTCGAGCTTGTCGCCGAGCAAAGCGCGCGCTGCGACGACCAACCCTTCACCCACCGCCTCGGTCGCCACGGAATCTGCGCGGACCCCAAACGTTCGAAGGCGCATCGCGGTCGCCGCGCCGATGCACGCCACCTTCGCCTTGCCCAACGCGCGCGCGTCGAGGTCCTGCTCGGCGAGCGCTCGAAAGAAATACTCCACGCCGTTCGCGCTCGAAAACGCGATCACGTCGAACTCGCCAGCGCGCTTCGCAGCGGCACGCAACGAGCTCACGTCAGCGTCGCACGGCTCGATCGCCGGAAGCTCGAGCGGCTCGGCGCCGCGCTCCGAGAGCAACGATGAGAGCTCTGCTCTCTGCGCCCGGGGCCTCGTAACTGCCACGCACGCGCCGATCAACGGCTGCCGATCCCACCACCGCAACGCGTCGCGGAGCGTGACGACCGCGCCGACGATCACGAGCGCCGGCGCTCCGATGTCTTCGGCCTCGCAGCGATCCGCGAGGTCGGCGATGGTCCCCACGACCACGCGCTGCCGCGCGAACGTGCCCCGCTCGATGACGGCGGCCGGCGTGCTTGGATCGCGGCCGTGCTCGACAAGGCGCTGCATCTCGCTGCGCACGCGACGAACGCCCATGAACAACACGAGCGTCTGCGTCGCGGTCGCGAGCTTGGTCCAGTCGTGCGCGCTCGCCTGCTTGTTCGCGTGCTCGCTGCTCGTGATGAACGCGACCGAGGACGAGTGCTCGCGATGGGTGAGGGGGATTCCGGCGTAGGCCGTCGCGCCCAGCACCGAGCTCACGCCAGGCACGACCTCGAACGAGACCCCGTTCGCCTCGAGAAATTCGGCCTCCTCCGACCCGCGTCCGAACAGCAAAGGATCGCCGCCCTTGAGCCGACACACCGCCATCCCTCGCTTCACGTACGAGAGCATGAGCGCGTTGATCTCGTCTTGGCGGATGCCCTCGTGACCGGCGCGCTTGCCCACGAACACACGTTCGGCCTGCGGGCGCGCGTGCGCGAGCAGCGCAGGGTGCACGAGCGCGTCGAACAACACCACGTCTGCTCGCGCTAATGCGCGCACGCCGGCGAGGGTGATCAGCATCGGGTCACCCGGCCCAGCGCCAACCAACGAGACCAGCGCTTCCAACCTTGGTGCGCGATCCTACCGCGGCCGAGCCGAAGCACGAACCCCTACGATCACCGAGGTGGATTCTGTGCGTTGGCCCAGCAATTGACAGCGCCAACGGCGTTCGCTACCCCGTGGGACCGCATCCTGTGCGAATCATTCTGGCGATCTCGTTCCTGGCGCTCGCGTCCTGTCGTGACACGCCGCAGTTGCAGCCTACAACCCCGCCCAGCGACCGCGGCAGCGATCCGCCGTCCTCGGTCAGCGGACCCCACGTCGTGCTGAGGCCAGAAGGACACCCGCCGGTCACCGTTCGCGTCGAGGTCGCGCGGACGCACTCGGCTCGCATGGAGGGCTTGATGAACCGCACCTCCCTCGGCGCCAACAACGGAATGCTCTTCGTCTTCGCCGAGAGCGAACAGCAGTCTTTTTGGATGCGAAACACGTTTTTGCCGTTGGACATGGTGTTCATCAAGTCCGACCGGCGCGTGCTCGGCGTCGTGCGCAACGCGACGCCCATGACTGATGATCCCAGGCAGGTCGAGGGCGAGTCGCAGTACGTTCTCGAGGTCAACGCAGGGTTCACGGAGCGGCACCACATCGATCGAGGGACGCTCGTCGAGTTCGTCCAGATCCCGCCCGCAGCCAACTGAATCCAACTCGCTCCGCCACCGTCGCGCAACAGCGGTCCTCTGTGCAGGATCAGCGCGCCCATGAAGTCGTCGGGACACCACCGGGCGCTGACGCTCGCGCTGCTAGCGCTGCTCGTGGTCACAGCGTTTCGCCTTAGAAAATCCAGCATCGCCGACGATCGAAGCGCTCGCTCGTCGGAGCACAGGACGCCCGTCTCCCTCGGTCCGCCGCGGACGCTGTCGATCAATCACGCGACGCAGAGCGAGCTCGAGGCGCTGCCAGGAGTCGGTCCTGCGCTGGCTCGTCGCATCATCGAAGCCCGCGCTCGCGGAGGGTCGTTTCGTTCGCTCGCGGACCTCGACGCGATCCGAGGGGTCGGGCCCGCGATGCTCCGACGCCTTTCGCCGCTGCTTCGATTCGACTCACACGTCGAGGGTCCAGCGCGGCCCGATACTCACGCCGAACATGTGCGCCAGACCGCCCTCGAAGAAGCACGCTGAGTATGTGCCCTGAAACGTCAGTCCCAAATACCGGCGCGGCAGCCAGTCGACCCCGAATCGCCCGCCGCCGCCGATGAGCCAGGTCGGCGCGGATCCATTCGCGAACACCGCGTGCGCGCGCGCTTCGAGGGCGAGCCAGGGAACGACCGTTCCCACATCGAGCGAGTACGCGATTCCGAGGGCAACACCCGGCCAACTCGAAACAACGCCGGTGGAAATCCGCGCGCCGAGCGGGACATCGAGGGTGGCTCCGAACCGAAACGCGTCCGAAATGCCGTAGTTGATCTGCCCCGACACAGAACCGCCCAGGGCGATGTCTGTGCCCATGAGCCCCGCAAAGCCGCCGACCGGTCCGCCATGCCACTGCCTGGCGCCCGCAGCCGCCTCACTGGAAAGCACGAGGACAGCGCTGACCACGGCGATCGACGCCCCGAAACAGCGGCGCGAGGCGAGCAATGGTCGAACAGCACGGCTTCGCATCGGTCGGAATGTCGCGGATATACCACCGTCGAGCGATGCTCGACGCGCGCTTCGGTTGACGGTGCGCGGGCGGCGTGTAGAGTCCCGCGGCTTTCGACGGGAAATCGGCAGGAGCACAGCAGCGGTGGCCACGGACGACGACAAGGACAAGCAGCGCGAAGACCGCGCGGATGGCGAGCGCGACGAGCAAGACGAGCGCGACGAGCAGGACGAAGAGCGCGAGAAGGACGCCGCCGAGCGCGAGCCATCCGAGGGCGAGGGCGAAGGCGACGAATCCGTCGCGCAAGAGCCGCGCAATCGTGCTGAGCGCCGTCAGCTTGCCAAGCAGGTCAAGCGCGGGCAGGCGACGCCCGAAGGCGAAGTGAAGGAGCGCGACCGCAACAAGGCGGTCGTGCGTCCGAAGGTTCCGCCGCGGACAGTGACCGGCAAATCGACGGCCAACGTCGAGGAAGTGCCGCCGTGGGCAAAGAGCGTCGGCGACTGGATTTCTGAGCGTCGCACGACGGTGCTCGCTGCGGCTGCGGTGTTGGTGATCGGCGGCGGCGGGCTCGCGTACGGCCTGCAGCAGCGCGCATCGACCCGCGGAGCGGCGGCGCTAAAGGTCGTCGAAGCGGCAGAGGCGTCACTTGCGCCGGTGCGAAGCTCGGAGGATCCGCCGGATCCGCCGAATATGCCGCCGCGTCGCATTCAGCCGTACGCCGATCATCGCGCCCGCGCGACGGCGGCGCTCGCCGCTGCTGAGCGCGCGACGCAAGGCCCCGCGGACTTGGGAACGACGTCGCTCGCGCGGCTGCAGCGCGGCATCGCCCTGTACGATCTCGGGCGATACGCAGAGGCAAAGACCGCGATCGAGGGCGTTGTTGGCTCTGACCTCGCGGGGCTCGAAGGTCGCGCGCTCGAGGTGCTGGCGTATTGCCTCGAATCGCTCAACGACCTGCCCGGCGCGCTGAGGCGCTTCGAAGAGCTGGGTCGGCTCGAAGGCGACGGCTGGCGCGATCTGAGCGCGTACCACCAGGCCCGCGTGCTTCGCCGGCAGAACAACAACGATCGCGCGAAGGACGTGCTCCGTCGTTTGATCGAACGAATCGAGCGCGCGCGCCCCGAAGAAAACGCGACCAACAGCTCGCGTTCGATCGTCGAGCAGGCGAAGGCGCTCTTGCACGAGATCGACCCAGCAGATCCGCTCGGTCGGCGCGAGCCCGCTGGCGCCGGGGACACCGACGAGCTCATTCGTCGGCTCCAGCGCCAGCTCGGCGGCAACGTGCAAATCCGCAGGCCGGGGCAGGGCGGCGCACCGTGACCGTTCGCCAGCGGCGCGGCGCGGCGCTCGTCGCGCTGACACTCTCCTTGGTTTCGTGTGCCAGAATTCAACTAGGAGACCGATCGCTGCGATCGCCTCGGACGACGGAGCTTTCGCTGCGATGGCAGCGGCCGTTGGTCGAGCCGTCCGCGCTCGATTGGGCGCCCATCGTTCGCGGCGGCGTCGCGTTCGATCACGCGGGTGATCGGATCATCGTCGGCAGCGTCGATCGCGGGTTGCGCGCGATCCGCTCAGAGGACGGCGCTCTGCTGTGGCGATTCGAGGCGCTCGCGAGGATCGACTCGACGCCGATCATGACCGAGGACTCGACGATCTTCGGCGCGGGAGACGGCGCGGTCTATTCTGTCGACTCAGCGACTGGGCGGCTCCGTTGGCGAACGGTCGTCGGCGCCGAGGTGGTTCACGCTGCGGTTCGATTCGGTCCCGTCGTGGTGGTGGTGACTGGCGCAGACGCGGTCGTCGCGCTCAACGCGAGCGACGGGCGACGCGCGTGGACCTATCGGCGCTCACCGCCAGGCGGAATTTCGTCGACTGGCCACGCGGGACTCCTGGTCGACGACAACCGAATCTTCACAGGATTCGCCGACGGAAACGTTGTTTGCCTCGACCCATCAGATGGCTCGCTCATCTGGGAGCAGGACACCGCTGCGGAGTTCGAGTCAGCCGATGGACAGAACGAGGGCCACCAGGCGATCGACATCGACACGACGCCCGTCGTCATTCGCGACACGGTGTTCGTGGCATCGCAGGCAGTGGGGCTGCTCGCGCTCGACAAGGTCGGCGGCGCGCGTCGCTGGACCAACGCACGACTGACCGGGGTCAGTGCGCTCGGCACCGACGGGCGGGCGCTCTTTGCGTCGTCGCTCGAAGCCGGGCTCGTTCGGGTCGATCCGTTCGACGGACGAGTCATCTGGGCGCGGTCGATCGACGCGGGCGCCGTGGTGAACATGCTTCCAGTGTCCAGGGGTCGCATGATCGTGAGTTCTGTTGACCGCGGATTGTGGGTGGTTCGAAGCGAAGATGGCACGGTGCTGGATGGGCTGCGGCCCGGCCGCGGGATCGCAGCTCCAGCGTTGTTGACCGCGGATTCGCGGCTGTTCGTGCATTCGAACGGCGACGTGCTCTACGCGCTCGACCTCGAGCGCTGAGAGTTCGGGGCGATCGTCGGGCAACAATTCGCGTCGAAAGCAGGCGGACTTACGTCGACTCGCAGCCATGCTCGAGGTCGCGGACAACCCCGCTCGCTGTCGATGGGCGTCGCCGGCACGGTGGTGACAGAATTCTGTCCATGAGGGGCGGTGGGCGGTTGGGCGAAGGCCGCTCGCTCTGAGACACCGTGATGACACCCGTGATGACACCCGCGATGACTCCCGCGATGAAGGCAAGGGCGTCTCAACTGCGGGAGTCGTGGGGGTAAGCGCCTGGCTCGGAGTCCAAACGGTGTGATGCGACCGACCGACGGCGATCGCTCGACCCGAGAACAAGGTCGCAAGCCCGTTGATCCGCGCCAGCTCGAGACGGGCGGGGTTTGGGGTGGGCCTTGGGGTGGGCCTTGGGGTTTGGGGCGCCCCGAATCGAGGACTGGATTCCGAAACCCCTTTGGGGTCACGCCGGCGCTGCGGTCGCGTCGGGGCTGGGATTGGTTCGACACTGGGATCGGCAGCGTGCTCGGAAACGAGTGACAGAACGAACGGCAGGGGCTCGGCTCGGTGCCAGCGTCCTGTCGGCGGGAACCCGGGGGCAGGACCGAAACCGTCGGGCGCGACGGCCACGCCCCCCGTGCACCCCCAGCATTATCACTTCGCATAATATGTATTATGTAGATCAAACGGAATCCAGGTGCCTGTTGGGATCGCGCCGATCAGCGCGAGGCTCAGTGGACAGAATTCTGTGGATGGCGGCGAAGGCCAGCCAGCTCTGCGACGAGCGGCAAACGCGCCTGGCGCCGACAACTGGCTGATTCCCACCAGTCCGATGCGACGAGCGCTCGAGCTACTCGAGGCTCCGGACCGGCGTGACAGCGGCAAATCGCATTCAACCTCGACGAGATCGCGCTCGACTCGATCGCTCGGCCTGCGAATCCCCGCCTGAACTCTCCGCGGCGCGCCGACGGCTCCCTCGAGCTCCGCGGGCTCTGTGGACTGCGTCGAGCGTCCCTCGTTTCCCCAGAAATCCCGCCCGACTCCTGTGGTCAACGCCGCTCCCCAGCTCCGAAGCACCCAACGGCCTGTGGAAGCCATTGCTGCGTCGCAGCATTAACATAAATGACATATGTCTGATTTATTATTCATAGTCTAGTTTACAGATTCACGTTCCACGTCAACTTGACGACCCGTTTCGTTGCGGTCCTTCCCTCCTCGATGGCCGTGTTCGCCCGAAACCTGCCGTCCCAGATCGCTGGTGCTATACCCTCGATCTCCTATGGCAAATCGGATCGCCGACTTGCGCGCCCGGCTGCACGACTACGGTTCCGTTCTCGTGTGTTTCTCTGGGGGCGTCGACAGCGCCCTCGTCCTAGCGGTCGCCGTCGAACAGCTCGGCGATCGTGCCGCCGCCCTCACCGCCGTCTCGCCGTCGTTGCTCGACGAAGAACGTGCGCTCGCAGAGACAGTCGGCCGCCGCCTTGGCGCGAGACACTTCTTCGAGTCGTCGGCCGAGGTCGACGACCCGCGATACGCCGAGAATTCCGTCAACCGCTGTTACTTCTGCAAGTCAGAGCTGTACGCGATCGCCGCTCGCGTCGCGAAAGCCAATGACTTCAAGGTGATCGCCAACGGAACCAATCAGGACGACCTGGGCGATCACCGACCTGGCCTCGAGGCTGCGAAGGAAGCTGCCGTCCGCTCACCGATGGTCGAGCTCGCGATGTCCAAGCAGGACGTTCGAGACACCGCGCAAGCGATCGGGCTCGAGCTCTGGGACAAGCCAGCGTCGGCCTGCCTCTCCTCTCGCATTCCGTACGGCACCGCCGTGACCCGCGAACGACTGAACAAGATCGGAAGCGCAGAGCGAGCGATTCGACAGCTCGGATTTCGACAACTGCGCGTTCGTTTCCACGACGCGGTCGCCCGAATCGAGATCGCTGAGGCGGAGCTCAGTCGCGCGTTCGAAATGCGTCGAGAGCTGTCTGCGGCTGTCCGCGCCGCTGGCTTTCAGTACGTGACCCTCGACCTCGACGGGTATCGACAAGGCAGCCACAACGAGCTGCTTCGACTTCCCGTATTGCAAAGCTGACCCGGGTCATTTTTTCTGCCCTGCTCTGCCCTCGACGCCTCGCGCGTTCGCCGCGTGGCGGTCCAGCTACCTCGCGCCAACGAGTCGACAGAACGCGTCGTTGAGCCTGCGCCAGATCGGTCCGGGAACCCCGGTTCCAACCTCGTGCTCGTCGACGCGGACGACCGGCGCGAGTTGACGAATCGTGGACGTGAGAAACACCTCGTCCGCGGCGAACACATCGTCGTGAGTCACCTCGACCTCGCGCACCGAGATGGCGTTGTGTCGCGCGAGGTCGATCACTGCCTGCCGAGTCACGCCGTCGAGCAGCGGACCCGAGGTCGGCGGTGTTCGAAGCTCGCCGCGCAGCACGATGAAGAGGTTGGAGGCGCTGGCCTCCCAGATCCTTCCGTCGCGATCGCGAAGCAGCGCGTCGTCGAAGCCCGAAGCGCGCGCGCGATCGAGCGCTACGACACGAGGGAGGTAGTTGCCGGTCTTGGCGCGCGCGAGCTCCGCGGCGACGCCATCGAAACCGCACTCGATCGTACAGGCCGCAAACCCCTGTCCGTATCGCGCGGCGTCGAGCGCGGGCAGCGCCCTCACCCACACCACGCGAACGCCGCCGCGCACGCCCTCGAGCGACAGCCCGTCAGAGCCGACGCCGCGGGTGAGCATGACTCGGACGTGAGCGTCGAGTAGCCCAGACTCGCGCACGGCGCGCTGCACCTCGCCCGCGAGCTTTCCAACGCTGCAGGGAAATACACGCCCCACAATTCGAGCCGAGCGCTGCAGTCTGCCGAGGTGCTCTTCGACCGCGAACACACGGCCGTTGTACGCGCGCAGCACCTCGAAGACGCTGTCGCCGTGCAGGACCGATCGATCGCGCAGCGCGATCGTCGCGCTCTCGGGAGCCACCTCCGCTCCGTCGATCAACACGACATCGCGCATCGTCTGTCGGGAGCCGCGAACGTACGTCCGCCGCTCAACCGCCCTTCAGCTTCGCAAGGAGCTCGGTCGCGCGCGGGTGACCCTTCTCGGCCTCGATCGCGCGCTCGAGCATGCCGATCGCCTTCGGGTTGTCGTTCTGCTGACGAAGCGTGTCTCCCAAGTAGAAGTACACGTCCGCCTTCGTGATGCCGGCGTTGGGGTCGAGCTTCTGCAAGAGCAGCGCGCGGAAGGTCTTCTGCGCGCGCTCGAGGTCGCCCGTCTTGTAACAAAGCAGCCCGAGGTCGCGCAGAATCGACACGTTGGTCAGGTCGATCTTGAACGCCGCGTCGTACTGCGTGAGCGCCGCCGCGTTGTCGCCGAGCGCTTCTTGCGCCTGACCCAGCCGGTGGTGCCAGGTCGCGAGGTCCTTGCTCCTGCGCGTTCCGAACGAGGCGATGATCGCCTCGATCACGGGGAGCGCGTCGCGTTGGCGGCCCGCCGCGATATACACGTCGACGAGCGGAAGCAAGAGGTCCTTGTCCTCTGGTGCCAGCGCGCGCGCCTGCTCGAAGTGCGAAGCAGCGCGGCCCGGATCCGAGAGCTTGTCGCGATAGACCACGGCCAGCTCGCGGTGGAGCGAGACCTTCTTCGCAGACTCGGTCGCGACCGACACGTCGTGCTCGAGGATCTCCGCGAGCATGGTCGAGTCGTTTCGCTTCTGAGCGAGCGCCTTGAGCTTGTCGAGCGCTGTGCGATTGGCGCGGTCGAGCTCGAGCGCGCGGCGCAAAGCCCCCTCGCCCTTCGCGTCGTCCTTGAGCTTCTCGCTTCGGATCGCCGCGAGGCGAAGCGCCGCCGCCGCGCCATCGGCGCCCGGCTGGGTCAAGAGAAGCACGCGATCGAGCATCTCGGCCGCGCGCTCCCACTGCGAGTCCGCCTCAGCGAGACGCGCCACCGCCGACAGCGCCCCGGCGTGATTCGGCTCACGCTCGAGGACGCGCTCGTACAGCTCGACCGCCTTCGCGCGCTGATTGAGCTCGCGCTCGTACAGCTCGCCGATACGCACGAGCGCCATGAGCTCACCCGCAGAGTCGCCGACGTCGGCGCAGTCCTGCGCGCGACGCTCGAGCAGCTCCGACAGCTGGCTCCAGCGCTTCGACGCGGTGTAGAGCCGCTCGAGCTCCTGTCCTGCAGCGACGTGCGTCGGAGACTCTTCGATCACCTCGCGCAGATACTCGATCGCTCGATCGGTCTGCTTGAAGTGTTGCTCGGCGAGCCTCGCGAGGCGCACCCGCGTCGCGTTGCGTTCGTCCGCCGTCAGCGCGTTGTCCACGCGCGAACGAAGGGCCTCTTCGAGATCCTTGAGCTGTCCGGTGCGCTCGAGCAGGTTCTCGACCGCCTCGCGCGCCGCGGCGTCGGACGGGTCGAACTCGAGCATCTCGCGATAGGACGCGATCGCTCGCTTCGGATCGTTGATCGGACCCGCGTAGAGCTCGGCGACTTGCCTCCGCAGCGAGACCGCGAGCGTCGGATCGTCGACGAGCCGCGCGCGACGCCCGAGGAGATCTGCGACCTCCTCGTGGTTTCCCTGCAGCGAGCGCAGGCGGGCGAGCTGCTCGAGGGCTTCGACGTCCGAGTCGTCGACGTCGAGCAGAGACTTCATCACGTCCGCCGCAGCGTCGACCGACGACAGCTTCGTCTCTGCCACGCTCGAAGCCTCGCGCAGCATGCGCTTCTTCTCGGTCACGTCGAGCTCGACGTCCGCTCGTCGGCGCAGCGTCGCGACGAGATCGCGCTCGCGGCCCGGCGTTCGGTGAATCTGTTCGAGCAGCTCGAGCGCTTCTCCTCGCTCGGGATCGCACGCGAGAGCGTCGGCGAGCCGCGCTTCGGCGGACGCGTCGTCCTGGAGGTGATCGCGATACCAGCGCGCCGCCCGCAGATGCAGCGACGCCTTCGTGCTGGAGTCGAGCGACGGTTGCTTCTCGAGAGCGCTCTCGACGATCCCGCGGGTGGTGGCCCATCCGCCAGTCGTCGGAGCGAGCCGCTCGATTTCGGAGAGCGTCGATTCGTCCGACGGATCCGCGGAGAACGCCTGAATCACCGCGGAAAGCGCGCCCGCGCCGTCCTTGAGCCGTTCTTCGCGAAGGCGGCTCAAATCCATGAGCAGCCTCACCTTGTCGCTCGTATCGGTGCTGTCTTCGACGCGCAGCTGCTTGAGCCACGCGAGCTTCGATGCGTCGTCGAGGGTCGTGTACGCGTTTTCGAGCGCGTCGAGGACGTCGCTTCGAACCTCACGATTGCCGAGCAGCTTCTCCATCGCGGCCAGCGCTTCGACGTTGCTCGGCGAGCGCTCGGACACGTTGCGGAGCGCGGCGAGCGCCGCGTCGGGCTTGTTGAAGCGTTCGAGCCGAACGTTTGCGAGGCGAATCTCCAGCGGGTCGAGGTGCGTCGGATCGCCCGCGAGCGCGACTCGGCGTTCGATGATGTCAGCCGCGTCTTCCCAGCGTGCGTTTCGCGCGTAGATGTCTTCGAGCGAGGCGAGCGTCGGGTCGTCGTCGCCTTGCGAGAGCGCTTGCCTGAACGACGCGATCGCGCGCGTGTCGTCCCGGAGCCGGTCTCGCGCGATGTGCGCGGCTCGAACCGCGAGGTCTCGAGCCACGACAGAGTCGGACACGCTCGACGCTTCGTCTTCGTAGATCGACGCGACGTCGGACCATCGCTCGAGCGAAGCCGCGATCCTCTCGAGATCCGAGAGCGACTCGCCGTGCGATGCGTCCTCGTGAACGGCGCGCTTGTAGGCCTCGAACGCGCTCGCGGCGTCCGACCGACCACGCTCGTGCACCTGCGCGAGCGCACGAAGCTCGTCGCGACGCGCGAAGGGGTCGTCGAGCGTCGCGATCTTGAGCTCGAGCACCGACGCGAGTTCGTCCCAACGGGACTGCTCGCGAAGGAGCGGCTCGAGCAGTGCTGCTGCGTCCGAGCGCAGCGCAGGCTCTTCGGCGAGCGAGCGCACGGCGGTGATCGCTGCGGCGTTGCCTCGGTCCGTGCCGAGCACATCGCGGTAGGTCTCGAGCGCGGCGGCGGCGTCCGACAGCTCCGTCGACTGCAGCTTTCCGATGCGGAGTCGGATGCCGTTGCGCGTGGCCTCGTCGGCCGCGAGGTTGCTCTGGGTCTGGAGGTTTTCGAGCAAGTCCTGGTGCGCGTTGGTCGCCGCGTACAGGCGCTCGAGCGCCAGCAGCGCCTCGGAGTCCGTCGGTCCGTCGTCGAGCGCGCGCTTGTACGCGTCGATCGCGCGCGACTTGTCGTCGAGCGCGCCTTCGAACAGTCGACCGAGACGAAGCGCGAGCGCGCGACGCGAGTCCGGATCGCCCTCGACGTCGAGCCGCTGCGCGAGGATCTCAGAGAGCGCCTTGGCGTCGTTCGCGTTCGAGTACAGATCGTCGAGGGCCTCGAGGGCGACGCCGTCGGTCGGGTTGGCGTCGAGCGATCGGCGGTACGCGTGGATCGCGGCCGCGGGATTACCAATCATATGGAATTGGTACTCGCCGATCTCGTGAAGCAGGCCGACGCGAACTTCGTCGTCCATCTCGCGCTCGACCTTGCGTTCGAGCACCGAGACGAGGCCGTCCCAGTCCGAGAGCAGAACGTGGAGGTTCTGCAGTTGATCGAGCGCGTCGGTCTGCGTGTCGTCGATCGCGAACAGCCGCTCCCACGCGGCGATCGCGTCGCGCGGCGCGTCCCGTTGTTGGTCGTGCGTCTCGGCGATCGCGCGAAGCAAATCGACCTGCGTGGCGGGGTCGCCCGAGGCGGCGATGGCCGCTTCGTAGCTGCGAACCTGATCGTCCCAGAGCTTGTGCGCAGCCGCGAGTCGATCGACGTTCTGCCGCGCCTCGAGGTCGTTTGGATCCGCGACGAACGCCGCGGCGTACGCCGCGAACGCGCCAGGAACGTCGTTGGCGCGGGACTCCTTGAGCGCGCCGATCTCCCTGAGAATCTGGCCGCGCTCGCTCGGCTCCGACGCGTTCGCGAGGCGCGCGTTGAGCACGACGACGAGCTTGGACCAGCTGTCGAGGTTGCGGTACAGCGGCTCGAGGATCTCGACGATTCGCTGACGCAGCTCCGGTTGTTTGTCCGCGAGCTGCTCGAGCGCAGCGATGGCTTGCTGCTGATCGGGTCGCTCGAGCACCACGGCCTCGAGCGCGTCGACGGCGCCGACGGCGTCATCGAGGTGATTGGCGCGGATCCCTGCGAGGCGAATCCTGAGCGCCGCTCGCTCGTTCGAATCGACGGCGTCGTCGACTCGGCGCTCGGTGAGCTCCGAGAGATCGCGCCACTTTTGCGTGCTCGTGAGCAGCGCGTCGAGCCGCGAAATCGCCGTGGAATCAGAGGGCTCCACGTCGAGCACCCGGCGGAACGTCGCGATGGCCGCCTCGGCGTCCGAGAGCGAGCGCTCTTGCACGTCGGCCTTGCGAAGGAGCAGCTCGCGCTGCGACGCGGGATCTGGCGCCTGATCGGCGGCGTCGCCGTACAGCCCGTCCAGCTCACCAAAGGCGTTTTGTCGCTTGAGCAGCGACTCGAGGGCCACGAACACCGCTCGGTTCTGAGCGTCGAACGCGAGCGCGCGCCGGTAGTACTTCTTCGCGCTCTCGAGGTCGGTGGCGTTTTCGTCGAAGATCTTCGCCGTCGTGAACGCGAGCTCAGCCGTCGTCTCGTCGTCGGAGTCGACGGTCTCGAGACCCGACGCGTAGATCTGCGCCTGACGATCGCTGCGATTGAGGAGCCGCGCGAGGCGACCAACCACGTCCCAACCGCTGCGATCGCGAACGTCTTCGCGGAACATCCGCGCGTAGGTGTCGAGTCCCTTGTCCAGGTCCTCGACGCTCTCTTCGTAGAGCGCGCCGAGACGACCGAGCAGCGCGCGCTTGTCCGACGGATCTTCCGCGGCCGCGATGCGCGTTTCGATCGCCCCGATGACCTTGGGCCAGTCCTCGCGACCGAGGTAGACCGGCTCGAGCATCTCGGCGACGCGAGCGCCGAAGCCTTCACGCGTTCCGAGCGCCTCGAGCGAGGTCACGGTCTCTGCGTGGTCGGTGCGGCGCGAGAGCACCTCACGGAAGTAGTCGAGCGCGCGATCGGGCTCATCGAGCCTGGTCGCGGCGACGACGCCGAGCCGGTGATAGAGCGAAACCTCGTCTGCGCCCGACTGAGCGAGCTGCGATTCATAGAGCGACGAGAGGTCGGTCCAACGCCCCTCCGCTTCGTAGATGCGCTCGAGCGCCGTCGCGGCGTCGCGATCGAAGCCCATCTCGAGCACGGCCTCGAACGAGCGCGCCGCGCCCGAACGGTCGTTGAGCTTCTCTTCGCTGACGCGAGCCTGCTTGTGCAAGAGCGCCCTTCGCGCGGCGTCGTCCGTCGCGAGATCGGTCTTCGTGCGAAGCACCTGAAGCAGCGCGTCGTTCGAGCCTGTGCTCTCGTGCAGTGCCTCGAGCGCGTCGAGCGCAGGTCCATAGTCCGGTCTGAGCTCGAGGGCCTTCTCGAAGTAGCTGCGAGCGCCTTCAGGGTCGTTGAGCGAGTCACGCCCCAGCTCAGCGACGCGCATGAACGACGCGAGCTGGAGGTCGGCGTCGCCGAGGTCGGGAGCGATCTCTCGCAACGTCTGGGCGTGCTCGGCCTGCACGCTCGCCTCGCGCGCGAGACGCTCGAGCGTAGCGAGCTTGCCGCCGACGTCGGAGTCTCCGAGCGAGAGCCGAAGCTCGCGGGCGGTGTAGCGGTACGCGCGCTGCGGAGCGCGGAGCTCGAGGTCGCACACCTCTGCGGCGCGCGCGAGCGAGCGCCTTCGCTCGTCGTCGTCGTCTGTGTCCGTCGCGATGCGATCGAGGACGCGTACGAGCGCGTCCCACTTCGCCTCGCCCTCGTACACCGGCGAGAGAGCGCGCGCCGCCGCGAGCGGAGCGCCTTCGGAGCTGGTCTCCATCAGCGACTCGAGCGCAGAGCGCGAGGTCGCGTCGGACCGATCGATGTCGAGCGCGTCACGGTAGCCGTCGATCGCGCGCAGCGGCTCGCCCGTCCGCGAGCGGCGAAGCTCCGCGGCCCGAACGATCAACGCGAGTCGATCGCTGTCCGACTCGGCGATCTCGAGGTCCTTCTCGAGCACGTCGAGCAAATCCGTCCAGCGCTCGGCCGCTTCGTAGAGCGCCGCGAGCGCGCGGTGCACCGCGCGGTCCGGACCGAACGCCGCGAGCACGTCGTTGTAGAGATTGATCGCTTCGTCGCGCGCCGAGAGCTTCTCGACGAGCACCTCTGCCGCGCGAAGGCGCAGCCGCTTTTGCTCGTCGGCCTCGCTCGAGAGCTCGGCCGCGGCCTTGAGGGACTCGACGAGCTCGCGCCATTGTTCGCCGCGCTCGTAGAGGCGCACGAGCGCGTCGAGCGCCGCGCGATCGGTCGGGTCGATCTCGAGCCTCGATCGGTGCGAGCGGATCGCCGCAGACACGTCTCGGAGCTCGGTTTCTTGCAGCTCGCCGGCGCGCGCGAAGATCTCTCGTCGCGCGTCCGCGTCGGACTCGAGTGACGCGCGCAGGAGCAACGCGTCGACGAGACCCGCCGGGTTTTGCAGGGCGCCGTAGATGCGCTCGAGAGACTCGGCGCTGCTGCGCTGAACCTCGGCGTCATCCTTGGCGAGGTCGAGCAGCCGGCGGTGCACCCGCTCTGCGTTGGCGAGGTCGCCGAGGCGCTCGTCATAGATCTCGGCCACGGTCCGAAGCAGCGGCACCCGCGCTTCACCGGCGCGCTCGTCATCGGCCGCGCGGAGCATCGCTTCGGCGCAGGGGCCGTTGGCGTTGGCCACCTCGGCGAGGCGCGCGAGGTCCGCGCGGTTGTTCTCGCTCGCAGGATCTGCGGCGAGCGCTTCGGCCATCGCCGCGAAGGCGCCCTGTCCGTCAGCGAGCTGCGTCTCGACGAGCTCGGAGATGCGTCGGAAGAGCGCGGCGCGATCGGAGGCGTCTTGCGTTCCCTCGAGGCGCACGCGGAGCATGCGAACGAGGTTGGCGGCGGCGTTGTCGCTCTCGTAGAGCTGCTCGAGCACCGCCGCGGCGCGGAGGCGCACCGATGGCTGCGTGGAAACGAGTCCTTCGAGCTCGGCGCGGGCCGCTTCGTCCTGAGGCTTCTCGGCGACGACGGCCTCGAGGTCCGCGAGCGCCTGGTCGAAGGCGCCCATCTTGTGCGCGCGCACCTTGGCGCGTCGGAAGCGCAAATCGAGAGCGCGCTCTGGCGCGACTTCGATCCACTGCGAGTAGAGGCCGTCGAGCTCGCTCCATCGCTCGTGCGTCGTGAGCAGACGCTCGAGCGCGCCGAGGGCCGGAGCGTTGCTGGGCTCGATCGCGCAGATTCGCTTGTACTGCTCGATCGCCGCGGCGGGCTGCGAGAGCACTTCTTCTGCGAGCTGGGCGTCCTCGCCGAGCAGCTCGACCTTGTCGTTGTCGCTCTGCGTTCGATCGATCCACGTCGCGTACAACTGACGCAGGTCCGTGTAGCGCTCTCGCTGTTGATACAGCGCGCGCAGACGCTCCAGCGCGACCGTCGGAACGCCGCCAGCATCCACCACCGCGCGGTGGTAGCGCTCGGCGTCCTCGGCGCGCCCGAGGCGCTCGTCGAGCACGTTGGCAGCGCGCGACGCGACCGCGATGCGCGTCTCCGTCGCGAGCCCGTCACGGTCGAAGAGCTGACCCAACGTCGCGGCGAGCTTCTCGTCTGCGCCCGACTGCTGCGCGAGCTCATCGATCGCGTTCGCAAGGTCTTCGTCCGCTGGCTGCTCGGCGTAGATCGCTCGAACGAGATCGAAGCCCGCCACGGGGTCTGCGAGCCGCTTTCCGAACACCTCGGACAAGCGCAGCGCGAGCTGCTTGCGCTCGGCCGCAGCGGTCGATGCATCGAGCAAGATCTGCAGCACCCACGCGAGCTTCTGCTGCTGTCCGATCGCCTCGAACTCGGGTTCGAGGATGCGCGCCGCGGTCACGCGGTGCGTATCGGATCGAAGCAGCGTCTCGAGCAGCGCGAGCGACGGCGAGTGGTGCGGCGCGAGCGAGAGCGCTTCGGTGATCGACGCGATCGCCGGCTCGGTTTGCGAGAGCTTCTCGAGCTGCAGCTGGCCCAGCTCGTAGGCGAGCTCCGCGCGGTCGACTCCCTCGGACAGGTCCCGTCGACGCGCGAGCAGGCTGCCGAGCTCTTCCCAGCGCGACGCCGACTGAGCGAGGCGCGAGAGGGCGACGAGCGCGGTCTGACTCTTGTCGTCGAGCTCGAGGATCGCGCGGTAGCGCGCGGCGGCGGAGTCTGCCTCCCCGATCGCGGTCTCTTCGATTTCGGCGACGTCAGCGAGTAGCTTTCTCCTGGTGTCGTCGTCGGCCGCTCTTCCGAGGCGGTGATCGAACAGCTTGCGAAGGTCGTCCCACCGCGCAGCGCGTCGGAGCAGCGCGTCCAGCTTCTCGATGACAACGTCGCTGTCCGACGCGGTCGAGAGCGCGCCCTGGTAGCGGTCGATCGCGGCGCCGACGGCGTCGAGGTGTTCAGCTTCGACGCTCGCTGCCTTGTCGCGGAGCCTGGCCTTCTCTGCGACGTCAGCCACTGCCGCTCCGCGCTCGTCGAGCGCGGTGACGAACTCACGCCACGTCCGAGCGTCCGCGGCCGAACGCTCGAGCGACGCTTCGAGCTCTGCGTCTTCGGGGCGAATCTTGTATGCGCGAAGGGCCCAGCGAAACGCCGCGGGGCGGTCGTGCAATCGCGATGCGGACAGCTCGCGGAGCTTCTCGATCAGCTCGAGGGATTTCGAGTGATCGTCCGCGGCTGTCGTGTCGAGGAGGACCTCGTACATCTGCGCGAGCCGCGCCCACTTCTCGTCGTCGAGATAGATCGGGACGAGCGCTGCTGCGGCCTGCGCGTTCTTCGGCTCGACGGACAGCACGCGCTCGTACGAGCGAAACGCCCTTGCCGATTGCCCCAGCTTGCCTTCGTAGATGCCCGCCGACCGGAAGGACAGCGCGACCTTCGTCGCAGGATCTTCCGCGCGGTCCGCTGCAGTGCCGAGCACTTCGACGAGCCCCTCGAAGTCGCCGGACTCGGCGTACATCGCCTCGAGCGCATCCCAGTCCGCGGTCGAGGTGTACGCTTCACGAAGCACGCGTAGCGCCTTCGGTTGGCCCGGCTTGACCTCGAGCACCCGACGCCAGGTCGAGATGCTCTTGCTGCTGTCTTCGAGCCGCTCGCCGTACACCGCGCCGAGCTTCATCAGCACGTTCGCCCGTGTCTCGAGATCGTTGGACTCGACGACGCGACGCTCGAGGACCTCCGCGAGCCCGGTCCAGTCCTTCTCGCGCTCGGTCAGCTTCTCGAGAGCGTCGAGCGCTCCGGGAGTCTGCGGATCGATCGCGAGCGCCTCGCGCCACACGGTGATCGAGTCCGGCGGCGAGTTGAGCTTCTCGGCGGCGAGCTTCGCGGCTTCGACGAGCGCGTCGCGCTGCGCGTTGCCCGAGAGCGTTGCCGCTTCTTTCCGTAGAACGTCGAACAGCGGTCGCCACGCGCGACGCTTGGTGTACAGGTCCTTCAGCTCGTTGATCGCCTCGGCGTTGGCCGGGTCGATGCTCAAGATCTGCTCGAGCGGCTTGGTCGCGTTGTTGACGTTGTTGAATCGATCGACCCAGATCGCCGCGACGCGACGGAGCAGCGCGATCTTCTCGCCTGCGTCGCTCGTGTGCTCGACCTGCTGATCGAGGACCTTGATGAGATCCGTGTGGCGGCCGAGCTTCTCGTACGAGCGCCCGAGGTCCTGCAGCGTTTGAAGGTCTGCGGGAGAGAGCGTGAGGATCGCCTGGTAGGTCTGCACGACCATGGGCTCGAGGCCCATCTTGTCCTGGTAGATCCCTGCCATTTCGCGAAGGATCTCGAGCCTTTGCGGCAGCGTCGCCTCGTCGCCGACCGCCTTCGCGCCGCCGAGCCCTTCGAGCTCTTGACGGAGCAGCTCGATGAGGTTGTTCCATCGGCCAGCCTGCGTGTAGAGCCGGTGCAGCGAGTCGCGCGCGGTCGCGTCGGCGGCGTCGAGACGGAGCACGCCCTTCCATGCGTCGACGGCCTTGTCGATCTGGCCTGCTTGCTCGAACTGCCGCGCGATGTCGATCGCCATCGCGAGCTTCTGCCCCGGCGGAGCCGCGGCCTTGGGCGCTGCGGGCTTGGGAGCCTCGACGGGCTTGGCGGGCTTCGGCGGAGCGACCGAAGCGCTCGCCGCAGCGGGCGGCGGCTCGGCTGCAGGCGCGGCACGAACGGGAGCGGGCTCGACCGGCGCAGGCTGTGCCGCGGGCTCGACGCGCACGGGAGCGGGCTCCACTGCGGGCGCGGGCGGAGCGGCGGGGATCTCGACCACCTCGATCATCGGCGCGGGCTTCGGCGGCGCAATGGACGCCGGCGACGGATCGTCGACCTCGACCACCATCTCCTCTTCGCCGCTGTCCTCGACCACGACGTCGGAGTCATCCGCGATGAGCTCGCTCGCGGGATTTTCGTCGAAGAACGTCTTCGCCAACGGATGGCCAGGGTTGGCCGAGCTCAACATCCGGAAGAACGGCAGCGCCGCGCGCGGGTCGTTGCGCACCTTCCAGTGCGTCATCCCAACCTGCACGATGAGGCCGATGTCTCGCTCGTTGCCAGGCAGACGGAGCTGGTGCTCGTAGAGTTTGACCAGGTCGTCCTGGCGATCCTGCTCGGACAAGAGATGAACGAGGAAGCGATTGGCGTCGCGGTTGGCGCCATCGACCTTGAGCACTGCGCGGTAGCAGCGCTCTGCGGCGGCGAAGTCACGTCGCTTGCCCGCGTTGACGCGCGCGGCGCGCAACAAGAGGTTGCACCGGGTAGCTCGATCCGCGACCGACTCGGCGCTGCGCTCGAGGTGCCTCGCGAGGTCGTCCCATCGATCGCCGCGACGACGCAAGACGCGCTCGTACAGCTGAATCGCCCGAACGTTGCCAGGGTCGACGCTGAGCGCCTCGTTGAAGAGCGTGTCGGCGTCTTTGTCTCGCCCCTTGCCCTTGTACTGCAGGATCACGCCAGCGGCGCTCGCGAGGTGCGCGGCGATCTGAGTGACGTCGCCCGTCTCTTCCGCGAGCTTCTTGAACGCCGAGACGAGGTCCTTCCACTTGTCCTTCTTCAGCGTGATCCGCGCGGCGCCCTCGGACGCTTCGGCGTCGGACTTGACCGACTCGAGCGCCGAGAGAGCCGCTCGGTCATCGAGGAGCTCTTCTTCGAGCATCCGCGCCCGAGCACGAACGAGCTCGACCTTCGCGGACTCGGTCGGCGCGACCATCGACTCGACGTCGAGCAGCCTCGCGGCCGCCTCGGCCTCGCCTCGGTCGAGCAACGAAACTCTCGCGGCTTCGAGCGCGGATCGTCCGTCGTCACCGAGGTTGGCTAGATCGCCGCCGATCGCGCTCTCCTCGAGCTGTGACCAGGCTCCCTCGTTCTCCGGATCGTCGAGCAGAACCCCCAGCAGCTTGCGCACCGACTCTGTGCTCATCGATCAATGTCCCCTTCAGCCTCCGAGGGTCGTCGCTTCGACCACACGGGGAGTGGAAGTTCGATTGCCTCTTCGACCGCGAGCAGTGCGCCTCGAGCGTTCTGGGTCCGCGTTGGTACCGAGGACCCCACCGAGAGGGCAATCTTTGTGACTGCCCGGACGGAGGTGACTCGGAGACCATGCGCCCCCGCGGATCGAGCGCTGCCACCCCGACCGGTGTCCCAGCCTGAATGGGGCTGAGCTTCGAGGAAGCGAGTCGACGAAACTGGGGGCGCGCGGCGGACGGCGGAACACCGCGCGACGAACCGTTCGTGGTTGACGAAAGCAACCGGACGCTAAACCACGGAACGCTGCGCTCACAAGCGAAAAGCTCTCGTACTAACGCTGAGTTTGCTTCTGCGCGCGGGCGCAAACGCGCCGCGAGTTGTGCTGTTTTATTGACCGGTTGCGGGCGGGGCTGGTACCCGGCGGCGTTCCTTGAGTTTCGTCATCCCGATGTCGAGCGACTCGCGCGGACTGAACGTTCGTGTGGGAGCTGTCAGCCCCGGTGTCCGAACGGACACGGCCGGCGAGGCATCGGCGACCCTGCAAACGCCGCTCTTCCTCGAGAGGTTGGCGGCTTTTTCGGGGTGTTCAGCAAAAAAACAGTGGATCGCGCTGCTCGGCACAGCGCGTGCGGATGGTCGTTGAGTCGATCGGGCGCTCGGCCCACAGCGAGCGCGATCGAGTGATTCGGAGGAACGAAGCCATGAAGCGTATCGGCGTTCTACTCGGCGGACTCTCGTCGGAGCGTGACATCTCTATTCGTACCGGTGAGGCCGTGGTCGAGGCGCTTCGAGCGCGCGGACACGACGTCGTCCCGGTCTATGTCGATCGTGACCTCGATCGCGCCCTGCGCGCGACGCCGATCGACGTCGCGTTTCTCGCGCTCCACGGTCGGTACGGCGAGGACGGCTGCGTCCAGGGCCTGCTCGAGTGCATGGGCATCCCGTACACGGGCTCTGGCGTTTTGCCGAGCGCGCTCGCGATGGACAAACTCAAGGCGAAGGAGCTCTTTCGCCTGCACAACGTTCCGACCGCGCCCTACTACGCGATCGAAGGAGCGGTCACCAACGCTGAGCTCGAGACGCAGCACGGAAGCTTCGGCTTTCCGGTCGTCGTGAAGCCTCGCCGCGAAGGTTCGTCCATCGGCATCTCTCGCGCGAACAGCTTCGACGAGCTTCGCGTCGCCGTCGACACCGCCCTCAAGCACGACGATGGAGTCCTCGTCGAGCGCTACATCAAGGGCCGTGAGGTGCACGTCGGCATTCTCAACGGCCACGTGCTCGGCGCGATCGAAGTCGTCCCGAAGCGACAGATGTTCGACTTTCAGGCGAAGTACACCAAGGGAATGACGGAGTACTTCTACCCCGCGCGCCTCGCGCCCACGCGCTATCAGGGCGTGTTGCGTCTCGCCGAGCGCGCCGCGCAGAGCCTCGGCTGCACGGGAGCCGTTCGCGTCGACATGATCGTCACCGAAGGTGAGAACGAGTACGTGCTCGAGGTCAACACGACCCCTGGACTGACCCCGACCTCGCTTCTGCCCAAGATCGCAGCGGGCGCGGGCATCGACTTCGGCTCGCTCTGCGAAGAGATCCTCTCGACCGCGCGGCTCTCGTACGGCACCGCCAAGAGCGCGAGCGCGCGCCCCGCGGCCGTCGCCGAGGCGTGAAGTCCGAGCGGCAACCACCGCTCGATCGCTCGCAGTCAGAAGCCACGCCCCACGAACCCGATCGCGCTATGCCGCCTCGCAGAGATCGTCTGGGAGCTGTCGGCCCAGCTTGGGGGCCAGCTTCTTGGCCAGCATTCGACGAGCGCGATGCAAGCGAGACATCACCGTGCCGATCGGACACCCGAGCGTGTCCGCGATCTCGCGGTAGCTGAGCTCGGCGATGTCCGCCATCACGACCACCGCGCGAAACTCCGGCGAGAGCTCATCGAGCGCGCTCTGCACCGTGCGCCCGAGGCCGCGAACGACCACGCCGCCGTCCTCTTCGCTCGATCGGGTGTCGTGCTCGCTCACGAACAGCTCGGCCTTCGACGGATCCGCGTCGATGTCGAGCGCGCGACGCTCTCGCTTCTTGCGCCGATAGCCGCTGACAAACGCGTTGAACTGAATGCGATGCAACCACGCTCGGATGTTGGTGCCCGACTCGAATCGATCCCATCCCTGGTAGGCCAGCAAGAGCGCGTCCTGCACCAGATCGCCTGCGTCCGCGGCAGAACCAGTGAGTCGAAGCGCTGTGGCAAAGAGTCCGTCGAGCGCGGGCTCGATCGATTGTGTGAATTCAACGCGGCGGTTGGACATCGTGGCCTCCGTAGCTGTCGGAGGAGCTCTTCAAGGTCTAGGCCAACCCGCAGCATCGCGAGAATCACAAGGATTCTGACGGGCGCTGCGTCCATCGAGACACAGCCCGTGTGTCACCGTGTCCGCCGATCCGATCGTCGGCGGTGACAATTCGTCACGAACGCTCGTCGAAGCGAATTGCGTCCGCGATTTCGTGCGCGAGCGCGCCGCGGCCGCTTCCCCGCGTCGCGCGAAGCGCAGCTCCGGCTGCCCCGTGCGCGTACGCCGCCTCGATCGCCGCCTCGTGCCAGGTTGGCGACGCGGACCGTTCGGCGAGACGAGCGCCGATCACCCCCGCGAGCACATCGCCGCTTCCCGCGACGGCGAGCGTCGGCTCGGCGAACGGGAGCACCCACGCGCGCCCGTCGGGGTGCGCGATGATCGTCCCGGCGCCCTTGAGCAGCGTGACCGCTTCGAATCGACGCGCGATCTCGCGGGCCGCGCCGAACCGATCGGCGTTGATCGCGATCGCTGACGATTGCCCGAGCATCCTCGCGGCCTCCAACGGATGCGGGGTCAGGATCGTCTGAGACCGCAGCGGCGTGGGTCCCTCTGCGATGAGCGAGAGGGCGTCGGCGTCCACGACGAGCGGCGCGCTGCTCGCGACAACGGCGTCCACCATCGCCCTCGCCCACGGATCACGACCCAACCCGGGTCCAACGACGATGCAGTCGGCACGCTCGGCCGCGACGCTCAACGCGCTGACCGCCTCGCGCTCGTCGTTGGAGAGCGCGAGCGTCATGGTCTCGAGGATCGGCGATGCCCGGTCTCTGGCGCGCGTCGCGAGCGTCACGAGTCCCGCGCCGCCGCGGTGCGCGCCGAGGCACGAGAGCCAGCCGGCACCTGCCGTTCCGTCGCTTCCGGCGACGACGAGGACCCGTCCAGCCGTGCCCTTGTGAGTCTGTCGAGCGCGAGGCTCGAGCGCGCAGCGACGGACCAACCAGGTCCGCTCGTCGCTGATCGGCGCGACGAAGCCGAGGTGCGCCACGAACACTTCGCCAGCCAACATCAAGCCTTCGCCGGTGTGCAGCCCAGGCTTGGACGTCGCGAACGCGACTGTCGCCTCTGCGCGCGGCGCCGCTCCAAGCGCGCTCGCGGTGTCGATGTCGAGGCCCGAAGGACAATCGAGGGCGATCACCGCGCGGCCGATCAGCGAGTGCACCGCCTGCGCGGCGCGGCCCTCGAGCGGACGCGACAGACCCGTTCCGAACAGCGCGTCGACGACGAGGGGCGCGTCCGCGACTACGCCATCGGCCCCGTCGTCCCAGTGTACGATCGCCGTCGGAGCGACGGCGAGCAGCGCGTCGCGCATGATCGCGGCGTCACCGCTCCAGCGAGAGAGCGGCTCGAGCGCGAACGCCCTCGCGACGAAGCCTTGCGTCAGCAAATGGCGCGTGACGACGAGGCCATCGCCGCCGTTGTTTCCCGGCCCGCACAGGACGTCGATGTGGCGGACGCCGCGCGCGCGCGCGATGCGGGCGACGTGCTCGGCCGCGCCGCGGCCTGCGTTTTCCATGAGCAGCGCGGTGACGACTCCGCGCGCGGCGAGCGTCTGGTCGACCTGCCGCGACTGCGCGCGATCGAGGAGCGGCTCGAGCTCGATCGTCACGCGCTGGCCCGACCGCGGCGAATCGCCTCGAGCATCGCGCGCACCGCGCCGTCGAAGCCCGAGATCACCGCGTCGCTGACGATCGCGTGTCCGATGTTGAGCTCGACGCACTCGCGAATCGCCGTGACCTGGCCCACGTTTTCAAGCGTGAGTCCGTGGCCCGCCGCCACGCGCAGCCCGAACGCTCGCGCGTGCGCAGCTCCGTCGGCGAGGCTCTTGAGGTGCGACGCTCGGTCGTGCGGGCGCGCGTGCGCGTAGTCCCCGGTGTGCAGCTCGATCTGCACGGCGCCCACCTCCTTGCTCGCGTCGATCTGGCTGCGCGAAGGAGCGATGAATAGCGACACACGAATTCCGCGGTCGTTCAGCGCGCCGACGATCCGGCGGATGTGCTCGCGGTGGGACAGAACGTCGAGCCCCCCCTCGGTCGTGCGCTCTTCGCGTCGCTCGGGCACGAGCGTCACGTGGTCCGGAACGGTCGCCAACGCGATGGCGAGCATTTCTTCCGTGGCAGCCATCTCGAGGTTGAACGTGCCGCGCACGACCTCGCGCAGCACGCGAACGTCCCGGTCGTTGACGTGCCGTCGGTCCTCGCGCAGATGCGCGGTGATCCCGTGAGCGCCAGCGCGCTCGGCGATGAGCGCTGCCTCGACCGGGTCGGGATAGTTCGTGCCGCGCGCCTGTCGAAGCGTCGCGACGTGGTCGATGTTGACGTGAAGAGCGATGTCCATCGTCGGTCTCTCGCGGTCTCGGCCCTGAATCAACGCAGCACGTTGCGGGCGATGACGGTGCGCTGAATCTCGCTGGTGCCTTCGTAGATTCGCGTGACGCGCACGTCGCGCACGTGGCGCTCGACGGCGAAGTCTTTGGTGTACCCGTAGCCGCCGTGCACTTGCAGCATGCGGTCGCAGATGAGCCCGGCCTTCTCCGTCGCGAACACCTTCGCCATGGCCGCTTCGCGTGAGAAGAACGCCCCCGCCTGCTTGAGCTGCGCGGCGCGCAGGACGAGCAGCTTCGCCGCGTCGAGCTCGGTGCGCGAGTCGGCGATCATCCACTGAATCGCCTGAAACTCGCCGATCGATTTGCCGAACTGCTTTCGGTCACGGGCGTACGCGACGCCCGCCTCGAGCGCGGCGGTCGCGATGCCCGAGGCCTGCGCGCCGATCCCAATGCGGCCGCCGTCGAGCGCCATCATCGCGATCTTGAAGCCGCCGCCGAGCTCGCCGAGCAGGGCGTCCTCGGGGATCTCGCAGCCGTCGAGCGTGAGCGCGCAGGTGCACGAGCCGCGCAGGCCCATCTTGTCTTCGTGCTTTCCGACGACGAGACCGGGCGTCCCTGCGGGCACGAGAAACGTCGAGATGCCCGCGGTGCCTGCGCCGCCGGTGCGCGCCCACACCACGAAGACGCCCGCGAACTCCGCGTTGGAGATCCACGCCTTGGTGCCAGAGATCACCCAGCGATCGCCTTTGCGCTCGGCGGTCGTTCGCATCGCGCCCGGATCGCTGCCTGCTTCTGGCTCGCTGAGGGCGAACGCACCCGCGACGAGCTCTCCGGTCGCGAGGCCCTTCACGAAGCGGTCTCGCTGCGCGTCGGTGCCGAACTTCTCGATCACCTCGCCGACCATGTTGGTGACTGCCATCGTGACGGCCGTCGACGCGCAGCCTCGGGCGATCTCGAACATCGCGAGCGCGTACGCGACGGCGCCGGCCTCTGCTCCCTCGTATCGCGCGGGAATGTTCACGGACATGAGCCCGAGTCGCGCGAGCTCGGCGAGCACCTCGCGAGGGATCTTCTCTTCGCGTTCGAAGCGGGCCGCGTTGGGCGCGAGCGTCTTCTCGGAGAACGCGCGAGCGGTGTCGCGCACCATGCGTTGTACGTCGTCGAGTTCGAGGTCCACGGTGATGGCGATAGGTAGGGCCTATCGCCGTCCGAGCGCAACTTCGACCACGTCAAGGAAGGCGAAAGGTCGCTTTCGCCGGATAGGACCCCGGGTCGGGCAGCCCGGTCCAACCCGACACTTCGCTCACGAGGCAGTCGATCGCCGCGGCCGCCTCGTTGCTCGAGATCGAGGCTCCTGCGGTGACGACGCGACCGCCCTGCCCCACGTACATCGTGACCTCGGCGTTCGCTCCGCTGGCGCCGCGCAGACACTGCGAGAGCTGCGCGCGGCGACGGCTGAGCTGCGTCGAGACGCGCGAGCCGTCCCACGCGACGGCGGGACGAGCATCTTCGCCGCCTTCGAAGCTCGGCCCCCACGTCGTCTCGGTCTCTCCGCCGCACGGCTGAGGAAAACGCAATCCTTGCAGCACGTCAGCCATGCATCGTTCGGTCTCGCGATCGCCGATGGAGCTCTGGACGGGCAACACCCAGCGCACCGATCCATCGGTCCCGACGCGGATCTTGAACTGAACGGCGCCGGCCAGATACGGATGCGCTTCGAGTCGATTGGCGTAGCAGGTTTGCAGCCGCGAGAGCGCCGGGTTGAGCGTCGCGCTCACCTCGGACTGACGCAGCGTCCCGAGCTGTCCCTCGATCGTCATGCCGCTGCTCACGCCCATCGCTGCGCAACGGTCTTGCGCGGTTGGTTGCGGGCGCGACGCGCTGCCGCTCGAGTTCGACTGCGTATTGGCTGCGTTGTCGGTGCTCTGGGTGGTCTGCGCGCCAGAGCTGCAGCCGGTGAGGGCGACGACCGATGCGATCGTCCAGTGCCGAGCCAATATCGCCTTCGTCTTGCGCGTCCTCATGAGCCTCCTGTTGCGAGCGGGCACCATACAACGACCACGGCGCCCTGGACGAGCCTCGGTCGCGGTGGGGACTCCAGTCCCCACGTCGGGAATCCGATCTGCACACTTTTCTGAGAAATTGCTGGGACGAAACGCGTGGCTGTCGCCGTACACTCCCGCACGTTCGGAGCGAGGGCTTCGGTTGAATCGATCGATCGAGTCGATCGTCGAACGCCGCGCTCGACATCGAGATCTGTCTCGAACCGGAGAGATTCCATGAAGAAGAAGCTCGTTGCAGCGTTGAGTCTCGCGTCGGTGGTTGTTCCCGTCGCGGCCAACGCCCAGGTGTCCGTCGGGGGCTCGGTCCGGGTCGGGGTCAACGTGCAGACACCCAACGTGGTCGTCGCACAGCCCGCCGTGCAGCCAGGCACCGTCGTCGTCGCGCAGCCTGGCGTTCAACCAGTGCAGGCCGTGGTCGCCGCTCCGCAGCCCATCGCCGTCGCGACGCCAGTCGTCGTCAGCGCAGCGCAGTGGCGCGAGGCGGACGATGACCCCGAGAAGGAGCCGCCGATGGTGGCCACCGTCGCTCCTCCTGCAGCGCAAGCCGAAGTGCAGGGCGCGGTCCGGCCGGGCTTCGTGTGGGTCGGCGGCAACTGGCGTTGGCGCGATGGGCGTTGGGCGTGGCGTCGTGGACGCTGGATGCGTCCTCGCGTCGCGGGCGCGGCGTGGAATCCCGGTCGATGGGAGAACCGCGGTGGACGTTACATGTGGGTCCGCGGCGGATGGCAAGCCGGCGCAGGGCCGGGCGTCGTCGTCGCGAATCCGCCGGGACCTGGCGTCGTCGTGGCGCGTCCCGTCGGCGGCGCGGTGATGGTCAACCCGCCGGGACCGGGCAACACCGTGGTCGTGAACACCGCGGGGCCGGGCGCGACCGTCGTGCGCACGCGCCCGAACGGCGCGGTGGTGGTCAATCCCCCCGGACCCGGCGCCGTCGTCGTCGGCCCGAACGGCGGCGTCCGCGTTCGTGGCGGCGGCGGCGTTCGCGTTCGCGTCGACCGCTGAGCGACGCTTGGGGGGGTAATTATAGTCACCTGAAATCATGTGACTCGGGGTGAACGAGCCCTTCTCGTATCGAGAAGGGTTCGACGCGCGCGACGCGCACGCTCGCGACGCCGTCTTCGCGCTGCATGACTCCGTACAACACGAGCAGCGGCTCGCTCACCATCACTCCTCGCTGCGCCTCGAACACCGCCGGCGGAACGATCGCGTTGAGCAGCCCTGTCTCGTCCTCGATCGTGAGAAAGAAGAACCCCTTCGCGGTCGGCGGACGCTGCCTGGTGATCACCGCGCCGGCCACGGCGACCGCGCGGTTGTGCGCGAGCGCGAGGGCCTCGCTCGTCGAGAGGATCTTCTCGTCATGGAGCTTCGCGCGCACGAGCGCGACGGGGTGCGCGCCGACGGTGATCTGCGAGTGCGCGAGGTCCGCGGCCACGCGATCGGCGAGGGTCATCTCGGCGAGCGGCGAGTCGCCGACGTCCACGTCCACGGTGTCGAAGAGCGGCGTGCTCGACGCGAGCGAAGAGCCTCGGGCACGAGCGACGGCGAGCGCTTGCCACAGGGCGCTTCGTCGCGTCCAAGGGCGCCCTGCGGGGTTGGGCAGCGACGAGAGCGCGCCGAGCTCGGCGAGCGTCCCGAGCTCGTTGGGCCGCAAGCGGACCCTGCGAGAGAGGTCATCGATGGACGCGAACGGACGAAGCTCGCGGGTTCGTTCGATCGCGAGCCCGACCTCTTGCCGAAGGCCGCGCACGTAGCGAAGGCCGAGCCGCACCGCGGGACCCTCGCGCGAGCAGAGCCAGCGCGAGTGCGCGATGTCGATCGGCAGCACGCGGACGCCGTGGCGACGAGCGTCCTGCACGACCGTGGCGGGCGAGTAGAAGCCCATGGGCCAACAATCGAGCAAGGCGCACGTGAAGCTCGCGGTGAAGTGCCGCTTGAGGTACGCGCTCGCATAGGCGAGCAGCGCGAAGCTCGCCGAGTGGCTCTCGGGAAAGCCGTAGAGCGCGAAGGACAAGATCCCGCGCACGACGTCCTCTTGTGCGTCCTGGGGGTAGCCGTTGCGGGTCATTCCCTCGCGGAGCTGTCGTTCGAGGGAGTTCATCCGCTCGACCGAGCGCTTCGAGCCCATCGCGCGGCGGAGCTCTTCTGCCTCTGCGCCGCTGAACCCAGCGGCCACCATCGCGACGCGCATGAGCTGCTCTTGAAAAAGTGGGACGCCGAGGGTGCGCGAGAGCACGGGCTCGAGGGCCGGGTGCGCGTAGGTCACCGGCTCGCGACCGGCGCGGCGACGGAGGTAGGGGTGGACCATCTTTCCGACGATGGGTCCGGGGCGGATGAGGGCCACCTCGACGACGAGGTCGTAGAAGCGCTGCGGCTTGAGCCGAGGCAGCGTGTTCATCTGCGCGCGCGACTCGATCTGAAAGACGCCTACGGTGTCGGCGCGCTGGATCATCGCGTACGTCTCGGGGTCGTCCGCGGGCAGGTGCGCGAGGTCGATCTCTGCGCCGTCGTGCTCGCTCACGAGCGGGAGCACGCGCTCGAAGAGGGCCATCATCCCGAGGCCCAACAAATCAACCTTCAAGATCCCCAGGTCTTCGCAGTCGTCCTTGTCCCACGGGACGATCACCCGACCTGGCATCGCCGCTGGCTCGAGCGGGCAGAGCTCGTCGAGTCGTCCTCGGGCGATGACCATTCCGCCCGGGTGTTGCCCGAGGTGGCGAGGCAAATTTTGCAAGAGCACGGTCGTGTCGATCCAGCGCGCGACGCGAGGGTCTCGAGGCGCGACGCCGCCGCACGAGAAGCGCTCTTCGAGCTCTTCGCGATCGAGGGTTCCGAACCAACCGAGCTGTTTGGCCACCGCCGAGAGCGCATCCTCGCTGAACCCGAGGGCCTTGCCTGCCTCCCGCGCCGCGGCGCGCGCTCGGTACGTGATCACCACGGCGGTCATCGCCGCGCCGCGCTCTCCGTACCGTCGATAGACGTACTGGATCACCTCTTCGCGCCGGTCGCCGCTGGGCAAGTCCAGGTCGATGTCCGGCCACTCGCCGCGCGACTCGCTGAGAAAGCGCTCGAAGAGCAGCTCCATCCCGACGGGGTCGACCGCGGTGATCCCGAGCGCGTAACAGACAGCGCTATTGGCAGCGGAGCCCCTTCCTTGCACGAGGATCCCGCGCTCGCGACAGAAGCGCACGATGTCCCAAACGATCAGGAAATATCCCGCCAGATCGAGCCGCGCGATCGTGTCGAGCTCGTGCCGAAGCTGCGCGCGCACGCGCTCTTCCATAAGCGGATATCGCTCTCGCGCGCCGGTGCGAACGAGCTCTGCGAGGCGCTCTTGCGTGCTCACGCCGGGCGGCAATTTGACGGAGGGAAACTCGTACCCGAGGTCCTCGAGCGAGTACTCGCAGCGCTCGGCGAGCGCCTCGGCCGAGCGTCGCGCGTGGGGCTCGTCGTAGAAGAGCGCGGCGAGCTCGCTCGGCCCTTTGAGTCTGCGCTCGCGGTTCGGCTCGAGCGCTGTCCCTGCGCGCGCGAGGGTCGTGTGGAGCCTGGCGCAGTCGAACACGTCTGCGACGACGGAGTGTTCGCTCTTGGCGGCGCGCGGCGCGACCGTGGCGATCGCGTCGAGGCCGCAGTGCTCGGCGAGGTGCGCGAGGCGCGCGTCTGTCTGCTGTCCGCGTCGGTCGAGCGTGCGCCTTCGCTCGACGAAGCACTCGCCCGCGGGCATCGCGCGCGCGACCGCCCTCGCCCACTGCTCGGCGCGCGGGTCTCGCTCGTGCGCGCATCGAGCGAAGGCGCCCTCTGCGAGCAGCATCGCGCTCGATCCCAAGGGAGCGACCTGCGCGAGCGACGCGAGCGAGAGCGACAGACCTTCAGCGCGCACGACGTCCCTCTGCGAAGCGAGCCTCGCGTCGGTGAGCGCGCGGCAGAGCGCTCTGTACGCGGCGCGCGTTCGAACATAGAGAGCGACGCGCGAGGTGATCACGCCGTCGCTGACGAGCACGGACGTGCCGACGATGGCGCGCAGGCCCGCGCTCTTGGCGGCGCGGTGAAAGCGCGGGGCTCCCGAGAAGCCGTCGCGATCACAGAGGGCGACTGCGCGCAGGCCGAGCTCTGCGGCGCGCGCGGCGAGGTCCTCAGGGAGCGAGGCTCCGTAGAGAAAGCTGAACGCAGATACGGCGTGCATCTCGACGTCCATGACGAGCGTCGTGCATCGTGCAGAACGCCACCCCAGAGATGAACGACGATTCAGCGCCGTGACGCAGGTGACGAAATTCAAGCGCGAGCGGACAAAGACGGCGGTGAGGACAGCCGTCGACCGACGAGTGCTGCCGAAAAGAGCGCCCGCCACGCACCATTGAGGCCGAACCCAGGAAGACGACGGCCGCGCGGCTTGTGTATGCTCGACCAACGCAGGTCGAGCGTCGAGTCGCGGGAGATCCGCGCGAAGCGCGGGGCGAGACGGAGAAACGAGATGCGAAAAACCTGGAGACTCGCGCTTGGGGCCAGCGCAGGATTGTTGATTGTTGGGTGCCAGAAGCCCGCGCCCAGCTGCCCACCGATGTACGGATGGATCGAAGAGACCCGGGAGTGCCTGCTTGAGTGCGCGGCGGCCATGGGCCGCGATCGGTGCTTCAGCGACGGTGGTGTGGTGACCAGCGACGCGGCGCTCGAAGGGGGACGAAGCGACGGCGGCGACGCGGCCGATGTCGCGCAGCCGGACGTGAGGTGCGCCGCCGGTGAAGCGGCGTGCGGCGGAAGGTGCGTGTCGACGGCAGACGATCCTTTGAATTGTGGTGCCTGTGCGCGCGCGTGCACGCCGCCCGCCGGAGCGACGGCGACGTGCGTGATGGGCGTGTGCGATTTTCGCTGCGTGGCCGGTCGGCATGCGTGCGGGACGAGCTGTCTGCCGGACGACTCGCCTTCGTCTTGCGGGACGCGCTGCACCCCTTGCCCCGAGCCGATCGGCGCGCGCGCGACCTGCGTCATGGGCGCGTGCGGAAGCGAGTGCCTGGCGGGCTACGAGCGCAACGGCGACGGGTGCGAGATCGCAGTGCCGAGGCCGGTGTTTCCACCGGGGACGAGCACGGTCACATCGAGGCGGCCAACGCTACGGTGGGCCCTAGCGATGGGAGCGACCGGGGCGCAGATTGAGCTGTGCCGCGACCGCGCGTGCTCGATGGTGATCGAGCGCATCGACGCGACGGGGGACAATGCGCGACCAGGCGCAGATTTGCCCGCGAGTCGGGTCGTGTTCTGGCGGATGCGCGGGCGGGTCGGAGCGATGACTGGGTCGAGGCTGAGCCCGACGTGGCAGTTTCGAACGGGCGCGAGAAGCGCGCCGGTGGACACCGCGTTTGGCGTCGAAGGCGACTACAACGGCGACGGGTTTACGGACCTCGCGGTGGGCGCTCCTGGCGCGAACAGCGGAGCGGGCCGCGTGAGCGTGTACAACGGGAGCGCGACGGGGCTGAGCGCGACGCCGTCGCGGGTGCTCGATGGGGCGGAGGCGTTCGAGGGGTTTGGACGCTCAATGGCTGCTGTCGGCGACATCAACGGCGACGGATTTGGAGACCTCGCGGTCGGATCGCCGTTCGGTTCGAGTGGTGGCCGTGCAGTCGGCGTGGTTCGCGTGTTCTACGGTTCGGCCAGCGGCATCGGGCCTGTTGCGGATCAGACGATCGTGCGGACCGATATGACGACAGAAGCGTCAAACGTTTTGGCAGCGATCGGCGATGCCGATCGTGACGGCTTCGCGGATGTTGCAATTGGCTTCGTGCGCGGCGTTGGCGTGACGGGCCAGCCCAGCATTGCCTTTCATCGCGGTTCACGAGCTGGTTTGGAGTCGGTCCCGTCGTTGGAGTATCGAGGCACGACGTTTTCGGGTGAGCCTTCGCTGAACGCTGTCGGCGCTGGCGATGTAAACGGAGACCAGTTCGCGGACCTGTTGATTCGCTTTCGAGATGGTAGCGGGGCTGGCGTCGCGGTATTGAACGGATCACCTGCAGGAATCGTGTTGGCGACCCGTCGGATCCTCGCTGACGGCGACACCCGTGTCAGACGAGGCCTCCTTACGGGCGCGGTCGACTTCGACGGTGACGGGTTGGCTGATGTCGCGATCGGACGACCGTTCGAGTCGCCCGGAGGAGTTGCCGGAGCGGGCGAAGTTCGTGTGTATGCAGGATCGAGTGCGGGCATCAACGGCACGGCCTACCTCGTCTTGCGCGGAACGCGGGGTGGCCAAGCACTCGGAAGCAGTGTCGCCAGCGTTGGCGATGTCGACGCCGATGGCTTCGGCGATCTCGCAGTCGCCACGGTCAGTGAACCTGAGTTTGCAGGTCGGGTCGAGCTCTTTCGAGGAAGCCCGACGGGCGTGGGCGCGACTTCAGCCTTGTTGCGGTTTGGTCTGCTTCCAGGAGATCAGTTTGGCACCGAGCTCCGCTACGTTGGTGACATCAACGGCGATGGCACGAGTGACTGTGCCGTTGGCTCCTTGGGCGCACAATCTGGAACCGCAGTGCAGCCGGGCAGAGCCACGATCGCGTTTGGACCGGCCTGGATGACCCGCGAAATTCTGGGAGCCGCAGATCGTGATCAGTTCGGCGCCACATTCGCGAGCCGTACACAGTCGCGCGCTTTGAGCCGCGCCGCGACGATGTGCTTCGATGTCGCGCTGACTAACGCGCAACGACCCCGGGCGAGGCGCGGTGACTGATCCCCTCTCGGAGTGAACGTCGGATCAGCCCCCAGGAATTCCGTACGGGCAGCGCCAGGTGATCGACATCCCGCGCAGCACGGGCGACGCGATCGGCATCGTGCTGGGGTTGAACGTCACGAGCACACGCAGGTGCCTTCGCGCGGTGACCATCGCGGTGCGCAGTCGTGCGGCGGCGTCCACGGGCGACGTGTCACGCGGAGCCTGGGCGACCGGGACCGCCGTGGCGCCGCCGAGACCCGCGACCGTCGCCGCGGTTTGCACGCTGAAGTTCAGCGACGTGCCTGCGGGAGTAACCGAGTCCCAGCTGAACTCGGCCACCGTTGGGTTGTCGCACATCGTGTCGTAGTCCTGCGTGTACGTGCCGGTGCCGATCACTGTGCGACGGACCGCTCCGGTGAAGTCCGTGTACGTGTACACGCGGTTGGGGCCAGTGAAGTTCGTGAACGTTCCGGCTCCCATCGGGTTGTAGCGGACGAGCACTGTGCTCAGGTCCGAGTGCGTGAACCACATGTTGCCGCCGCGGTCTGCGCCGAGCGCCGTGACCTGACCGAAGTTGCGACTGGTTGGAATTCGAGTGATCGCAGCGGCCGCGATTCGACCCCCTGCCACGAAGGCGGTCGCCGGGAAGCGAATGAGCGTGCCGCCATTCGGGTAGACTGGCGTCCACACGTTGTTCATCGTGTCGACTGTGATGCCGAGGCCCGTGGTCGTACCGACTTCGGCTTCGGTCCACGCGTTCATCGCGGGGCTATAGCCCAACACCTGGTTGCAGTACGGGCTCGACAGCCACAGGCGCCCGTTGGCGTCAGCGGTGATTCCGTACGGCGAGTTGCAGCCACCAACCGGCCCGCGGGTCGACGCAGGCGTGCCCCATCGACCGGTCGCAGAGTCCATGGGGACGAGCGCGTTCGTCGCCGCCTGATGGGCGTTGTTGAACCAGACTCTTCCATCCGCGGTTCCCACCGCTCCGTAGAAGCAGTTCATCGCTGCGTTCGGGGCGGCGACATCGAGCATCAAACGGCCGTCGGCCGGGTTGAGCTTCCACGCGCGCGCCGTCGTCGCTTGGTTGCAGCTTCCGACCCACACGTATCCCTGCGGAGCCATCGAATCGCCGCGATCGATCGCGACCGCGCGAAGCACGGCGTTGCTCGGCCCAACGTTGCTCGTCCACAGCACGCACTCGTCCTGCCCGAAGGGGCGAACGTCGGTGCGACTCGTGGACGTGTCGATCATCCCATTGCCGTTACGATCGACGCAGTCGCGGCGATCGGCGGCGATCTTGGTGACCGTGCCTTGAATGTTGAATCCACGATTGGCAACGTACGCATCCCCGAATCCGTCAACGACCGTTCGAGACGGCATGTTGCAGTTCATGGTGTGACAACACTGGTTCGGGCACTCATTGGCGGCGAGCCCCACGCGATACTTCGCGATCTCGGTCCCAGTTGCCGCGTCCCACTTCGAGAGCGTGCTCTCTGCGGTGTTCGGGATCCAGAGGTAGTCTGCGGTTCGCGCCTGCGCGCGGACGAGCAACCCGCCGGCCATCGGATCGAACTCGACGCCGCGCTGCCCGGCCATGTTGAACGGCATCCCGCCCATCCCGCCGGTGGACACGCCGCGGCAGTTGGGGTCGCAGTTGCCACACGAATTCAAAGCTCCGTCGTCGACCATGCCGTTGCAGTTGTCGTCGCGGCCGTTGCACACCTCGCGCTCGAGCGACGATCGCGTGCGGTCGTTGTCGTCGCAGTCGCGGCCGCCCGCGCTCATCGCCGGGTCGCCGTCGCCGTCGTTGTCGAGAGGATCGCTGCGGCACATGTTCGCGCCGTCGTCGCAACGATCCGTGGTGTTGGGGTTCATGTCGTCGCAGGCCGGCGCCGTGCCTCCGACGCACCCTCGCCCGAGCATGCACGTCTCGCTTCCGTTGCAGAAGCGACCGTCGTTGCAGCGGTCGTTCATCGCGGCGTGCGCGCACATCCCGTCGGGGCCGCAGCTGTCGTCGGTGCACGCGACGCCGTCGTCGCAGTCGCTCGGCATCGCGCAGCGCATCGGCGGGACGTCGGGCGGCGGCGTGGGTGTGTCCGTCGGCAGCACGCGATCCGCGACTTGCACGTCGACGCCGCTGTCTTGCTCGGGCATCGAGCCGTCACTGCATCCAAAAAACGCGGCTCCCAAAGCGAGCAGCGCGCCAGAACAAAGGGCGCGGATTCTCATCGCGTCATGGCTCCGTACAATTGATGGTGGAAAGTCTTGGATCCGGGAGAACACTGAGAGAGTATCTCGGTCGAACTCGGAAGACACGATATCGGTGTGTCCCTTGTGCGAATTCGGGATCGAAGTTGTTCGAGCTCGTTTTGCACGAGATTGCTGCGACATTCTGGACCGCAGAAGAGGCGTCGAATGAGAGCGTTGCGATGTGTGGGCTTGTCTGGTGCGGTCGTGTCGTTGCTGTCGCTCGCGGCGTGCGGAGATCCGCCGTGCAGTCCGGCGACTTGTCCCACGGACGCGATTCCCGGAGAGATTTCGACGATCGACGTTCGCTCGGACACCGGCGTCGACTCAGGCGGCTTCGACTCGGGCGACCCGGACGCGGGGCGGCCCACAGACCGCGTCGGTCTCGAGATCGACCCGGCCAACTCGAGCGTCGCGGTGCGCGACGGGATGCCCGCGACGGTGCCGTTTCGCGCGGTGATCGCGCTGCGCGACGGGCGGCGGATCCCGTCGGACACCGGCGTCTGGTCGCTCGATTCGCTGCGCGCCGGGACGATTTCGGGCACCGGTGTCTTCTCGGTGAACGGGCTGGGCACGGGCGAGATCGAAGTTCGCTGCGAGGTTCCTGACCTTCGCGGCGGGACGCTGCGCGCGACGACGAAGCTCACGGTCCGTGCGTCGCGCGAGATCCTCGGCGCGGGCGTCCCGATGGACATCGCGATGCGCTTCAGCGACGGCACGCGCGTCGCGGATCCGACGATGAGCTCGCGGGTGCTCTACCCGCTGCACCAGGCGCTGATGCCCGAGAACGTCGCGCCGCCGAACATCCAGTGGGAGCGCGGCGCCGAGAGCGACGTCTACCGCGTGCGGCTGTCGAAGCCGAACTTCACCGTGACCGCGTACGTGCGTCACAGCGGCGCGATGTTCGACTACGCCTGGGCCGTCGACATGGCCGCCTGGCGCGCGCTCGCCGAAGCGGACCCCGAAGCACCCGTGGTGGTCACCGTCGATCGCTACGTCGACGCGAGCACCCGCGTGTTCACGAGCTCGCCGATCGAGGTTCGCTTCGCGCGCGGGAGCATCTACGGCTCGGTGTACTACTGGGACCTCGACGCCGGACGCATGATGCGCATCAACGCGCGCACCGCCGCGGCGGAGAACTTCATGCCCAACCCGCCGGACCGAACGAGCGGCCAGCGCTGCGTCGCGTGTCATACGGTCTCGCGCGACGGCCGCTGGATGGCCGCCGCGGCGACGAGCCGGATGTCGATGGACGGCTTTCGCAACTCGGTCTTCGACCTCACCGCCGATTTGTCTCCGACGCCGGCGCCCACGGTGGCCACCGCGAGCAACGCCCATTGTTCGACGTTCAACCAAGACAGCACGCGCTTGATTGCGTGTGGCGCGTCGTGGTCCTCGGGCCTCTCGCTGCTCGATCCGAGGACGGGCATGTCCGTCGTGGCGACGGGGCTGCCGTCGATGCGCGCGACGATGCCCGAGTGGTCGCCGGACGGCCGCGCGCTCGCGTACATCGACAACGTCACGCTCAACGCCGACGGCAACCCCGTGGGCGGCGACCTCCGCACGCTCACCATCGCCGACCCCGCTGCGGAGCCGCTCGCGTTTGGCTCGGCGCGCACGCTGCACACTGGCGCTGACGTCACGCCGGGGCTGCCGATGGGCCGCTCGGACGCGTGGCCGTCGTGGGCACCCAACTCCGAGCTCGTCGTGTTTCAACACGGTCAGGCGGCGTTTTCGTTCAACGGACAAGCAGCGCTCTACGCGGTCTCGCGCATGGGCGGCGCTGTGCAGAGGCTCGATCGCGCCAACGATGGCCCCAACGGCACAGGGTCGTATCGCCCGACGTTCTCGCCTTTCACGACGATGGAGCCCGGCGGGCGTCGGTTGTTCTGGGTCGCTTTCTACTCGACGCGCGACTACGGCAACGCGCAGGCCGGAACGCGCGGCACAAACCGCCGCCAGATCTGGGTCGCTGCCATCAACGCTGGCGCGATGGCGGGCTCGGACCCGTCGTTCGTCGGCTACTGGTTGCCTGGCCAGAACGTGCGCGACCACAACGTCGCGGGCTACTGGGCGCCCGAGGCCTGCCGGATGAACGGAACCGAGTGCCGCACCAACAGCGAGTGCTGCTCGGGTCGCTGCAATGCGATGGGCCGCTGCGAGCCCCCGCCCGCCATGGAGTGCCGTCGCCGAGGGCAGAGCTGCGGGATGGATGGCGATTGCTGCATGGGGCTGCGCTGCTTCGGAAACGTCTGCGAAATGCCCCTCGGCTGAGCGCGGCGACCGCGGCGTGGCGGAGTTTTTCGTGGGACCGTTCTGTTGCGTCGGTGGCGATGCGCGTGAGAGCATCGTCGCACCATGACCAAGCCGACGAACGCTGATGACAAGAAGCCGCTCACGCTCGACGAGGACGACGTGACCGAAGTCGAAAACACCTCGCGACGCAGCGCGATCGCCCGGGTTGGAGCGATCGTCGCTTCGGCCATCTTCGGCGCCGCAGTGCTCACCCCGAGCGAGGCCGAAGCGTGCAACCGCGTCACCGGTCGCACCAATTCGGACCCGAGCGATGGCGTCAACCGCGGACGCAACGGAATCACCGACGCGGATCCGGGAGATGGCGCGCAGTGTGGGCGCGGACGCGCCCGCCGCGGACGCAGGAGCTGCACCGACTCGGACAGCGGCGCTGGCGGTGATCGTCCGGGGCGCGGCCGTAATTGTTGATCGCACGCCGCGCGTCCATCTCGCGCGGCAGATGCTCCAATGACCATCCAATTCTTGTCCCGTTCGACGGGCTCTTTTGAGGCGCTCGCGTCTCTCGTTGCGCCCGTGTCCGTCGAGACGTTTCTCTCGGATTACTGGGAGCGAGCGCCCTTGCTCGCGCGACGTCCGGCTGAGACGCGGCCGCTGGCTACGCTGGCGGAGATCGACGCGGTGCTGTCGACCGAGCGACACGTGCACCCGAATCTGTCCCTCGTCGACGCCGCGAAAGAGGTCGACGAAGACGAGTACGTCGTCGCCGAACACGCGGTGGACATGGCGCGCGCGCTCAAGCGCTTCAACCAGGGGGCGACCTTCGTCCTCAATCGGCTCGATGAGCACCTGGTTCAGGTTCGCGATCTGTGCGTCAAGCTCGAGGCCGAGCTCGGCCTCGGAGTGCAGGCGAACATGTACCTGACCCCCGCGGGATCCCAGGGATTTCCCACGCATTTCGACAGTCACGACGTGATCATCATTCAGTGCGTCGGTCGAAAGACCTGGCGTCTGTACGACACGCCCAGGGGATTGCCGATGCGCGGCGAGCGCTTCGACCGGGCGACGACGCCCGCGGGTCCCCTCTCGGCCACGCTCGAAACGGGCCCGGGCGACGCCCTCTACATTCCTCGCGGGCTGATGCACGACGCGCTCGCGGACTCGAGCGAGGCGTCGCTGCACGTCACGTTGGGGTTTCACGCGGTGCGCTGGTCCGAGGTCGTGCTCGAGGCCGTCGCTCAAGCCTGCGTCGATGACCCTGCGCTTCGCCGCGGAGTGCCGTTCGGCGCGCTTCACGACGAGCGCGCCGCGGGCCTCGAAGCGACGCTCCGCGAGCACCTCGAGCGCGTCATTCGCGCGGTCAAGTGGGCTCCTGTCCACGCCAAGCTCGTCGACGACTTTGCGCAGGAGCACAGAGAGTCGCTCGGCGGAATGCTCCTCGACGCCGCGCGCCCCGCGCGAGAAGACAGCTCCTTCGCAGTGCGCGCCGGGGTCGTCGTGAGCGTCGAACCCACGGACAACGGCGTCGTCCTCACGGTCAACGGCCGCTCGACGCGGTGGCCGGCCCACGCTGAGTCCACCCTGCGTCGCGCGTTCGAGCGCCGACGCTTCACGCTCGCGGACCTCGGCGAAGAGCTCGACGTCGCAGGCCGCCTCACCCTCGCGCGAAAGCTCGTGCTCGAGGGCGCGCTCCGCGTGCTGTCATCGAGCGAAGCGCGCTGAGCGTCGCTACTCGTAGCGACCTTCGACCGTCCACGCCCCAGTGCGACCGTCGTAGGCGACGCGGAGCAACGTCTGGTCTTCGAGCGCGACGTCCCACGAGTCTTGCGCGAACGGCTCGCTCCACCAGTGGCCCGCGCGACGATAGGGGCCCGCGCAGCGCACGACGCGCCCCGCGTGCCCTTCGCTCGTGAGCGCGGTGATGAGCCCGTGCTCGTAGCGGACCTTCGCGAAGCGCGGCGGACGAAACGCGTGCAACACGAGCGCGATCCTCGCGAGCTCGACGCTCGCCGGCGCGAGCGCCGCGCTCGGGTCGAAGGGCGCGAGCGAGAGCTCCCCAGGTTTGTGTGTGCTCGGCGCGCACGCGGCCCCCACGCGACCTTCGCCCACGGTCGCTTCGATCCTCGCGAGGGCGATGGACCAACGCTCTGGCGCGGGCCCTGGCGGGTCGAACAAGCCGAGCTGCACCGCGCGGGGCGCGCACGGAATCCACAAAACGCGCGCGCCGACGACGGCGTCTGGCGGCGGCGCAGCCTCGAGCGACGCGCGCAAGAGCCGCATCCACACAGCGCTCTCGCGGGTCGGCGCGCCGATGATGATCGTTCGCTCGTGCGCCCCTCCTGCGCGCAGCGCGAAGGACACGCGCGCCTCGCGCGAGGAGAGCGAGCGGCACTCGAGCCGCGCCAGTCCGCCGTCGAACAGTCGCTTGCAGAGAAAGAGCAGCGGCTCGGACTCGGCGATCTCCCACTCGAACGACGCTCGCTCTTCGAAGCGGTCTTCGGGCTTCTTTCGCGCGATCGGCGTGCGGTCCTCGCCGCGCGCGAGTCGCGCCGCCTGCGCCGCCTCGTCGCCGAGCCGCGCAGAGAGCTCCGCCGGGTCGATCCGCGCGAGGTCCGCGACGCGACGCAGACCCATGGACTCGAGATACGCCACGAGCGTCGGCGAGAGCGAGAGCGCTTCGATGGGCCTGGACCCGAGCGCCGCGCGCGCCTCGCCCTCGTCCTCGACGACGGTGACCGCCCCCTCGTCGCTGCGATGGTGCTCTGCGTTGATCGTGGCGAGGGCGAGCGCGGTGCGCTTTCCGCCGGCGATCGCGAGGTCGACGATCAGGCCCATCTTCGCGCAAGCGCGAGCGAGGGCCGCGGCGAAGCCTCGCTCGCTCTCGTGTCTGGCGCGCACCCCGCGCGCGTCGAGAAAGACCCTGTCTCCATCGGGCTCGATGGCGGGCGCGAGCGACATCGCCGCGTCGTACAGCGCAGCCCTCGCAGAGGCGCGCGCGTGCGTGTCCTGGACGCGCACGATGAGCGACGGCGCGATCGAGCGGGCTCTGTGGATGCGTTGCCCTCGGCGAACGCCAGCCTGCTCGGCGGACGCGCTCATCGCGAGCACGAAGGCGCGCGCGCTGTCGTCGCTCGCGATCGCGAGGCACTGCTCTTTGACCGCCGGCTCTCTGCGCACCAGCGCGCACCACGCGGGGTCGATCACCGCTGCGCATGCGACGCGAACGGCCGCGCTGTCGTCACTGGGGTCTCTCGATTGCAACGCTCTACCGTGTTCGTGGCTGCGACTGCTGCGACTGCTGTTCGGAGAGCGTCATCGAACGTCGATCGAGAGCGACGCGCGCGCGTGCCCGTCGCCCTGGGCGTTCGCCTGTCGGTTGCGAGCGATCCCGAGCTCGATGGTGGTCGCGTCGAGCACATCCGAGCGACCCCAGCGCGGCGCTCCGCGATGCGCGACGAAGGCCGTGCGCGCGAGGGCCCCCGGCGCGCGCGGGTCATTGTGGTCATCGAGCACGGCCAGCGCGATCGCCCTGCTGCTCTCGGCGCGCTGAGCGACCCTCGCCCAGTGTCCGGGGCCGACCCTGCGCTGCGGCGCGTGGGGTTGCGCCCTCGGTTCGCGAGGATCCGCGGCGCCCACGAGGTAGAGGCACACCATCGCGAAGCCCCCTGCGTCGAGCACTTGCTCGGCGCACGCGACCGCTTCGAGGCTGCTGCGCGCGCGGACCCAGAGCATGCGAGGGCGCAGCGCTTCGGAGACGCTCTCGGGGTCGAGCGCGTCTGCGCCGTCCACGAAGGCCACCGGCTCTCGCGCGAGCAGCGTCGCCCGCAAGAGCCACGCGAGCGCGAGGCTCGCGCGGCCTGAGCCGGGCTCTCCCGCGAGCGCGTAGAGGGCTCCGCGGGCCAGGCCTCCCCCGAGGGCCTCGTCGATCGCAGCCACGCCGGTCGACACGAGGATATCTCGCGCCGAGCGCTCGATTGGCTTGCGCGCGAGGCCCGCGGCGCGGTGGGCCTCAGCGAGCGCGAGCCGAGCTTGATCGATGCGAGCAGCGGTCATGGAGAGCGACGAACGTTGTCGCAACGGTGGACGCGCGGTCGATCGCGCACCAGCGCGCTCGGCGAGGTGACAGAATTGGATTCTGACGAGCGATCGACGTAGAGAGTGAGCAAGGACGAGAGATGGCAGCGAAAGAAGGCGTGGCGCAGTTGGTGGTCGGCGCGGCGAGGCTCGGACGGGACGCGGCGCGAATGGCGCTGACTGGCGTTCCTGCGGTGCGTGCGGCGCTGCACGGCGCGCGGCTGGGAGCGGGTCCCGGCTTCGCCTCAGAGGTCGTCGAGCGGCTGGGGATCGCGATCCTCCCTGCCCCAGCGCAGCTGGTCGCCAAGGGGCTCTTGCAGGGCGGCAGAGCGCTCGGCGTGGTGCTCGCTCGCAAGGGCGCCGTGGTGCGCGCAGAAGCCCAGCGCGTCGTCCTGCACAGCAAGGACGGCGTTCAGCTCACGGTGGCGCCAGGCGGAGCGGTCGCCGCGAGCGCGAGCGAAGAGACCGTCCGCGCGATCGCGAGGGGCACCGCGAGGACCGCGTTGAAGGGCATCGGCCGCGCTGCGTTGCAAGGAGCAGTCGCGGGCGCGGTGCTCGACGGCGGACTCGCGGCGTTCGGCGCGTGGCGCAGCGTGCGACGCGGAGAGCTCACCGGGCGCGACGCAGGCGTGCGGGTGCTGCTCGGCGCCTCGCGCGGCGCGGTCGCTGGCGCAGCGGGCGTCGCGGCCGCAGGCATCGTGAGCGCGGCGGTGGCCTTCACGGGAATCACCGTCGCGGGCGCGCCGATCGTGCTGCCCATCGTCACGATGGCCGGCGCGGGCGCGCTCGCGGGGCGCGTGTTCGACCGCGCGGTGCGCGCGAGGGCGCTGGGAGAAGAGCCCGCGGCGCTCGGGGAGCCGAAGAGCGACGCGCGCTGAGCGCGTCGAAAATCCGACACGCGATCACTGCGCGGTCGACGCGATCCGTTCGCCCGAGCGCGAGTCGTACTCGCGCCGCTGGCGCTGAGCGCGAAGGACGTCGCGACGCGCGAACGTGAGCGCGGGCGCAGCTCCCGCGAGGCCGACGGTGAACAAGTGATCGTCGAACCAGCCAGTCACGATGACGCGAAGCCCCGACGCCGCGAAGACGAGCCCGCTCGCGCGATTCATGAGAGGAATCTCGATCGACCGCGAACTCCAGTCGGTCGTGTCGATCACGGTCACGCCCGAAGCGTTGTAGTCCGCCGTGGCCACATAGCGACCGTCGGGCGAGACGTCGTTCGCCTTGGGGCCTGACTGCGTCTGGATGCGACGAATGATCCTGTCGTTGCTCGTGTCCATCACCGCCAGGACGCTGGCGCCGAGGCACGAGATGTAGAGCTTGGAGTCGTCAGGAGAGAGCGTGATGTGCCTCGGAATGCGACAGACGCGCGAGAGCCGACGCGCGAGGGTCATGTTCGCGCCCTCGTAGATGTGAATGTCGTCGCTGGTCGAGTTGGCGACATAGAGGCGGCCGCTGCGGGTGATGGCCATTCCGCGCGGGTTGTCTCCAGCGGCGAGCGTGCGTGTGACCGCTCCGGTCGCGACGTCGATCTCGGAGACGTCACGCGACGCCCAGTTTGCGGCGAACAGCCGTCGACCGTCGTGACTGACGACGAGGATCTTGGGGTGCCTGCCGGTGTTGACCTCTCGCGTGATGCGCCCCGACGCGAGGTCGAGGTACTGCACGCTGTTGCGGCGAAAATTCGAGACGTAGAGCGTGCGGCCGTCCGGCGAAATCGCGCTCTCGACGATGATTCCAGGCACGTCGATCAATCGCGTACGCGCGAGCGTCGTGGCGTCGTAGATCCCGAGGTTGCCGCGGTCGAGCTGCCCGTAGTTGGCGACGTAGAACGTCCGTCCGTCGGGCGATCGAATGATGCCCTTGGGCATCGAGCCAGTCGCCACCATTTGCTGCACGCTCAACGGCGGAACCGCGGCGTCGAGTGCGACGAGCGGCGCGACCGCGAGCGAGGCGGCGACGAGAGACGAAGCGATGAGAGCGTGGCGACGTTTCACTGGGAGCTCCAACGCGGGATCCCATGCCATAACTTCCGCCACAACAGCAACAAGCGGGCGTTTGCAGGAAGAAATCGCCGCTCAGCCCATGCGCTGCCCGACCACGATCACGTGGGGATACGGGAGCGCGTCCGGCACGCGAACCGCGCGGACGCTGAACCCGAGGTCGTACAGACGCCTGGCCCAATCGCTGTGGTGCCGATACGTGAGCTCTTCGTCGAAGCCGACCATCACGCGATCGAGGACCTCGGTGAACTTGAGCTCGAGCCACGGCTCGGTCGTGACGTCCTTGATCACCAGCACCCCGTGCGGCGTGAGCAGGCTGGTCAAGTGTTCGAGCAGCCCCTGCTGCTTGTCCGAGGGGACGTGGTGCAGCACGTCGAGCAGATAAATCCCGTCGAACGGGCCCTTGATGCGCGGATCCTCTGCGTACCCTTCGATGAACTCGTGCTGATCGAGCCCGAGCTCGCGCGCCGTGTTGCGCGCGATGCCGACACGCCGGCCGTTGGGATCGACCCCGAGGATCGAGCGCCCCGGCGCCGAGAGGCCGAAGTACGACGCGAACAGACCGAAGCCGCAGCCCACGTCGAGGATGCGTCCGCTGATCGGCAAGAGGAGGTCGATCAGCGTCAACAGCTTCGAGCGCATGATCGTAAAGCGAATGGTCGCGTACGCGCGCTCGACCGGCGGGAGCGAGCGGACGATGCGGCGCATCGCTTGAATTCCATAGGTCTTTTGCGCTTCGAGGTCGGGTTCTCGTCGGCGTTGCTGCGGCTGCATAAGAGGGTGGCGGAGCATACGCGCGAAGCGCCACGCTGTGAAACGCGGCGCGTCATCGTCGACGATTCCCCCGAAGGACTGTCGCGCAGACAGGGCGACCGCGCGTTGGTGGGCGGGACAGGGATCGAACCTGCGACCAACGCCGTGTAAAGGCGCCGCTCTACCGCTGAGCTACCCGCCCGGTAGATGACCGCGGATGTAACACACGATTCGCGGCGTCACACCCCCGTCGGCACATTTGCGACGGCGGACGGCGGAGCGGTCGCGATCGGCTCGGCCTCGACCAGCGTCCCCTCGCGATACTCCGCGGGGCGAGGACGAGCGTCG